>Ga0326728_10013329_pt1 | contig 17889 bp, 16 predicted proteins | sample MB3enrmetagenome_FD_207602 | JGI IMG/M metagenome (GOLD analysis project Ga0326728, IMG submission 207602) | Lab enriched peat soil microbial communities from McLean, Ithaca, NY, United States - MB31MN | ecosystem: Environmental > Terrestrial > Soil > Wetlands > Peat | place: USA: New York... | reverse complement strand
CGCTGGATAGACGAGCGCCGATTTAACTTTCTTCTTAAGAGCCTCAGACTTTTCTATGTAGCTCGCAAGGCGGTTCAAAATATTGTCCAAGATTCCTCCCTCTTCACCTGCAACGACGAGGTTCGTATACAGTTCATTGAAGGCTGTGGGATGCTTCTTAAGGGCTCCTGCAAAGGTGGAGCCTCCTTCCACATCTTCTTTAATTCCCCGGAGGATATCTTTGAAGGCTTTGTTTTCTTGCTGGGAGGAAAGAATTTCCAAGGATTGAACCAAGGGTAATCCCGCGTCGATCATGGTAGCCAGTTGCCGTGTGAAAATAGCAACTGATTTCTGATTCACTTTTTTCTTGAAAGGTAAAGAAATGTGGATCTCCTTTCCCTTGGAACTGATTTTGGTCGGGATGATATTCTGTTGTCGAAGGTGGATTCGAATAGCCGCCTCACTCGGACCTTCCATCTCTCCCTTTTTTACGGCTCCCTTGCCTGTCTTTCCTTCCCATTTATAAACTGGCATAATGTGTCTCCCTTGTTTTGAAGCTAAGAGTTCTTTTCACGGCAAAGTAAGGAATCAGCGTTTATGATTGGCGAAACTCGTATTGATGCAAGGAACTGGGGAACGAAACTCGAAAACTCAGTCTTCATCGATGAACCTCGATACAGCTTCGACACCGATAAACGTAACCTTCTTTGTAACGAAATGGGCTTTTGGTTAACCATAACCATACCGGGCCTAATCCAAAAAAGGGTTTAGGCAGTCCTAGCTGGTCTCTCCTTCCTCACCATCGTGGTACCGGAACTGGAAAGCATCTGCCGAAATTCATCAGGATTATGGCTTCGCTCCGTGGCATCCTCCAGGGAGATGACGCGGTGTTCTACAAGCAAAAGGAGCGCCTGGTTCATCGTTTGCATTCCGAATTTTGACTGCCCAACTTGCATCGATGAATAGATCTGTTGAATTTTATCTTCTCGAATAAGGTTTCGAATTGCCGGGTTCGGAATCATCACCTCCATCGCTAAGGCACGGCCCTTGCCCCCTATCTTTGGAATAAGTTGTTGGGCTAACACCCCTTCTAAAACGAATGAGAGTTGTGTCCGTATCTGAGTTTGTTGATGAGGAGGAAACACATCGATGATACGATTGATCGTTTCCACGCAAGAATTCGTATGCAGGGTGGCAAATGTCAAATGGCCTGTCTCTGCACAGATGAGGGCTGCCTCAATTGTTTCCAGGTCTCTCATCTCGCCGATAAGGATAATATCTGGGTCTTGCCGTAAAATGTGTCGCAGGGCAGCAGTAAAACTCTTTGTATCTTGGTTTACCTCTCTTTGATTGACAATGCATGTCTTATGACGGTGAAGATATTCGATCGGATCTTCGATGGTCACGATATGGGAGCTTTTTTCATCGTTGATCTTGTCAATCATGGCTGCTAAAGTCGTTGATTTTCCAGTTCCCGTTGGACCGGTCACTAAGACAAGGCCTTTGGGTCTCTTAAGCAGCTCATTGACAACGGGGGGAATCCCTAGATCAGAAAAATTGAGGATGTCGAAAGAAATGGCCCGAAAGGCTCCCGCCACGGCACCCCGTTGCATATAGACATTCCCTCTGAATCGGCTCAATCCTTTAATCCCAAATGAGAAGTCTAATTCCCACTCCTCCTCAAACTTATGGCGCTGTGCATCGGTCAATACACTATAACAGAGTCTTTTCGTATCGGTTGCCGTCAAAAGGGTATCATCGAAGCTCATCAGCTTTCCGTCAATCCGGAATTGAGGAGAGGCCCCTGTCGTGATGTGTAAATCCGAGGCCTTTTTCTCAATGACGATTTCAAGTAATTTTTGTAATTCTATCATATTCCTTTTCCCCCAATATTCCCTTTGGCGGCTTATCGATCTTCGATCGTTGACCGAAGGACTTCCTCAATAGTCGTCACCCCATCCTTAATCTTCATAATTCCGCTCTGCCTCAATGTCTTCATTCCTAAACGGATGGCTTCCTTTTTAATTTCAGAGTTGGAAGCCCGTGATAAGACAAGCTCCTTGACCTCTTCCTTCATGGGCATCACTTCGTAAAGACCAAGTCTGCCCTTGTATCCGGTATTATTACAAATGGAGCACCCCTTCCCTTTATAAACCTGGAAGGATTTGACCTCATCAGGAGGGATTCCCAAATCAATTAAGAGTTGAGGGTGAACCTTGACGGGTTCTCTGCAATCCATGCAGATTTTTCTGATTAACCGCTGGGCCAGGATTAATATCACCGCCGAGGAGATCAAGAAGGGCTCGATTCCCATATCGATTAATCTATTAACCGTCCCCGGAGCGTCATTGGTGTGGACGGTACTGAGGACGAGATGCCCGGTTAAGGCGGCCTGAACCGCGATCTGAGCAGTTTCGAAATCTCGAATCTCGCCAACCATGATGATGTCAGGGTCTTGGCGGAGGAAGGAACGCAGGGCAGAGGCAAAGGTGAGCCCAATCTCTTCATGCATCTGAACCTGATTGATCCCCATAAAATTATATTCGATGGGATCTTCTGCCGTGATAATATTATCGGTCTCTTTGTTCAATTCCGATAAGGCAGAATAGAGAGTGGTCGTCTTTCCGCTTCCGGTTGGCCCGGTCACCAGGATCATTCCAACAGGCTTGTGGATCGCAGCTTTTAAATCAGCCAGGGAAGATTCTTCAAATCCCAGTTTTGTCATGTCCAGCTGCAGGGCAGATTTATCTAATAAACGAAGGACAACCTTTTCACCAAAAAGGGTAGGGATGGAAGAGACCCGAAAGTCCATTTCCCTTCCCTTTCCCGTCCGTAACTTAATTCTTCCGTCCTGGGGGAGTCGTTTTTCAGCAATGTCTAATTTCGCCATGATTTTTAAGCGTGAGGTCATCGCATTTTTGATTTGGATGGGAAGCGACATATCCCGCCTCAACACGCCGTCGATTCGATACCTCACTCGGAAAGTCCTCTCGTAAGGCTCAAAATGGATATCGCTCGCCCCCAATTTGATGGCTTTGATCAGAATTCCATTGACGATCTTAATGATCGGACCCTCCATATCCATGGAATCCTCAAGATTTTGACTTTCCACAACTTCGATATTGTCCACTGCCCCATGAACCAGTTTATCAAAATCATCCACATCAACCACGTCGTCATCGAGCGAGATGCCGTCACCCAGGCCGTCGCCCTTTGTATCGCTGAGATCATAATCGTTCGCTTCGAAGGAAATGCTTCCCAATCCCGCAACGTTTCCACCCCCTCCATAATATTTCTTTATCGCAACGATAATCACCGTCTCCGAGGCCACGACGGGTTCGACATTGAAGCCGGTCATAAATTTAATTTCATCGATCACCACAATATTGCTGGGATCGGCCATCGCCAGGGTCAGTTTAGGACCCATTCTGTTGATGGGGATGATGAAATACTTTTTTGAAAGACTGGAAGGAATTAATTTGATCACAGTTGGATTGATTTCCATTTTTGAAATTTTGACAGAAGGAACTCTATATTGGGCGCTGAGGAAAGATAATAATTCGTCCTCCTTAATATATCCCAATCTGACCAGGTTGGATTCTAAACGGCCCCCCTTTAATTTCTGCTCGTCTAAAGCCCTTTTGAGTTGGTCGGGGGTGATATAATTTCGCTTTATGAGAAGTTCACCTAAGCGCTCTGTCAATCTTGCCTCCTCTTAAGTTTCCAGAATAGTTTACAATATTAAAAAAGATAAATTTTTGTCAAGAGTAAAGTACTTATAGCAAAATGAGTGCCAATTTTTGCCCGTTTCTAATTGTTGGAATTCTAATAGGTTTAGTATTCTTTACATTCTTCTTCTTACAAAATAGTGCAAAAAAATGGTACAATTGGCTAATAATTAACCGATATTATTTACAAAATACCTCGATAATCCTTCCCCCTGCCAGTGGGAGAGGAAAGGGATAACGAACTCATCATGGAAAATTCTGTGGAAAACAGGTTACGTCGAACGGTGGGGTAAAGGCACTCGTGATATTTAGGGACGATGATTATTAAACGATAAATGAAATGAGCCCCTCCCGTGTGGGGGTCCAAAGGCAGATTTCAATTTATCATCCGAGGGGAGGGAGAGAGGGGCAATTTAACGATAAAGGAACTTCCTTTTCCTAATTCGCTTTCCACCTTAATTTCACCTTGATGAGCTTCGACGATCCACTTGCAAATGCTGAGGCCGAGGCCACTTCCTCCTTGCTCTCTTGACCGAGCTTTATCCACTCGAAAGAAACGGTTAAATATTCTTTCCTGGTCCTCCTTGGCAATTCCAATTCCAGTATCCGATACGATGATTCTAACAAATTTTTCCCTCTCTCCTTCTAACCGGTCCGATTGGTTTCTCACAGGGGCTGGGTATTCTTCCTGGAGGGTGATATGTATAGAACCTCCTTCTTCAGTATATTTAATTCCATTTTCGATCAAATTTATAAGTAATGCTCTGATTCGCAAAGCATCCGCGAAAATATAAATACTCTGCTGGTGATTCGATGTGGAGAGGTAGAGTCTCTTGGATTTCGCCAATAGATCCATTTGAGCGGCAACGTCGGTGAGGATCTCCGTCAAATTAATATCTTCCTTATTCAACCTTATTTCTCCAGTATCCGCTTTTGAAAGAAGCAAGAGATCTTCAACAATTTGTGACATGCGATTAATTTCTTCCAAGTTGCTGTTCAGGGTTTGCTGATATTCTTGGGAGGACCGTTCCTTTCGGAGCATCACCTCGACTTCTCCTTTGAGAATGGTTAAAGGAGTTTTTAATTCATGCGAAGCGTCGGAGCTGAACTGCTTCATTTGTCGGAAGGATTGATCAAGCCGGGAGATCATCTCATTGAAGGTCTCAATCAATCTCGATATTTCATCCTTCACTTTGGGAGGACTAATCCTTTGGTTTAAATTTTGGGAGGTGATCATTCGTACCGTTTGGGTGATATCATCAACAGGTTTCAATGCCTTATGTGCGAGGAATTGTCCCCCCAGAATGGCCACCATGAGGGCTAAAGGGACAGTGATCATCAAGATAATAAACAAGGTGTTAAGGGCTTCCTCGACCTCCTCTAAAGAAGAGGCGATTTGGACAATTTTAGTAACACGACCATTTTCAACCACGGGGAAGGTGATAATTCGTAAGGGAGTGTTTCCAACAGAACGATTCGTTTCAAAGGTGATTAAACCCGCGGAGGCATTCTTCAGGGTACTTAAGCTGATCGGGAGTTGATCATTTTTTAAATTGTCAGACTTCCGACCAATGTTTCCCGATTCATCTAAGACCTGAATGAATTTTCCAATCGGTTTTAGGTTCATGGTCGTCTCAAGGGCTTGGTCGATATTTCCGAAGCCAAATTTCGATAAGGGAGACGAAGATTCCGAGGCGATGAATTCAGCGAGAGACCTCAATTTACTATCCACATCTCGATGAAGACTTTTTGAGAGGGTGAAATATAAAAAAGTACTAAAGGAGATTAATAAAACTCCTAATATCAAGACATACCAGAGGGTAAGTTTAAATCGAAGACTTCTGAAATGCATTTAGGCCTTTTTCATGATATAACCGACCCCTCGAATCGTACGGATCAGTTTGGGTTCGAATTCCCTGTCGATTTTTCTTCGGAGATAGTTGACATAGACATCGATCACATTGGTCACCGAGTCGAAATGGTAATCCCAGACATGTTCAGAAATCATGGTCCGGGTAAGGACCTTATCCGGATTTCTCATAAAATACTCTAAGAGAGAATATTCCTTCGCCGTGAGTTCAATTTCTTTCCCTTTTCGCATCACTTTATGCGTGACAAGAGACAAGGTTAAATCAGCTATTTTCAAGATAGGTTCCTTATCTAACTTTTCGCGGCGCAACAGAGCACGGATTCTGGCTAAGAACTCCAAAAATTCAAACGGCTTCGTTAAATAATCATCGCAACCAGCATCCAGTCCCCTCACAATATCTTCCAGACTATCCTTGGCAGTCAACACCAAGATAGGGATGTTGTTTCGATTCCCTCGGATCCTTTTTAGCACCTCTAATCCATCGATCTTCGGGATCATGAGGTCAAGAACTATCAAATCGTATTCATTCACTTCTGTCATGTAAAGACCTGATTCCCCATCATAAGCATTATCCACCGCGTAATGTTCCTCTTCCAGTCCTTTCTTAATGAAATTGGCAACCTTTTTTTCATCTTCGATGACTAAGATTCTCATTTCTTTTTAAACCATACTCCCCAAAAAGAACTAATCGCTCGCCTACAGCTTGTGAAATAAATAAGGAATAACCGCTATCATTATAAATTTATTGTTAAAAAAAGCAATAGCGAAAATAATGACCCAAATAATGACCCAAGAGCCTTGACACGTTATCTTAACTTTGTTAGCATTTGCGAAATTTTCTATCCTCCGGGGAAGGGGAAAATCTTGATCAAATTGGCAGGGATACAGATCTCCTGTTCTGAGGAGAAAGAGCGAAATATTGAAAAGGCGGTTAAATTTGCTCAAATCGCTACGGAGAAAGGTGCCAACCTCATTTGTTTCCCAGAGCTCTTCACGACCCATTGGTTTCCGAGAGAAATGAACAAACGATACTTTTCTCTGGCTGAAAAGATAGATGGCCCCACCATTACGAGAATGCAAAGGTTAGCGGGAGAAAATAAGGTTGTCTTGGTCTGTCCTATTTTCGAAATCGAAGAGGATTCTTTTTACAATTCAGCAATCGTGATCGATGCGAATGGAGAGATTTTGGGAAGTTATAGAAAGATTCATGTCCCTCAGATTCCGCTTTGGGAAGAGCGATATTATTTTTCTTCTGGAAATCATGGGTTTCCTGTCTTTAGAACCAAGTTCGCCCCCATTGGTGTCCAGATCTGTTGGGACAACTTCTTTCCAGAAGGATCAAGAATATTGGCATTAAAAGGAGCCAAGATTTTATTTTGTCCTACCGCCGCTGCTTTTGCTTCACAACGGAAATGGGAAACGGTGATCTCGAGCAATGCCGTCACCAACGGGGTTTACATTTTCAGAGTGAATCGGGTGGGGAGCGAAGAGAAACAGGATTTTTATGGGAGGTCTTTTTGCATCTCCCCAGAGGGGGAATTGCTGGATAAACCGACGGGAATGAAAGACAGCATTGCTTTGGTTGAAATTGACCTGAAAAATATTGATAAGACGAGGAAGGAATGGCCCTTCTTTAAGGACAGAAGACCTGAAACTTATCAGGAAATTTGTTCTGACAAAAAACCAATCTAAGAACTATGAAGTGTCCCCACCTAAGGAAGAAGAAAAGGTGGTATTATTTCTGACATATCGAGGAGATCATGGAGAGAAAAAAGTTCGTCAAAGAATATGTGGAGCCGATTGTCATCGCCGTACTGATCGCTCTTTTTATTCGTGCCTTCATTGTCCAAGCATTCAAGATTCCGTCAAGTTCAATGGAACCGACGTTGCTGGTGGGAGACCACATCCTGGTTAATAAATTTATTTATGGAATAAGAATTCCTTATACCAATATCAAATTTTTTCAGTATAAGAAACCGGGGAGAGGGGATATCATCGTCTTCATTTTTCCAAAAGACCGGTCAAAGGATTTTATCAAGAGGGTGATTGGAATGGAAGGTGAGAAAGTGGAGATCACCAACAATAGAATTTACATAAATGACAAGTTGATGAATGATCCATGGGGCCATTTTACACTGACCAGACCTTCGTTGGAGGAGTTTGGCCCGGTAAAAATCCCTGAAGGCTGCCTATTCGTTATGGGAGATAACCGTGATAACAGTCAGGATAGTCGTTTTTGGGGGTTTGTCAATATTAACAACGATGTAATCGGAAGAGCATTTGTTATCTATTATTCGGGTCCAAATTTCTGGGAGATATGGGAAATATGGAGATGGGGTGAAATTAAATGGAGGAGAATAGGCAAACTGATCCATTGAAAAAATAAATGGCTTTGGTTCATGGGTTAGGATAAAAAGGCCGGTTTCGTCAGAGAGTTACGTTATAGAATTTCTTGTAAAAGTCAGGATCTGGCCATACAGACATTGTCAAGTGTTGGTGGTGGCTTCTTCCTGTACTGGCGAATTTCTAAAATTCTCCTTCCATACAATCTTTCAAGTGGTAACCGATAGGAGTGGAAATGTTCTTTTACACTTTTGAAGGAAGTGATTCGAGATTTGTGTGAAAACTTCTTCTACCTTCGGCTTTTGCAAAGAAGCTTATGTTTAATAAGAACTACATGACTCCGAAAACTTATGGCGATGACCTACCCTTCGCAAACCGGTCTAGGGGGACAGGGCTATTTGGAAAGATCTCCTATGAAGAGGAAAACACATTTTAGCCCCTAAGATTTCTCATTTTCTCATACCACAAAGGACGGATAAACCCACTTTTCCAAATTTATCGGCGCTTTTAACCCTTCGAGGAGATGAACCTCCCAGACCCTCGCTATCATGGGACACACTCTCATTGACGTGGAATTTTAACCCTCTTCGGGTAAAAAGCAAATGGTGTCAAAGCAAATAAGAGATAATTAACAAAATCTAATGTATAGGTGTAACGTTTTTCTATGTGTCCGAAAGCAGCACACAAAACAGCATGACAAAGAAGGCAAAGAATCATTAAAAGGACAAAGAAGCTGCCGGTGAACGAATCGCCTCGTCTCATAAGGTGAACGACACTTAGGATCAACCAGAAAATAACCGGCGCCATAAATAGCATATTGTCAAATAGCAGGGCGCGAACACGGGTATATTTTGAGTATAGTTCCGTGAGTCGATGTGGGGTCGCCATCAAGGTCAGAGAGGGAGGTTTCGGATTGTAATACGTCTTCAAAGCCGAAACGTAATCGGTTCGATCTACAAACGTTATCAAGTACTGCCTGGCTGGGAAAACATTGTAAAAATCACCGCAGCCAGAATTACCCAACTCCGTGAAGTATAGAATGATAGCTGCCAAGAAGTTTTTGATGTAGACCTCGGGGTGCTGCCTGATGGCAGTTTGGTAAATTTGGCGACAGAGTCGACGCTGCTTCAAGTAAGCACGATGATCAGATTCCGGACCACCCATTATTCTGGCGATGGGAACGATAGAATGTTGAATATTGCGCTCCATTGCGAGTTGAAAGGCAAAAAGATTCCACGAGTTTAAAATGACATTTTTATCCGAGGGGCTGATGCTTGCGGACTTTGAAACTATAGCCTGGTTAATTTCATCTGGAAGGGCTGGATCAGGTTCGAGGTAGACTGCTGTTGACCAGAGCATCGCCCGGTCGCCGCCATCCGTTAAGGTAAGCAGTTGAATCGTGAGCGCGTTGTAACACAGCAAACCCGCCAAAGCGAGAGTGATTGGTACGACTAAGCCTAGAGCCACTTTCTTCCAATGTCTCCTCAGTAGAATTAAGACTACTATCACGAGAACGGGAATGAGAAAAGAAGCGTTTGGACGGATGTAAATAGCAGCGGCTCCAAGCAAAGACGTGACGGTTGCAAAAAACGTTTTATAGGTGCGAAGGACCAGATAGAGTGAGACAAAAAAAAGTAACATTGAATTAACATAAATGCTTTCTGTCAAAAGGGACATATCCATTGTCAGATGGGTTGGAGAAGAAATGAAAATGCAGAGAGCAAAGGTCGCGGGCACCATAAATTGAGGTGAATACCTCGAGAGGAGAAGTAAAATAAGGGTTGTTGAAAAAAAAGTAATTGCGTTTTGTACGTAGATGACAAAAAGGGCTCGCGCCATGATCTTTCGGCATAGCCACCAGAAAAGTGGATAACCAGGAGTCCTAAGTTCGAACGTCGGTAGGGTTCCATGTTCGAGTTTTTCAAGGGGCGGCAGGTAGGAGGCAGTATCATGAGCAGTGATCGGCATGGGGTAGTAAAGAAAGAATGGTAATCGTGGAAAAAAGAAAAAACCAGCCACAATCACTAGGCATATAACGAGGCGGGTTCGATTCCGACGCTCTCCAAACAAGCAATCCCAAGAAGAATTATGTATTGTACTTTTTACGGAGTGTCTCCGCAAAATAAAAAGTCCTCCGTTTGCATCGCAAATGCTAACACAGGCCGACTTTAATGAGTCAACCGTGCAGCCGTTCCAGAAAGCCCTGTGACAGGCTAGGATCCGAGTGACCACATTATCAGGATAGGCAAATATCATGCCATAAATTTAAGGGATTCTAACTATTTGAATCTTAATATGGTTCTCATATCTATTTTTTAGGAAATTATTTTGGGGTGATAAATTATTGTACATTTCAAAAAATCCCAAAAAAGTAGTCCATAAACTGCCCAACTAAGTCAACAAGCGTTATGAGTAGAATAGGCGTTTTCTAAAACCGAGCATTCCCGCCGCTGATTTAGACGTACAACTCTATCCCGTCGGTTACTAGTTGAAAGGTTGTGTCAAAGGATAAAATCGAAAAATCACTCTTTCCCGCGAAAATACCCTCTTGTTCTAAGAAATTATTCGTATATTTTCATTCTCCTTTGTGCCGATTGATCGGCATGAACGTTTCAGTCAACTATCATCAATTCATCTTTGGATCGAATAATGTTTTGTCCTTCAACATTGCAAATATCACCCTAATTAGTTTATGGGCAGTTGCCAGCACAACCATTTTGTAAGACAATCCATCCTCCATTCGCTTCAAGTAACATTGTTTGAATCGTTCCCTGCCTGGGCAGCACACCTTAGAATTATTTAAGTCGATCACCCAGATACGCAGTATCTAAACCAAACAAAAATATCGGACGCAGGAATTTCTGTTCCAGACAATGTTGTTTTCGCCTACATTAACTTTGAAAATGAGTCACTAGAGGAAGGCCTGATTCGAAATGGGCATTCGGAGCGACGAGCCAATGTTCTTTTCCTGGCTAGGCGTCACAGTTTACCTTACAGAACCAACAATTGACCCAACGCTCAGATGCATGGCGAAATATCCAAGCGGAAGTGAAGCTGTTATCACCTTCCGCCAGCAGTCATCAGCTCAATTACCGGCACGGAGTCTGCTTGCAGATCTCGTTTCTGAGGTAGGCGAACCGTTCGTAAGGTATTTCACACCAGAGGATTTTAAGGACAAGCTGCTTGAGGCAGGCTTCGCAAAGGTGGAGTTTCTTGCGCCAGCACTGCCAGCCCAATATTTTCATAGTGGGGAAAATTCACTGCCGAATCCTAAACGGATAAGCGTCACCTCCGCAATTGTGTGAAAGCATTCGAACCTGAGCGCCAAACATTGAAACCTAACTGGTCATTCAAGGGGACAATAATGATTCACATCATGGCGCCTTAACCACTCTTTCAACCCACAATCATCAACTACCAGATTATCCCGATATTGCACGCAAGTAGGTGCTATACGGTAATCAAGGCGTGATTTGACAATGTCTGTTAGATCAAGTACCGCTCAGGACACCTTTGCCCTGAGACAATTTTTTATTTCTGTGCAAACTCCTTCACCGACGGACGGGTTTCGATGTAAATACATTTTCCTGTGCCCATTGGATGTCTTTCTTGATCTGTTCAATAAGGAGCAAGGGAGATTCAAATCGGACTTCATCTCGAATTCTCTTTTTAAAACGAACCTCGATGTCCTTTCCATAGATCTGCCGGTTAAAATTCAAAATATGCACCTCCAGCGAAAATGGGTCCTCTCTTTTACCGATTTGAGTGGAAAAAGTGGGATTCGACCCGATATTGGCGAGGCCGTTGAAACGTTGTCGATGCCATATCACCTCCACGGCGTAGACTCCCGTCTTTGGATAAAGCTCATCTGAAATTTCTAAATTTGCCGTAGGAAAACCCAAAGTTTGCCCTCTTTTTTCCCCTTCCACTACTTTTCCAATGATGGGATAATCTCTTCCCAATAATTTCGAGGCCTCTTCGACCTCTCCCCTTTGAATGAGAGTTCTTATCTTTGAACTGCTGACAATCGTTTGGCCAACTCTTAATGGCTCCACAACCTCGACTTCGAAATCGAAAACCTTTCCCGCCTCTTTAAGGGTTTGGGCGTCCCCTCCTTGTCCCTTGCCGAAATGATAATTATATCCGATGATGACCTTCTTCACCTTTACTCTTTGTACCAAAATGCTTTTGATGAATTGGGATGGGGAATGCTCTGAAAATGTTAACGAAAATTCGATACAGAGTACGATCTCAATTCCCGATTTCTCGATCAGCATCATTTTTTTTCTAAATGGCGTCAGCAGGGGTAGGAACCTTTCGGGGGCGAGCACTTTGAGGGGATGGGGCTCGAAAGTGATGACCACTCCTTCTCCGCGAATTTTCGATGCCTCCTCTTTCACCCTTTTGAAGATCTGTTGATGGCCCAAGTGCACCCCATCGAAATTCCCTAGTGTCACAACAGGGTTCCTGAAGGATCTCTTTAGATTCTCAATTCCCTTGATGATTTTCATTTGGAGAGATAGATAGGGTATCTTCTAATACAAAGCTTGACTTTACGTTGGAAAATATAAAATAATAATGGGGAATTTTCAATTCATTTGGCGTAACAGGCCGAAGTGGCGGAATTGGTAGACGCGCTAGATTCAGGGTCTAGTGGGAAGTAGTTCCTGTAGGGGTTCGAGTCCCCTCTTCGGCACCAATCAATTAAAGGGGTTAGCTGATGTTTGGCTAACCTCTTTTTGTTGGTCCGAAGGTGTTTTTGCTAACGTTTTGTCAACACTTTTTGAGATCGAGTCCAATTTCTCAAGAATCGCCATCAACATGGGCGATGCCTCGGCCTCAGAGCTTGCCCCGCTCTTTATGGACCGAGTGATCTTCTCCATGGCTGCCCTCAGATCATCAAGCTGAGGATGGGAATACCGGAGGTTCATTTCCTCGGTTGAGTGGCCGCTTATTCTCATACTGACAGCCTGTGGAACCCCGGCCCTCATCGCATTGGTTTTGAAGGTGTGCCGGAGGCTGTGAGCCGTGAACCCGTCCTTCAACTTCCGGCCATAGGTTAGACCGATCTTTTTGGAGGCCTCTTTTACATCGCGGATAAATTGATCCTTGGTGACTGTGAATATTCGATCCTTGGCTTTCTCACAGAGTCCTTGAAGGGCAGGGCATATCTCATCGATGATCGGTATTCCCTTCGCTCTTTTTTCCTTGGTATCCTCCGGTCGAAGCTCTATCATCTTCCTCTCAAGAGATATTCTGTCCCTCTTGAGGTTAAGGACCTCTCCCTCTCTCATTCCGGTCCAGTACTTGACCTTCAGGGGAACCTTGCTTCTTTCCCGGATGGCCTCGTGAAGGGCGTTAAATATTTCAAAAGAAATGATTACCTCTTTGGCGTTGGAGGATTTCCCGGTGTTCGGATTTTTCTTTAGCACCTTCTTGACGGAGGAGAAGGTCTCGGCCACTTCTCGGGTGATCTTCCTGTCCTTCAGGGCTTGGTTGATGACGGTCTTTATGGATGACATCTTATTGTCTACGGTTGCGTCCTCCTTTCCTTCCCCCTTGAGTCTGACCTGGTAGTTCAACAAATCTGAGTTATCAATGCTGTCCACCGTCCGCGTCCCGAACTGCGCGTTGAAGTCTCTCAGGTTCCGCTCTTTATTCTTTCGATCCTTCACGTGCTCCTGACCGAGATACCATTCGACGAGCTCACTGAAGGTCATGCGCTGAGGTCTGACGTTTAGGATGGTGATCACTTTCTCTTTGCGCTGGCCCTGGCGCTTTCCCTCGGCGGCCTTCGCATCATTGATGCTGAGTTTTTCTCCCTTCTCGTTGAGGGCGGGCTCCCAAATCTGCTTCCCGTTGAGCCAGTAAACGATCCAGTATTTGACCTTGCCCCCCTGCTTCTGCTTATCAAGGTTCCCTTCACATTTCACGCATTTTTTGTTTTTTACCTTCTGCCTCCTGTGACAAATCGGACATTCGGCTAGTATTGCCATTTCAACCCACCTCCTTCTTTTGGCCATTGGCCGGTTAGAGTTTAGGGTTCACCTCCTTTCAAAAGAAATTTCTATTACGATGCTCTATCTCTGCCGATATCACTTGCCGCATTTACTCTTTTTTCAACGGGTCTTTCCCCGCCCTAACTTCTTCCACTGCCGAATTATACCTTTCCAAAAAGCCGATGACGTAGGCAGAGGGAACCTTAACGATTATGGAGTATCCCTTACTGCCACTAACTCGGATATCAAGCCCCGGCATTTTGCGGGCTTCGAGAAAATCGCGCGAGAAATTGACCGCAACCTCCTCAACTATATCTCCGTGCTCTACCTGCCTTCTCAGTTGGTTTACAGTTAACTGAGTGCCGCCGATATCTTTCGCTGAGTCGAGGAAAAACCATGTTTTGTTCCGAAAAAAGACGTGCATCCAAAGAATTTCATTCGCTCCGAATTTATCGAAGGACCCCTTTAGCCATACCTGAGTGCGGGAATCCCCCTTCTGAATAAGAAGCGGTCCCACAATGCGATAACAGTTGTCGTAGGGGTCGAAAGTAACGTTGGTTTCCTTGGCAAAATACTGAGGGTCAGTCACCACCGCCGTCCTCACCGCACGAACCGACTCACAACCAAAAAGGCAGACCAGCAAAAAAGAAATAAAAATCGCCGCGAGAAAATATTTGGCCGATTTGAAAAGGTTTCTTGAATCGACTACCTTCCCGACGTCTGCGCCTCTAAGCAGCATTTCCGACTTCAATCTCTCACCTCCTTCTTGACGACCGAGTCTCACTATGATAAGTAAGAAAAGCCGGTACCTCCCAGGAGAGGGCTACCGAGGCGCCTCTCGATTGACTGCGCTAAAATCAGCGAGTCTCAGAGGCCTTTTTTTATTGAGTTCACCTCCTTTTTTTGAATTGTTTGGACTTACCCCGTTTCGCCTCCTTCCTTTTGGGTTTAACAAAGCGAATCTCATAGCCAAGATAATTCAGAATTTTATTGATCGTCTTGGCCCCTACATTCCCCTCGTCCCTCAATGCCCGGTAGAGGGATGAAAAATCTACCTCTATCGCTTTGGCCACGCGATAGATTGAAACCCTTTCTCTTTTAATGATCTCTCTTAAAATTCCTGCAATGTTGTTCATATTGGTTTATATACCAAATTCTATTTTAGTTGTCAAGAGAAATCTTGGACAGCATTGGACATTGACTTTCAAAAAAAATCGTTGTTTCCGGTTCCCTCTTTTGGTATATTTTTCGATAATTAAATTTTACGCCAAGGTGAAAAAAAATGATCCGAGAAGAACCTGGCATGGAAAGATACAACTGTTCCCGTATTCGTCGGGAAGTCACTATCCATACCGTGACGGTCCATATTTACCGCGGCGGATCGTCGGTGCCCTCAACTTCACAAAAAACCGCAAAACGCTGCTCCGGCTCCTCGATTTGCAACCTTTTCCCTCCGGGCGATTTTCCCTTACCCGAACTTTTCTCCGTAGCTACGGGCTGCCCGTACATTGATAGTCTTAGAACTACGGGCAGGTGAAGTGTATGCAAGACCTCTTTGACCATGAGCTCCTTTTCGAAAATAGTCTCAAACTGCCTGTGGCCGGTCTCCAACAAGGACTCCCTTTTTTTTGCTGTAATTCATTAGAATCTCCCCCCTGGAAGTTACCTCTTCAACCACACAATATCCTTCTTCGCGATCCGCCATTGCTGTCCCACCTTATACGCTGGGATCACCTTCGCCCATAGCTGCCTGTAGATGGTTTTGGGATTGACCCCGAAATACTTGGCCAGTTGATTGACGGTGAAAAAGTTGTTCATCTTAATTACCTCCAAAAAGTTGGCTCATATCTTTTGTGGTCCATCAGAAGACTTCTTCCTGAAATCCACAAGTCGCTATTTTTGCAAAACATGCTTGATTTGAATCGGTAATCATTGGTGCTACTTTTTCTTGACATAAAACTCCCTCCTTTATATTGTTAATTCATCCAACTTCAACCATGATCTATACGCATGTGCTGAATCGCGGCGCCTACACCAAAGAGAGGAGGTGGAATCAAGGGTTTTCATAGGAACAGCCGTTTCGTTGAGCGAGACGAAAAGAGCGGGGTCAAGAGGCGATACGATTGATTCATTTTTTCGAGGGGGCTGCTAAAGTGAGCCTTCTTCGAGATAAGAAGGAAAGAAAGGAGAGAAGAAAATGATGTTTTTAAAATGGGAACGCCTAACAGTCCTTATTTTTTTAGTTACGATTTTTATCACGGGTCAGGCTTTGGCTGCCGATACGGTGACCATCGTCGACATCGATCCACTCTCCGGTACCATGAAAGACGTTGGGGACCGCACGGTCTGAGGATTGCAATTTGCCGTTGATGAAACCAATGCGGCGGGGGGCCTTCTCGGGAAGCAAATTAGGCTCATCACTGAGGATAGCCAGATGAAACCGGACGTGGCCTCGCGCAAGGCCATCAGGGCAATTATGGAAGATAAGGCACAATTTATCTTGCAACTTACCTCCACGGCCGTGGCCCAGGCGTTGATGGATGTGGCCGAGAAGAACAAAGTGATCTATACAACGCTTGACGCTGAGTCGGACTTTCTTACCGGTAAGAATTTTAATAAGTATTTTTTCCGAACCTGTTTCACCACAGGCAACCGTGCTCGTGCTTACACAGAATTCTTCAAGACCAAGCCCTGGCGAAAATTTTACCTCATGAACCAGGACTATGCTTTTGGTCATGCCGTGGCTGATGATTTTAAAAAGGCGATCACTAAGGAGATTCCGGACGTGAAAATCGTAGGAGAAGATTATACTCCATTCGGCCAGAAGGATTTTGGCTCTTACATTTCTAAAATCCTGGCCAGTGGAGCGGAGATCGTTTTCACTGGAAACTACGGTGTAGACCTTCAGAACTTAATCATACAGGGGGCCCAGATGGGGATCAAGCTTCCGGTCCGCTACGCCACTTACTTCTTGGATGACGACGTGCAGCTCCCGCAAATTGGCCAGGCAGCGGTGGGAACTTTTGTGAACAGCACCTACCTGCCGACGATCAATACTCCGCAAAACAAAGCGTTCCTGGAGCGATGGCATAAGAAGTTTAAAGATACAGCTCACCCTTGGCCAGCTGCGAATCTTGGGTATTCATACAATGGCGCGATGTTTCTGTTTGCAGCTATCAAGAAAGCCAAATCTTTTGATGCCGAAGCAGTCATCAAAGCCTGGGAGGGGATGGAGTATGATAGTTTGGTCGGGAAGCAGATCATGCGAGCCTGCGACCATCAAATCATGATGCCCGGCCCCGTCGGCGAAATACAGGCTAAGTCGAGGCTTTTTTCCTTCCCCTTCGCAGATAATCCAATCATGATTCCGTTGGACAAAGTAGCTGTTCCCCTTAAGGAGACAGGGAATCCCAGATGTACCGGTGGTAAGTGATCAGAAACAAATGGAGACAGATTCGGGAAGGGATGGCTGGCCACCAACCTTCCATCCCTTTCTCTCAAAGGAGACTATTATTGGTTGGGCATATCTGGCACATCTTTCCTTATAGACCCGAAAGAACAGTTAATTGCCATTATGATGAATCAAACACCCCCTAATTCTCTGGTGATTCCTTACGCATATCGTATGCGACAATATGTGTATGGAGCCATTTCGGATTAGGAGAGCTCTTTTGGTAACCTGAAAAAGGTCCGTTCATAATTTAAGCTTGCTTGAGTTATCAAGTTATATAGAAAGGTAGGGTCGTTATGTCCCTGCCTTTCTTGTGTACATTTCTACCAGTAATCGTCGATCCTCAGAGTTATCTTAGACTGAAGACTTGTAGTCAACTATACTTCGACCAGCTCCTTCTGGAAGTAAGATTTAGTTGTTAGCATGGCAAAAAGGACCCTCAGCAATTTATGAGCCGTGGCAAGAATTGCTTTTTTAGGCGGTAATCCTTCTGCCTTTCTTTTAAGGAAATATTGTCTG
>Ga0326728_10013327_pt1 | contig 17890 bp, 13 predicted proteins | sample MB3enrmetagenome_FD_207602 | JGI IMG/M metagenome (GOLD analysis project Ga0326728, IMG submission 207602) | Lab enriched peat soil microbial communities from McLean, Ithaca, NY, United States - MB31MN | ecosystem: Environmental > Terrestrial > Soil > Wetlands > Peat | place: USA: New York... | reverse complement strand
CGATTATAATGGCTGCCGGTCCCGGGGGCTCTTCCTGCGACATCCTGTGGACCCTGGAAGCGTGGATCCCAATCAGTCCTGCCGCGCAATGCTTGAATTGGATGGTGATGAATGGCTGACCCGACAACCGTCTCCGGAACCGAGAACCCCGTCGTCTACACCGTGACGGAGATCATGAAGTACCTTCCGCACCGCTATCCGTTCCTGCTCGTGGACCGGATCGTGGAAATGGACCCGCCCCAGCGCATTGTGGGGCTGAAGAACGTCACCATCAACGAAGAGTTTTTCCAGGGGCATTTTCCCGGCGCGCCGGTGATGCCCGGAGTGCTCATTCTGGAAGCCATGGCGCAGGTGGCTGGCGTGCTGCTTTACCGTGACATGTCCGACGAAGACAAGTGTACGAAGCTCATCTACTTTACCGGAATCGAGAACGCCAAATTCCGCCGCCCGGTGGTGCCGGGTGACCAGTTGCGCTTGGAAATCGAGTTGGTGTATCGCCGCAACCACTTTGGCAAGGTGTCGGCGCGCGCGCTGGTGGAGGGCAAACTGGTGGCGGAAGCTTTGGAGCTGTTCGCGATCGCCGATCGCCCAGGTCAATCAACCCCATGAACGTTCATCCCACGGCAATTATTCATCCCCACGCGCAGGTCGCAAGCAACGTGACGGTCGGCCCCTTCTCCCTGATCGGCGAGAACGTCGAACTTGGCGAAGGCACGGAAGTGATGTCCCACGTGGTCATCGACGGCCGCACCCGGATGGGCAAGAACAACCGGATCTTTCCCTTCACCACGATTGGCCTCGCGCCCCAGGACTTGAAGTACCGCGGCGAGCCCACCGCCGTCGAAATCGGCGAGGGCAATACCATTCGGGAATGCGTCACCATCCATCGCGGCACGACGGATGGCGACGGAGTCACGCGCATCGGCAGCCACAACCTGCTGATGGCCTATGTCCACATTGCCCATGACTGCCAATTGGGGAATCACATCATCATGGCCAACGGCGCGTCTTTGGCCGGCCATATCGTGATCGAGGACCACGCCACCGTGGGCCCCTTTTGCGGCATTCATCAATTCTCGCGAATCGGCGCTTACAGCTTCCTGGGAGCTTTCAGCGTGGTGAACCAGGATATCATTCCGTATTCCAAGACCACGGCGCCGCGGCCGCTGGGGGTGTATGGCGCCAACAAGCTGGGCCTCGATCGCCGGGGGCTTTCCGCCGATGACATCAAGGATCTGGATGGCGCCTTCCGCCTGCTGACGCGCTCCAAACTGAATACCACCCAGGCGCTGGAGGCGATTGAAGCCAAGGGATTCCAGTCTCCCCACGTCAAGGCGTTGGTGGACTTCATACGCAACTCCAAGCGGGGAGTGGCGAAGTGAGGAAATTGATTCATTGAGTCATTGGGTCATTGAGTCATTGCAGAGCTGTCCGTGGTCCGTTGTCCGTAGTCAGTGGCATCAGACTCTTAGACTCCACGTATCACTTACAACGGACAAGGGACCACGGACAGCTGACAGCTTTTCAATGACCCGATGACTCAATGAACCAATGATCCGATCTTTCAATGACCCGATGAACAAATGACTCAATCTCCCAATTCGCCTGACCGCTACGCCATCATTGCCGGCAATGGGCGTTTTCCTTTTCTGGTGCTCGACGCTGCCCGCGACCAGGGGCTGGAACCGCTGGTGGTGGCCATCAAGGAAGAGACCGCGCCGGAGCTTGGCGAGAAGGCGCGGGAAATCCACTGGCTGAGCCTGGGGGAAGTGGCCAAGTGCCTTGACCTGCTCGTGGCGGAAAAGGTCAGCAAAGTGGTGCTGGCCGGGCAGGTGAAACACGCCCAACTGTTTAGCGCCATCAAGCCGGACGGCGTCATGAGCCGCATGTTGCAGGGACTTTCGCGGAAGAACACCGACGTGCTGATTGGCGCCTTCGTGCGCATGATTGAAGGGCGCGGCATGCGCGTGGTGGATTCCACGCTCTTTCTGAAGCCCCTGCTGGCGGAGGCCGGCACGCTCACGCGGCGCGCTCCCGACGCGGACGAGGCGGCGGATATCGACTATGGCCGCGAAATCGCCAAAAAGATTGCGGGGTTGGACCTCGGCCAGACCATCGTGGTGGCGGACCGCGCCTGCGTGGCCGTGGAGGCCATGGAGGGCACCGACGCCGCCATCCAGCGCGCCGCCAGCTTGAGTAACGGTCGGCGGCTGGTGGTCGTCAAAGTCAGTAAGCCCGATCAGGACATGCGCTTCGATGTTCCCGTGGTCGGCCGGAAGACGATCCAGGTCATGCGGGAGTCCAAAGCCGCCGTGCTCGCCGTCGATGCCGGTAAGACCCTGCTTTTCGACCGGCAAAACCTGATCACGGATGCCAACGAAGCGGGAATCGCCATCGTCGGGATGTGAAGTCTGGCAGGTGGTAGGTCGTAGGTGGGGGCTTGGGGAATTATGAATTCGGAATTATGAATTAGGAATTGCTGCCAACACCTGGAATTCATAACTCATAATTCATCATTTTGAATTTCCCCTGGCACCTGATACCTGACACCTAAGGGAGAGCATTGAGCGAGAAAATTCCCATCGCCGTGCTGGGTGTGGGCGAGCACGGCAAAAAGCACGCGCGAGAGTTGAAACAGGTCGCGGGGGCGGAACTGGCGGGTGTTTACGACCTGCGCCCCGAGCGCGCCCAGGAAATCGCCGCCGAACTGGGCGTGCGCGCCTTCGCCAGCCTGGACGAAGCGCTGGGCGCGGTGCGGGCGGTGAGCGTGGTGATCCCCACCACCGATCACGCCGCCGTGGCGCGCCAAGCGTTCGCGCGTGGTGTGGATGTACTGGTGGAAAAGCCCGTCACCCGGACCTTGCCGGAGGCTGCCGAGCTTATTGAGCTGGCTGAACGCGGCGGGCGCATCCTCCAGGTGGGCCACCTGGAACGCTTCAACCCCGGGGTGGTGGCGGCCCGGGCGGCAACCACACGCCCGATGTTTTTTGAAATCCATCGCTTGGGCGTCTTCAGCGCCCGCAGCCTGGATGTGGACGTGGTTTTTGACCTGATGATTCACGATCTCGATCTCGTCCTCTGGATGGTGGATTCTCCCTGGCGTGATGTGCGCGCCGTGGGGCTGCCCGTGCTCTCCGACAAAGTGGACATCGCCAACGCCCGGGTGGAATTCCAAAATGGCGCGGTGGCCAACCTCACGGCCAGCCGCGTGAGCACGGAGAGGGTCCGCAAATTCCGGTACTTCCAGCCCAATGAGTATTTTTCCATTGATTTCACGCGCCGGGATGCGACACTTATTCGGGTGGACCGCGAGGGGCCGACCCCGCGGATTGCCTTCCAGAAACTGACCACCACTCCGCAAGAACCCCTGCGCGCGGAGTTGGAGGCTTTCGTGGAGTCGGTTCGGACAAGGAGTCGCCCCTTGGTCGGCGGCAAGGAAGGAAAACAAGCCTTGGCGTTAGCCGAAGATGTGATGAACTGCATCGAACAACATGCTGCCCTTGTCAGCGTTCCCCTGATGCGTTCGGTAGGGCAGAGCGGTGAATCATAGCGTCTATAAATGGAATATAGTGGGTTGTCAAGCAAGAGTATTTCTCTCCGAAGGGGACCGTAGGGGCGGTTATCGATCAACGGACCTCGGCGCTCCCGGCCGAGGCGAAATTGGCGCCGCGCGGCGCGGGAGGGAGCGAGGAAAGTCAGGATTGAGAAGTATTGCATGAGCGAGGATCTCCAAATCCATTTGATGCTGGACATGGGCCCGGATATGGAATTGGCGCGTTGGCGCCGCCGGGCGTTGTTCATGACCTCGGTGTTCCTCCATGTCTTTCTGATCCTGTTGGTCGTTTTCGCTCCGGATATCCTCCGCCGCGGCCAGATCATGATGGGAATTCCCGTAACTCCACAGCAGGACCGGCAAATCACCACCTTATTTCTCCCCCCGGACCTACTGAAATCACTGCGCCAGCCGCCTCCGGAAGCGCGTCCTTCCGACAAGAACCGCCAAGCCCAGGGGCGCTCGCCGACGATTGATCCGAATGGCCTGCACATGCCCTATTCACGCGGCAACACGCCTGAGCCTGAACTCAAGAGTGGGCCGCCGCCTTCACCGCCGCCTGCCGCCTCTCTCACTCCTCCTCCGGGCGGTTCCTCCGAAACGCAACCCACTCCCGCCGCACCCAAACCGCCGCCGACCGATAATGGCTTGCGCTTGGACGACGTCGCCCCGCAAAACTCGGAGGGCGCGGGAAAATTCCGCGTGCCATCGATGACGCCGGGGCAGGCCATCCAGCAGTCGCTACAAGCCGCCGCAGGGCGCGGATATCACCCCGAAAGCGGGGAAGGAGGCGGAGGCGATTCGAACATGGAGTTCAACAATCTGCACCCGAACTTCTCTACCGAGGCGCCCACCATCCTGTCGGACACGCGGGGAGTGGACTTCGGCCCCTATCTCGCCCGCATCGTCTTCATCGTCCGGCGCAACTGGTTATCGGTGCTTCCCGAATCCGCGCGCCTGGGCGAAAAAGGGCGCGTGGGCGTCGTCTTCGAAATCCTCAAGGATGGCACGATGCCGCAGGAACGCATGGTGGCTTCTTCCGGTTCTGATCCCCTCGATCGCGCGGCTTTTAACGGCATCCACGCCTCGGCTCCTTTTCCTCCCTTGCCCCAGGAATTTACGGGCAATCACCTGGTCCTCCAATTCATTTTCCTTTACAACCTCTCGCCCCAACAGTAGCGCCAACGTTGTCAGCCTCGATATGCGGGCGGAAAGAAGGCTGTATTGCGCAGCAAGTCAGACCGCAGACGCCACACCGCAGACGCCTTTGGCTTCGTGCCTGCTCACTTTCGGCGGGAGCTTCAGGGGACGGCGGGGAGCAGCAGCGTGAACGTTGAGCCTTTACCCAACTGGCTTTCAACGCTGACGGTGCCGTTCATGCGCTCGATGATGTGTTTGACGATGGAGAGGCCCAGGCCGGTGCCGCCCACTTCGCGCGAGCGGGCTTTATCCACTCGATAGAAGCGTTCGAAGATGCGCGGCAGGTCATCCTGGGGAATTCCGATGCCGGTATCGGTGAGGGTGATCCGGACGCGGCCGTCGGCGCGCGTGACTTCCATCAGCACCTCGCCGGAGGGCCGGTTGAACTTGACGGCGTTATCGAGGAGGTTCACCAGCGCCTGCTCAATTTGCAGGCGGTCTCCGAGCACTTGCGCGTCTTCCATGTGTCCGCAGACCAGCGAGACACCGCGCAGCCGCGCCTCTGACTCCAGCGTGCGCAGGGCGGACTCCACGGCCCCGCGCACGGAGACGGCCTCCGGTTCGGGCCGCGCCTTGCCCGCTTCCAACTCCGAAAGCGTCAGCAGATCCGAGGAGATGTTGTTCAACCGGATAGCGTGGGCCTTGATGATTTCGAGGAAGCGGCGATTGTTCTCCTGGTCTTCCAGCGCCCCTTCCAGCAGCGTTTCGGCGTAACCGCGAATGGCCGTGAGCGGTGTGCGCAACTCATGCGAAACGTTGGCGACGAAGTCCCGCCGGATGCGCTCCAGGCGCTCCAGGTCGGTGATATCGTGCAGGATGGCAATGGCGCCGCGTGCCGTCCCCGAGGTGAGCGGGGCGGCCTGCACTTCAAACACGCGATCGGCGGCGGGAAGCTGCATGCGCCGCTTCACCGAATCGCCAGTGGTCAACACCCGGGTCAAAACCTCGCGCAATTCCGGATCGCGCACGAGTTCCACCAGCGGCAATTTAGCGGGAATCGGAATGGACGCCCCCACCGCGCGCGCAAAGGAGGCATTGGCGAAGGTGATGCGCAAACCGCCGTCCACGGCGAGCACGCCCTCCACCATGCTGGACAGAATCGCCTCCCGCTGCGCCGACTCCACGCTCAGCCGGTCCACCAGATCACGAAGCTGCTCGGCAGTGGTGCTGAGCGAGCGCCCCAGCGCGCCCAACTCGTCATCGGCAGCGGGCAATGGTGCCTGGGAAAAGTGCGCGCTCACCAATCCTTCCGCATAGGCGCGCAGCCGCGCGATACGCTGGGTGAACGACCGCGAGAAGAAGTAAGCGATAATCAGCGCCACCAGCGCGGCATAGAACGAGGCCCAGAGAATGCGCCAGCGCACCGAGGCAATGAGCGAATCCACGTCCTCCAGCGGCACCGCCAGGCGCAGAATGTATCCCGGTTCATCGTGGTAGGTCAGGCGCAACGCCAGATAACAGAGATCCAGATTGAGGGTGTCGCTGTGGCGCGTGGAACTGCCCACGCCGTGGCGATAAGCCTCCATGATTTCGGGACGGGTGGAGTGGTTTTCCATGGTCTCGGGGTCGTGATGAGAATCGGCCAGGGCAACGCCCTTGGGGTCGACAATGGTGATGCGGGCGCCCGAACGCTTTGCGGCCTCGCGCGCCCAATCTTCCAATTGCGCGCGCGGAACCTGGGCGGCTTCCGTTTCCAGAATGCGCGCCTCCGCTTCCAATTGCTGTTCCACGCTCTGCACTTCCTGAGCCGCCGTGTAGCGCGTGAGGTAGAAATCCAGACCCACCAGGGTTACCGCGATCAGCAGGAAGGCGCTGGCCAGAAGCTTGCGAAATATGGGGCTGCGGAAGGGCATCTTAGGAGCAGTGATAAGTGGATTGTGGCTAGTGGCTAAAGGACCGTGGGGTGAGTTCCCAGTGGATGGTTGCTAGCCACTAACCACTATCCACTAACCACTGCACTTCAATTATGCCACAACGCCTTCCAGGACTTCCGGTGAAAAGCGATAGCCGGTGCCGCGCACGGTTTGGAGAAAGTGCGGGCGGTTGGGAAGCTCTTCGATTTTCTCGCGCAGGCGCCGAATGTGCACGTCCACGGTGCGCGGGGTCACAAAGCGGTCGCGGCCCCAGACTTCGTCCAGCAGTCGGTCGCGATCGAAAACGTGGCGCGGGTGCGAAGCCAGAAAATAGAGCAGCTTGAACTCGAGCGCGCTCAACTCCACTGGCCGCCCGCGCACGGTCACTTCCTGCGTGCGCGTGTCGAGACGCAGTGCGCCCGCTTCCACCACCTCGCGTTTTTCCGCCACGCGTTCCTGGCGGCGCAACACCGCTTTGACCCGCGCCACCAGTTCGCGCGGGCTGAAGGGTTTCACCACGTAATCGTCCGCGCCGATTTCCAGGCCCAGCACGCGGTCCATCTCCTCGCCCTTGGCGGTGAGGAAAATGACGGGCAAAGTTTTCAGCCGCTCGTCAGCGCGCATGCGTTTGCAAATGTCAAATCCATCTTCGTCGGGAAGCAGAATGTCGAGCAGCACGAGGTCGGCGGGACTGCGGCGCAGAAATTCCAAGCCCTCACGCCCGCGCGAGAAGCTTTCGACCTCAAAGCCCTCTTTGCGAAAGTTATACCGCACCAGTTCTACGATGTCGCGTTCGTCTTCAATGATTACGATACGTTGACGCACGGTGGAATTATAGCACTCCCAATGTTACGCTAGTGTTAACAGATGAATGAACCCGCGTGACGAAACTTGTCGCCCGCCGCTGGCGCCTGGCGGGTTTGGACGACACCGGGGGGGCCGGTGAGCGGCCCATCTCTTTAGATAAGTCTTTTATATTCATGATGATATGGAGAATTTTGGTTTGGCACCGTAAACGCTCATACCCGGTTGGCAGCGCCTGACGAGCCCGGCGGCAAGCCGCGCCGGTCGCGCTAAGGTGGTTCGTGGCTGCCGTTGTCGACCGGGAGCAGACACCATGAGCGAAACCTCCTTCGTGGGATTGGCCGGAGCCCAACAGATTCCGTCGGTTTTCGAAATGCGCATCCGTCTTACTATTGCCGAACAAATCGCGCTCGCATTTTTTGTTTACATCACCCTCGGCGCGATGGTGTTGCATCTCGCGGCGCGCGACCTCGGCGTCATCATCGTGCTCAATGCCGTGACCCTCACCACCCTGATGGTGCTTCGCCGGAACCGCGAGCGTGCTCCCTGGCTTGCGGCCGCCGCTGATCTCTTTCCCGCATTGTTGATCCTGGTCGCCTACCGGGAATCGGGCCTGTTGCTCACCCCCGATCCCACCCACCATCTGGATGACGTGTTCATTCTGTGGGACCGGGTCCTGCTGCACAATCATTTCGTTCAAGCCGTTCTGCAAGCCGGAGCGCCGTGGCTTCAGCACTACCTGGAATTTGCCTATCTGCTTTGCTACCCGCTGGTGCCGCTGGGGGTTGCCGCCGTTTATTTTACAACCCGGCGGAACACGGTCAGCGAACCCGCCGCCCCGCAGAGCCATCGCGCCATGGACGAATTCTGGGCCGCGGTTCTGCTGGCCACACTCTTCTGCTACGCCGTGTATCCCTTCTTTCCTCTCACGCCACCGCGCGTACTTTTCGGTGACGTGCCGGGGCCGCATGTCGCGCCCCTCCTGCGCAATTTGAATTTCTGGCTGCTCGATCACTACAGCGTGCAAGCCTGCCTCTTCCCCAGCGGACACGTGGCGGCGGTCACCGCCACGGCGCTCGCCGTCCGTAAAAACGCGCCGCGCCTGGGCGGATTGTTCCTGTTTCTCGCCGCCAGCGTGGCCCTCGCCACCGTCTACGGCCGCTACCACTACGCCGCCGACGCCGTCGCCGGCGCGCTGGTGGGCGTCGCAGCGTACCAGGTTTCGAAACTCTTCAAGTAGGAGATCCGAAATGCGAAATCGATTCTCACATTTCCACGGCCTGACAGAACGGTGGAGATTGTCTCTCTGCTTTCTCCTGCTTTCGCTGCCGGCGATAAACGTCTTTTCGCAGACCCCTCCAAATGTCGATAAACCGGGCCGCCCTACCTCTTCTGAACCCCAATTGGACAAAGAGGAGGCACAGGCTCGCGCGTGGCTGGCGAAGATGGAGGAGGAGCACGCGCAATTCAAGAAAGTGGCAGAGGGGACGTATATCATCACGTCGAACACCGATGTCAAAGTTCCCGCCGAGCCGTCTGAATGCCATGACGTGTGGACACTACAAGGGTCGGGGAACGGGGAATTCCAAGTCGACGGCATGTTTAGCTGTCCAGACAGCAATTCCAAGGGATACTCCTTTCCCTACCAGGTAAAACTCGATCATCAATTGCGACTCGCTGCGTACAAGATTTTCGGAACAAAGTTGGTGTCTGGATGTGTGCGGACAAAATCCAAGCTCTTTTGCCAAGAAACAGATCGCGAAGGGCGTCTCCAGGGAACCACTGGGGCGTCGATTGATAACTCGACGCAGCTACTTTCGCCGGACATCATCCCATTCCTCTTCATCGGACTCACCGCTAATTCGAAAATCCACAGTGGTGAAACCACATACCTGACGTTGCTCTCGTTGGTAACTTTCGATGAACCTGGTGAAACCATAGCGTTGTTTCCTGCCTATGGTTCCCTTAGTTCGATCCACCCAAGGACTTACTCCGTCCAGCACGCGAACTTGCACGGCGCTGAATTCCAATTGGCCATGAAGGAAATACCTCATGCGGCGGCGACCACCCCTCAATCCCCTGTGATCCCTCCGGACGTGGAACATAAAGATCAGTACAGACCTTTCTTGAAATTCGTGATCTCATCGAACGGAATACTGCTTTCTGCCACCGATCTCGAAAGCAACAAAGAATTCATCCGCCTGGTGCAATTCAGAAAGCTCGCGGATTTTTGACGGCCTACCTCCGCTTTCAGAATTCACAATTTAGAATTTATAATTTCCAATATCTCCTTTCCTTTCATAAACATATTCTGATGAAATCTATAAGTCATTTGATTTCATACACATCTACACAAACCCGAAATGTTGATTTTTTCGACGTTTGTTTTCATACACATCTACAGAAATACCTTCATTTTCGGGGGTCCCCCATTTTTTGGCCCTCCAGAACCCCTTCTGAATCAAATAACTCCTTATATTTCAAACACATGAGTTTTCTGCCCCGCATGGTCAAAAACCTCTAACCCTATTTGTTTTCTATAACATATTCTCAGACTGCTGAAAACCCATAACTCCCCATATCCGCCGTATTTGGGGCTTCCGTGCTCAGAACGATTCCGCGCGTAAGTTTTCTTCCGCTGCTTCTCATGCCGACTCCCGCAGCGACAATGTCGGACCGCCGCGGGGCGATCATCGAGCAGCGCTTAAGCCGGCGGCCGGAAAGCGCGGCCACATTTCCTCTCGGGATTCTGTCCTCTCGGGGTAGGGAGAAACCGAGAGGCGCCAAGTGCCGGCAGGATACCGGAACTCATGTCGATATTAGCCAAATCGTAATCCGATGTCAAGAACCTTTTTGAGGCTATCGCCGCGGCTAGAGAAGTGTCGGAAAAGTTCGCCTCCTTACCTGCGGCGATGGCAGGAACCAACGCTAAGGCCTGCTCAAATGCGTGCGAAGCTCATGCAACCCGGAGCTACTCAGGGTTACGGTTAGTCGCGCTCCATCTTCTCCGGGCACTCCCGAGACCGTGCGTCCATCAATCTCCACGGAGCTTTCGCCGCGATCTACGGGCATGGAAACCTGCGCAACGACTCCTTCCGGCACTTCAATCGTTGCCTTGAAATCCGCATGGTCCTGCCGGTAGTCAACTTTGATGACGCCTTGCGGGCAAGGTTCGGTTCCTCGCGCCCATGGCAGGTCGCAAAGGTCAGGCCGAATGGCCACCTGGGCAAATCCGGCGGCCAGCGGTTGAATGCCGAGAATCTGTTCCATCAACCACGCTGTGGGCCCGCTTGACCACCCGTGACAAAGGCTCACAAAGTAGCCCTCGCCATGGTCCGTCTGAAGGTGCGCGTGAAAGTGCTCCTTGGGCCAGCGCGGGTCATAGCCTTCCCAGAAGGTCGTGGTGTCAGGCCGGAGCATTCCGCCCCAGTATTCGCTGAGCCAATCCAGGGCTTCCTTGCGGCGCCCCGCTTCTGCCATGGCGGAAAGAGCATAGAAGTTCAGGTGCGGTGTGACGTTGAAGTGGTAGGGACGCGAGAGGATGTTTTCCCATATCAACTTCAGCCGGTCGGCGTCGGCCAGGCCGGCGTAGACCGCCATGGCGTTGGTTTGCCAACGTCCTCCGAAAGTACTAGTGGTGGGATCAAGCGAGTTTTTGAGCGTATCTGCCCGGAGTTTATCCGCAATGTGCTCGAACTTCTGCGCGGCAGGGGAATCGCCCGCCTGCTCCAATAGCCAGGCGCCCTCGGAGAACGCCCGCAAGAATTCCATGGCCGTCACGCGGCGGGATTCCGGGGAGTCCCCGTCCAAATCGGGAGACCAGTCGACGAACGTCGTGCGATTGTTCGTATTTTTGAAAAGGCCCTTATCATCAATCTGCGCCGACATGAACTCCATCAAATCCCGCAGCGATTCCAGAACGGATTTCAAGTGGGTCATGTCTCCCGTGTGCCGAAAATAATCCGCCTCGCACATGACCCAAAGCGCCGAGTACCCGGGGATTCCGTTTACGTCCTTACTCACGGGGTTTCCGGCATCGGCAATCAGGCTCTGCAAAGATTTGTCGATCAGGAAGCGATCGCCAAAAACGCTGCTGATCACGCGCTCGCTGATGTCCAACCCGCCAGCCAGGCACAACCTGTCGCGTTTGGGCCCATCCCAAATTGCGTCTTGCATGCAGAGGTGCGCGGTATACGCGCCCTCTTGCCAGATTTTATTGATGACCAGATCCGAGGACTCGAAGGAACCGATCTGCTTCACCGGGTAGTAGATGTAATCCACGTCGATGGCCTTCAGGCGTAGGGGCGAGACCCCACCCAGGAATCTGACCACCGCGTACGCGAACGCGCTCTTCGGGCCATAGGCTGTTCCGTAAGGCGGCACCGCAATCTCGTTGGCCCCCAGGTAGGGGTTCGACAAAGCTTCCTCCACGGACTCGCCATATTGGACCTCCAGGCGCATCGGCGCGGGGGAGGCTGAGACCACACGCATACGTCCCGTGCACTCTTTCCCGAAGTCCAGCAGCAGGTAAGGGTATTCCGCGGCCGGAACCTTTGGGGCAGGCAGAAACACCATCGCCACATCAGATTTCGGCTGGGCGTTCTCCTTGTTCTTCACTCCCCCTTTTCCGGGCAGGGCGGGCGGGGGCAGGCGAGGCATAAATATGGGCTGCTCCAGCAACGCCGAAATATTGGAGAACCTCCCCATACCTTCAAAGCCATAAACCATCGCCAGGGGCTTTAAAGAAAGGTGGGCAAGAAAAGGTGAAATGCCGTCATAACCCGGCCAGCGGTACAGGCCGGCGTCCTCGTTGCTTTGAAAGAACTCACTCTTCTCCTCGATGCCTCCCAGCGATTTTGCATCCCGCCACGCGCGATCGTTCAGGCCAGGCAATTCCCAACCTTTGTGGAGTCTGGATTCGCATTTCCAAGTGGCGTCGGTTACCAGCAAGGCCGCCTTCATGACTTGAGGCGCTGCGGGTACAATTTTGAGCACCAGGCTGTTGCCTTGCGAGGCCATCACGGCAAGCAGGTTGCGGCCGGCGTGTAATTGTCCGGAAACATCAATGGCCAGGACAAAGGGGCGAATCCTTTCCTTGGGGTCATGGAACCCATTCGCCAATTGCCGTCCGTTGAGGTAAACCATCATCCAACTGGGGCCCGCGGCGTAGAGCGTCGCGACTCTCGGAACGATTTTCAGCGCAAAGCTTTTTCGGAAGTAAAGGAAGGTGGTTTCCCCCGCGTCGCCTTTCTGGCCGCTCCAAATGTATTGCTCGGGCAGGGGAGTGTGCACGGCGGATTCGAGCGTCGGCGCGGCGATGTCCAATGTCGGATCGAGGCGACTTGGTTCGTTTTGACGCTGAGCAAAAGCTACGATGTGGGTTTGCAGTACAAGGCCAAGAGCCACCAAACTGACGAAGCCCCCGCGGCTCACCGCACGGCTCAGAGGGGGGGCGAATACCCGGAGAGGTATTGGCCGCGGGGAAAGTGAGTTGGGTGACATCGATCCACCACCGTAATCATTTTCGAACCGGCGCGCTATTATTGACTTTTCGGGGTGCAACAATCAAATTTCGAAACCAGACCAGTGTATTCAATGAGGCCTGTTCAGGAAGGGCCGGAAATGGTTCTTTGCGCCTTGGCTTCTCCGATGGTTCGAGACCGATGGTCCGATTCAAGCCGGACCTGCAATCGGACTTGGCGTGAGATTGTTTATTCTTTCAGAGCTTCGCCGGCCGCGGGAAATCGCCCCCGCCCAGCTCAAAAGAACTTGAAGGAAACCTCAACCCTTACCTTGCAGGGCACGGGCTTTCCATCTTTCATGGCCGGTCGGAATTTCCAGGTCTTCAAAGTATTTACGGCATTTTCCGTCAGCCCCTTGTCGAATCCCTCCTCAGCTTTCACATCGGTCACTGTGCCGTCGACTCCCACGACAACCCAAAGCGTCACGACGCCTTCCACTTTCGCGGCCTTCGCTTCCGGGGTATAGGGAGGCTCCGGCTTGTACACGGGAATGGGTTCGCTAACGCCATTGCCCACGCTATAAACTCCGCCACTCACGCCCCCACGCACGCCCCCACCGACTCCGCCTCCCACACCGCTACCCACCCCGCCACTCACTCCGCCACCTACACCGCCACCCACACCACCACTCACGCCGCTGCCTTTGCCGGGGGCATGGCCGCCGTCTTTTTCAAGGGTGAAGGTGATGGTCACATCGGTCGAGCGAACTTTATCCGCCGCCGGGTAGCGCCATTGACGAACGGCGTCGAGAGAGGCTTTGACCAGATGCGCGTCGCCGCGCACCACCTTCAGGTCCGAGACGCTGCCATCCTTCTCAATGGTCGCGCGCAGGACCACGATGCCCTCAATGCCTGCCTTCTTCGCATCTACGGGATAGAAGGGATGTACGCGCGTGACCGGCTGGAGAGGGACGGTTCCAGGTGATGCCGGGGCGGCATGGCCGCCGTCTTTTTCAAGGGCGAATCTGATGTTTACAACCGTAACGCGAACCTTATCGGCCGGCGCGTAGCGCCATTGCTGGACGGCGTCAAGCGCCGCTTTCACCAGTTGCGGGGGGCCGCTCAGCACCCGAAGGTCCATGACGCTGCCGTCCTTGTTGATGGTGGTGCGCAGCCTCACAATTCCCTCAAGGTCGGCCTTCTTCGCTTCCAGCGGATAGACGGGATGTACGCGCGTGACCGGCTGGATGGCAGCAGAGTCAGACGGCGGAGTTTCTTTCTCGGCTGACTGGCTGGCGGCGGCCTGCACGGGCGCGCGCAGCGGAAACGCCCAAATGCCCACACCTCCGGCCAGAATCAACAATCCGATGATTGCCGTAAGCGACAGGAACAGACGTGGCTTCGACATGGTCACCTCCTTCACCAACAGTTCAATTCGATGCGCGAGCTGACGTTCCTTCAGAAAGGTGGGCGCGGCTCCCAGGGCGGGGCCGGGGCTTCCGCCCGCAATTTCCAGCAGCGCGTTCAGGTAAGCCCGGCGCGCGTTGAGCAGGCGAACCACTTCCGCGTCCACCGTCTGTTCGCGGCTCAGGCGAATGCGATTCACCACCCAGGCCACGGCAGGATGAAACCAGAAGGCCGTGAGAATGAATTCCTCCCCCAGGTTGAGAATCCAATCGCGGCGCACGACGTGCAACAACTCGTGCCCGGCAATCGCCCGCTGAAAAGCCTCGTCCAGGGCAGGGAAGCGTTCGGGGAGAAGAATGGAAGGTGGACGAATGCCGAACGTTGCCGGGCTTTCCATTTCCGGCGAGAGATACCAGGCGGCGGAGACGCGGAGGCGCAACTCGAGTTCGCGCACGCCGTCCGGCAGCGGGTCAAATGCCTGTGCCGCGCGGTGGATGGCGCGCAACCTCCCCAAGCCCAGGGCCAACCACGCCAGCCGAACCAGCATTCCCGCCAGCAACACCCCGGCGATGAGCGGATAGAGCCAGGCGTGCAAATCCGACGTGCCTGCTTGCACAGCCTGAAAGCTGATGGACACCGTACCCTCCGCGATCGAGGACTCGACGGCGGGAGGCCTCCAGGGTTCGAGCAACGGCAGCGCCAGGCAAATCACCAGCAACCCCTGCCAGTACGCCAGCAGCACGCGCGGCGCGCGCAACCGAAATAGCGAGGGGAGAGCTGTGCCCACCGCCACCAGCACGATGACCTGGAGGCAGTAAGAAAGAAAGTTGGCAAACCACAGTGGGGGGCTCATGAGCTCTCCTTGATGGCGCGCGCGATTTTCTCCAACTCCCCGGGCGAGAGCTGCCGGTCTTTCACCAGTTGCACCAGCAGGGGCTCGGCGGAGCCGTTGAAGACGCGCTGGACGAACTCCTGCACCATGGCGCGGATCACCTTGGCCTTGGCTTGGGCGGGCCGATAGACGTGCGCCTTGTCCTCGGCGCGCTTCTTCAGGTAGCCCTTTTCTTCCAGGATGTTCATCATGGTCATGACCGTGGTGTAAGCAATCTTGCGCCGGCGCAGCAGCGCCTCATAAACGTCGCGCACGGTGGCCGTCTGCAGCTCCCAGACGACCTTCATGATTTCCAGTTCCTGCTCGGTAAGGGTGCGGCTCTTGGTTCGCATACTAATTAATTAGTACGATTAGGTTAGTTTGTCAAGGGGAAAATGTGCAGGGCGGCGCGGCAGGCGGCGAGCGCCACGACAAGGTGTCGCGCGGACCCCCGAATTTGGGGTCCGCGGTTCTTACGTAGGGAATGCATTTCATTTCAAATGCAGCGGCATGCCGGATTGCGCAGAGCGCAGCTCTGCGAATCGGTAGCCACAAACCCACGGCGAAGCCCTGTCCGCAGAGCTGCGCTCTGCGCAATCCGGCATTCGTGGCATTTGCAGGGTGAAAACCGCGGACCCCAAAGACGGGGGGTCGCGCTACGAGCCCTTGTCCGGCCATTTTTCATAATATAAGATGACGGATTGCGGTTCCGGACATCCAAAAGAGTAGAGACGCGCGACTTCACTTGGAGGTGTGGTCTTGGCACAAGCTCCCCAGTATGACCTCGCAGTAATCGGCAGCGGCCCGGGCGGATACGTGGCAGCGATTCGCTCCGGCCAGTTGGGCCTGAAAACGGCAATAATTGAAAAGGACGACAAGTTCGGCGGCACTTGCCTGCATGTCGGCTGCATCCCCACCAAGGACCTGCTGCTGAACGCGGACGTTTTGGATTACTTCAAGAACGCCAAAGAATTCGGCATCAACTGCAAAGAGTTTTCCCTCGACTGGCCGGCGATCCTGGCGCGCAAAACCAAAGTCGTCACCAAGCTGGCGAAGGGCGTGGAATTCCTGCTCAAAAAGAACAAGGTCGAGATGGTCCGGGGGTTTGCGAAAATTTCCGGTCCCGGCAAAATCAGCGTGACCGACCCCAAAGGCGCCGCGCAGGAAATCGCCGCCAAGAATATTGTGGTGGCCACGGGCTCAGAAGCACGCATGTTGCCGGGCCTCCAGCCGGACGCCAAAACGCTTCTCACCAACAAAGAGATTTTGAGCCTGCCGGCGATTCCGCAGTCGATGATCATTATCGGCGCGGGCGCGGTGGGCGTGGAATTCGCGTCCATCTTCCAGCGTTTTGGAACCAAGGTGACGGTGCTGGAAATGCTGCCGCGCGCCGTGCCCCTGGAAGACGAGGAGATTTCCGCCGAGCTCGAGAAGGCGCTGAAGCATCAAGGCATCGCCCTCCAAACGCAGGCCAAGGTGGCGAAAGTCGCCAAAACCGCGAATGGCGTCACCGTGGAGTACACCGTCGGCGACGCAAAACCGCAGACGGTGGAAGCGGAGACTTGCCTGGTGGCCGTGGGCCGCGCTCCCAACACCTCCAACATTGGCCTCGAAAAAACGCGCGTGAAGCTGGAGCGCGGCTTCGTGAAGACCAACGGCTTCATGCAGACCGACGAACCGGGCATCTACGCCATCGGCGATATCGTTGCGGACAGCCCGCTGCTGGCCCACGTGGCCTCCATGGAAGGCATCGTGGCCGCCACCCACGCGGCCGGCAAGCACGCCGAACCCATCAATCATCGGCAGATTCCCAATTGCACGTATACCGAGCCGGAAGTGGCCAGCGTGGGCATGACGGAGCGTCAGGCGCGCGAAGCCGGTCACAAGATTAAAGTCGGAAAGTTTCCCTACGCGGCTGTCAGCAAGGCGGCGATCCTGGGCGTGCGCGAAGGGTTCGTCAAAGTGGTCAGCGATGAGAAATACGGAGAAATTCTGGGCGTACATATCATCGGGCCGCGCGCCACGGAGACCATCGCCGAGGCCGTCATGGCCATGCGCCTGGAAGGTACCGTCGACGACATCGCGCACACCATCCACGCTCACCCCACGCTCGCCGAAGGAATGGGCGAAGCCGCGCACGCGGCCGTGGATTGGGCGATACACATTTGAAATAGCTGTCAGCCGTCAGCTCTCAGCTCAACAGCCCTTAGCTGAGAGCTGACAGCTGATAGCTGAAAGCTGCCTATGCTCTGCCACCTCGAACAACTCGGGCTTGTGGATTACGCGGCGGCGCTGGAGTTACAGAGGGAGCGGGTGGCGCAGCGCAAGGCCGGAGTCATTCCCGACACGCTTCTGCTGCTCGAGCACCCGCACGTCTACACGCTCGGCCGCAACGCCCGTCAGGAGAATATTCTTGCCTCGCCCGAGTGGCTCGCTTCGCGCGGCGCGCAGGTGTTCCACACCGACCGCGGCGGCGACGTGACCTATCACGGCCCCGGCCAACTGGTGGGTTATCCGATTCTCGATCTCACCCAGCACCGGCGCGACATTTCCTGGTACATGCGGTCGCTGGAAGAAGTTTTCATTCGCACGGCGCGCGATTGGGGAATCGAAGCCGGGCGCTCGCCGGGAGCCGCAGGCGTCTGGGTGGGGAACGACAAGCTGGCAGCGATGGGCGTGCACCTCTCGCGCTGGGTCACCTCGCACGGATTCGCGCTGAACGTCAACACCGACCTCCGCTA
>Ga0326728_10013326_pt1 | contig 17891 bp, 18 predicted proteins | sample MB3enrmetagenome_FD_207602 | JGI IMG/M metagenome (GOLD analysis project Ga0326728, IMG submission 207602) | Lab enriched peat soil microbial communities from McLean, Ithaca, NY, United States - MB31MN | ecosystem: Environmental > Terrestrial > Soil > Wetlands > Peat | place: USA: New York... | reverse complement strand
GACCCGAGGCGTAGAATCCATTTCAGTCCCCTCTTCATCGGGGGTCACTCGTTCACTCTGGCCGACCGTCAACCAGGTCCTTGCCTGGCTCTAATTTCAGTCCCCTCTTCATCGGGGGTCACTCGTTCACCTCCAATCTTCTCGGCTTGCGTCTCGCCTCCGTATCCTTGATTTCAGTCCCCTCTTCATCGGGGGTCACTCGTTCACCTCCGCTACGGGCGCGAGTGGAGCGGCATCCGCTACATTTCAGTCCCCTCTTCATCGGGGGTCACTCGTTCACCCCTTCGTTCGGACCCTCTTTTTCCAAAGGGTTACGAGTGACGGCGCGAACCGTTTCTTCGCAAACCTGTGGTCCGCAAGAAACCTCCAGGGGTTTGCGTATTTGCTCATAATTGCCCGTCAGCGAGACAGCCGAAGCCCGTATTCCGACTCATACGGGAAGTCGGCGACCATGATTCCCAAGTCAACGTCGCGAAGGAATTTATCGCGATGTCTTTGCACGTGCTGCCAAGAAATCGGCACCAGCAATTGGCCGGCTTCCAAACTGGAGCCCTCTCTCAAGCTGCGGTACTGATCCAGCATCGAGCGCGGCACCACTTCGGTGCCCTGGAACAAGCGGTCAAAGGCATCTTCCAGGGCGTCGTCACTCTCGAACGCCCGCAAGGACGCCAGGCAGCCGGCCCGAAACTCCCGCCGATTCTGGTGGATGGTTGCGATCCACTTGGCCTCCAGTTCACCCTCGTAGACCCGGTCCAGCCACCGGCTCACCTCTTGCTCGTCGAGGGTGTTGCCGGCCTGTTGGCGAAGGATCGATAGACCCCGGTCCGTTAAATCCGGATAGTAAATCTTTTTGTCGCGCAAAGACTGGGTGAGGACTCGCAGGGGCACGACGCCTTTTCGACCCGCCCGGTTGACGCGCCCAAACCGTTGGACCAGCGCTTCGAGCGGCGCCGGTTCGGTAATGATGGTGTCGAAATCCAGATTGAGGCTCACCTCGATTACCTGCGTAGCCACAACCACCATGGGCCTGGGGGAGACTCGCTTCGGATCGAGCTTTTCGAGGATCACCGCCTCTTTTTTCAGGCGATCAGCAACCGTAAACCGGCTGTGCAGGAGGCACCGCGCGTCATCAGGGAGGGAGCCCTGGAGCGCCTCGTAGACTTGTTGGGCGACGCCGACGGTATTGGCGGCTAGCAGGACCGAGCGGCCGGCCCGGAACTCGCTGCGAGCAAGATCCAGAACCGTTGCCGCCAGGATATCCCCCTCCAGGACTTCCACCCGGTGCCGGGCGAAACGCCGGAACAACTCCGGGTCGGGCGGAATCTGGTCGGCTGAGACGGCCTCAGAGAGGAGCCGCCTGAGCCAGGAGGGCATAGTGGCCGTCATGGCGCAAACCCTGGCATTCCATTTGGTCGTGAGTTCTCCAAGAAACTCCAGAAGCAAGCCCAGCCTCTCGGGCTCGTAGGCGTGAGTCTCGTCAAGAATAATCAGGGAGTCGGCAAGGCTGGTCCATAGGGCCTCATAGCCCGTCATCCGGTACGCCGCCTTCAGCAACTGGTAGGGAGTGGTCACTCGAATCGCAGGTTTGTTGAGGCGTCCAAAATTGTCGTGCGCCCTCGCCAGTTTCTCAGCCTCCTCCGGCTGGGAGCCCTGATCGAGCAGAAACCGATAGGTGGCCTGAAGGCTCTTGGCGTGAACGAGAGCGATATCCCGTTGGAGCAGATCTTGCAGGCGTCGAGCCATTGCATTGAGGCTGGCCTGATAGGGCAACAGAAAGACAACGGTCCGTGGCCCGCCAGCAACGTCCTGCTGCTTGCGAGCCCATAGCAGCGCGGCTTCTGTTTTGCCGCTGCCCGTGGGCGCGGAAAACACCACCGAGCCGCAATGGCTGGCAGCAACCCTCTGATGCGAAAACAGCGATGCAGGGGTGAGATTCAGCCTTGAGAGCATCGACGGTGCGTCCGGCAGGACAGCTTCGTCGAGGCGGGGAGCATGGGCGGAAGCCAAGTGGTCGGCCTGAACGACAAGTCCTCTCAGGACGATGGCCGCCCTGTTCTGGACGTGGTCAGCGGGGAGTTTGGTGAGGTCCTTCCAGAGTCTCCCATAGGCACGCAGGGCGTCAGCCAGCAGCTCGGGAATGGCTTGCAGGGAGGGCAGCGGGCGGGGTTCAACGGGCAGCCTCACAATTCCCAGATGCTCCAGTCCTGAATCGATGAGTATTCCCGGAACGACGTCGACGGTCCACTCCAACAATTCGCGCCACGTCTGATCGTCCAACTCGCTGGCCAATTGGTCTGCTCCCCAGTCGTACGGGGACAGGGCGGGGTTGTACAACCTCCGCAGGATCTCCGGCGCATCCTTGTGGTGGGAAGCGATCCCGGCGGCAATCCAGGGGAAGTCTTCGCTCTCCGGCTGGCAGAGGCAGGGCAGAAAGGCGAGGGACAGGACTTCATGCCGGTGGTGCCAACGCTTTCCGCCGGGCCGCAAGCAAGCTTGAAACGACCGGGCGGCCTTACCAAGGTCATGAAGCCAACAGGCCCAGAACACACGATGCCAGAGCCGGGGCTGCTGCACGCGCTCGGGAAGTCCGGGATAGCGCCGCGCAAGCTGGGCGAAGGCGTCCACCACCCGGTAGGTGTGCTGGATGAGGCTTTCACCCGCCCCGCCGTCCGGAGCGCTCTTTGCCCACACGGAGCGCAGCCCCACCTCGTCTTCCATTGCAATCGGCATGGCCATCGGCATTGCCATCGCCTACACCCACCGGTGCCACGTCACAATCCGGCGTCCAGGTCCCCAGGCAGGAGATTGAGGGTCCACCCATACTGGGCCGTCCCCCTCATGACGCAATGCTGACCTTGCGCCCCTCGGGGCCGCAACCGACGCACCGGGCCACCACACACGCCGCTCCAGCACGACGTAGCGCTCCCACGTGACCGTGTGACGCGCCTCGGGGTTAATGAACTTGGGCATCTGAAAAGTGGTTCCGTCGGGGAGCCGGTCCCGGAGCGTCCAGGGTAGCAGGGTGCTCTCAAAGTACCCGAAATCGGACTGCTGAAGTTCCACGATCTCAACCGCGCGGTAAGCGGCCAAGTCCTGCGACCGGCCCAGCAGCACGGGAAATCGCGGGGATCGGAAAAACTCCAGCCACGCGTCCGTTTGAGCGCCGGCATCGAGGTAGAGTGTCAGCCGGGGGTGAAGCAGGAGCTGGCGGGGAAGAACATTGGTCTGGACTTCGATGTTCTTGGGATAAGCCCAATCCTTTTGAACCCTTCCCTTGCCCACGCTCGCCATATGCAGGAGTTCGAGGTCGTCTCCGCTGCCGGCCGAAGAGAAGGTATAGGCAAACCGAGCCGAGTCCGGCTCGATCCACTCGCCGACGGCGCTCGACGCATGGCCGTAAATCGTCGCTGGCGGGGGCATCGGGTAGCTCGGCTGGCGGCCGACATGGAAGTGCGGGTAACGGAAAGAGGTCACCGTGCCTTCCATCTCTATGCGGAGTGCTCTCATGGCTGCCTCACGCCAACCAAGCGGCGTTATTCGGATCGCCCACGTCAACTGCGAGTCGATCGAGAATTTCTCGGGGATGGCCGAGCGAAAACTCCAACCGCTGGGTACCCTCACGCCCCTGGTTGAAGGCTTCCAGTTCGCTCTTCAATCGCTCGCGTTGCGTATCACAAAAGCCCTGCACCCAACCCACGTAGAGTTTCGACAACACCTGGTCCCGCCAGACCTTGAAGCTCTCCTGCACGGCTTGCGCCTGCACTTCCGGCTGGCCCTTATCCCCGGCGGCAATCAGGTATTGAAGCGGGTTGTTGCCTCCCCTGGTGACCATCGCCACAAAAACCACCGGCGTCACGTCGGTATAGTGCAGGGCAAGCTTCGCTCCGCCGTAAATGATCCCAAGGGCTCGGACGAGAGCGGCAATGCGCTCCACCCGGTCTTCCGGTTTCAAACGGTAAGACTTCTCTTTGTCGCCGAGATTCTCCAGCCCTAGCTTTTGGGCGGCCTCGACGCGGTTATCGTCGAGATTGCGGTAGCCGGTGCGATCCGAGGAGCTGAAGGTGCCTGCCGTATGCAGATTCAGAGAGACGAGCCCCTTCAAGACCGCTCGATAGAATTGGTGCGCATGAGGCACGGGGTCGCCCTCGTGCCGCGTCATGGTGCCGAAGTCCGAAGTGATCGAGACCGGGGCGAGCGAGATCAAGGTGCTAACTCGGAAAGGCGAAGCGCGCGAGATCTCAGTGCTGGTCGGTGTTTCATTGGCTCGCGTTGCGTCTTGCTTGCGCCTTTCCGCCGCTTCGGATTTCTTAGACTGAGCGCGCATGTAGCCGAAAAGATCGTCGTCCCACCACACGATGGGGTTGGCGTCGGTATAGGCGATCTTCTTTTCCCTGAAAACCGGCGCCGCTTTCCACCCCAACTCGGGGGTTTGTTCCAACGTGCTGCGCAACCAGTACCGAAAGGCCTGCGCCGAGACGTACGGGAACTGCCCTTGCCGTGAGCGGATGAACTTCACCGCCACCTCGTTCTCGTTTCGCGCCTCCTCGTCCTTCCCCGCGTTGTTCAACGCCGACGCCGGGGCGTCGATCAGCATCAGACCCGTCAAGAATGCCATGGTTATGCCTCCTTTACTTCCACTTCGGATTCTTCCTCTTCCAAAACGTCTTTGTGCTTCTCGAACCACTGCATTTCGTAGAGCTTCTCAATAACGCGAATCAGAACCAGGTCCCACGCCAGGCGCCAGTCAACGCGCGGGAGGTCCTCGCCCTCTTCAAACACTTCCAGGAATTCGTCGAAAGAGACCACGGGCGCGACACGGCGCGCCAGCCGGCGTTTACTCACCTTGATCAGCGTGAGGCGCACGGCCCGATAGCTGTCCGCCTTGTAGCTACTAAACCAAAGGCCACGGTCGTTTTCGGCTTCGATCTCATCGGCGAGGGTATCGCCCAGTTTTCGTATGGCTGCTATCCTTCCGCTGTCCATGCCCATCACCTCCTGCAAGAACAAACCCGTTAGCTCCCAGAGCCCGGCAATGTCATCTTCCCCGCCAAAGGGGGAAGAGGAACGCATTTCACCGGAGTCCTCAAGAATTTGCGCGGCTCTTCGGAGAAAGTAAACACGGAGAAACCGCCCAGCCCGCTCCGGCAGGTAAAAAAGGTCCTCATACAAGTAGTTGCGCAGCGAGCCCGGCTCAGCCGCAGTTGTGACCTCGCCCTTCTTGGGTTTAGGTGGGAGCTGCCAAGCCCGTTTTACCAAGCTCCGCCACGTGGCGGCGTAGCGGGCTCCTTGCGCGCGCTCCACGAACCGAACCACCGAGGACGGCAAAAAGTAAAGGTCAACCTGGGGGCCCTGGCCGCTGTTCGAGAGATGATACACGGTGATCGAAGAGCGCTCGTCCTCGTGGCGTTCCGCTCGCTCTGCTTCGATCGTTGCCAGCGCTTCGACAGCCCGAGTGAGAGGGCGCGTGACGGGTGCGAGCTTTTCGCCGGTTTGTTGAGAGAGCTGGATACGCTTGCGGATTTCGGGCTGCCAAGCCTTGACGAGTTGCAGGGTGAGGCGAGGGTCGTCCGCGAATACGATCAGGGCTCGTCCACTGACCATCGGCGCGCCAATTGAGAGAGCCTGGAGCGCAAGAACGCAATGTCCGCATAGGGCGAGGCCCGGACTGCCGCCCGGAAAGAAGTTCACCGCCTCTCGCCCTGTCAGCATCGGGATGAGGTCACGGTGAGCAAGCCGGACGGACGGGCGACCGCAATAAGCGCACGGAGGCAACGCTTCATCGGGCGCTGCCTTGTACGTTGCCAAAATCTCTTTCACAAACAGCGTCTTCTTGGCGGCGGTAAAGCTTGGATTGATAAAGTTGCTGGTGAACAGAACGGTCAGGTAGGAGGCCAGTTCGGGGGAAAAATAAGCCTGCTCGGCATAGCGGACAAATTCCTCCAAGTCCGCTTCCGTAATCTCCTCCGGCGCGTTGCGGCCGGCGAAAGCGGCGAGTGCGGCGATGCCCATGTCGATGAGTGGATGAGTGGTCCAGAAGAATCGCGGGTTGCTATCCGAGCTTGTCATCGTGCTTGCCCGTCAGCCAGCCCCGCAATGATACCACCCATCACGGCTGCCTCTCAATCACCTCGCATAGGATGGGCGCTGCGTTCGTCAGAACGCTTTCTCGTCTCGATCGAAAAATTCATGCCGAGCCTGCAACGGCTGGGTAAGGCCAGAGTGCCCCCGGAGTTTCCATTTTGACTCCCGCAGCCCCGGGTCGAGAATCGCGTAAGGCGATGTTGGAAATTCAGGACGGAGAGCCATTCACGTACTTCCGGATCTTGTCCGCAAAAGCCAGCAGTTCGTCCAATTCAGTGACGATGACGGCCGCGACGATCGAAAGGTCTACCTTGGTGTACTGATGGACCACGGTGTTGCGGAAGCCCACCATTCTCTTCATGCGTTCCGCCAGCCGGCTGTGGATGATTCGTTCGGCTTTGAGCAGTTCGAAGGTGTCTGCGCTCGATACGGGTATCCCCAGCTTGTGGACCCGGATGATGTGATTGGCCAAGTCGATGGCCGTCTCGCACGCCCTCACCACGTTGAGTAGCGCCGCGTCCACCGAGCCGGATGTGCAAAGCCGCTGGCCGTTGTTTGACAAAGAAAACTGCACCGCATAGACTGAGAATCGGCTAGGGAAGGCCGTGAGAATCGGCCACGGTCCCGCCACTGTGAACGGCGGGTCCTGCGAGCCCGCGCGGCATTGATTGCCAAGCGGGGCCACTGCTGCCGTCGGCGCAAGGCCGGCGCGGTGGGAAGGCGCGGCAGGACCGCAAGCGACGCCGTGAGTCAGGAGACCTGCCTGAGCGTTGAGGGTCGTGCCGCGAGACTTTGCGGCGCCGCCCCGGGTGTCCCGCTTCGCGAGAAAGACGGGCGCGCGAGCCCCGCGGGTGGTATGGCGCGCCGCGGGGTTTTTTGTTTTCGGGTCCACCATGGGAAGTGGGCGGTCTCTGGATTTCGGTGTGTTGCTGATCTTCCTGGGCGCGGCCGCCTTGGCGCGGCCGGCCGCGCTTCAGGCCCGCGTGGTGGTGGACGAGACGGGGCGCCGCGTTAACGTTCCCGATCATCCGCAGCGACTCGTGTCGCTCGCTCCCAGCATCACCGAGACGCTCTACGCCCTCGGACTCGGCGACCGGCTGGTGGGCGATACGGACTACTGCGATTATCCGCCGCAGGCCAAGCTGAAACCGCACGTGGGCAACGTCCTCAACCCGAGCCTGGAAAAGATCGTGGCCCTCAAGCCGGACCTGGTGCTGGGCATCGCCGAAGCCAACCGGCGCCAGACGGCAGACCAGCTTCAACGATTGGGCATTCCGCTCTACGGGCTTACGGACCACACCCTGGACGACACGTTGCGCTCGATTGCGGACCTGGGCCGCGCGCTCGATTGCAACGTCGCGGCCACCGCCCTCGAGCAGAACCTCCGCCGTCGGGTAGCCGAGGTGGAGCGACGAGTGGCGGGCGAGGCGCGCCCCAAGGTCCTCTTTGTGGTCTGGCACCAGCCCCTCACCACCGCCGGACCCCACACCTTCATTTCCGACGTGATTCACCGCGCCGGAGGCGTCTCCATCTCGGATGATCTCAAGAGCGAGTGGCCCGGGCTGACGCTCGAGGCGGCGCTCGATCGCGACCCGGACGTCATTCTGTTCCCCAGTCACGTCGAACTGTCGCCGCCCCTGGATGAGATCAAGCGCTTGCCCGGCTGGCGGGAGTTCCGGGCCGTCAAGCAGAACCGCTTGTATGTGGTTTCCGAGAGCATTATTCATCCCAGCCCGCGCCTGATTGATGCCCTGGAGCAAGTCGCGGCCATCCTCCATCCCGAGGCGTTTGCGATGGCCGCAAGTGACGAGTGGCGAGTGGCGAGTGACGAGCAACAAGCTCCCGGATTCTCCTCGCGCCGCGAAGGTTTCGCTTGCTCGTCACTCGCCACTCGTCACTTGTCACTCACGGCCACTCTTACTGGACTTCCCCCGCAGCAGATTGAGGCAGCGCAATGAGGGTGGCGGCGACACGCCGGAACGTGCTCGCGCTGGTCGTCATTCTCTCCGCCGTCTGCGCCTTGGTCGGCTTGGCAGCGTTGACCATCGGTGGCGTTCACCTGACGCTGGGTGAAGTCTGGGCGGTGCTGCGAGGGACCAGTTCCAACCCCGAGGCGACGGCCATTGTCAGTGAAATCCGCTGGCCGCGCGTGGCCTTGGCGGCACTGGTGGGCGCGTCCCTGGCGGTTGCTGGCACGGTGCTTCAAGCCCTGCTACGCAATCCGCTCGCCGATCCCTACGTCCTCGGCGTCTCGAGTGGAGCTGCCTTGGGCGACATCCTGGCGCTCTGGGTGGGCGGGCGGGTGGCTGCTGCCGCGCCTGGTCTCGCCTTCGCCGGCGCGCTGCTCACCACGGCCTGGGTCTACGCGCTGGGGCGTCGTGGCGGGCGCCTGAAAAGCTTCACGCTGCTTCTGGCGGGTGTCGTCACGGCGTCGTTCCTCTCCGCGATCATTCTCTTTGTGCTCACTCTGCTCTCGGCGCGTGACGTGAGGGGCGCCGCCTTCTGGCTGATGGGCGATCTCAGCGCGGCGACGGGAGTGGAGCTTCGCCTGCTGGCGCCCGCCGTCATCGCCTCGATCGCCGTGCTCTACTGGTTCTCCAAAGACTTGAACGTGATGCTGCTCGGCGAGGACGAGGCCGCGCACCTCGGCGTCAACGTGGCGCGCGTCGAAACCGTCGTCTTCCTGCTCTCTTCCCTCTTGACCGGTCTCGCCGTTTCCGCGAGCGGGGCGATCGGCTACCTCGGCTTGCTGGTCCCGCACCTGGGACGGATGCTCGTGGGCAGCGACCACCGCACCCTGCTGCCCACCGCCGCGCTGGGAGGCGCCATCGTCCTGGTGCTTTCGGATACGCTGGCGCGAACCGTCGTCGCGCCGTCGGAGCTTCCCGTGGGCGCGGTTACCGCCGTCGCCGGCGCGCCCGTATTCATCTATTTGTTGCGGCGGACGGCTGGGTGAGGAGAATTATGCAGGATGGGCACAAGGCCGAGAGCCGGCACTTGAAAGGAGAAAGCCATGGGGATTAAGGCAAGACTGAAAAGGCGAGGGGAGCAGCCCGGAATCGTTGGTATCGGGTGGTACCGGCCGGACCAGTGGCAACGGCTCCTGGAAATTTCGTCCGATCGGGACCGGCTGGAAGATACCCACGAAGAATGGCTTGGGAATGCAAGCAGGGTATTCGATTTCCTGAAGCGCAAAGGCCTCCCAGTGGTCAAGATGGCCGTCGATGTAGAAGATCTGCTGGCTTGGTGCGCAAAGCAGGGTTTGGCAGTGAACCTCGAATCGCGGGCGAAGTACGTCACTGAAAAAGTGTCACACGGCGGTAAAGAACCGGCGTAGCGCTGTCCCCAGCGAACGTAAGGGGTCGTGCGGTGGAGCGCCACGGCGGGAAGCTGGAAAACGTCCCCGATGGACGGAAGCGCTCTGGGCCAGCAAGCCGATGATGCTGCCTAGTCACCGGACACGCTAGAGTCCTGGCTCTCTCAATCAGAGGGCCGTACGATGAGTGCGAAAACTGAAACTCGAATCCCGAATCCCGAATCCGACCTCACTGTCGAAGCCGTCACCTTCCGCTATCCCAACTTCCAACTCACCCCAACCAGCTTCACCGCTAACTCCGGCGAGCTCGTCGCCATCATCGGGCCGAATGGATCGGGCAAGTCCACGCTGCTCGGCGTGGTGAGCGGGCGGCTGAAGCCGCTCTCCGGCGCAGTGCGGCTCGACGGCGACGACATCCATCGCCTTCCGATCGGCGAGCGCGCCAAGCACGTGGGTCTGGCGCGGCAGGAAGCGCCGCTGCTCTTCGCCTTTGATGTCGCTGAATTCGTACGACAGGGACGGCACCCGCGCCTCGGCGGGCGCCTCTTCGAGTCACCCGAGGACGAGCACTGGGTGGAGTGGGCTCTGGAGCGGACCGATCTGGCGGCGTTCGCCCGTCGGCGCGTGACGGAAATCAGCGGCGGCGAGTTCCAGCGCGCGGTCCTGGCGCGAACCCTTGCCCAGCGCCCGCGCCTGGTGCTGCTCGACGAACCCACCGCGCACCTCGATATCGGCTACCAGATTGAAATGCTGCGGCTGCTCCGCCAGCTCGCGGCGACGGAACAGTTCGCTTCCGTCATCGTCACCCACGAGTTGAATCTGGCGGCCGAGTTCGCAGACTTGCTGATCTTGCTCGAAGCCGGGCGCTGCCTGGTGAGCGGCGCCGCCGAGCAGGTGCTCCAGGCGGACCTCCTCAGCCGCGTCTTCCGCACGCATGTCTTGGTTGACCGCAACCCGTCGAGCGGACGTCCGCGCGTGACCTGGGCGGCACCCGCCGCGCCGCGATGTTAACCCGGATTTCTCGCCACGAAGGGTCAGGGAATTGATCCCTTGCGCCATTGATCCATTGAGTCATTGAAGAAGAGGATGGCAGTTATGGCAGTCTTGAATGGCTCAATGAACCGATGGCGCAAGCGATCAATTCTCTGACTCCATTCGTGGTGAGAAATCCGGGCCAGCTTCTTCCCGAGTTTCAATTTCCGAACTTCGAGCTCGAAAACGAAGTCCGCTATAATGGCTATTCGGCTAGTGGAAGGCGTTGACAGGCTGAGAGCTGAGGGCCTCTTTCAAGTCTCCAGCGCGGCGAGCAAGGGTTGACGAGATGTCCGTTGCCACTGAGGTTCGCACTCAGTACGAACCGGTGATCGGGCTGGAGGTCCACGTCCAGCTTCTGACCCGGTCAAAGATTTTCTGCGCCTGCTCGACGAAGTTTGGCGATTCGCCCAACTCGAACACCTGTCCGGTGTGCCTGGGGTTGCCGGGCGCGCTGCCGGTGCTCAACCGCCAGGCGGTAACGATGGCCATGAAGGCGGCCTTGGCGCTCGACTGTGGCATCAATCCGCACTCGCGGTTTGCGCGCAAGAACTACTTCTATCCCGACCTTCCCAAGGGCTACCAGATCTCGCAGTACGACGAGCCGCTGGCGGAATTCGGCTGGATCCATATCGAGGCGAACGGCAAGCCCAAGCGCATCGGCATCACGCGCCTGCACCTGGAGGAAGACGCCGGCAAGAGCCTGCACGAGGGCTTCCCGGACTCGGACCGCACTTCCTACATCGACCTGAACCGCTCCGGCGTGCCGCTGATCGAAATCGTGAGCGAGCCGGACCTGGGCTCCCCCGAGGAAGCGTACGACTACGTGACGCGCCTGAAGCTGCTGATGCTTTACCTCGAAGTGTCCGACTGCAACATGGAGGAGGGCAGCCTGCGCGTCGACGCCAACGTCAGCGTGCGGCGCGCGGGCGCGAGCGCCTTCGGCACCAAAACCGAGGTGAAGAACTTGAACTCCTTCCGCTTTCTCCAGCGCGCCCTGTCTTACGAGATCGAACGGCAAATTGAAATCGTTGAAAGCGGCGGCGCCGTCGAGCAGGGAACCCGCCTCTGGGACAGCCGCGAGCAGCGCACCTATGGGATGCGCTCGAAGGAGATGGCGCACGACTACCGCTATTTCCCTGAGCCCGACCTGCTGCCTCTGGTGATTACCGACGATTGGAAGGAGGAGGTGCGGCGCTCGATGCCGGAACTGCCCGAGGCGCGCAAGCAGCGCCTGGCGCGCGAGTACGCCCTGCCTGAGGCTGACGCCGCGCAACTGATCGCGTGGAAGACGCTGGCGAATTATTACGAGGAGGTCGCGAAGGCATCGGGCGAGCCCAAGACGGCTGCCAACTGGGTGCTGAGCGAACTGCTCCACCTGCTGAACGAGGCGGGGAAGGAGGCGTCGGAGTCGCCGGTCGCCGCGTCGAAGCTCGCGGAACTGGTGACGCTGGTCAGCAAGGGTTCTATTTCAGGCAAGATGGGGAAAGATGTTCTGGCGGAAATGTTCACCACCGGCAAGGGCGCGGGTGAAATCGTAGCCGAGAAAGGCCTGCGACAAGTCAGCGATCCGGTAACGATCCGGGCCGCTGCGCGCGCGGTGATTGCCGCAAGTCCCAGGCAAACGGAGCGGTACCGGAGCGGCAAGACGGCCACCTTGGGGTGGTTCGTGGGCCAGGTGATGAAGGCTACGCGAGGTCAGGCCAATCCGCAAATGGTGCAGGAAATTCTGAGGAAGGAGTTAGGCTAGGCAGGGAAGGAGGGAAGGCTCTTCAAAGAAATGAGGTACTCTAAAGCCTAGCTCATCAGGCTGACATGATGGGTGCCTGGGAACTTGAACTAGCGCCATCGACCATGGGGTCCGTGAAAACCAGCGCTTCCGCCCGGCTTTTGGAACATTGGAGGGGCTTCGCGGCGATCGGTCCAGTAGCAGCATATTGAAGGGGGGAAGCAGTGTCGTTCGTAAACGCGTACCGCAAGGTTAGAAGTTCCGTTGTCGCGATCGTGCCGAAATTCTACAAAGAGAGGCCCAGCTTCCCCGATATTATCGGAACCGGGTTCATCGTATCCGAATTAGGCATCGTCTGCACGTGTCGGCACGTGGCGGAAAGTGCCCTGGCGCTCTACAAGCCCCGGGGCTATCAGGGCTTCCCTGCAAGCGTGCTCCTGTTCGTAGGCGAAGTTCAGGGTCGTGAGGGCGTGGGAGTGCTGAACGTAGATGTTGAGCAAGTCGGTGCTGCAACCTTGATGGGCGACGCGCCGAAGTACCTCGGTCCCAATCCGCCAGACATCTCGTTTATGCTTCTATCCGTAACTGCCACGCCCGCCGTCGAGTTTACGGGTCAGGCGCTCCAAGAGGGAGAAGAAGTCGCCTTTGCCGGTTTTCCGATGGGAACCAGGACTCTTGAGGCACCAGGCTGGCTTCACCAACTCTCTCCGACGCTGCAGAGTGGAATCGTGAGCGCGGTTCTGCCCTATCACGCCGACCCAATGCCGCACGGGTTTCTGTTGCATGCCAACACGCAACCTGGTGCCAGCGGGAGTCCAGTTTTCCGTGAAGACGGGCGAGTCGTTGGTATGGTTTACATGGTGCTGCGCGACTGGTGCAACATCGGTCGAGGTGGAAACGATGCGGGATACGTCGTTTACTCGGTCCCAACCAGCCTGACGGGCTGCGTGCCTTACGGAGTCATCGGCCAGGTGTTGACGCACGCAGAAAAGGGTATTCCAGCGAAGCGACGACGCACCCTGAGGGAACACGTCAACTCCGGTGAGATCATCCCCCTCGAGTCGGGTCGCAGCCCTTTTGTGGAATGGAGGACGGGAGACGGGTAGTAGGAGTGACCGGGCTAATTGCTGGCAACGAGTTACGGGATTGGGTCAACCTTGAGACGAGCCACCATTTTCCGCCCGGGGCGCACTAGACCAGTTGGGAGAGCAGCCATGAACAGGCATTCCATTGTCGCAGCAACAGCCATCCTATTGGCGGCGACATGGCTGGCGATGGCGCCACCGTCGCCGGGACGCCCACGGCCGCAGGCGGATGCGCCCCACACCCACACGGCGGACGTTCCTGCATACCACAAGAGTCCGCCTCGCGGTCCCCTTCCCGACACCCAGGACCCCAAGCAGTTCCCGGACCCTGTGAACCAGAATGTGTACACACTGTCGGCAAGGATCAAGAAGATCCTTTATCAGCAGCCGTGCTACTGCATGTGCGACCACGGTTACGGCCACCAGAGCCTGCTCGATTGCTACGTCAGCACCCACGCGGCGGTATGCTCCATTTGCCGGATGGAAGCTGTGTACGCCTATGAGCAATTCGGAAAGGGAAAGAGCGCGGCCCAGATCCGGCAGGGGATCATCAAAGGGGAGTGGAAGAAGGTCGACATGAGCAAGTACGCCTCACCGCTAAGTCCTCGGTAGCGCGTCGCGGCGCCCCTGAGGGCGGCAGGATGCCGGGCTCAAGCCCGGCGCTGCAAAGCATGATGTATGTTACGATGTATATCGTGAGGTGAGGGATGAAGCGAATGAAGCGCAAGCAAGTCTACTTGGAGGCCGACCAGAACCGTCGGCTGCGTGCTTTGTCACGACGTCAAGGCAAGACCGAGAGCCAGCTTATCCGCGAGGGAGTCAGCCGAGTGCTCGCTGAACCGTTGCCCGAGGGTGTGGATGATGAAGCTTGGGCGAGGCAGTTAGCGTTCATCGATTCTCTGATTCGCAAGGGGCCTGTCCCGGGAAAGCGTACGTGGAAGCGCGAGGATGCTTATGAACGGAAAGTTTCTCGTCGACAGCAACCTTCTTATCTACGCCTATGATGGGTCTGAGCAAGCAAAGCAGGTCAAGGCTCGTAATGTGCTGGATTGGTTGCAGGCTCATCGCGCCGGAGTGCTGAGCACTCAAGTTCTGGGGGAATTCTTCGCGGTTGCGACACGAAAACTGGCAAAGCCCCTGACCGTTCAAGAAGGCTACCTCGAGCTTGAGAGCTTCCTGCGCTCCTTCCGGATTGCAGATGTCACGCGGTACATCGTGCTTGAGGCGGGGCGCGGTTGCGTTCGCTACCAGTTGCCCTATTGGGACGCACAGCTTTGGGCGACCGCGAAGCTCAATCAGATCGCCACCGTGTTAAGTGAGGACTTCGCGGATGGGAGCCGTATTGAGGGCGTTCAATTCGTGAACCCCTTGACTTCAAGCGTGTGGCAGGCCCGGGTTTGACGAAGGCCCGGCCTCGTGAAAGGAGTTGGACATGCTCAATGTAGGCGATAAAGCGCCGGCCTTTACGTTGCCGTCGGATTCCGGCGCCAAGGTGAGCTTGAAAGACCTGCTCGATCAGACGTTGGTGCTCTTTTTCTTCCCCAAGGCCGACACACCGGGTTGAACGAGCGAGGCGAACCAGTTCCGTGATGCCAAAAAAGAACTGGAGAGATTGAAAGCGCGGGTGGTGGGCATAAGCGGCGACACGGTGGAGCAACTCGCCAAGTTTCGCGACAAATACAAGCTCAATTTTATGCTGCTGGGCGACACCGGCCACAAGACGCTGGAGGCTTATGGCGTTTGGCAGGAGAAGAACATGTACGGCAGGAAGGCGAAGGGGATCGTGCGCACCACCTACATCCTCGGCGCCGACGGCAGAGTGAGGACCGTGTTCCCAAGGGTAAAGGTGGAAGGGCACGCGAAAGAGGTTCTGGCAGGGCTTGGGTCCAAGTAGGTCTCGCCGCGGCGGAGCCTGGGTTTTCAGTTCTCAGTTTTCGGTTCTCAGTCCGCCGCGAAGGACGTTTTTCTTGACTGATAACAACTGAAAACTGATGACTGAAAACTGATAGCCGAGAACTGACAGACTAGTTGTAGCCGGACAGTCTGAAGGGAGGCGCCATGCCAACCAAGCAGCAGTCGCGCAAGTCGCGTGGCCGAGGTTCCACTAAGAAAAAAGCTGCGAGCCCGCGCCAGAAGACCGGGCGTCCGGCTGAGGATCGCGCTCTGCGCGAGCACCTGCTCTACCTGCTTGGCGGCGGCGGCGCCCACCTCGACTTTGCGAAAGCTATCGCCGGCCTTCCTGCCGAGCTGCGCGGCGCAGAGCCCGCCGGGCTTCCTTTCTCAGCGTGGCGACTGCTGGAGCACATGCGGATTGCCCAGTGGGACATCTTGGAATTCAGCGTGAACCCCAGGCATGTCTCGCCGGCGTGGCCGGACGGTTACTGGCCGGAGAGCGACGCGCCGCCCAGCGATCGAGCGTGGGAGAAGAGCGTCAAGGAATTCCGCCGCGACCTGAAGCGTATGCAGGACTTGGTGGCCAATCCGCGCACCGACCTGTACGCGCGCATCCCGCACGGAGAAGGTCAGACGATCCTGCGCGAGGCGCTCCTGGCGGCGGACCACAACGCCTATCACCTGGGGCAACTGGTCCTGATGCGACGCTTGCTGGGGGCGTGGAGGAATTGAGCGATTGAGCCATTGGATCATTGAGCCATTAGCATCCGTCCTTCGAGGGAGGGCTGGCGGGACAATTTCCTCACAATCGGGTGTATACGAGAGAACCGGCCCGGCTGTAGCGGGTCTGCGACCGCCGCTCGCGGGACTCTCTCGATACAACCACGCGCGTGGCGACTGGAATCAAAGTGAGGGTATTCCCAAGCACTTCAACGACGATTCGGAGGACAAGATCATGGCCAGACACTTCAGCCTCAGGACGGCATCCGTGCTGTTGCTGGCTTCGGCCCTGGTGGCAGGGCTTGCAGCCTTGGCACGCCTTTCGCTCGCAGAGAATAAGCCTCACCTTGCGGGCAAGTGGAACTTCAACCAGGACCAAAGCGATGACGCAAGTCAAAAGGTTCACGACGCGGAAGCCAGTGTGAAGTCCCCGAGCGGCGGTTACCCGGGTGGAGGTGGTTCTCAGGGTGGAGGCTACCCCAGCGGCGGTGGCTACCCGGGCGGCGGCTATCCCGGTGGCGGAGGCATCGGCTTTCCCGGCGGCCGAGGCGGAATCGGCGGAGGTGGCGGTGGGGTTGGCCGCGGAGGCCGACGGGGCAGCAGTACTGGCGAGGGCGGAGGCCCGTCAAGCGAAGACTTGGACAAGCTGGCCGCAAACCCGAAGCTGTTGAGGGTTGAGCAAGACGAGAAGCAAATCACCATCACCGACGACAACGGCCAGACCAGGAACCTGTACCCCGACGGCAAAAAGCATAAGGAGACGGACGCGAGCGGCAACTCGACCACCATCAAGACTCACTGGGATGGAGATCGCCTGGTAGCGGAGAGCAAGCTGGGCCACTCCGGAAAGCTCACGGAAACTTACGAGCTCAGCCAGGACGGCAAGCAGCTTTACGCCATCTCGCAGCTCGACAATTCTCGGCTCAGTGCGCCTCTCGTGATCCGCCGCGTTTATGATAGTGCGGCGGAGAACACCAAGTAGGCTGGATGCTTTCGAAAGCATGGCGAAAGAGTGCCGCGCGCGGGTCTTTGAGAACTGCTGAGAAAACTGCTGAGGGATGACACGGTGCTTAGTGTTGCGTTAGGTGCCGTTTTCGAGTCCAAGAAGGAGATTCCGGTTCACATTCACAGCCAACAGCCGCAAAGCGGCGAGGAGCAAACATGAGCAAATTCAACTGGTGGATGACGGCATGCGCTCTCTTTCTATTGTGGGCAACGACGGCGGTTGCCCTGCCTGCGCAAACTTTCAAAACGCTGCACAGCTTCAAAGGGACGGACGGCCAATACCCCGAAGCGGCGCTGATCCAGGGCACCAATGGGAAGTTCTACGGGACAACATACGATGGCGGGGCCAACAACCTTGGCACGGTCTTCAAAATCACCTCAAGTGGCACGCTGACTAGGTTGCACAGCTTCGACGGGACGGACGGCTCCCTCCTCATAGCGGGGCTGGTCCAGGCCGCCAACGGGGACTTCTACGGGACAACATTCGAAGGCGGGGCCAGCGGTAACTGCCGCAGTGGCTGTGGCACGATCTTCAAAATCACCCCGAGTGGCACGCTGACGACGCTGCACAGCTTCGACAACACGGACGGCTCCAACCCTCAAGGGGCGCTGATCCAGGCCAAGGATGGGAAGTTCTACGGGACAACGAGCGGTGGCGGGGCCAACGGCTTTGGCACGGTCTTCAAAATCACCTCAAGTGGCACGCTGACCACGTTGCACAGCTTCGACTTCTACACGGACGGTGCCAGCCCCGTAGCGGGGCTGGTCCAGGCCAAGGATGGGAAGTTCTACGGGACAACATACGATGGCGGGGCCAACGGCGATGGCACGGTCTTCAAAATCACCCCAGGTGGCACGCTGACCACACTGCACGCCTTCGACGGGACGGACGGCACCTTACCCTACGCGGGGCTGGTCCAGGCCAAGGATGGGAACTTCTACGGGACGACGGAGGAGGGCGGAGCCACCGGCTATGGTACGGTCTTCGAAATCACCCCAAGCGGCACGCTGACCACGCTGCACAGCTTCG
>Ga0326728_10013325_pt1 | contig 17891 bp, 14 predicted proteins | sample MB3enrmetagenome_FD_207602 | JGI IMG/M metagenome (GOLD analysis project Ga0326728, IMG submission 207602) | Lab enriched peat soil microbial communities from McLean, Ithaca, NY, United States - MB31MN | ecosystem: Environmental > Terrestrial > Soil > Wetlands > Peat | place: USA: New York... | reverse complement strand
ATACCAGCGATGTCACCAACGCGAAAGCACGCCTGCGCGCGGCCCGCGCTGACCTGGCCGAGGCCCAGGCCAACCTGGAACAAACGAAACTGGACTCGGCGCGCACCATCCAACTCGCCGAACAAGGCGTGGCGTCGCGGCAGGACCGCGATCGCGCCGAAGCCACCTTGAAAGCCCAGCAGGCACACGTGCAAGCGCTTCAGGACCAGGCGCACTCGGCCGAGGCGGATCTGAGCTCCGCCGTGGCGCGCCTGCATCAGACGAACGCCGCCGTCAGCACGGTAGCGGCGATGCGCGAGCAGATGCTCGCCGCCCAAGCTCAGGAGGCCGAGGCGAAAACGCGGCTGGGCTACACCAACATTTACGCCCCGGTCTCCGGCTTTGTCTCCGTGCGCGCCGCCCGGGAGGGAGAAGTGGTCAATCCGGCCACGCCCATTGTCACCATCGTGGATTTGAGCGATACCTGGGCCTATGCCCCCCTGCCCGAGACCTACGCCGACCGCATCCGCCTCGGCGACCGGTTGGACGTCCGCATGCCCAGCGGCGCTACCGTCGCCGGCGAAGTGTTTTTCAAAGCTGTGGAAGGCGACTACGCCACGCAGAGAGACGTCAGCCGGCGGAAGCGCGACATCAAGACCGTGTCCTTGAAAGTGCGGCTGGACAACCGTCAGCGGAATCTCGTGCCGGGGATGACGGCGGAGGTACTGGTGCCGAAGTCGGTGATCGAAGGCAGGAACTTCGCTCCCAGCGCCGTGGGCAACACGACGCAGCCGTCGCCGGCCTCGCCGGCGCCACCGGTTCCGGCGGATGGGGGGAAGTAACGATGTCGCTGTTCAAATTCAAAACCCACGATGCGGCCATCCCCGCGCACGCCATCGAAGTGGACCACATCGTCAAGCGCTACGGCGACTTCACGGCGGTGAACGACGTTTCATTTGACGTCGAGGATGGCGAAATTTTCGGCTTGCTGGGGCCCAACGGCGCCGGCAAATCCACCTTGATCCGCATGATGACCACCCTGATCCCCATCACCGCGGGACGTGGGCACATTCTGGGATACGACGTGGCCAAGGACCCGGACGAAGTGCGGCGGTCGATCGGCGTGGTGCCGCAGGCTCTGACCAGCGACATCGATCTGACGGTGGAAGAGAACCTGATGATTTACGCCAAGCTCTACGACGTACCGGCGAAAGAGCGCAAACGTAACATTGACGAACTGCTGGAAGCTGTCGATCTCGACAAATGGCGCCATGCGCAGACCAAGACGCTCTCCGGAGGCATGCGCCGCCGCCTGGAAATCGCCCGGGGCCTGGTCCACAGCCCGCGTATTTTCTTCCTGGATGAACCCACCACCGGACTGGATCCGGTGTCGAGGGTGGCGGTGTGGGAGATGCTGACCGCCATCAAGCAACAGCACAAGCTAACGGTATTGATCACCACCCATTACATGGACGAGGCCGATCGCCTGTGCGACCGCATTGCCATTGTGGATCACGGCAAGCTGGTGGCGCTGGATGCGCCCATGCGGCTGAAAGCCAGCGTGCCGGGAACCAACGTGATTGAAGCGCAATTTACGGAAACGCCCGCCGATTGGCAGCAGCAACTGGAACGGCTGGCCGCCGCCCAGGGCGTGCAACCCGAAGGCGCGGGAATGTTCCGCATCATGTCCGACAACGGCTCGCGCACCACCACCGATCTGGTGGAACTGACGGGACGTACCGGCGTAAGGATCAAGTCCTTATCGGTGCAGAATACGACGCTGGACGACGTCTTCGTTCATTTCACCGGGCGCCAGTTGCGCGACGAGCAGGTAAAAGCTTTCGGCTTCGTGATGCCCGACCGGCCGGGCATGCGGCCCTGAAAGCCGTTTTCCGTTTCACGTTTCTCGTTTCACGTTAAACCCAACGTGAAGCCCTGGAAACGTGGAACGTGGAACGAGAAACGTGGAACGCTCTTATGAATCGAATGCTGGCGATTGTCGAACGCGAACTGAGAAAATTCTGGCGCTCCCCGACGTTGATGATGGTATCGACGATCTTCCCGCTGGTGCAGTTGATCGTGCTGGGAAACGCCTTCGGCGGCAAGATCATGGATGCGCGCGTGGCCATTGTCGATCAGGACCACGGCACGCAGGCGCTGAAGGTCCGCGAAGCGTTCAATGCGATCCGGGCAACCGCCAGGACCATCACTCCGGTCTATTACGACGACGAGCGGCAAGCGGCGGAAGACGTGCGCGACGGCCGGCTCGATGGCGCCCTGATCATTCCACCCCAGTTTTCGTCGCGGGTGTACGAACAGAATCGGCCGCGGATCGCGCTGATCGTCGATAACAGCGACACCTTCATGAGCACCACGCTGGAAGACGAGCTGAGCCAGCTTACCCAGGCATTGAACCAACCGGTCATCGAGCCCCGGCTGGTGGCGCAGATCACGCTGGAGATTGTCGAACTCTATCCCTACATCGAGTACATGAAATACCTGCTGCCCGGGTCCATCGCGCTGGCCATGTTCGTCTCCGTGATGATCGGTGGCGGCATGTTGTATATCGATGACAAGGCGCGCGGCGTACACGAAGGTTATCTGGTCACGCCCATCACCCGGACCGAACTGGTGGTCGGCTTGAATCTGGCGGGCGCGATTAAAGCGGTGCTGTCGGGGCTGGCAATCACCATTCTGGGCTCTTTGCTGGCCGGCGTGCACTCCATTTTCCAGCCCGATAAACTGGCGGGCCTGCTGCTGATGATTGTGGTGACATCGGCCGCTTTCAACGGCCTGATGTTTCTGCTGATGGTGCGCGTCGAAGACCCGCTGGTGCCCCGCGCCATCTTCGGAATCCTGAATACTCTGCTGTTTTTTCCCAGCGGTTCCATTTATCCCATCAAGGCGTTTCCGCCCTGGCTGCGGGCCATCGCCCGCGTCGATCCCTTCACGTATGCGGTACACGGCTTCAAGGCGCTGCTGTTGAAGGACGCCAGTTTCGGCGCCGTCGGACTGGATCTGGTGGTCCTGACCGGCTTCGCCTTTGTGACCCTTACTATCGCGACCACGCTGTTTAAGCGGACGCTGTAAGAAGAGACGTGAAGCGCCGGTCTCCCGGGCTGGCGCTGCATCGTTAGTTCTTCTGCGGCACTCTGTTCTAAAATGAGTTTCGAGCTCTTATGTCCACGACTATTTTTACGGCAAAGGAATTCAATCCGGAAAAGCAGCGCCGGCGGCGGCAAAGAGTGGCACTGGTCGTCTCCATTCTGATCGTCGTGGGCGGCTTGTTTTATATGTTCCGCTTCTGGCCGTACGAACACCGGGTGGACCGGTTCCTCACGGCCGTGGAGAACCGCGACTACCAGCACGCATACGCGATCTGGCAAAACGATTCCCAGTGGCAACAGCATCCCGAGCGGTACAAGAAATACCCGTTTTCGGATTTCTACAACGACTGGGGCCCCAGTGGCGAGTGGGGGATTATCAAGGAACACAAGATTGACGGCGCCGCCTCTCCCAAGACCGGCGGAACCGGAGTGATCGTGCAGGTTACCGTGAATCAGCGCGTGGAGAAGCTGCGCCTGTGGGTGGAACGGCAGGACAAGACCATCACGTGGTCGCCGTACTGAGTTGCGAGTCGCGAGTCACGAGCTCAAAAACACAGCACTAACTGTGATAGTGCAATCGCCACTCGCCACGCACAACTGAGGCGGCTCTCTGTCTCAAACTTTCGGAAAATTGCAAGTCCATAACTGTGCTACTGGCTTCGCCATCTGCAACTCAATACGTGGTCCTTCGCTCGCAACTCGCAACTCGTGACTCGCAACTCGCTACGGTCTGGTTTTGGCGATTTCCGGAGCGCGCTCCACGCCGCCTTGCGGGTGCAGGTGGTATTTCGTGAGGTACTCCGTCATATACTCGAAGCCTTCCTCGGGTGAATCCACGATTTTGAACAAATTGAGGTCTTCGGGCGAAATGACTCCCATGTCCGCCATCGCCTCGAAGTTCACGACCTTGGTCCAATAATCGCGCCCGTACATTACGACCACCATGCGTTTGGCCAGTTTCTCGGTCTGCGCCAGGGTGAGAATCTCGAACAGCTCGTCGAAGGTGCCGAAACCACCGGGAAAAACGATCAACCCCTTGGCCAGATAAGCGAACCACAGTTTCCGCATGAAAAAGTAGTGAAACTCGAAGTTCAAAGCCGGAGTAATGAAAGCATTGGGCATCTGTTCGTAGGGCAGATGGATATTGAGGCCCACGGTTGCGCCTCCCGCTTCCACCGCGCCTTGGTTGGCGGCTTCCATGATGCCGGGCCCGCCCCCGGTGGTGACGACAAAGCGGCGGCGTTTGGAAGGAATTTTCATCGCCCACTGGGTTAGCAGGTATGACAGGCGGCGCGCATCTTCAAAGTAGCGGGCCATCTGCAGGTCCACATGCGCGCGCTGCATCTTGCGCTGCCACTCGGGAGAGGCCACCTGGCGCGAGCCGGGCTTTTCCAGCAGCTCCAGCGCGTTTTCGGCGGCCGACCGGCTATGGAACCGCGCGGATCCAAAGAACACGACCGTATCCTGAATCTGTTCGCGCCGGAAGCGCCCCAAAGGTTCCTGGTATTCGGCCAAAATGCGCAGCGCGCGCCCTTCCGGACCGCTCAAAAATTTCTTATTCTCGTAGGCTAACGGCGCCGGTTTGGCGCTATCCAGCGATGGCTTAACGTCGTCGCTCATGCAATCTCCCTGGTTCATTCTGATGGACGGGAATCGGGCGCCGGCTTCGCCGGGGAAGCAGATGCTCTTTCTCGCTTTCGCACCGTAAAATGCATAACTGCCGAGGCACCCAAGTAGAGGTCGATAACCCCAATTCCCGAAACGATGCCGCGTAAAAAATAACTCTCAAATATGGCGTGCAAGGCAGGAAAACCCGCCAGAAAACGATTGGCCCTCCATATCGGTCTCCAGGGCAGAGCAATCAACAGTAGGCCCAGTTCCGCGCAAAACAAGACATAAAGCACCCGCCAGACGCGTTGCAACCAGACGGGAGGAAGCGCTTGTCCGGAGGGATTTGCCGGCGCCACGGCGGGGGCGGGAGCCAGGACAGGATTCAAATCAGCGCTCAAATTGCGTTGCACCTCGCTGGGGCCACCTGACCCGGTATGGGCATCCTCGAAGGCAAGCGCCCTCCGGGCCGAACACCATCCTCCGCGGCTGGCCACAGACTCCATTCCAGGATTCTACGACTTGAGATTCTTGATGCGTTCTGACACATCGCGGTAATCGATGTTAATACTCAGTACGCGCATGAAATGGCAACGCGCGGCGGCCAGATCACCGGCAGCTTCATACGCGCAAGCCAACTCGTAGTGGATGGCCATTACGCCTTCATTATCCAGCCCCGGCATCTGCAGGGCCTTTTCATACCAGTGGACGCCGGCTTCCGGCATGCCATTCTGCACAAAACAGTCCGCCAGCCAAGTATAAGCCTCGATCACCTGCGAGAACGAATGGCCTTGTTCAATCGCCTTGCAGACCTTCTGCAACTCGCCTATCGCCTCATCCAGCAAGCCCATCTCTTTGAAGGCGACACCGAGATTGTAATGGGTCTCCGGATCATCGTTTTCGCCGGTGGTTGCTTCCACTTCCTGCTTGAATTCGGCAAACAGACCAGCCAGCCCGCTAGTGGCATTGCTCCCATCTTCGAGCACCGTGTCGATCGCTCCGGGCGGAGTTGAAACCGGCGGAGCCGGGGGAACCACAGCGGATGCACTGGCAACGGCGATCGGCTGCGGGTGCTCTCCTGCCGGCGGAATTGCCGCGGGAGTTTCCGCGCGCGCCATCGTAGCGGGTGCCGCCAAAGGCGGAGGCGCCTGCGCCGGTCCCACGGATTTGGTTTCGGGCAGCGCCAGGGCAAAATCACTGCCCAGCGACTCCTCCAGGTCCAGGACAAAATCGCTCAACACATCGGGAGATTTTGCCGGTCCTTCAGCCATCGGCTCCTCGGCAGACGTGGGTGGGACGCCGGTCTCCAATTCAGCGCCGGTCTCCAAGCCGGGCGCTTCGGTCTGGGAACCATCGCTGCCAGGTTCCGCCGAAACTTCCGCTGGCTCCGCCGCCGGAAGAACATCGGCCTGCTGGGTCTCCACGGGCGGCGCGGACTCCTGCTCTGCCGGCGGCATCGCCAAGTCCGAAGGAATAGACAACGCCGCCACCAAATCGGTTAAAAGATCCTCTCCCAGCTCGCTCGCGGGTTCTGCCGGCGGCTGTGGCGCTTCTTCTTCAACGGACGCCGGAGCGGAAACACCGGCCTCCAGCTCGTCCGGGGGCAGAGTCACTGCCGGCTCTTCCGTTTCATTCGTCGAGGGCTCGGCCTCTATTTCGGCCTCTAGTAGAGTCTCGCCGCCAAGTGCTTCCTCCGCGGGAAAGTCGGAGGGGAGAGCTGGGGGCGGTGCGATCAAGTCCACTTCCGCCGCAGCGGCTACCTCGCTGATCTCACCTTCGCCCCCCGGCGGCAGCTGCTCAACGGGCTCTGCTTCCCCGAAAACTTCAAGGAGACCGGGTTCCAGCGGCAGCACGGATGTTGCTTCGTTTGTCTCCGGGGTTTGAATGACCTCGATTTCAGAAATCTCGACATTCTGGCCCGTGCTGGGGAGTCCCTCCAGTTCTTTTCGTAACTCGCGCACCACCTGGGCTTTAGGCGATAACGATTCAGCCCGCGACAACGCCGCCCGGGCTTCTTCCACCATCGACTGCGATAGATAGAAGCGCGCCTCTTCCACCAGATCGCCCAAGGCAGCTTCCATCACAGAGCTTAAGCTGGGAGCCTCGTCCGCAGGCAATTCTTCGACAGCGGGAGCGGCCGTTTCGTTTTCGCCCGGCACGGTGCCACTCTGCTCGGCCAGCACGCGTTCCCACTCGTCGGAAAGGTCAATTTCATGAGCCACAGCATCCGTCTGAAGGGCTGCCGGTTCGGGCGCCGGAGCCTTGGCAAGAGTTGCCTCGGACGGTGCGGAAGCCGGCGGCGCCATTTCCACGTCCGTGGGCAGCGCCCAATCCAACAAGGAAACGTCGCTTCCCCCAGTCTCCGGTGTTACAGGCGAAACCGCCCCGGTTTCCACTGTGCTGCCTGTCTGCGCGGCGTATTTTGCCGCCAATTCTCCGAACTGCTTGGCCTCTTGCTGGTGTCCCGCCTGGCCATAAACCAATTCGAGGACCTTGCAACGTTGTGCCGCCTCCGCGAACCGGCCGGCACGGACATACAGCGTGCCCAGGCGCCGGTTAAGCTGAAGATCGCGCGGTGCCCGGGACAGCATGGCCTCCAGCGGCGGAATGGCTCGGGCCGGCAGATTGTAGGACTCAAACAGTTCCGCGTCCGTAAAGGCATTTTGCAAGGCGATGCCGAGTTCTTCGGAATATTTCTGTTCTATGTTTGAGCCGGCGTCATCCAGTTCGTCGGCCATCAGCGCCTGCTCGCCCTCTTCCGACTGGAGCGGCGGGGCGCCGGAATCAGCCTCCAGCCGCGACAGAATCTGGTTGTAATTCTGCATGTGCAGCGGGTTTTCCGGCTCCATTTCCGCGAGCTTGTGGTAAAGATCGCGGGCCTTCTCCAACGCTCCGTCCTGTACGCTGGCATGGGCCAGCAACTCGGTGACCTCGGCCAGATGGGTGGTATTGCCAGCCTTCTGAAACAGTGCGCTCAGGGTTTCCAGCGCGCGGGAACTGTTCTTCAGCGGGCCGATGATCTTGTGCAGCGCGTCCAGCAATCCTGCCGCGTTTACGGTCAGCAACTGCGTGGCGTATTCGTCATAACATTGCAACGCGGCCTCGAAGTCGCCGGCGTTCATCAGCCAGTCGCCGAAAGCGCTCACTCCGCTGGTATCGTTGAAGATGGTCAGCAATTTGCGAGCTGCCGGTTCCGCTTCGGCTCGCTGCCCGAGCTTCAAGTAAGCGCGCAACAGCACGCGCAACGCCTCCGGCCGCGAATCCAGATCGGGGAGTTGTTCCAGAGATTGGACCGCCCCCTTGGCGTCATTGGCATCCAGGCGCACCTGTCCGCGCAACAGCAACGCCTGGGAGAATGTGGGGTCCTGCGCCAACGTCCGGCCCAGCGCTTCATCGCAGGCATCGAGGGCGCCGCGCGCACGCAGGGTTTGTGCCGAGCGGAAATACACGTCACGGGCTTCGATCTTCTTACCCAGGCGCCCGTAGATCTCGGCCAATCTGCCTTGCATCTGCGGATTGTCCGGGTCAAGATCCAGGATCTTCTGGAAGACGCCGGCGGCGGCTTCGGCTTCGCCGTTGCGCATGTGCAGTTCGGCCACGGCGGTGTACTGTACGCGCGCATCGTTGTTCAACCCTTGCTGCGCATACAGCTCCGCCAATTTCAGCACGACGGCGGTGGCGTTGGGATTCTGCTTGGTGAGTTTCTTGTACATCGCGATGGCTTTTACGGTGAAGCCTTCGCCGGCATAAGCGTCGCCCACGCGCTGGAAATAGGCGGTGGCCTGCTCTACGTTCCCCACCCGCGCGTACAGGTCGCCGATGGTATTCAGGACATTAAGGTCGTTGGGTTCTTCTTTGAGGATCTTCTCGTAATCGGCAATGGCATTTTGCAGCCGGCCCTGCTTGGCATTCTTCTCCGCCGAGGCCAGAATCTTTGTCTTGTTAAATCCGAAGCCGAGCATGCAATCCCACTCCCGGCACGTGCGGTTGCGGGGCAAGGCGCAGCCCCTACCCGACGGCGCAAAACTATGCCTGGCCGGGGCAAAATCCACCCCGCGCCGGCTCGTTCACGAGCTACAGAATCTTCTCACAGTATCATAGCCGGTAGGGCATCCCATCAACGCCAAAAGGTCATGTACTTCCATTGGGCCGGGTCTTTGGCCGTTGGCCGTCGGTCGCCGGCCGGAAACAGGTTCCCGCGGCGCAGGCCGGACTCGCCCTTGGCCGGACTCGCAACTCAGAGGAATGTCGTACACTCGCACTTTAGACATCGAGGTGCCGCCGTGCATTCTGCCAACCTGAAAGACGCCACCCGTTGCGTGCATGCGGGCGAAGACCACCACGGCCGCAAGGCTTCCATCACCACCGACATCGCCCAGACTTCCGTCTTCGTGCTGCCGAACGTGGAGGAACTCAGGCGCTTCACGCAGGGCCGGTCGGACGCGTATATCTACACTCGCTATGCCAATCCCACCTGCGACGCCGCCGAGAAGAAGATTGCCGCCCTGGAAGGCGCGGAAGATTGCGTCGTCACCGCCAGCGGAATGGCGGCCACGTTCTGCGCGGCCCTGGCAGTGCTCAACGCGGGAGATGAAATCGTCTCCATGCTCGACGTTTACGGGGGCACGTTGCATCTGTTCGAGGACGTGCTGTCACGTTACGGCGTAAAGACCCGCTTTGTCCCATTCTCGGAGCTGGCCCAGATTGAGCAATGTTTCAGCGAGCGCACGCGCATGTTGTTCTTGGAATCGCCCACCAATCCCACCCTGCGCTGCGTGGATTTGGCCCGACTAAGCGAGGTTGCGCACCGGCACAAGGCAGTCGTGGTGGTCGACAGTACCTTTGCCACCCCCATCCTGCAAAAACCCCTGGCCTTGGGCGCGGACATGGTCCTGCATTCGGCCACCAAGTATCTGGGCGGGCACAGTGACGTCACTGCCGGGGCCGTGGCCGGGTCGCGCCCGGCAATGGCCCGGGTACGCGAAATGATGAAGCTTAGCGGCGGCTGCCTGGACCCGTCGTGTTCGTACCTGCTCATCCGCGGCCTGAAAACCCTTGAGATCCGGGTGGAACGAGCCTGCCGGAATGCGCAATGCATCGCCGAGTTCCTGAGCGCGCATCCGCAAGTGAAGCGGGTCTTTTATCCCGGCCTGCCCGGCCATGAAGGTCACGGCCTGGCGTGCTCGCAGATGAGCGATTTCGGTATGATGGTTTCCTTCGACATCAAAGGCGGAGCCGGAGCGGCGGAAAAATTCATCGACAGCCTGGAGCTCTGGTATTTGGCCACCAGCCTGGGCGGCGTCGAAAGCACCGTCTCCTACCCGATGCTTTCCTCTCATGTCGGCCTGAGTGACGACCGCTTGCGCCTGCTTGGCGTCTCGCCGGCCACCATTCGCCTTTCGGCCGGCATCGAGAATGCATCCGATCTGATCGGTGATTTGGAGCAGGCCTTAGGAACCGTTTCCCGTTCCTCGTTCCTCGTTCCTTGTTGAAGACCGCACTTGGCAATTGGCAGTTGGCTCCAGCAGGCTCCAAGATCGTTCCACCTGGCCAACGACCAACGGCTGCCCTCCTACGGCTTTCACTGCATTGACCGGTTAATCAACGGGATAGTACGATTCAGGTGCTTACCCCTGGCAGGATGCTGGACGGCGCCTCAACGATATGGGACGTTTGTTTCTCAAGAGCAGTATGCATCAAAAAACCCGCCGCCCGCCCAAAGCAGCCGTACATGGTGGCCCGCGCGGGTGTCTGGCGCGGCTGGCTAATCATGCCGAGGGCCGGTCGCCTCTTTTAACGGACCGCGGGTGGGCCTTTTTCTGCTTCCTCCTTGCCGTTTGCCTGTTGTTGGCCTCATGCGAAACCTCGGAATCGAAGCCGGCTCACCCGGCGCCGCCGGTGCAGGCGCAAGCGCCAAGCGTGACTCCGCTGGTGGCGCCACCACCCAAACTCGAAGCCAAGCCGGCTCCCACCCCCGATCCGGTTGACGCCACGCTGGCGGCGGTCGAGACGGCTTATCAGGTCGGCCGGGACAATTACAACGCGGGCCACCTGGAGGCGGCAAAGACCTTTTTCGATCACGCTTTCGACCTGCTCTTGATGAGCAAGGTTGACGTGAACTCCGACGACCGGCTGCGCCAGGAGTTCGACAAAATTGTCGAAGGGATTCATGAGCTTGAGTTAGAGGCCCTGAAACAAGGCGACGGCTTCACGGAACAGCAATCGGAACCGGCGCCCATTGACGAAGCCAACGAAGTCACTTTTCCCGTTGATCCCAATATCAAGGCCAAAGCCGAACAGGAACTGAAGACCACCCAGTCCGATCTGCCGCTTACGCTGAACGACGCGGTTGCCGCCTACATCAATTACTTTTCCAGCAACCGGGGACGAGGGTTCCTGGAACACGGCTACGTGCGCTCCGGGCGCTACCGGACCATGATTCTGAAGACTCTCCAGCAAGAGGGCGTGCCCCAGGATCTTATTTATCTGGCCCAGGCCGAATCCGGCTTTCATCCCCTGGCACTTTCGCGAGCCGGCGCCCGGGGCATGTGGCAGTTCATGGCGGGCCGCGGCGAGCAGTATGGCCTGAAGCGCAACTGGTGGCTGGATGAGCGCCAAGACCCGGAACTGGCGACCCGGGCGGCCGCTCATCACCTGAAGGACTTGTATAACGAGTTTGGGGACTGGTACCTGGCTATGGCGGCCTACAATTCGGGACCAGGCACGGTGCAACACGCGGTCGAGCGCACCGGTTACGTGGACTACTGGGAACTGTATCACCGCGGTGTGCTGCCACAAGAGACGCGGAACTATGTGCCCATTATTCTGGCCATCACCATCATGTCCAAGAACCCCGAGCAATATGGTCTGGATCGACTGCAGCAGGATTCACCGGTCGCCGGTGACGTCGTGACCATCCATGACCCCATAGATCTGCGCCTGGCGGCGGAGTGCGTGGATGCCTCGGTGGCCACCCTGCAGGAACTGAATCCCAGCTTACTTCGCCTCACAACGCCAAAGGATCAGCCGTTTGAGTTGCATTTGCCCCAGGGTACGAAAGACAAGTTTCAACAGGCCATTGCCCTTATTCCGCCGGATATGCGCGTCTGGTGGCGATATCACCGGGTAGCGCCGGGCGACACCCTGGCGGGCATTGCCCACAAATACCACACCACTGCGAGCGCCATCCAGGAGGTCAACAATTTGACCGACGGCGGACTACGCGGAGAAGCCAAATTGATCATCCCGGTAACCCCCGGCCGCCGCGAAGCCGAGAAGGTCAGTTACACGCGACGAGTTACCCATTACAAAGTCCGCAGAGGGGATACCGTGCTTTCAGTAGCAGATCGCTACGGCGTATCAGCCGACAGTCTGCGAAGGTGGAACCACTTGAAAGGAAATCGCTTAGCGGTGGGGCGGGTGCTTTCCATTCATCGTCCAGCCGTCCTCGCGGCGGAGGAAGGAGAACCCACTTCAGCCTCCATCCATAAGCCGGCCGGAAGCCGCACTGCCCGGGCAAAGTCGCACTCCGGAAGCCCTACTGCGGGCGTTGGGAGCCCTAGCAAGTCGCCTGTAACTACAACATCTACAACGACTAAGACGGCATCGGCAAAAACGGCACCGGCGGGCTCGGACAGCGGTAAAGCACCTCCTGCCACGAGCGGACAGGTCGTACACCGGGTGAAAAAGGGGGAAACCCTGTCTTCCATTGCCCGCACTTACCACGTCAGCATTAACGACCTGCGACGAAACAACGGTAAGGCAGCCGCCAAACTGCGCCCGGGCACTGTTCTGATCATTAAGCGCGGCGCATGACCTCTTTCCGTTAGAGTCCCACATACTTGCCGCGCGAACCAAAGCTGCTGTGCTATAATCCGCGCCGGTTCATATGTAATGCGCAGCTCATGATATTTTGCTGTTGTAACGCACGGCCCCGCGAGGCAGAGGGAGCCGGCAGTGATTGGCAAAAAACGCAGGAGGACAAATGTTCGACGACGAAACCCTGTACGGACGCGATGACGAGAACGAAGAATTCGGCGAAGCCGGTTACGATGAACCTCTAGACGAAGAAGAGGATTACGAGGAGGAAGAAGAGGAAGAAGAGGTCGATATTACCTCGGCAATAGTGGAACTTCCCGAGAAACCGGCGCCTCCATCCCCAGCGCCTCCGGTGGCAGCGCGTCCGGCCAAGACGCCGGCGAAGAAGCCCGCGAAGCCTGCAAAACCGGCAGCGAAACCGGCGAAGAAGACAGCCAAAAAGGTGGCTAAGAAGGCGGTGAAAAAGGCGGCCAGGAAAGCAGTCAAGAAGACCGCCAAAAAGACCGTCAAGAAAGCCGTCAAAAAGGCCGCGGCCAGGAAGCCCGCTAAGAAGGTTGTCAAAAAGGCAGCCAGGAAGCCGGCAAAGAAGGCCCTCAAGAAGCCGGTAAAAAAAGGCCGCCGCTAGGTAACACCGGATGGTAAAGTCTCGCCCTCAATACGCGTGCGACGCGCGTGTTGAGGTTTGTTTTTTTAGGAGCGTCGTCGGCCCTCGGCTGTCGGCCTTCGGCCAAGAACCCCGTTTCTCGTTCCACGTTCCACGTTTTTCATTCCATGCTTCTCGTTCCAAGCTTGGAAGGCATCGTTTGCGGCCCAGAGGGCAACCAACCGCAAGCTACAGCCTTCGTCACCTGCAACGTAAAACGTGAGACGAACAACGTAAGGCGGTGGCCGGCCGAGGGCCGACGACCGAAGGCCGAGGGCCAAATTATTTCTTGCCTTCCACAGCACTCCGGCAGCGCTCGTAGAGTTCCAGTAGTTGGGCGGCATAGTCTTCCGCTTTGGGAGCTGCCCCACCTTGAAACCCGGCGCCGGGCACACCCGCTTTGCCATAGCCGGTGGTCAAAGCTATAAATTTCATCAAGTCGAGAGCGATGTCTTCGTTGCGGCGGGCGCCCGCCGGCGCTTGGGGATTTTCGTCTGCCATGCCTGTCTCCTTCAGTTTCGATCTCAGGTTTCGATGCCTACGTAACAGATGCGCCCGGCAATATAATCGGCCGCCGTTTTGCCATCTTCGATCGGGATGATATCGACCGGATAGGCCTGGTTGTGCGGACGCAAAATCAAGTGATCGCCGGAAAGCTCCACGTACTTCACCGTGGCGCTTCCCTTCTGACGCACGGCATACATATTCGACTCGCCTCGGCGATGGGGCCGGAGCGAATTGTAATGGCGGTCAATCAGCACAATGGCGCCGCTGACCACGCGTGGCGACATGCTCATGCCGTCCGCGCCCACGCGAACCAGCACAAACCGGGTCCAGTCTTCGCGTGGAGTCTGCATTTCGGGTTTCAGGCGGCGCAAGAACGTTCGCTTAAACTTATAAATATCGCGGACTTTTTCGCTGGTCACCAGCGCGTCGTTCGCGGCCGTCTCCATGTCCACCAGCAAAACGTTTTCAAAACTCTCCTCGGCGGGAGGTGGGATGCTGGCGCGCTTATTGATTTCGGAGGCATCCAGCAGGTCCAGGATCGACAAGTGCTGCGAAGCCAGGACTTTGTCCATGCCTTCCAGGCTCAGGCCGCGCTTGCGGTTCAGGAAGTTGGAAATGTGGGCTTGCTGAAAACCGGTCTCGCGGGCCAGCCGCAGCCCGCTCAATTTCCCCGCGGCAATCCTCCGTTCGAGTACCTGCCGCAGGTTCTCTTGCAACTGCTCAAACTTCATGGCCCCGCAACTATAACAAATTGCTATAGCCCGTGCAAAAGGTTCCCTCCAGCAGCAATAGACGCAAATTTTCCTCCGGCGAATCTGTTACATTTTTCTGGCGGCCTCCAACCGCAGCACAGGACGAACAGGATCGAGGGTTCTTCGGCATGGACATCACGTGGATCGACAAGCGGTTGGCGCTGGGCGGGGGTATTTGGAACGAGAGCAGAATGGCCGAGGTGGCGCGACTGGGCATCACGCACATTATCGACATGCAGGTCGAGTTCGACGATACCGCATTGGCCACCCCGTTCGGCATCCGCGTGTTGTGGAACCCGGTGGACGACGATTTCCAGCCCAAGCCGCCTGAGATTTTTCAGCGTGGCGTGGATTTTGCTTTGGAAGCACTGCAGGATCCCGTCGCCAGGCTGTTTATTCATTGCGCCGCCGGTGTGCATCGGGCGCCCATGATGACCCTGGCGATCATGCGGGCTATTGGCTGGAAGCTGCATGAGGCGCAACGTCACATATTCACCAACCGGCCGGTAGTGGATTTCGCCGACGTTTACGTACAAAGCGTCGAAGACTTCATGCGCGTTTATAAACCTGCAGCGAAATGAAGGTTTCAAAGTTTTGAGGTTTCAAAGTTGGACAGTTCCAAATCGCTCGGAAGCCTCCAGCTTGCGTTGGCACGACTTAAACTGGAAATGCAGTGGAGCTTGAGCCATTCGAACCTTGAAACTTTGAAACCTTGAAACTTTGAAACCAGGGGTTTTGCCTTGCTCTGGAACGGCGGCATCATCCAGGTCACCCAGCATGTGCGTCGCATGCGCGGCGGGGCGCAGGCGCATCTGATGCAGGCCGAAGACGGCCACTTTTACGTCGTCAAGTTTCAGAACAATCCGCAACATCGCCGGGTACTGGCCAACGAGTTGCTCGCGTCACGCCTGGCGGCACAAATTGGCTTGCCCGTGCCGGCGGCGGAGATCGTGGAGGTCAACCCCTGGCTGGTGGCCAACACGCCGGAGTTAACCATCCAACTGGCGCAACGCGCGCTTCCCTGCGCGGCGGGCCTGCAGTTTGGTTCGCGATACGTGGTGAATCCGCTGGCTGACGCCTTTCAGGTCTTCGATTTTCTTCCCGAGGCGATGTGCGGCCGGGTAAGAAATCCGGAAACCTTTGCCGGTATCCTGGCCTTCGATAAGTGGACCGGCAACGCCAATGGGCGCCAGGCGGCGTTCTGGAAGCGCGCGCGCGAGCACAAATACACCGTAGCCTTCATCGACCAGGGATACTGCTTCAACGCCGGCGAGTGGACGTTTATGGATTCGCCGCTCCGCGGTGTATATGCGCGCAATCATGTGTACACGGGCATCACGGGCTGGAATTCGTTCGAGCCCTGGTTGAGCGGGATTGAAAACATCAAACCACCGGCGATCCACGCGATCGCCGATGTGATTCCGGCCGAGTGGTACGGCGACCGGGATGATCTGGAACGGCTGATCGAGGAGTTATGGAACCGGCGCACACGCGTCCGCGGATTTATTGACGCTTTCCGGCTCTCGAGCCGGCAACCGTTTCCCAATTGGGGCAAAGCCCATGCGGCAAAAGTTCCTTAAAGGAGGACTGGAACGCAGAAGACGCTAAGGACGCAGAGGAATCAGGCCATGTTTCTAATTTGGTAATTTGAAATTTGAAAGTGACCGGCGGTTTGTGCCAGAGTTATGCGGGGTAAATTGCAAATCGCAAATCCGAGAGTTTGAAATCTTCTCTTGGACCTCTGCGTCCATGGCGTCCTCTGCGTTCGTCGCTTCCGGAAAGGGTTTATGAAGCAACAGGCACAATGCGAGTTCCTGGTGGTTCGTTATGCCCCGGACGCAGTGAAGGGGGAATTCGTCAACATCGGGGTGGTGTTGCTGAATGAGGCCTCGGGCACCGCGGAGGTGCAATTTACGCGCGACTGGCGGCGGGTACGCTGCCTGGACCCGATGGCGGATACCGAAATGCTGGAATCGGTAGAGACGGAGTTGCGCGAACGGTTGCGCGCCGGCGGCGCCGATCGTGAGCGCATTCTGCACCTGCTGCGGGACTCCTTTGCCAATGCCTTGCAGGTATCGGCTCCGAAAGGCCTGTTGACCGATGCCCCCCAGCAGGAACTGACGCGACTCCTGGAGATTTATGCCGGCCGCACGCGCCGTGGCCGGCGCCGCGAAACTGCCGGGCGGACCGCCATCGTCAGGCAGATGCGTAGTGCCTTTGAGCAGACCGGAGTTTGGCCCGCAATGTTCAAAGAGGTTCGCATTGCCCAGTACACTCATCCCGGAGATCCCCTGCGCATCGATTGTGGATACCGGCCCAACGGCATTCTTAAGTTCTTCCATGCCGTGCCGCTGGCCACGGATGTGGATGCGGCCAAGGTTCTGGCTTTCAGTTACCCGCAGGTCCGGGATGGCGTAACCCGCGTGGAAGGTTGCCGGACAGAGTTAACGGCAGTAGTGGAACCCAACCTCCCCCATGAAGACCAGGAAGTCGCCTTCGCCATGGAAATGCTGCGGCGCAATGCCATCCAAATCGCCGGAACCGATGAGTTGCCCCGCCTGGCGGAATCGGCGAGAAGGGAAATGAGACTTTAACCCGCCGTCGCAGTTGCGAGATGCGAGTGGCGAGCGACGCTGGCAATAATCCGTTTCGCGGCCCCGCAACACTCTTTCAGAAAACACTGAAAAAGCCACAAAGGCTGTGGCAACTCACAACTCACAACTCGCCACTCGCAACTCGCCGCTCACTTCTGCTGCAAGAACTTCAGTAGTTCGGTGAAATCGGGTTCCATATCCTGGATGGCGTCTTTGACCTCGTCGAGGTCGCATTTGATTTGGGACACCACCTCGGCAAGCGCCTGGCTGTGGGTGGGAGAAAGTTCCAGGAAGAGCGGGACGGAAGACTCAGACAGATCGTGCGCCAGGCCGGAAATTTCCGCCAGATGGTGCACTACATTGCTGGCCGGCACGCCTTCAAAGCCGAGTTCCGCCAAGCGAATGCGCAACCGGCTTTGCAAGTCCATGATCCGTTGTGTGGTGACATCAGTCATAACAGTAGCTGGCAGTTAGTGGTTGGTAGCTAGGGGCCGAAATCCAAGATTTCTTCGTGAATTGCGGCTCTCTACTCCTTGCAGTAACAACTGGCGATTAATGGCCAGGAACCGAAAAACAGAAGCACTCCCAGCAGCTAGTAGCCAGGGTTCCACAATCGGAACGCCCTTGTGGGGGTCCGGCCCCTGGCTGCTAACTGCTAGCCCCTAGCTACTATCCCAGGTCTTCGTTCCAGTTCTGGAGGTAGTTGCTGACCTCGCGCAGGAACTGGTCGGCAATGGCGCCGTCGATAATCCGATGATCGTAACCGAGCGAAACATGGCAGATGGAGCGGATGGCGATCGAGTCCATCCCGGTCTGGTCGGTAACCACCACCGGCTGTTTCTTTATATTGCCCACGCCCATGATGGCCACCTGCGGCTGCATG
>Ga0326728_10013324_pt1 | contig 17892 bp, 20 predicted proteins | sample MB3enrmetagenome_FD_207602 | JGI IMG/M metagenome (GOLD analysis project Ga0326728, IMG submission 207602) | Lab enriched peat soil microbial communities from McLean, Ithaca, NY, United States - MB31MN | ecosystem: Environmental > Terrestrial > Soil > Wetlands > Peat | place: USA: New York... | reverse complement strand
AGCCGCTTATGAACGCATCCTTTTCGCCGATTGCCCTCAGCATCGTGAAGACGTCCACTGCCTTGTCCTCGACGTCGTTGGAAATAAAACCCAGGCCGAAATCAGTCACATAGAGCCGCTCGCCACGGATGAGGTTCGCCGGAGTATAATCGCCGTGGATTATGTCCGCCTCATGCAGCCTCGCCAGCATCCTCCCGGCCTCGCGCGTCTCTTCACTGCCCATCTCCGGCCGCTTCCCGTCCAGGAACCCCATGGTAATGGAGAATTCGTTCAATTCGAACACCACCGGACAGGGCACGCCGGCAACCTTCGCTTTGTGGAGTAGTTTCGCCTCGCTTCTCGTGCGCTCCTTCCGCAGGCGCCGGTCAAGCGACGGTTCGCGATAGCGTTTCGCGATACGCTCTTTGACTACCACTGCCCTCCCGAGCAGCGTGGCCCTCCTAAGAACCGCTTCAGCGCCCCTCACGGTATCCTCCGAAAAGCAGTTTCGAGAATGCGAGCGCCAGCACCAGCAGGAATAACCAGCCTAAGACGATGCCCCAGCCCAACAGGACCACGCCAACCGCGAGCAGTGCCAGAGTGGCGGTTCCCCAGAGCGCTTTGCTCCAGCGGAAGACCTTGCTGCCGTCGATGGGGAATGCAGGTATCATGTTGAACAGCGCGAGTATGAGGTTGAGCTGCGCGCCGAAGTACCATGCATTGACAGGACCGTTGCCGGTAAGGGTGGGGAACGGGAAGTACAGCATTATGGGCGCGACTACAGATAGTCCCAGGAAGAACGCCACCAGCGCCACATTCACCAATGGGCCTATGAATGAGATGATGCCGTTCTGCCTGCGGTTTATATTGTTGGAATAGATGTAGACTGCGCCCGGCGCTGCGAACAACACCCCTAGGAGCGAGATTATCAACATGAACACGAGGCCCTGGACCCACATCTGAAACCTCGCCTGGGCTCCGTAGTATATGGCCACTATCTTGTGGGCCATCTCATGGAGTATGAAGCCGCTGCCCACCGTGACCAGCGAAAGCACCATGAATACGAAGAAGGAGCCCGGATAACTGATGAGACCACCTAGCCCTGCGAACACGATTGTGAAGGCGAATGAGATGGCGACCACGCTGATGATTATCTGTATGGCCTCATCCGTCTCTACGTATATCCCTTCCATTCCATTCACCGGTACATGGTCGCCGTAGCCGCCTTGAATTTCTGCACGCTTTCCACGTGTTCCTTCTTGATGCTGGGCACTATCATCTTGAACGACATCTCGAAGTGCCGGGTTGAGACCTTCTTGGAATCCTCGCGTATGGCGGTCATGCCTGCCTCGCGGACCAGGTTGTCTATGTCAGCACCGGTGTAGCCTTCTGTTATCTTGGCAAGGTCTTTGAGGCTGATATCCTTGTCCAGGGGCATCCTGGCCGTGCATATCCTGAATATCTGCAGCCTCGCCTTCTCGTCCGGCGGCACCACCTCTATCAGCCGGTCGAACCTGCCGGGCCTCATGAGTGCAGGGTCAACTATGTCCGGTCGGTTGGTGGCTGCTATCACTACCACGTTCTTGAGACTGCGCAGCCCGTCCATCTCCGTGAGCAGAGTATCCACAACACGTTCGGCCACCAGCGTCCCTGCCTCGCCCGAGCCGCTCCTGTGCGGCGCGACCGCGTCTATCTCGTCTATGAACAGAACGCATGGCGCTGCCATCCTCGCCTTCCTGAACAGCTCGCGCATAGTCTTCTCGGACTCTCCCACGTATTTGGTGAGCACCTGCGCGCCGCTTATGGATATGAAGTTCGCCTCGGTCTCGGTCGCGACCGCCTTGGCCAGCAGCGTCTTGCCGGTGCCCGGAGGCCCATAAAGCAGGATACCCTTTATGGTCCGTATGCCCATCTTCTCGAATAGCTCGGGCTTCTTCAGCGGCAGTTCCACGGCCTCCTTGAGTTCCCGCTTGAGCTCCTCAAGGCCGCCTATGTCGTCCCATCTCACGGACGGCTTCTCCACGAACACTTCGCGCAGGGCCGAGGGCTGGATTTCGTGCATCCCGTTGAAGAAATCGTCCCTGGACACCCGTATCCGCTCGAGTATCTCCGGCGAGAGTGTCTCCTCCTCTATGTTTATCATGGGCAGCACGCGGCGCAGCGCTTTCAGTGCCGCCTCTTTGGTCAGCAGCGAGAGGTCCGCGCCGGTGTAGCCGTGCGTGATGCTGGCTATCTCAGTGACATTGACATCGGCCGTGAGAGGCATGTTGCGCACATGGATGTTTAGAATCTCCACCCTGTCGACCTTGTCAGGCACGCCTATCTCTATCTCGCGGTCGAATCTCCCGGGTCTGCGCAATGCCGGGTCTATGGAATCCGGACGGTTGGTGGCAGCGATTACTATGACCTCGCCGCGCGCCTTGAGCCCGTCCATGGTGGTGAGCAGCTGGGAAACCATCCGCTTCTCAACCTCTCCCATGACCTCCTCGCGCTTCGGGGCGATGGCATCCACCTCGTCTATGAATATAATCGACGGCGCGCTCTCCTGCGCCTCGGCGAACAGCTTCCTCAGCCGCTCCTCGCTCTCACCTACGAATTTGCTGATTATCTCGGGCCCGCCTACGTAGAAGAAATTGGCATCGCTCTCGTTCGCTACTGCCTTGGCCAGCAGCGTCTTTCCGGTGCCAGGCGCCCCGTAGAGCAGGACCCCTTTAGGCGGGTCTATACCCAGCCGCTCGAATATCTCCGGGTGGCGCAGCGGGAGTTCAATCATCTCGCGGACTTTCTGTATGGCGTCCTTGAGCCCCCCCACGTCATCATAAGTTATGTTCGGGACAGCCGCCAGCTCCTTGGCCGGTTCCTTCTGCATGCGGATTTCCGTCTCCTCGGTTATCATGACAGGTCCCTGCGGGAAGACCTGCACCACCACGAGCGGTACCGAGGTGCCGAAGATGCCCACCGGCAGAAGATTGCCCTTGAGCACAGGCTTGCCGACCAGCCGTTTCTTCACATACTGGTCGAAGCCGACCGAGTAGCGGACTGCCTCCTGGGGCGCGAGCACTATCTTCTTGGCGACCTTGGTCTGGACCGGTTCAATCTTCACCTTCTCCCCAAGACCGACGCCCACATTCTGCCTGAGGATACCGTCCAGCCGTATCATCTCCAGGCCCTCGTCGTCCGGGTGCGCCTGCCAGACGATGGCCAGCGCGGCCTTCTTGCCGGAGAGCCGGATTATATCGCCGGTGGAGACGCCCAATTCGCTCTTCGCCTTGGAGTCTATGCGCGCTATCCCTCTGCTTATGTCATTCTGGAAAGCTTCAGCGACCTTGAGCGAGATTCCGGGCACGTTTATCACCTATAATATTATGCTATCAGGATGTGACATTCTTTGCCGACTATCCTGGGCGCGATTCTGATTCTGTATTTATCAGGCTATCCTTTTTAAGGGCAGTTGCGATGGAGGACGTGGCGTCCTCCGCAGCAGCAGACGGCTGGCGGATATGTCTATGCTACCCTCCCTCACCAGGCCATCGTCAATCAGCACTTCGTCGCCCACCTTCAGGTGCTCTGCCCTGCCGAGTCCTTCGGTCATCATGCAGCGCCGTTCGCTCTTCCCGTCCGATAGCATGAAGGAGAATCCGCGCAGCGTCCTCCCGTTTTTCACGACGTTCCCCTGGCCTTCGATTGCGCTGATGAGCCCGCGTATGTGGACTTCCTGGCCTTCTTCCAGGCAGGTCAAGTCCGAGAATCCGGCTCTCTCCACGACCTCCAGCTTGCCGCCGTAGCCCAGGTGGAGTTCGCCCCCTTTCTCATAGGCGCCGCGGACGCTTATGCGGTCGCGCCTGAGCAGCCCCTTGGCCAGTCCGACATCCTGATTCCAGAGAACGAGCGGTTTTACAGTTTCGCCGTCCGCCACCTCCACCACGCGCGACTGCTTTCCGGACGGATAAAGGACGGCCGGCCAGACTTTCTTCACGCTGGCGCTGAGCGTGACATTCCACTCGCCCGCTGGAATCTCCGCGAGCGCGTATCTCCGCCCATCACCCTTGAGCAGGCCTTTTTCCTTTGCTATGAGCCGTATCGCCACTTCGCGGCTGAGCAGCCCGTGGAACGACCTGACTTTCGCTGCGATTTCCTCCTCCAGAGCGTCATAGCCGAGCAGGTTGAGAAGTTCTGCTTCGGGTCCGGAGTCTGCCATAAACTGGATTGGCAGTGAAACGATATAAACTTTCATGCGGTATCCTTTCCATGCACCAGATGTCAGCGCTGGAATATTCGTTCATGGCCGCAGAGCTAGCGTCGCGCCTGAATGGGAAGCACTTCGACCGCATCCGGAAGCTGGGCGAGGGCGTCTACCGCATGAAGATAGGCACGACGGAAATCCTCTGCGAGCTGGGCATCCGCATCCACGAGACGCGCTACCTGGCAGAGGGTGCCGAACCTGACAAGTTCGTGGAGAAGGTCGCTAAGGAGCTGGACAATTCCCGTCTCATCTCCCTGGAGCAGGTCAACAACGACCGCATCATCTCGTTCGTTTTTGAGAAGGGCACGCTCATTTTCGAGATGTTCGGAAAGGGGAATGCAATCCTCGTCCGTTACGGGGTAACGGTATGCGCATCGAAATACGAGAAATGGGCAGGGAGGGAGATCACCGTGGGAAAACCTTACTCCCAGCCGCCCCAGGCATCTTCATCCGCGCTGGAAATATCCGACCGATACATAATCGTCTCGCTCATGAAGATGCCGCTGCCGAAGCGCTCGCAAGGGCAGGGATAGATGAAAAAATGCCCGGGAACAGATTGGGCGAGAACGAACGCTCGAAACTGGAGCGGGAACTCGCGACCATCCGCTCATCAGCCAAACCGGTCGTCTTCTATGAAGCGGGCAAGCCCGCGGATTTCGCCCTGACCCCGCTCGCAAAATACCAGAAACTCGAAGCGCGTCCGTTCGCGTCTCTCTCCGAAGCCGCCGATGAGTATTACGCGAACGTGGAGTTGCCGGATCCGGAAGTGGAAAAGCTCGTCCGGCGCCTGGACAAGCAGCGGGAAAGGGTACAGGAACTCGCAGACGAGGAACACACCAACAGGAAGAAAGGGGATTACGTCTACGCGCACTATAAGGAAATCGAACACCTGCTTGCGCTCGCCAGGGAAGGGAAATCCGGAGAACTGGAAAAACCGGGCGTCAAGGTCGGTAAAATAGACAAAAAAGAGAAAACTATAGAACTCGAACTTCCGTGACTTAGTAGGTGGACTCCTTGGTTATCAAATAGTCCTTCAGGATGACCGCAGTCCGTTTCGGTTTGTCCGTCCGTATGGAAAGGACCGTGTTCTTGCCGTCCTTGGAGAGCGTGTGGACATTCTCTATGTTTATGCCGTCCTTGGAGAGCATGGCGGTTATCCTGCTCAGCTCGCCCGGCTGGTCCGACATCTTCACGACCACCGACTCGCCTCCTTCGACGCTGTAACCGGACGCCTCAAGCACGCTCTTGCCCTTCACCACATCCGAGAGATTCAGCGTTATTATGGCCTTTCCGGAAGTGACATCAACGTTTACCGAATCAATATTGATCCTGCTCTTACTGAGTATGTATGATATGTCAGCGAGAAGTCCGACCTTGTCGTCTGCGACTATAGTCAATACCTTCATTCTCCCTCACCTCAAATCCGATAGATTTGGATATACGGTATCCTATTTATATACATAACGTCGTCAGCAGCGGCGAGTTCCATCTCCAGCACCACCCTGACCGCATCCTTCCCGACAAGGTTCGCGGAAGTGAAGCTTCCAAGCGCCTTCTTCAGCCCGGCCGCATCGGCTTTATCGCCCACGTAGAACCCGCGGTGCGTATCGAGGTCGAGATACCTCCGGCCGTCCGTGAGGGTCTTCCCTATCAGTTTCTCATCGCATGCGGCCACAACCCTCTGGCCTCCGCTTTCATGTATCTTCAGGTACATCATCCAACCATTCGTACACATCATTTATTTGCCTTGCCACTCAATACATGCACATGCGCATCGCGCTTATCGCATTCGCAATGCTGCTGCTGCTCGGCTGCATCCAGCAGCTGCCTGCAAAAAACATTACGGCAACCGGAACCCACGCCCCTGCGAACTCAACCGGCAACCAGGAATCCGACGCTACTGCGGCTGCGGAGAACCAGACCCTCCCCGCGCACAACCAGCCAGTCACGGAAAACGAAAGCGGAATGCAGAACATAACGCCGGCCAGCATGCCACTGCTCAATGAGAGCAACATCACGGTCCCTAACGTCACTGCGGCCGCCAACCTGGGCAACGGCACGAATGCCACCAGCCCCAACGCGGCAAACGTCACCGCCCAGCCCTCCGCACTTTCCTTCGGCAACTACTCCCTTGTGCTGGACGACATCTCCGTTGTTTCCTCCCCAGCCGAGCCGTGCGGCATCTTCAGCATACACGCGATGAACGGCTCGATACTGGACAGGTTCGTCCTCTGCCCTCCCCAGTCCCGCACCTGGCTCGCGCCGGACGACCACGTATACCGCATCGTCGTGGAAAAGGTCGCAGCTGGCTATGAGGGCAAGGGATCTGCAGAGGTCCTGACCTTCGGCTAGAGCAGGCCGGCTGCAGAATTGATGACCAGCATGACGAACATGCTTATCACCACCAGGAAGAAAAGGAAGTTGGCCAGCTGGATGAGCCCGAAGATGTCGGTCAGGGACGTGGCGGTCTGGTCGAGCGTAACCTGCTGATCCGATATGCTCTGGCTTATGCCGTCCAGTTCGCCACTCAGGTTGCCAATGTCCTCCTCATGCTGCCCCAAGGTTGCGCTCGTATCATTGAGCTCTGAGGCAGCGGCCAGCAGGGAGGCGGACGCGTTATCCAGGTCCGCGACCGGCACGGCCTGGCCTACGACCGGCAGCTGGGATGCATTGCCCGCCAGTTCGTTCATGGAATCGCCGGTTTTCTGCAGGCCAGCCTCCAGCGGGATGAAAGTATCCTGCAGGTCGCTCAGGGTTCCATTCACGGCATCAAGCTCGTTCTCTGCGCCAGACAATGCGCCATTGAGCGCGGTGAGATCGTTCTGGACGTCCTGCACGTTGGCCAGTGCAAGGGAGCGCGTCTGGTCGATAGCGTCGTTTATAAGCAACGTGAATACAATGAGTATGAGGGACCCGCCCAGAGCGATGAGTATCGATGCCCCGTAGAGCAGCTTCTTCCAGCCGGCATGCGGCCCGTGCGCCACATCCTTCTTTTTGGCCATTGTTTATCCCGTTTCATTGCTGATGTGCTAGTGCTTTTTCCCCGGAACGGATTTTTGGAAAAACTCGCCCAGGACATCAAGGCCCTTGTGTGTGAGTTCCAGGAAGATGGGTTTCCCCCCAGGATTCATCACGCGCACGTATCCCTCGTCTATTAGCAGGTCCAGGTGTTTTTTTATTCCGACATGGCTGAGCTTCATGGAAGTGGCTATGATATTCAGGTAGCAGCCTTCGCCCTTTGCGCTGCACCGGCCGATTTCCTTCAGTATCCGCACTCGCGTATCTGCTCCACGGCTCCAGTAAAAAAGGATGGTTTTCATGTGCCCACAGCAGTTACTCGACCCTCTTCCTGATTTCCTTCATGGTCGTGTAGATTCCGTAGCATGATACCGCAAGCAGCAGCGTGGCGACTATGTCGCTCGTCTCGCTCATGATTCCCTGCAGCGCGAAGCGCGGCCCGCCGGGCGGAAACACAATTAGGATACCCTGCGCAAGCGCGAAGAGGAATGCTGAGAGGAGCAGCGAGAGCCAGTACCAGGCCCCATCGGTTTCCTTGTAAAGCCGGTAAGCAAAGTATACCGCAACCACCACGCTGGCCGCAGCCAGTACGTGCAGCAAGCTGAAAACCACGATCAGCACTCCTTCTATCTCCAGACCCATGGGACTCATCGGTACAATCATCGTCTCACCTGCAATTAAATGTATGCGATAGTTTAATAAACACTATTACTTTAAGGTTACATTAGCATCAACAAAAAACTACCAGCCAGGGCCAGTAAGAGGTCTGAAGGCAGAATCTTATGTCCGAATTCATAGCGGAAATAGACAAAGCGACCAAGGAGTACAGCATCGGCAACGCACACTTCCAGGCGCTCAAAGGCGTCAGCCTGAAGATAAGGAAGGGCGAATTCGTCTCCATAATGGGCCCCTCAGGCAGCGGAAAGAGCACCCTGCTGCACCTTCTGGGCTGTCTTGACGTACCGAGTTCGGGCGAGGTATTCCTTGACGGCATGCCGGTCTCCAAGATGAACGAGGACCAGCTTGCCGAGGCCAGGAACCGGACGATAGGCTTCGTGTTCCAGGCGTTCAATCTCGCTCCCACGCTGACAGTCTTCAAGAACGTGGAACTGCCGCTGATAATACGCGAGATGGACGAAACCGAACGGACAGGCATCGTCGAAGAACGCCTGTCGGGAGTCGGCCTCTCCCCGAAGCGTGATAATATGCCGTCGCAGCTGAGCGGCGGCGAACGGCAACGCGTAGCTATCGCCCGTGCGCTGGCCAACAGCCCGCTCATGATACTCGCGGACGAGCCCACTGGCAACCTGGACTCCGAATCCGGCAAGGAAGTAATGGATTTCCTTTCGCGCCTCTGGAAAGAAAAAAAGATAACCGTAATAATAGTCACCCACGAACCGGTTGTCGCAGGGTACAGCGAAAGGGTCGTCCACCTGCGGGACGGGCTGATAGAGAAGGAAGAGCTACAGAAGCCCCGTATAGCCAAGGACGGGAGCAGCATTAAGATAAAACCACTGTAAAACGAGGGATTATGCATGAAATACGGGATAATATTGGGAATGATGTTTTTGCTGGTATTCGCCGGCGTGGGGTATACCATCGGCTCTACTTCCACGTCTACCTCCACCTCCGCCCTGCAGGTTGTGACCTACAGCACAATCCCTGCAACGGTCTATCCTGGAACCGCGGCGCAGCTCCAGCTGACCATAGAGAATTCCGGGACTGGCGATGCTGACGGAGTGACTGCCAACTACCAGGTGCCTGGTCAGAACGGCTACTCCAGCATCTACGTGGGCAACATAGGTGCGGGTTCCACTGCGATAGCTTCGATACCGTTCACCGTCCCGCAGAGCGCGGCAAGCGGCTACTACGTCATCAACATAAACATCGCGTATACGAGCTCGAGTACAACTCCAGGTTCCTCGGCCGCAGAAAATGCCCCCATCTCCATCCCCGTACCCATCGAGCAGCATGATATCCTCTCGGTCACTACCCTTTCGGTAACGCCGCAGGCATTCCCACCTGGAGGTTCCACCACGGCACAGCTTGAAATCACCAACACCGGAGGAGTCATGAACAATCTGATTATCAGCATGCCGAGTTCCTCGCAATTCTCCATAGCGGGCGGTTCGCAGATATCTGTGGGCAATGTGCCTTCCAACACTACGGAAAACGTTTCGTTGAGCCTCACCTCCTCTTCTTCTGCACCTGCAGGCGAATATACCATTCCAGTGCTGGTCACCTACGAGGATGCACTGCAGGATACCATCAACCAGACGATTTCAGTAGGGCCGGTGGATATGGAAACCGCTTCATCGCAGATGAGGCTCTACATGACCCCGATCACGCCGACCGAGGTGGGCTCCCAGGCGCAGTTCGCCCTTACGCTGGAAAACATGGGCGGAAGCGTTTCTTCTGCAGTAGTGGACCTTTCCACGGGCCTCTCGCAAAGCAGCGATTTCATTCCTATCGGCCCTTCGCAGGTCTATTTCGATGACATTGCGCCCGGAGCCAACCAGACGCAGGTGATAACCATAGGAGTAGATGAAACGCTTGTCACAGGCGACTACAATTTCCCTATCAACATAACGAGCAACGGCAACAGCTACATAGAGAACATCGGCCTGCTGGTCAATGCAACCCCTGAGTTCGTGGTGACCACGCAGACCACCCCGGTAAGCGTCGGCAGCGGCAGTAGCGGCGTAGCGGTATCGGCGCAGATTTCCAATGTCGGAAACGGGCCGGTCAGGAGCGTATATGTCGTGGCATCGCCCATAAAGGGCCTGACGCTGACCGGACCGACCTCTCAGTTCATCGGCACCCTGAACGTTGACGACTATGCTTCTCTGGAGCTCACCGTGAACGTGGCGCCCGGACTGGCACCTGGCGTGTACAACATTCCCATCGCCATACAGTTCAAGGACAGCAAGAACGAGCAGCAGACCATCACGGAATACGCCCAAGTAGACGTTTCGGGCTACGCCGCAGCGAGCGGCAGCAGCACATCCACTTCCAGCACTTCTGGCTACTCCGGTTACAGGTCCAGAAGCAGCGGTCTCTTCGGCCTCGGCAACATCCCCCTGATCATAGGGGGAATCGTGGTGATAGTGCTCGCTTACTTCGGCTACCGCAGATGGAAGGGCGGCAAGGCAGCGTCCAAGGCGGCTGTGAAATGAACCGGCATGAAAACGTCCATAGCAGCAAACGGATGGAGGTGGCAGACGGATGAAGCTCAAGGACATACTCTCCCTGGCGCTGAACAGCATCACCCACAGGAGTCTGCGGAGCTGGCTCACCATCCTCGGCATAGTCATAGGGATGGCTTCCATAGTCATCCTCATAGGCATAAGCACCGGGATAAGCCAGAGCATCAGTTCTAGGCTGAACACCCTCGGCAGCAATATCATAACCGTTTCTCCAGGCGGTCAGCGGGCGTTCGGCGGCGGAGGAGGTTTCGCTACCGTGGGAGCAGGAGGAGGATTCGCCAGGGGAGGGGCACCGGGGCAGGCGCAAACCAGCAACGAGATAACGTTTCAGCAGGCGGACGACCTGAGTCGGCTGCCTGGCGTGTCCGAGCTCGATGCACGTGTCCAGGAGCGGGAAACCGTAAAATACAACAACCAGAACGCGTCATTGACCATTGTGGGCACCGAGCCGGCGGCATTCCCGGCATCAGTGGGCGTGGGCGTACTCTCCGGACGGTATCTCAGCTCAAGCGATATGGATTCGGCTGTGCTCGGTTTCAACGTGGCGAATGCGACCTTCAATGACCTGAATATGCTGAACAAGGACATACAGATAGGGGGCACCACTTTCCGCGTGGTCGGCATTCTCCAGCAGTCGGGAGGGTTGGGCGGCACGGACAGCGATGTCTACATACCTCAGATAGTCGCCAGGAACATGTTCAACCTGACCAGTGATACCAGCCCGGTGAGCGAACTGGTCATAGTGGCCAGTTCGGGTTCTTATACCGACGCGGTTGCCACTGAAGTGACAAATGCACTCATAAGCCTCCACCATGTCACCTCCACGACCGAGGATTTCACGGTTATGACAGCAGCGACGCTGCAGGCTACCGTATCGAGCGTGACCGGCACGCTCACCCTGCTTCTGGCCGGAATCGCATCCATCTCGCTCCTGGTGGGCGCCATCGGCGTTGCTAACACTATGTTCATGAGCGTGCTGGAGCAGACCAGGGACATCGGCGTCCTCAAATCCCTGGGTGCTAAAAACCATGACGTGACGAACCTGTTCCTCTGCGAGGCTGCCATAATCGGATTCGTCGGCGGCCTGCTCGGCGTGGTGCTGAGCTTCATCACGGCTGCCGTGCTGGGAGTTTTCAACGTGCCCATAGTCATATCATTGGAATTGGTAGTCGGAACACTGGCGTTCTCCATAGTCATAGGCATCGTGTCGGGAGTGTTCCCTGCCAGAGGCGCGGAATCCATACCTCCGGTAGAGGCATTGAGATACGAATGAGGGGCTTTCCGACTAAAGGCTCACATTTAATAAGTTAGTGCAGCATAATATGTTATAATTAAGAAAAAATTCTGGTTTTTGTTATTTTCACCTCCCTGAGAGACCGAAGATAATCGAAATCGAATTTCAGGAAAGGTGAATAAAGCATGAGATTCAGTGATATGAGTTTAGACCGTAGGACAACCTCGGCTTTGGAAGAGATGGGCTATGTGGATGCGACGGAGGTCCAGGAAAAAACGGTGCCGCTCATCCTGCAGGGAGAGTCGGTAGTCGTCAGAAGCCAGACCGGAACCGGCAAAACGGCTGCTTTCGGCGTCGGCCTGATAGAGATTATAACCAAGGACCGGAGCAGGAAAGGCCTTGTCCTTGCGCCAACGCGCGAGCTGGCAGTCCAGATAGCCAATGAGCTGCGTTCCATAGCGAAGAACCACCGCATGGGCATCTATGCCATCTACGGCGGGGCCGGCATGGGCTCGCAGATAGCCCACCTGAGGCGTGGATTTGATATCGTAGTGGCCACTCCAGGCCGGCTTCTGGACCATGTCCATCAGGGGACGATACACCTTTCCAGCGTGAACTGCGTGGTCCTTGACGAGGCAGACCGGATGCTGGATATGGGCTTCAAGCCGGACATAGACAGGATATTGCGAGCGGTTAACCCTCAGCGGCAGATGATGATGTTCTCAGCCACACTCGAGCCGGAAATCCGGCGGCTGATAGAGAATTACATGACCTGCCCGGAAACCATCGAAATCGGCCCAAAAGGCAAAGTCGCCAGCATAGGAGAGGAATTCATCAGCCTCAGCAGGGCCGAGAAGCTGGACCGCCTCAAGCACATACTAGTCAGCGAACCTGTATCGCGGTCAATAGTTTTTGTAGCTTCCAAGAGGGGGGTTGAAGCGATTTGCCGCCAGCTGAACCAGCACGGCATAGAGGCCAAGTACCTGCACGGCGGCAAAAGCCAGACCCAGAGGGAACGGACCGTCCGGGAGTTCCAGGAAGGCAGATTCAGGATACTCATAGCCACTGATGTGGCTGCCAGGGGACTGCACGTTGAAGACGTTTCCCATGTGATAAACTACGACCAGGCCGACAGCCATGAGATGCACACCCACCGCATCGGAAGGACCGGGCGCATGGGCAAGGCAGGCCGTGCGATAACTTTCGTAGAGACCGACCCGCTGCCCAAAATGCCGCGCGGAAGGCGCGGGCAGTACCATGGTTACGGTGACCGAAATGGCCATGGCGGTTCTTACGGGAGCCAAGGCGGCAGTTCCTATGGCAATTACGGTAATCAGGGGCATCGCTCCTCAGGCCCGCGGCACCCCCGCGGCAACCAGAACCGGCCCAGGAACCACAGGGCCCGTCGCTGGTGAATAGAAAGCTGCCAATCTGGAAGGCAGATGGATCATCGGCAAACCCGTCTTTTCCTTCGATATGCTGATGGGCAAACTGGATAAGCTCCTTTCCGATAAAGCGTCCTATAAGTGCGCCTTCTTGAGCTGGAATCGGGATTCAATTCGGACTCATCTCTCGTCGGCCTGAGCAGGCACATAGAAGTCATCGGAAGGAAAATCTGAGCCGGGAAGTGCACGACCAGCATAAAATGCAGGGGGAAGGATTTGAACCTTCGAAGGCACTGAGCCGCGGGATCTTAAGTCCCGTGCATTTGACCGGGCTTTGCTACCCCTGCAAAAGAGTTCCCACCATATACTTAGGGTAAATCTTTTATCAAACTTCGCATGGGGCAGTTATCACTAGATTGGAGTTTCTTCAATCTGGATGAAACAGGACCGACGTGGACCGTAAATGGCTGCACTCGGCGATAACCAGCCGCATCTCCTTATTCGCTGGTCTTGCCGTCGAAATGCTCTTCGCTGACCATCGCCTGTGCCTTAGTATGGCGCAGCGTACCGTCTTGATGCTCAGGCGGCGAATAGATGGTGTAAAGACGCAAATCAGATTTCTTCGAGGTGTTGATGACATTGTGCAGCGCACCTGCCGGCACCACCACCGCGTCGCCATCCTTAACTTTGTGTTCCACATGGTCTATGACGACCTTGCCTTCGCCACTTTCGAATCGGAAGAACTGGTCGTGGTCCTCATGCACTTCCTCGCCTATCTCATCTCCCGGCCTGATGCTCATGAGCACCAGCTGGCTGTACTTGGAGGTGTAGAGCACCCTGCGGAAATCAGCGTTCTTCTTCGTCTCTGTTTCGATACCGACCACGTATCCTTTCATGGGCATCACCTCTGATGAGAATAAGCGGTTAGTCAGCCGAACATGCTGCCGCCTTCCTCGGCGGACGGGCCTTTCTTCCTTGACAGCTTGGCCTTTATGACGGATTCCTTCACGGTCTTGGAGACTTCCTGTGCGTCCCTCTCAAGGGTAGCGGTGCTTATGGGCACGTTTATTATCCTGGCGAAAACCTTGAGCACGTTGGATGCTGCCTTCGGGTCTAGGTATTCCTCGGACGCCTCTGCGAGTATTGTGGTGACCGGGAAATGCTCCAGCGTGCCCTTGGTGAGGAGCAGGCCGGTCACGCCGGTAGTCGCACCCTCCCTTATGGGTTTCGCGAACTTCTTAGCCACGATGTCCTTAGTGGTGACCGGGTCGCTGGATATCACGTATACATCGCCGCCCTTCTCTTCCTTGAGCGAGATACCCCCCAAGGAAATTATGGATGACGCATCCACCGAACGGGCGAAGTCGAATATCTTATCCGCCAGTTCCATGGACGTGCCAATCGGTATCGTCATCTCGGAGATGACGACTATCATGTTCTGCTTCTCCGAGTAGTGGATGCGCGCGGCAGGAAGCGGCTTGTAGTTGTGTATCGCAGCCAGCGGCGCGAAGTTGGAACTCGATATGTATCCGCCGAATGAGAGCTGCAAGGACTCCACCAGCTGCGACGCGGCTACGCTCCCGACAAGGCCGGTGCCGGGGAAGCCTATCACGAGCAGTGGCTTCTTCATCTTCCGCATGTCCGCTGTCCGGTGTATCTCTACGTCGCTCATGGATAGTATGGTGTGAGGAAGGATTTAATATCGTTCCTTTACAAATGTGAATCTCATGGCAGTAAAAGAGGAAAAGGTGTCCATGCCGATGACCTCGGCCGGCATCATAGGATTCTCGTCAGACATGAGGATAGCGGGCGTGGAGATAGAGCCGAAGGTCCTCATAATCGCCACAGTCGTGTTCGTCCTTGTGGTGAAGATAGCGACCGTGATTTGGTAGTTATAGCGATTTTGCCGCATGGACTTCCTTACTTATCCCATCGGCCTGATTCTGGCGCGTTTGTGAGTCTGTCAGTATCAGAACCCTGCGGCGTTCCTCCTCGGACTTCCGCAGCGACTGGACGAGCGTCGACAGTTCGGTTATCGGTCTGAGGCCTTCGTCTGTCTTGACCCGGAAGGCGACAGGCTTGAAGAACTGGTGGGGGTAATCCGCGATTATCTGGCGGTTGAACTTGGCGGAGAGCTTCTTTTCCAGCGATTTGACCCCCGCGCCGGTCCATCCCGCGGAAGGGAAGGAGCAGGTCTCCTTGTATAATCTCCTGGCCAGGAGCGCATTCGCCCAGGGACCGCCCTGCTTCGAGGACGACATGAGTGCGAGGGCGCTCTCGTCCCCGAGCTCCATGAATCGTTCGGGCTCCAGCGTCCCATCCCCTATCGCCCCTTCCATGGCCCGGTAGAGCATGGCTGTCGCGATGCGCACAGTCCGGTGCAGATAGACCGTCGAGAACATCATGAACCGCGCCACCAGCAGGTTCTCCGCGGCCTCCAGCCCGCCCTTGCTTATGCACAGCTCTTTTTCCATCGCAAGCGTGTGCACTATGCGGTCGACATCTATTATGCCGTAGGCCACTCCGGTGTTGAGCGCATCGCGCTTGAGATAATCCATGCGGTCCGCACCCAGGTCAGAGGTCACTATGCTGCCGTAGCTCGATTTCTCCATGCCCGCGATGTCCTTGGGTCTGTAATTTTCCGAGAGGATGTCAGCTATGGCGCCGGAAAGGATTTTCTTACGGCCAAGCGACTCGTGGTCGCCGAGATACTTCTTCAGGACGTCCTCGCCTTCATGCGAGAATGCGGTATGGCCGATATCGTGGAGAAGGCCGTAGAGCTTCACGCGGCGGGCCGTGTCCGCATCAAGCCCCAGCCGCCGGGCTATGATGGAGGAGAGGTATGCAGTACCCAGCGAGTGCTCGAACCGCGTATGGTTGGCCCCTGGATAGACCAGGCTGGTGATCGACATCTGCTTTATCCTGCGCAGCCGCTGGAACGGCGCGCTGTCGATTATCCTCTCCTCGAAGTCGTCGAACTCCAGCGTCCCGTGGATTTCGTCTTTTATTATCATGTTTGCGCCCTGCCGCTCATATGGCTGCGAAAATGCCCCGTTTCTTCTCTATCAGGTCGCCGTTCTCTGCCATCAGCCTCAGCACGGCCCGGCAGCCTTCGGGCTCGAGCTTGGCTGCGGCAGCTATGGAATCCGCATCCATCGGCTCCTTCATGATGGGGACGATGGCCGCCTGGGCCTTGGTGAAGTAGGCGCGCGTGACCGCGTAGAACTTGCCGTCGAAGCCTTTGACGCCCACTACCGCGCCGCTTTTCATCTCGGAGGCTAGCTGCTCCGAAAGGCTGCGCGCCTCGTTCTTGTCGTTGATTATGATGAATCCCCTGGTGCTGAGCAGGTTCGACACTCCCGAATAGTGCTGCGGAACCGCTTCAGGAGATGCGACTGCCGCTGCCTGCGCCTGGCCTGCCGCTGAAAGGAGGGGGTAGATGCTGTCGCGTATGTTGTAGACTCCTTCCTTGTATTTCTGCCCTCTGAAAACGTTCACGAAGCCCTTGCGCTCCAGCTCCCGCAGCACGGACAGGTCCGCCTCGGAAAGTTCCTTCGCGACGTATGCCGGCGTCCGCTTCTCGAAGCGTATGGCCAGCAGGCTCCTGAGGACTCCGCGTTCGGCCGGGGTTATGGCTCCGGCGCCTCTGGCTCCGCTCCTGATGCCGCCTTCGGCCCCCTCCGGCGCTTTCGCTCCTCCTGCGGCGCGCTCCCCTCCAAGCGGCACGCTGAGCAGGTAATAGCCGTCTTTGAGCTCGAAGAGCTCCAGCTCGTCGTAGCCTAGCAGCCCCTTGGGAAGCTCCAGGTAGCCGGAGTTCTGGCGGCGCAGAATTCGTACCCTCGCCATGGCATGGCTTTAGCGGCCGAGGTTTTAAACCCCTTGTGAGGCTGCGTTTCGCTATCATTTTAATCCTGCGGGGAGATAGTTAATCATGACGATTTCCCCATTCGAAGAGCGGTATGGAACCGATATGAACGCGGTTTTCGATGAGCATGCGAAACTGGCCAAATGGATGAGGGTGGAAGTCGCGCTGGCGAAGGCACATGCCCACTCCGGCAACGTACCTAAAAGCGTGCCTGCGAGAATAGAGGCTGCGGCAAAGAAGGTCACCCTAGCGCGGGTGCTTGACATAGAAGCTGAGATACACCACGACCTGATGGCCATGGTCAAGGCGCTTACCGAGCAGGCGGGCGATGCCGGCAGGTACGTTCATCTGGGTGCGACGAGCTATGATATCGAAGACACGGCCACCGCGCTCATGTTCCTTGATGCGATTGGATTGCTTGAAGTGCACATGGAGGACCTGGGCAGGAAGCTGAAGCATCTTGCCCTCGCTCATAAAAAAACAGTGTGCATAGGCAGGACACACGGCCAGCACGCGGTGCCGACTACATATGGCATGAAGTTCGCATTGTATTACCAGGAACTGAAAAGGGGCATGGAAAGGCTCGAGGAGGCTAAAAAGCGCATCGCGGTGGGCAAGATGTCCGGGGCCGTGGGCACCATGGCCACCTTCGGCAAAGACGGCCCTAGAATCCAGAAGCTCGTCATGAAGGAACTCGGCCTCGGTGAAGCCAGGGTCACCAATCAGGTCGTGCAGAGGGACAGGCATGCCGAAGTGCTCTGCGTACTGGCGCTCATCGCCGCATTGATGGAGAAGATGGGCAAGGAGATAAGGAACCTGCAGAGGACCGAAATAGGCGAGGTAGCCGAATCATTCGCATCGCGGCAGGTCGGCTCATCAACAATGCCGCACAAGAGGAACCCCCACCAGAGCGAGCGGATATGCTCCCTAGCGCGCCTGGTGCGCGCCAACGTGCTCACGGC
>Ga0326728_10013322_pt1 | contig 17893 bp, 13 predicted proteins | sample MB3enrmetagenome_FD_207602 | JGI IMG/M metagenome (GOLD analysis project Ga0326728, IMG submission 207602) | Lab enriched peat soil microbial communities from McLean, Ithaca, NY, United States - MB31MN | ecosystem: Environmental > Terrestrial > Soil > Wetlands > Peat | place: USA: New York... | reverse complement strand
TCTGTCGAGCAGTAGGGTGCCTGAATGGGGCGCATTCGACTCTTTTGGCAGTATTTGCCGCACGATTACCCCCTCCGGCTCCATACCAGCTAAGATAAAGGTATGGCAAGAGGTTGGGAAAGCAAGTCGGTTGAAGATCAGATTTCCGCAGCCGTGATTTCTCCACGTAGAGCCATAGGCCCACAGGCACCCGCACCTGAGGTGCTGGAGTCCATTCGCAAGAGAGAAACCATCCTTCTTTCCCGCACCAGGGTGGTGCGGGAACTGGAATCCGTCCGGAATCCCCGCTATCGGGTGCAGCTCACTAAAGCCCTGGCGGAACTGGACGCGCAACTGCGCACTTTTGCCGCTCACTAGATCGAGCGGATCGCCGTAGGGCGGGCCATCGCTTTTCGCGGCCTGCCCACACACTCTTGGTGCGTCTGGCATACTGGTTCTTCGGCTCCGATGTTTTCCTATTCTCAAAACGACCTTTACTGCGAGGAGGTCCCGCTCGCCTCACTCGCCGCGCGCACGGGCACTCCCGCCTACGTCTATTCCAGCCACTCGCTCCTGGCCAACTATCGCGCCTACCACGAAGCTTTCGCCGACCTGCCGCATACTGTCTGCTACGCCGTCAAAGCCAATTCCTCGCTGGCCGTGCTGGCGCTCCTGGCCAAGGCCGGCGCCGGCTTCGACATCGTCTCCGGCGGCGAACTCTTCCGCGTACTCAAGGCCGGCGGCGATCCCTCGAGGGTGCTCTTCTCGGGCGTGGGCAAAACCGCCGCCGAGGTGGAGTACGCCCTGTCCCACGGCATCCACAGCTTCAATTGCGAGTCCGAATCCGAGCTGGCCCTTATCGACGCCATGGCGGCGCGTCTCGGCCTCAAGGCCGGCTTCTCCATCCGCGTCAATCCCGACGTCGACGCCGCCACCCACCCCTATATCTCTACCGGACTCAGCCAGCACAAATTCGGCATCGCCATCGCCGAAGCCCCCGCCGTGTATGGCCGCGCCCGCCATTTCCGCAACCTCACGCCAGAAGGCGTGAGCTGCCACATCGGCTCGCAGATCCTCGACGAAGCGCCCATTCTCGAAGCCGTCGACAAGCTGCTCGCGCTGTCCGCGCATCTTCGCGCCGATGGCCACGCCATCCGCCACCTCGATCTCGGCGGCGGCCTCGGCATTGCCTACCACGCCGGCGAGCAGGCCCCCGCCATCCCCGCATTTATCGCGCACCTGCGCGCCCGCCTGCGCGATAGCGGCCTCACCGTCATGGTGGAACCCGGCCGCTCCATTGCCGGCCCCGCGGGCGTTCTGCTCACCCGCGTGCTCTACCGCAAGCGCAACGGCTCCAAGGAATTCGTGGTGGTGGACGCCGCCATGAACGACCTCATCCGCCCCTCGCTCTACCGCGCCCACCACGAGGTCCTTCCGGTGCGCCGCAATTCACTGCCCTCCATCACCGCCGACGTGGTAGGCCCCGTTTGCGAAACCGGCGACTTCCTGGCGCGCGACCGCCCCATGGTCAACGCCATGCCGGGCGACTTCCTGGCCGTAGCCGCCGCCGGCGCCTACGGCTTCGTGCTGTCGTCGAACTACAATTCCCGCCCGCGCGCGCCCGAAGTCCTCGTCGAAGGCGCCCAATGGCGCATCGTCCGCCAGCGCGAAACTTTCGACGACCTGGTCCGCGGAGAGACCGTTTAGTGTCCCCCGCCCGCTACACCTGCTATCGCGCCGCCGGCCCTATCGCCATCGATGGCAACCTGGATAAGCCTGCGTGGCGACTCGCGCCCAAGTCCGCCCCGTTCGTCGACATTGTCACCGGCGAACCCGCCTGGTTCGACACGCGCGTCGCCCTGCTCTGGGACGACGAGCATCTCTACTTCGGCTTCTGGATCGAAGAGACCGACGTCTGGGGCACCATGACCGAGCGCGATTCCAAGATCTGGGAAGAGAACGACGTCGAAGTATTCATCGCCGGCCGCGACGCTTACTACGAATTCGAAATCAACGCCCTCAACACCGTCTACGAAGCCTTCTGGATCTGGAAGGATATCCTCAAGCCCGGCTCGCCCTACTACGGCCGGCGAGAGTTCGACCCAGCCACCGAGCGCACCATGGTGCTCGACGGCGTGGGCGGCCACGTGCATCCGCGCGGCGAGCGATGGGGCTTCCTCGACTGGGATTTTCCCGGCCTGCGCACCGCCGTTCACGTGGATGGCGTGGTCAACAGCCGCACCCACAGCGACCGCGGCTGGACCGTCGAGCTGGCCTTCCCCTGGAAGGGCCTCGCCGATATCGCCGACGGCCGCGCGCTTCCCCCGCGTCACGGCGACGTCTGGCGCATCGATTGTTCGCGCTTCGAGAAGCTCGGCCGCAACCGCGAGATCCTCGACCCTTGCGCCGGGTGGACCTGGAACCGCCACGGCCATTACGATTCCCACATCCCCGATGTCTTCCCCTACGTGACCTTCAGCGAGGAGCTTCCGGGATCTGGAACTTGAGCCAGGCGGCCTCCTCAGTTTTTCCAGAAAGGACCGGACGGCGGGCCACGCTTGATCGTAATGCTTCCGCGCCCCATGCGCAGACGAATCCGCCGCGACGGGGCCCGGCTTGCATAAGCGAAGTTAGTACCCACCAGGAACCGCTTGTGGCCTTCACCCGAAAAGTCGGAAGAAACGCTGCCCAGTCTGGTTCTCGCGTCGATCGAGTATGGCCCTGGGTCCGGCAGCATCACGATCATGTCGCCAGTGTGGCTGTCCACCTCGATGTCTCCCGTCACGTCGCTCACCCATACGTAGCCGTTATCGTGGTGAACGATCAACCGCGAGTCGCGCGGCACATGAACCGTGTACTCCACCGTGACACCGAGCTTTCGGTGCTTCGGCATGGTGAAGACGATCCGATGCGCCGGAAGGATGGAACTGGGGAAGCTATGGCGGACGGGGAGGCTTGTCGAAATCGCCAATTCCTTATCCGAGCGCCGCTCGGCGGCCACGCGGATCTGGTCGAAACGTTTCTCGGCCTCCGCCTTTTGCTTCCGCTCGGGTTGGTAGAACCGATTGGTCGACTTCGTCACGGTCACCTCGACCTCCGGCTCGTCCCAGCCTTCCACGGTCAGGTAGCCGTACGAATTGTCAAACTGAATGGTGCCGCCAGGCTGGAAGGGCACCCGCTCCAACTTAGTTACTTCAAATGACTGTTTGGGTCCCTGCTCCTGGAGTCCGTCCGCCCCGAGCAAAGGCAGTGCGATCAGGACCGCCGCCCACCTACGTATCACAGTCCGGCCTCCTTTTGTATCCTGCGCGCGTCGGCCACCATCTTCGTGTACCGCCGCGCCAATTCGGTGATCCAGCCCCGCTCGCGGCGTTTGATGGCGTCTTGATGAATCAGGTCCCGCCCGATGCCCAGCGCCACCGCGCCCGCGCGAATGAAAGCCATGGCGTTGGTTTGATTCACACCGCCGGAGGCAATCAGCGGGACTTCCGAGAAAGGCCCCTTGAGAGTCCGCATGTACCTGGGGCCGCCATTCGCCTCGCACGGAAAGACCTTGACGAAATCGGAGCCGGCCTTCCAGGCGGCCGCGATCTCGGTGGGCGTCAAGGCGCCCGGCAAGACTACCACCCCGCGTCCCAACCCAAAGTTGACGATCTCCAGATCGAGCCCCGGCGTGGTCAGGAAGGCCGCCCCGGCATCCAGGCAGCGGCGCGCCGTATCCACATGAAACAACGTGCCGGCGCCCACCAGAATCCCGGTATTGTGGCGCGTCAGTTCGCGAATGACTTCGATGGCGCCCGGAACGGTCATGGTCACTTCGACAATGGGGATGGCGCCCTCGCACACCGCTTCGGCGGCAAACAGGGCGTCCTCGGCGGAATGCAGGCGCACCGCCGGAATGATGCCGATTTCCTCTATACGCGCGCGAACCTCTTGTCTTGTCATAGCAAGTCCCTGGTTCCCACCGCCTGGCGAAGCTGCTCCAACGCAGTCAAGTAAGCCGCCACCGCCTGGCGGTAAGCGAGTTGGGTCGCGCGATAGCTCCGCTCGGCGTCCAAAAAATCCAGCAGCGCCAAGGCGCCGCGCCGGTATGCGTATTCGCTGATATCGCGGCTTTTTTGGGCCACGTCGAGGTAGCTGGATCGAAGGAGCTGGACTATTTTCGCGCTCTCCTCGAGCCCATCGTACGCGTCTTTCACATCCGTCAACACCTGCCCGTTGGCGGCTTTGCGCTGCTCCTCGGCCTGCCGGATGGCGATACGCGTCTGCGCAATGTTTCCCTGGTTTCGGTCGAAAATCGCGAGCGGAATGCTGAACGACCAGGTGGCCGCGCTGATCCCATTGACGTGCGAGTAATTCGCCGAGATGGTGGGATCCTGCTTCCCATTGGCCTTGGCGAGCGCGTACTGGCTGTTGGCGGCGGCAACGCCCAACAACGCCGCGCGCAGATCCGGTCGATTCTGAAGGGCCTTCGCCTGCAATTCATCGAGACCGGCCAGCAGCGGTTGGTATTCGAATTCGCCCACCACGTCGTAGTCGGCGGGCACCGACTCGTACCCCAGTTGTTGACGGAGATCCGACAGGGACTGGGCCTTGCTGAGCAACGCCTGTTGGACGTCCGTCTCAAATTGCAATAACTGGATCTTGATCTTCAGGTAGTCGTTTTCGCTCATGGCACCATCTTTGAATTGAACTTCGCTGATGTCGACGGTTTCCTGAAAGCTCTTCAGATCCTTCTGCGCGAGTTCGAGGGTCGATTGCGCAAGCTGGGCATTGACAAAGAGAGAACCTACCTGAAACGCAGTACCGCGCTCGTTATCGGTTACCTGCGCGCGTGTCACGGCGGTTGCGCTCCTGGCTGCCTCCAAGCGGCGCGCCCGCTTGTTGCCGCGCTCGATCAGGTAACTCAACCCCATGTCGCCCTCGGTCGAACCCTGAAGGTATTCCGCGACGCTCTGGCCCGGTGGGCGGGAGACGGGAAGGTATTCCCAGTCGGTGAAGAACGTCGGATTGGGGCGCAGATTGGCCGTGACTTCCGCGGCCTGGTTCTGCTGGATGGCGGTCCGCGCGGCCTGCAAGGTGTGGTTATGTTTGAGCGCCAGGTCGATCGCCTGATCGAGCGTAATCCTGACCGGCGGCTGCTGCGCGAACGCCAAATGCGCCAACACCAATGGCAAAACTGCAAGCTTAGTTTTCATCAGCCCTCGAAAGAACCTTCCGGTTCGGGAAGTACGTCGCCGCTCCGCGCGATCCAGACATAGAACGTGGGCAAAAGAACAATGCTCAGCAGCAGATCGGAAATCAGCCCGCCCACGATGACAATCGCGAAAGGCCGTTGCGAATCGCTTCCGATGTCGTGCGAGAGCGCCGCCGGCAGGAGTCCGAGCGTTGCCACGAGCATGGTCATCATGATGGGACGGAGCCTCAGGACCGCGCCTTCCACCGCGGCGTCCTCCACCGAGTGGCCTCTGGCCCGGAGCTGGTTGATGTATTCCAGCATGATTACGCCGGTTTGCACCGATACGCCAAACAGCGCCAGCATGCCGACGCCCGAAGACACGCTGAGATAGGTTCCCGTGACCACCAGAGCCAGCAGACCGCCGATGCGAGCCAGCCCCACGTTCAACAGGATCAGCAGCGCCCATTTATAAGAGCGAAACATGGTATAGAGAATGATGAAGATGACCAGGATGGTCAGCGGAACGATGAGCGCCAGCCGCGCTTCCGCCCGTTTTTCGCTCTCGTATTCGCCGGACCAGCCGATGCTGTAGCCCGGCGGTAACTTCACGTTTTCACCAATCTTCTTGATCGCCTCTTCGACCGTGGTCCCCAGATCCCGGTCTCTCACGTTGAAGGTGACCGCGACATAGCGGGTATTGCCCTCCCGGAAGATATCGTATGCGCCGTCCTTGACCTCCACGTTGGTCAACTGCGCCAAAGAAACGCGTTCTCCGGTGGGGGAAAGCAGGCGAACTCTCGCTATGGCTTGCCGGGTATTCCGATACGGCTCCTGGTAGCGCACCACCACGTCGTAGCGCTGCTCGCCGATCAGCACCTGGCTCACCGCGTTGCCGCCCACGGCTGTCTGGACGGCGTCTTGTATGTCCGCCACGTTGATTCCAAAGCGAGCCGCCTGGCGCCGGTCGATGGTCAAATCGAGATTTGGCTGGCCGAAATCGCGTAAGAGCTTCACGTCATGCATGCCCGCGATGCCCGACATGACGGCAGTGACTTCTTCGCCCTTCTGTTCGAGCACCTTCAAGTCATCCCCGAAAATCTTGAGCGCCAGCGAACCCTTGGTGCCGGTGAGGGTCTCTCCGACGTTGTCTTCGATGGGCTGCGAGAAGTTCCAGATCGCCCCCGGGTACTTTTCCAGCGCAAGGTTCATGGCGGCGATCAGCTCCTCTTTGTTCTTGTGAAATACAGGGCGCCATAGGTCGTGTGGCTTCAAGTCGACGAAATACTCGGTGTTGCCGAATCCTCCCGTGTCGGTTCCGTCATCGGGACGGCCGGTTTGAGACACAACTGTCTTCACCTCCGGGAACGACGCGAAGACATAGCGGCAGTTGTTGGTGAATTTTTCGCCTTCCGCGAGACTGGTGCTGTTCGCCAGCGTGCCGCGCGCCCAGATAGCGCCTTCATCCAGATGGGGCAGGAACTCCGCTCCGATGACGCCGCCGAAGCCCAGATACAAGGTCCCCGCCAGGGATACCAACGCAACGCAAGCGACCACCCAACGATGTTGCACGGCCCAGCGCAGCCGCCTGCGGTACTGTTTCACCAGGAAGTCCATGACCGGGTTGCGCCGTTCCCGCACTCCCTTTCGGAAAAAGGTGGCTGCCAGCACGGGCGCGATGAGTATCGAAAACGTCATGGCGCCGAGCAGTGCCAAGGCAACCGTCCAGGCCATCGGCCTGAATAACCGGCCCTCAACGCGTTGCAGCGTGAAGATCGGCAGATAGGCGGTGATGATGATGGCGATGGCGTAGAAGACCGGCCGTTGCACTTCATGGCAAGCCTCGCGAATGATCTCCGCAGTGGTCTTCGCTCCTCCATTGAGGCCGCGGCGGTCTTTGCTGAGGTGCCGGATAATGTTCTCCACCATGACCACCGCGCCATCCACCACCATTCCGAAATCCAGTGCGCCCAGGGAGAGCAGATTGGCCGGAATGTGGCTCAAATCCAGCCAGATGGATGCAAAGAGCAGCGAGAACGGAATGGTGAGCGCGACGATAAGAGCGGATCGGGCATTGAGAAGAAACAGGAGTAGGATGACAGTGACCAGAATCATGCCTTCGATCAGGTTGTGCATCACCGTGTGCAAGGTGAAATGGAGGAGGTCGCTGCGGTCCAGCATGGGCACCACTTCCACGCCGGGAGGAAGGATGCCATGGTTGAGCTCGTAAACTTTCTTGTGAATGGCTTCGAGCGTGGGTTCCTCTTCGGCGCCTTTGCGCAGCAGCACCCCGCCCTGGATGACATCGGGCTCGTCGATGATGCGCCCGTCCTCCATGTGGTTGGCTCTGGCCATGTGGCCCAGCCGGATTTTTGGACCCTGAACCACGTTCGCGATGTCTTTGACCCGAAGAGCGGTGCCGGTTTGGGTCTTTAAGACGGTCTGCTCGATGTCGTGCACCGTGTTGAAGAGCCCCAACGCGCGCACGTTCATTTGCTGCATGCCTTCCTCGACGAAGCTGCCGCCGGCATTGATGTTATTGTTGGCAAGCTGCTGCTCCACCTGGCCGATGCTCAATCCATACGACACCAGCTTGTCCGGCTCCACGCGCACCTGGTACTCCCGCACCGTGCCCCCGAAATCGGAGACGTCCACAACATTTGGAACGGAATTGAACTGCTTGAGGAGAACCCAGTCTTCCAGCGACCTCAATTCCATCAGGTCGTAGCGGGGATTCGTGCTTCTAAGCGTGTACCAATAGATCTGGCCAGTGGTGCTCCAGTCGGTGCCGATTTGAGGCTGAAGGTTTTGTCCGTTAGGGAGATTGACCTGGGTGAGCCTCTCCAGCACCTTCTGGCGGTTCCAATCGTTGACGGAGCTGTCGTCGAAAATCATGATTACGAACGACAGACCGAAGATCGACTCGGAGCGCAGAAAGGTCATGTGCGGCATTCCGGCCATTTGAATTTCGATCGGAATGGTTACCTGCTGTTCCACTTCTTCGGCTGACCGTCCCGCCCATTGGGTAATGACCGTCACATAGTTGTCGGCGATATCGGGATAGGCCTCCACCGGCAGGTTGTGAAACGACACAGCTCCCCAACCGGCCAATAAGATGGCAATGGCTAACACCACGAACTTGTTGTTGAGCGCAAAGTCTACGAGAGCGCGAATCATTTCCTGTTATCCTGCCTTGTCGGGTGATCTGCCGGCTGTCTCCCGGTCATTGAGCGAGCACGTGGTCCAGGACCAGCGCGTTCGTAACCACTTGTTGTCCTGGCTGCAGTCCGGACTTAATCTCTTGCAGGTTCACATTGTCGGACAAGAGGTCTCCGCCGACCACTTCCACGCGGCGAAACTTCCTGCCGGGCGCGGGAACGTAGACAAAATCGCGATCGTGCATGTGCAGGATGGCGGACGCCGGGACAATGGTGTGCATCTCCGTGGTTTGACCGTGGAAGGTGGCCTTCACGAACATGCCAAGGCGCATGTTTCCCGGATTCTGAACTTCCATCCGAACCTTGGCCGTGCGGATGTTGGGATCGAGAATCGAGCCGATGTTGCTCACCCTCCCCTTGAACTTGCGATTGGGATAGGCGTTCAGAGTGATGTCCGCGGTATCGCCGAGCCGGACGTCGGCCATGTCGTTTTCGTACACGTCGCAGATCACCCAGACGGACGAGAGATCCGAAATCGTGAACGGGCTCGGGGTATTGAACGCTTGAATTGCCGCCGCATTGGTGACTTCCTGGTCGGTAATAACTCCCGAAACTGGCGCGAAGATATCCACCATGGCAGCCGGCTTGTCGGGGTCGTTGCCGAGCAAACGGAGGTGCTCGCCCAAGGTTTCTACGGCTATCTTGGCCTTGTCCTCCGTGTCCTGCGCCACCTGCAGATCGTTCAGGGCTATTGCGCCGTGCGTATAGAGATCCTTCGCGCGTTCATACTGAGTCCGGGCGAGAATCTCATCCGCGACGGCCATTCGGTAATTCGAATATCCGCCCGAGACATCGTCGCTGCGAATGGTCAGCAGCAACTGGCCTTTTTGCACCGTATCGCCGAGCCGCGCGTGAATGCCCACCACACGCCCGGAAGCAAGCGAGACGACCGGGATGTTGCGGGACACGTCCGGGGTTACGGTCCCTGTGACGATCAGCTCGGACGCGGTGGGATGCTCGGTCGCCGCGGCCAGCGGAAACTGCTCCGGACGGTCCACTGAGAACAGAGCGGCGTCCGCGAAGGGAACCACCTTGGCGTCGGGCGGCGCCCCTTGGGCCGGATCCGCTACCGCCTTTCTACAACCAGAAAGAACAGGAAGTGAAGAGATGACCACCAGTAGAAGGCCAATTGCCTGGCCCTTGTTCTTCATAGAGTCCTCCGTACAAGATGCCGGATTGCGCATCGCACACGCACACCACCCCCCGTTCGAATACCTCCCGCATGATCGAGGCGATGCGGTTTCCCGCGTCGCCGCAACCCAGCTTTGCCAGATCTCCCCCCGTGTGATGTTGTGCTCTTGTAGGGAACCACTGCCTGAGAGACTGCGAAAGAAACGGGCCCGCAAGCGGCCACGGCAGGCGAATCGCCTGCCCCACAAAGAAGGCACGCAAGTTGCAACAGCGGTTCCCCGATAGCGCCGAGTCTTGCGGTCCCAGACCCGGCGCCAGCTTTGTCTTTGCTCCGAGGGGCAGTTTCATGGCTTCAAGACCGCCGGCATTGGCGCCGCTAAAACTTGACCATCACGCCAGCGCTGAGGGCGGCCTGGCCGTGGCGAAGATCCGGGAACCAGACACTGCCGGCTCCGCCGCAAGCCGCGTACGCTGTCGGGAGGTCGGCTGTCCCGGCCGAGGCGCCGCTGGAGCAGACATATTGCGAGGGTGCGCCGTTATTTCCACCGGGAGGCGTAATTCCGCCTCTGCCCGAAAAATACGGGACGTCCGAGTGGCGATAACCAAACTCCGCCCACCAGGTAATGTACTGCTTGGGCATCCACTGGAAATTGGCGGTAGTGTCCCACATGTGGGCTTTGTCCCCAGGATTCGCCGTGAAGTAAGGCGAGCCCGAGATGGCGTCCGCGCCGTTGATGGGCGGGAGCAGCGTCAGATATCGGCCGGGATTGTTCATCTGGCCGCCGCCGAGCGTTATGGCGTACTTGTCTTTGCCAAACCAAGCCCGTTGGTACATCATCCAGCCCAGGAACGCCTGCTTCGGTCCGCCCTTGCCTCCAAAGCAAGTCACTCCGCCGCCGTATTCGCATCCCAGATCGCCCGTAAACGAAAACGCCATCTTGGAGACGCCGGCGCTCTCGGGATTGTTATAGTACCTAACCTCAATGCTGTCGTCGGTGTGAATGCGCGAGCGGCCGGGAACGCCCAGCGTATCTGTGCCGTTGCCGTAATTGTTAAAGACCAGCGAGAGCCACTCGTGCGGGCGATACAAGATCTGCCCGCCCAGACCTCGATGGCCGTTGTACTTCGCGTAAGATTGCCATCCGTTGATGATCCAGGGCTCAATCTTCAACTTCTTGGTCGGGAACCACTGTATCCGCAGTCCATTAAAGAACCAAGGCGTGTTGGACGACACGTATGACGGCTGGTAAGTCCAGTTATCGAAGTTGTAGTAGCTGAACAGACCGATGTACGACACGAAGATTCCCGCGTCGATGTTGAGCCCGTGGCTCACGTTGAAATGGTACCCGCCGTAGGCCTCCGAAACATAGCGGTAAGCGTCGCGGAGGTCCCATTGACCCACTCCGGTGCTTCCGTCGTTGCGCGGAGTCGTGGTTGCAAACATTCCAAACATGGTCAGTATCCTGCCACGGACGTTTTGCCAATGGAAGTCGCCGCCAAAACTGGCTTGCTCCACCTGGAATTCGCCATTCCGGAACATCTCGGTCGACCCGCCCATCGTGTGGTCCTTGGGTTGGTTGAAATCTTCCGCGAAGTATGTATCGAATCGAACTTCCGGGGTGAAGAATTTCGTATCCAGCACCGTGTCTTTGTTGCGCGGAGTGCCATTGAGCCAGGTAAAGTCGCCGTACGCGAACGGGCTAAAATTGTCCACACCGGGAGTGGAGTCCGGCGCCTGGAGGGCTTCGGGAATGGCCGGAGGCGCCGCGGGCGCCGGTTGCGGAGCAGCGCTCGCCGCAGGCGCGGCGGGGGCCGCTTGCGGAGGAGCGCTCGGCAGAGGCGCCGTGGCGGGTTCCGGTTTGGCTGCCGGCGCGGGGGCTGCGGACGGCGCGTCTGCCGAACGAGCTTTCAGTTCCGCTTCGAGAATCTCAATACGCTCCTTCATGGCCTGAAGCTCTTGTTCAATTGCGGACGCCGCAGTGGGCGCGGCGGTTGACGCCGCCGTGGGAGCAGGCTTGACTGCCGCGAACACCAAGCGGGGATGCGCCGTCTGGTCCTGCGCGACCACCACCGTCGCCACCGCCGGGCTGGACAGCCCGTCTTTGGTGGCGGTAATCTGATACGGCCCGGGTTTGAGACGATCGGCGCTGAAGACTCCTTCGCCATCGCTCACCAAACTGCGGTCGGTGCTGCCGTCGGTGCTGTGTATCGCCACACTCACCGTCGCCAATGGCCGTCCGGCGGCGTCCAGTGTCACTCCACGAAGGGCACCGAACCCCAGCGCCGCTGCCGCATCGTCGGCATGGGCCGATGACGCTACTAGTACCCCTGCAATGCCGGTCACCAAGAGACGACTCACATGTTTATGGATGTTCATACCTACGTCCTTCCCCCTTTAAGTCTCAAATAGACACCACGCCGGCTCCGGTAAACGTAACCAATGCGTCAGCTTTCCGTGATTTTGAGGCGCTACCCATGAAAAATGCATGAAAGGCGGATCGATACTTTCTATCGGGACCATAATTCCGGATATGCCGCGGTCAAACGAGCTGCCACAAAAGGTCCCTGCGTTCGCCATATAACTGTCAGGGTAAAGGAGGAGAAATAAAGAAGCCGTAAGTAGAGTATAAAGATTTCATCGCTGTTTGCGGCCCTCCGCCGCAGGCTTGCCGCCAACCCCTGCGAATGCGGGCATCTACCGCCCTCCGGCGCCACCTGGAGTGGAGGTTCTGGCAAAGAGACGCTCGACGGCCCTTCGGGCGTGGGAGGCCGGGAGAGCCGCGCCCGGCTACTCGTCGCCGGGGGCGGGCGATTCGGGGTCGGAGGGGTTGTGGAAACGGTAGCCCACCCACGGTTCCGTAAGCAGGTACTCCGGCCGCGCGGGGTCGTTTTCGATCTTTTTCCGGAGCATCCTCACGTAAGAGCGAAGGTACTCGAGTTCGCCGCCGAACTCCGGGCCCCACACGGCTCGCAGCAATCTTGCGTGCATTACCGGCTCGCCCTGGTGTTGGAACAGAAAGGCCAGCAGATCGAACTCCTTGGGCGAGAGGTGAATCTCCACTCCGTTCTTGGTTACCAGACGTCGCTTCGGGTCCAGCTCCAGGGCTCCGGCGGTGAGCACCGTGTCGGCGGTGTCCGGTTGCGCGCTCATGCGGCGCTCGATGGCGTGCAGCCGCGCGATCATCTCGCGAAGCCGGTAGGGCTTGGTGATGAAGTCGTCGGCCCCGGCTTCGAGCGCCTGCACCTTGTCGTCTTCGGAATCGCGGACCGTAACCATCATGATGCCGATATGCATCGACAGCTCGCGGATCTTGCGGCAGACTTCGATGCCGCTCATGCCGGGCATGCTGATATCCAAGAGCACGATATCGACGGGTGTGCGCGGCAGGGCGGCCAGCGCTTCCTCGCCATTGCGGGCTTCGGAGACGCCGAATCCGCTGGCCGAGAGCGACGTGTGGAGCGCTTTTCGCAGCGCGGGCTCGTCGTCGACGATCAGGAGATTAGACTTCCCAGGAGCCATGGGAGTCCTCGTTTAGCGAAATCGGCAACGTCAACCGGAACCCAACCACGCTCTTCCCATTCGCGCCGGAGTCGGCCAGGCTGAGATCGCCCCCGTGGGCCAGCGCGATTTTGCGGGCGACAAACAGGCCCAGGCCCGAACCGGGCGCAACCTTTTTTGCGGTGGTACCGCGGTAAAAGCGGTCGAAAATGCGATCGCGCTCACCCGCGGGAATGGGGGGGCCATCGTTCCAAACGGTGATGGCGGCCATGTGCTCTTCCTCCGCGAACTCGATCAGCACCAGCGCATCCGGTTCCGAATACCGGCAGGCGTTCTCCAGCAACTGACTGAGAGCGAGACCGATCAATTCCGGATCGACGCGGACTTCGGAATAGCCGCCCTGCCTGCGGAAGAAGATCCGCCGGTCCGGCCAGATCCTAGAATACCGTTTGGCCGACATCTCGGCAAGTTCGGCCGCATCGATCTTTTCCAGGCGCGGCTTCACCTCTTCGCGATCCAGGCGCGCCAGGCGCAGCAAGCGGGAGGTCAGATCGCCCAGGCGCGATGCTTCCACTTCGATCATCTCGGCCAGTTCGGCTTGTTGGGGCTGCATCGAGCCGGTTGCGCGCAAGCCGCCCGCCGCCGTGAGGATGGTGGCGAGCGGAGTCTTGAACTCGTGGGCCAGCGCGTCGAGAATGGCTGAGCGGAGCATCTCGGCCTGCGCATGCGCGGCGGCCGCCGTGGCCGACCGGAAAGCCCGCGCCCTTTCCAGGGCGGCGGCCGCCAAAGCCGCCAGCGCGGGCGCCGTGAGTTCCGGGTTGCGAAGACCCTCGAAACCGATGGCGCCGAACACCGCGCTTCTTGCCCGAAGGCAGCGCACCACAATCTGCTGATCCGGATACACCGCGTCCTCGCTCAAGATGAACGCGTTGCGTGTTTTGCCTGCCAGGTCTCCTCGCGAGTGGCCCGAGGTATGGCATTCCAGGGTAGCCGCGTCGAACAGACAGATCGCGGAAAGCTCGAATATGGAGACGAATGGCTCCAGCAGAGCGGGTCCTGCGACCGCGGCCGGCGCCAACGCGAGCAGTTCCTGACCGACCCTATACAGCGATTCCATGGTATTCCGTTGGAGCCGCAATTCCCTGTCCCGCCCGCGGCTCCTGGCCTGGATCCTGGTGATGACGAGGCAGACGGTCAGAAGACACGCCAAGGTGACCGCGTCCAGAGGATCGTCCACGTTGAGCGTGAAGCGCGGTTCGATGAAGAAGTAATCCAGCGCGGCGGTAGCCAGTACCGAGACGATGGCGGCTTCCAAAAAGCCGCAATCCAGCGACTGGAGTACCACGGCAATCAGAAACAGCAAACCGGCCGATGCCGAATTGAAGCGAAGCCAATAGCAGATCGCCGTCACGGCGCCGGTCAACAGGGCGCCGCGGAACACCAACAAAGCGGAGCGCAGCAGGCGGCTCCGCGAGGTTCCACGCCGGGGCAGCACCAGCACCATTGTAGCCGCTGCCGCCGAAAAATAGACGCGGCCCCACCGAACCGGCGGGGGCCCGGGTGCAGCCCGCTCTACCGCAACTGGTATCCACTGCGAGCGTACACATTCGCTTTCTGCAGGTTGACCTTGACTTGAATTCTGTGCCACTGTTCCGACCGGCCATTATCTGGACTTTGGTATCCGAGCACATACTGATTTCGGATCGCGGCGGATATCTTGGTGGCAGCGGCGGAAGGATCTTCATGGCTTCTTAGGCGGACGCTCAAGCCGCCGCTCTTTTCGGCGAGGTCGTCCATAAACGCCAGCCCGCGCTGGATCTCGGCTATTGCCATTCCCTTCATCCCGACGGGGGGATCGTCGATTGCAATGGTGTAAATCTGGGTGTCGCTCTCCACCACCTCGCGCATCAGCTCCTTTTTCGAGTAACGGCTGTAGTTATCCATGCCGTCTGAGACCACCAACAGCGCACGGCGGGGTTTGGGGCGCATCCGCGCCTGGTGCAAAGCGAAGTAGACCGTATCGCAAAGGGCCGTTCCGCCACCCGCGCTTTCCCATCGCAGGCGGTCCTCGATTTCGCTCGGATCGTCGACGCGATCGGCCAGCACTCGGGGATTCGACGAAACGGTTACCAGGAAGAAGTCGTCCTCCGGGTTGGAATGCTGCAGGAAGGCGCGGACCGCCATCTTTTCCCGGTCCAATATGCTCTTGGTGCTTCCACTCACATCCACGACAATCCCGATCGAAGACGGCATGTCCTCCGAATAGAACGCCTTGATAGGTTGCGGCCGCCGGTTATCCAGAACGGTGAATGTCTCCGCGCCAAGCCCGTTGATGCTCGATCCCCTGCTATCCGTCACGATGACCGGAACCAGGATAAGGCTCGTGTCCGCCCGGAACTGCGGGCGGTCGGGAGACCTCAACGGCTGTGCGCCGGCCTGCAGCAGGCACGCCGAGACAACGATGACCGCGAAAAGCAGCGTCGCCGGCCCTTGCAATCCCTCTCTTTTACTAATCTCGCATGACATAGTGGATCCTCTTCGAAAGCCACTCTGCCTGACTTTGCACTAAGGAACGTGAAAAAGGCATGAAAACCACAACTAATGTGTATTCGGAGAACCATCGCGGTAGTTCGGGCCTACCTATTCGGCCGCACTTTTATGACTTTTTTATAACTATGCACTAGACTCGATGATGTGAGAATTCACGCTCACGCCGGAGTGGATCACACGACTGTCGCGATCGTGCCTGAAAGGCTCGCGCGTTTGCGAGAGGCGATCCGGAACCGTGAGATCAGCTTTCCCGCGCAGGTTCCAAGCTTCCCGAGGCAGCATAGCGCGGAGATTCAGTGGCGGGTGGTAGCCCTGTATTTTGTCAGCGGGTGGACGTGCGAAGAGCTCGCAGACCGGTACCATGTAACGTCCAGCCGCATCCGCCAGTTACTGCGGCGGTGGGTGGAGTGCGCAAGGGCTCTCGGTTACCTTCAGGACATTCCTGTCGAAAGCGAATTTGCCGTGGAGAGTGACACGGCGACAGCCGCATGACCCGGCATTCGGGAGTAACCGCCTGCCGCTCCGCGCGCCATTTTGCCAGGGTAGCTGCGCCGGCCCACGAAGATCCCGGCGATTGGCCTGCGCGTCGCGTCGATGCCCGGCGGAAAACTCCGTGCCCTGCGAGTGCGGATGGCGCGGCCGGGAACCTCAGTGCCGCCGGGCAATCAACAGCAGCAGCCCGAAGATGACCACCGGAATCAGCACCATCGAAACGTAGAATAGAACCCGCTTCAGCCACGGCGTGCGCCGCCGCTTCCAATCGCGCAACTCCGCGCGGTCGGACACGGAGACCTGGTCCGGATGCTCCAGGTCCCAGGCGAATTCGTTGGCCGTCGAATACCGGTCCTGCGGCTCGCGCTCCATGGCGCGGTAGATGGCCTCCTGAAGCTGCGGCGAAACCTCGGGATTCAATTCGCGCGGCGGCACCGGGTAGTTCACCAGCCGGTCGTTCATGACGGTAAAAGGATTCGGCCCGGAAAACGGCGTTTCTCCCGTCACCATCTCGTACAGAATGACTCCCAGCGAGTAGATGTCGCTGCGCCCGTCGCCGCGTTTGCCCTTGACCTGTTCCGGCGAGATGTAATCGGGCGTCCCCGCGATCTGCGACAGCTTGCCGAACGTCAGCCGCCGCGCTCCGGTCTTACCGGCAATTCCAAAATCGATGAGCTTGATGCGATCCTGGCCGTCGATCATGATGTTCTCGGGCTTGAGGTCGCGGTGCACCACGCCGTTCCGGTGAATGTAATCCAGGGCGTCGCAGATCGCGATGGTAATGGTGCGCGCCCGCTCTATCGGAAGCTTGCGATTCTCCACCAGCACTCTGCGGAGCAGGCGGCCCTCCACCCACTCCATCACCATGTAGACCCGGCCGGGTTCGCCGCTGTCGAGCACTTTCATCACGCCGGGATGGTCCAGCTTTTCGCCAATTTCGATCTCGCGCTTGAAGCGGTCGAAAAGTACCGGGTCCGCCTCCATGTCGGGATGGGGGATCTTGATGGCGACCGGACGGCCGATGCGCATGTCCGTGGCGCGGTAGATCGAGGCCATTCCACTTCGCGCTACCAGCTCCTCGATGCGATACTGGCCGAGTTGATCGCCGGGACGCAAGGCTGCCATGGTTAACACCGGAGCGGAAAGCGGCACGAGCGGGATTACAGCATCCAGGCTAGAGAGGCTGTCCACAATCCCTCCCCCCGGTCTTTACGTTCCGAATGCCGATTAACCGAACGCTTATAGTATCACCGACATCCCGAGGAACGCTGTGCATGAACAGAATTCTAGACGGGATCGCATAAGGAAGGCGTAAAGAAACCGTCAGGATGCCATATACGGAGCCCCGTACGACAAGCCCCTCTTTCGGGCCAATGCCGGTCAAGCCGCGGGACGGCCCTACTCTTCGTCCCGCGGCTTGGCATGGCGAAACAGGTCCATCGATAGGGCCGCCAGAATCAGGCCAAGCGCAATCATCGGCAGGCTTCCACCGGCCGCCAGGGCGGCGGCCATCGTGCCGAAGCCGGCCAAAACCGCGGCCAGCGCCAGTCCCCTGATAACCTCGGTTTCCAGATTCCGCTCCTCCCGACAGCCGCCTAAATGTCGTAGTACAGCGCGAATTCGTACGGATGCGGACGCAGCCGCACGGCTTCGGCTTCGTTCTTGCGCTTGTAATCGATGAAGGTCTCGATCAGTTCTTCGGTGAACACGTCGCCGCGCAGCAGGAAGGCGTGATCGTCTTCCAGACAGCTCAGCGCTTCGTCCAGCGATCCCGGCATGGAAGGCACGCTCTTCATCTCTTCCGGCGAGAGATCGTAAATGTCCTTGTCCAGCGGTTCGCCCGGGTTG
>Ga0326728_10013318_pt1 | contig 17896 bp, 20 predicted proteins | sample MB3enrmetagenome_FD_207602 | JGI IMG/M metagenome (GOLD analysis project Ga0326728, IMG submission 207602) | Lab enriched peat soil microbial communities from McLean, Ithaca, NY, United States - MB31MN | ecosystem: Environmental > Terrestrial > Soil > Wetlands > Peat | place: USA: New York... | reverse complement strand
CGGTTGTGTCGACTATGGCGGCGAGTTCGTCGTTGCTTATCCTTCGTTCGGGAATGCTCACTCCAATTGATCTGACGAGAATCGACATGCTCCCTCCATGACAAAGTTGTTGGTTTTTGTCAAAACAAAGGAATACTAAAACAAGTATAATGTCAATATGACAGCAGGAGGGCGATTGTCAATGAACTCCTTCCGAAAGATCAACGATTGTATCAGCTTGTGAAATTGGCGATTTTCCTCTACTTTGCTAGTGAATGCGAACTTTGCTGGGAGATGTCTGGAATCTGTCCTTGACGTATCTATATAAATAGAACTATAGTTTCATTACCGAGGACAGTAGAATGGATACCTCTAGCGGGGATCAAAAAAACAGCCATAAGATTGTCGTGTGCATGGGTTCGTCATGCTATCTACGGGGCAATCTACGGAATACTGAGATAATACGCGAGTATATCGAGGAGAAAGGCCTGGCCGCTGGTGTGGAATTCTCGGGCGCTCTCTGCTCGGGACAATGTAAGGAAGGGCCCGTCATTACCATCGATGGGGAGACCTACACCCACGTGGATAGTTCTGGCCTTCTCCCCCTCCTTTGCTATCGATTCGGAGTAAAGGGGTAAGGAGCTCGACATGGACCGTCTGTATCCGATCTTCACCGAGAAGGCAGCATGCCAGGACTGCTATAAATGCGTCCGCAACTGCCCGGTCAAGGCGATCAAGGTCGAGAACGATCATGCCCTCATCGTGCACGAGAGCTGCGTCTTCTGCGGGACCTGCGTGCTCTCCTGTCCTGTCGGCGCGAAGAAGGTCCGCGACGATGTGCCAAAGGTCAAGCGCCTCCTTCAGATCCGCGAAAAGGTGATAGTCAGCCTCGCCCCTTCCTTCGTGCCTGAGTTCGCGCCCGCTACGCCCGATCAGGTCGCCGCCTCCCTTCGCGCCCTCGGCTTCTGGGCGGTATCGGAGACCGCAATCGGGGCGGACCTTCTTAATGCCCATATAGCCGAGGCTCTGTCGCTCCCCGACGCTCAGGGCATCTATATTTCATCTGCCTGCCCCGCGGCAGTCGATCTCGTCAGAAAGTACCATCCGAACCTCGCGTCGAGGATAGTCGGCGCATATTCCCCTGCCTTCGCGCATGCCTCCTACCTCAAGAAGCTCTACGGCCCCGATGTCGGTGTCGTTTTCATCGGGCCCTGCATCGCTAAGAAGGGAGAAGCGGACGCCCACGAGGAGCTCGTAGACGCAGCCCTTGGCTTCAAGGAACTCGCGGCCTGGTTCGAGGAGATGGGCATACTGCCCGAGCGCATGCATGTTCCCGATCCGGCCTCCGGCGCCACGCTCTTCGTCCCACGTAAAGCGGGGAGGGGAAGCATCTACCCCGTCGAGGGCGGTATGATATCCAGCCTTCGTCGGCACCGCATCGAGAAGTCCGTCTCTTTCATGTCCTTCACCGGGCTTCCCGCCATTTCGCGGGCGATAGCCGACCTCGAGTCCGCTCCCATGAACGAGCCCGTATTCCTCGAGCTCCTCGCCTGCGAGGGCGGTTGCATCAATGGTCCCGAGATGAGCTCCGGTCGTGGCACGGTCGCCAAGCGTCTCGAGGTGATGGATTACGCCAGGCTCTCCGAGGCCGAGCCCTTCTCAGACCCGACGCTACCGATAGCCGAGGGCGTCGGGGCCGAGCCCATCTCCGAGTCTCCCGTCTCTGAGGAGAACCTCCGTTTTGCCCTCTCTACGGTGGGCAAGTTTTCCCGCGAGGACGAACTCAACTGCTCGGGCTGCGGCTACGACAGCTGCCGCGACTTCGCCCGGGCCATGCTCCGCGGCCGCGCCGAGAAGACAATGTGCGTCTCGCACATGCGCAAGCTCGCCCAGAAGAAGACCAACGCTCTCATTCGCTCCATGCCTTCCGGCGTCGTCATCGTCGATAAGAGTCTTACGATAGTCGAGTGCAACCGCCAGTTCGCCGAGCTCGCCGGCGCGGATGCCCTCGTGGCCTGGGAGGCCAAGCCCGGCCTCGAGGGCGCCAGCCTAGCTAAGGTCATGCCCGTCCTCGAGGAGATATTCGAGGCGGTGAACGTTAACGGCCTGGAGATCGACCGGGACCTCAGGCTTGGCAAGAAAGTGGTCAACATCTCGGCCTTCGCCGTGGAGCAAGGCGCCTTCACGGGCGCGGTGGTCCAGGACATCACCCTTCCCTCGGTGCGCAAGCAGCGCATCGTCTCGCAAGCGAGCAAAGTCATCGACAAGAATCTCGCCGTCGTGCAGAAGATTGCCTATCTCCTGGGCGAGAACGCGGCGGAGACCGAGTCTATTCTCAATTCGATCATCGGTAGCTTCTCCTCCGGCGAGGACGATGAGACCAGGAAGTAGGAGTCATGACCGGAGCTTTCGTCGAGGTGGGCTACGCCCAGGAGAATAAACGGGGTCAGAGGGTGCCCGGCGACACCTTTATCTCGCAGCGCGACCCCGCGACGGGCCGGGTCATCAGCGCCCTCTCCGACGGACTGGGTTCCGGCATCAAGGCGAACGTCCTCGCGACGCTGACCGCCACTATGGCCTTGAAGGGGGTAGCCGACGGTACGCCTATCGAGAAGACCGCCCAGCTGATTATGCGCACCCTTCCCGTCTGCCGCGAGCGCAAGATCAGCTACGCCACCTTCAGCATCGTCGATATTCTCTCACAGGGGAAAGTGCGAATCATCGAGTATGGCAATCCTTCCTTCGTGCTCTTCCGTGGCGGGGAGAGCTGCGAGAGCGAGCATCGCGAGCTCCTCGCTCAGCGCCGCAAGGGCCGCGGCAGGCAGGAAGTTCCCGAGTCCCTCGCTACGCTCCGCCTCCAGTACTCGGAGTTTCAGGCCACTCCTTTCGACCGCGTCGTATTCTTTTCCGACGGCGTGTCCCAGGCAGGGATGGGCGGCCGCGCCCATCCTTTCGGATGGGGCCGCGACGGTGCCGTGGAACGCATGCGGGAGATCCTCGGAGAGAATCCAGGCGTCTCCGCACGCGAGCTCGCGCGCCTTACCGTCCAGGAAGCGCTCATGCGCGACGGCTACTCCGCGAAGGACGACATTTCCTGCGGCGTCATCTACTTTCGCGAGCCCAGGCAACTTCTCGTGCTCACAGGCCCCCCCTTCGACAAGTGCCGAGACGCCGAGGCTAGCCGCATAGTCGCGGAGTTCAAAGGCCGCAAGATCATCGCCGGCGGAACTACCGCCAACCTTGTCGCCCGCGAGCTCAAGAGAAGCGTCTCGATAGACCTGCGTCACCTCGATAAATCCGTGCCTCCCGGTGCAGCGATGGAAGGAGTGGACCTCGTCACCGAAGGTATCATAACCTTGGGGTACGTCGCCTCGACGCTCGAGTCCAGGGCCGAGGGCTCCAGCTCGAGCCTCTCGCCTTCCAATCCCGCCGATCAAGTCGTGGAGATGCTCCTCGAGAGCGATTCGATCCGCTTCGTCGTCGGCACGAGGATCAACGAGGCGCACCAGGACCCTTCGATGCCCGGGGACCTCGAGATACGGCGCAACGTCGTGAAGCGCATCGCCGCCATTCTCGAGGGCAAATACCTGAAAGCTGTCACGATCGACCTCATTTGAAGGAGCTGTTATGGACAAGAGAATTCGCGTTACAGTCTGCTGCGGTACCGCTTGCTATGTGCTCGGCGGCTCGGATCTCCTCGATTTAGGCGAGAAGCTCCCGGCCGACCTTCGCGGTCGCGTCGACATCGATGGCGAGCCCTGCCTCGGCCTGTGCAAGGATTCGAAGGCTGGCGCTCGTCCCTTCGTGAAGATCGACGGCGTCGTCCTCTCGGGAGCCACAGTTTCTTCATTGATCGATGCTGTGCGCTCCCGCGCCGAGGTTTTGGATAGGGGCGCTCTCGCGTGAATGCCAACAACGATGCAAGCCGCCTCAGGCGCGAGCTCCTCGAGGAGGTCGCGCGAACTTTCATGCATGACCCCGAGACAGGTTCGACCGAGGGTCTCGGCGAGATCGACCGTGTCCCGTTCAAGCTTTTTCCCCGCACGCAGAAGAGCGTGCGTTGCTGCATCTACCGCGATCGCGCCATCGTCCGCTACAGGCTTCTAGCCCAGCTCGGCTTCGCCATAGAGGACGAGGTCGACGAGTCGACCTCTCTTTTGGCTTACGCCCAGCGAGTCAAGGAAAGGGCAGCATCGGGCACTGTCTCGGGGCCGTACCTCACCGTAATCGACGAGGCCTGCAACTCCTGCCTTCGCGCGCGCTACATGGTCACCAATCTCTGCCAGGCCTGCCTCGCGCGGCCTTGCATGCGCAACTGCCCTAAGCAAGCGATATCCATCGACCGCAAGGCTTCGATCGACGAGGAGAAGTGCGTCAACTGCGGCCTGTGCATGCAAGCCTGCCCCTACCATGCCATAGTCAAGCTCAGTGTGCCCTGCGAGGAAGCCTGTCCCGTCGACGCCATCGCCAAGGACGAGTCCGGCAAGGAACACATCGACTACGCGAAGTGCGTCCACTGCGGCAAATGCATGGTCGAGTGTCCTTTCGGTGCCATCGCGGAGAAGAGCCAGATGGCCGACGTGCTTTCGACCCTCGCCGCTGCCCGGAAAGCCGACTCGGAGGGGAAGGCCGCGAAGAGCCTGGTCGCAATTTACGCGCCCGCCGTAGCGGCTCAGTTCACCGAGGGGCTCGACAAGATCGAGGCGAGCCTTAGGGCCCTCGGCTTCGCGGATGTCTACGAGGTCGCGGCCGGGGCCGAAATTACCGCGCAGAAGGAGGCCGAGGAGCTCTCCGAGCGCCTGGAAAAGGGTTCGGGCCTCATGACCACTTCCTGCTGCCCCGCCTACTACGAAACCGTGCGCAAGCATCTGCCGGACCTGGCAAGTCGAGTAAGTTCGACGCGCAGTCCCATGTACTACACCGCGGAGCTCGCCAAGGCCGACCACCCCGACGCCATTATCGTCTTCATAGGACCCTGCGTGGCCAAGAAGAAAGAAGCCCGCGAGTCGGGCCTTGTCGCCTATGTTCTCAATGCCGAGGAGCTCGGCGCCATGCTCGTCGCCGCGGGTATCGAGCTCGGTTCCATACAGGGGATGGCGCCAAAGGCCCTTGCGGGGAAGGACGGCCGAGGCTTTCCCGCGTCGGGCGGTGTAGCCGCGGCCGTACGCTCCAAACTCACAAGCCTGCCCGGCTGCGAGTACGGCTGCGCGAGCGAGTGCGTGAACGGCCTCGATAAAAAAGGGATAGCGCGCCTGAAGCTCTTCGCCGCGGGCAAGCTGAAGACCGACCTTCTCGAAGTCATGGCCTGCGAAGGCGGCTGCATCGCTGGCCCCGCCGTTCTAGTCAATCCTAAACGAGCTCAGGCTCAACTCGATACAATTATAAAAAACTCGGACTGATATCCCACGAAAGTCTTCACTAGACACTAACCGCGAACCTTGCGTGTCGTAGCGCAGGTTCGCGGTTTTGCTTTTCTACTGCGTGAAAAAAACTTCCGCCCTCTCCTTTTTTCACCGAAGGAGATTCTACGTGTAGAGTTGAAGGCACAGGCTATTTTTCTTTTGTATCTATATTAAATGATCGAAGAAGTCTTTATATTCAGCAAATAGTAGCTAAATGCGGAATTTGCTAATACCTCTTGACCTTTAGTTATGATGTTGCTATGTTTCTCGTATCGATAAAAAGATAGAGATAAGAACATACAGATAAGCCGTGATCGAATAGGAGGAGGATGTATGAGCAGTATCGTGGTAAACGAGAAGAAACCGCTCAAGGGCAAGACGCCCGGCGAAAACTTCAAAATGGATGACCTCGCAGTATCGGCCTCCGGGTTCGATCAGCTCGAGGAGACTGTCCACAAGGCCCTGGAAGCGCAGAAGATCTACGCGACCTATACGCAAGAGCAGGTAGACCGCATCTTCCGCGCTGCCGCTCTCGCCGCCTGCGCAATGCGCATCCCGCTCGCCCAAGACGCAGTCGCGGAAACGGGTATGGGCATCGTCGAAGACAAGGTCATCAAGAACAACTTCGCCTCGGAGTACATCTACAACAAGTACAAGGACATGAAGACCGCAGGCGTCGTCGAGCGCAACGAGGCCGACGGGTACATGAAAATTGCCGAGCCCATCGGCGTGCTCGCGGGGATCGTCCCGACGACGAACCCGACCGCCACCGCCATCTTCAAGTCGCTCATAGCCCTGAAGACGCGCAACGCAATCGTCTTCTCTCCCCACCCTCGCGCCAAGAAGTGCACGATTCGGGCGGCTAAGATCGTACTCGACGCCGCAGTCGCCGCAGGTGCGCCAGAGGGCATCATCGGCTGGCTCGAGGAGCCCACGATCGAAGACTCGAGCCGCCTCATGAAGCATCCCGACATCAGCCTGATCCTCGCTACCGGCGGTCCGGGCATGGTCAAAGCAGCATATTCTTCCGGCAAGCCGGCCATCGGCGTCGGTCCCGGCAACACTCCCGCGGTCATCGACGAGAGCGCGGACCTCGACATGGCGGTCTCGTCGATCATCCTCTCGAAGACTTTCGACAATGGCGTCATCTGCGCTTCCGAGCAAAGCGCGGTCGTGGTCGATTCGGTCTACGACGCCGTTCGCGCCAAGTTCATCGAGCAGGGCTGCCTCGTCCTCGACGACGCGCAGAAGCAGAAGCTTGCTAAAATCCTCGTGAAGGACGGCCGCATCAGCGCGGATATCGTCGGCCAGAGCGCGGCGACTATCGCCAAGCTCGCCGGCATCGATGCACCTGCTGGTGTTAAAATCCTCATATCCGAGATCGAGAAGGTGGGGCCCGAGGAACCTTATAGCTGGGAGAAGCTGTCTCCTGTGCTCGCCCTCTTCCGCGTTCCCGACTTCGCGGCGGCTGTCGACAAGGCCGTCTCCCTCATAGACTTCGCGGGCCTGGGGCACACTTCCGTCCTCTATACAAACCCGGCCAACAAGGACCGCATCGATACTTTCGCGCATCGCGCCCGCACCGGGAGGATCCTCGTGAATATGCCGACCTCCTATGGCGCGATCGGCGACGTCTTCAATTTCAGGCTCGAGCCAAGCCTTACCTTGGGATGCGGTAGCTGGGGAGGGAACAGCGTGAGCGAAAACGTGGGGCCGAAGCACCTGCTTAACTACAAGACCGTCGCCGAGCGGCGCGAGAACATGCTCTGGATGCAGCTGCCTCCTCGCATCTACCACAAGTACGGCTGCCTTCGCGTGGCCCTCGGCGACCTCGCCGGCAAGAAGCGTGCCTTCGTCGTCACCGACAAGAGCCTCCTCGACCTCGGCGTGGCGAACAAGGTAACCGACAACCTCGACAGTCTGGGCATCGCGTACTCGGTCTTCTCCGACGTTCTCCCCGACCCGACGATCTCCGTGATCCGCAAGGGCCTGGAGCGCATTAATACTTATAAGCCCGACGTCATCATCGCCCTGGGCGGCGGCTCGCCGATGGACGCGGCCAAGCTCATGTGGCTCATGTACGAGCATCCCGAGGTTAAGTTCGAGGACCTCGCCATGCGCTTCATGGACATTCGCAAGCGCATCGTGACCTTCCCCCAGCTCGGCGAGAAGGCGATCATGGTCGCCATCCCGACGACGAGCGGCACCGGTTCCGAAGTTACGCCCTTCGCCGTCATCACCGACGACGCTACCGGCAAGAAGTACCCTCTCGCCGACTATGCGCTGACTCCTTCGATGTCGATCGTCGACGCCGAGCTTGTCATGGGCATGCCCAAGGGTCTCACGGCCGCGGGCGGCATCGACGCGGTGACCCACGCCCTCGAGGCCATGGTCTCCTGCATGCAGAGCGACTACGCGAGCGCGCTGGCAATGGAATCCGCGAGGCTCCTCTTCGCCTATCTGCCTCGCTCATTCGAGAAGGGAGCGGCCGACCTCGAGGCCAGGCAGGAGGTGCACAACGGCGCTACAATGGCCGGAATGGCCTTCGCCAACGCCTTCCTTGGCGTCTGCCACTCCATGGCGCACAAGCTCGGCGCCAAGTATCACATCCCGCATGGCGTCGCGAACGCGCTCCTCATCGAGGAGGTCATCAAGTTCAACTCTGCGGACTTCCAGAGCAAGATGGCGGCCTTCCCCCAGTACAAGCACCCGCACGCAAAGGCGGACTACGCTCGCCTCGCCCGGTATATCGGTCTCTCGGGCAAGGACGACGATGCGCTCGTCGCGGCTCTTATCAAGGCCGTAGCCGAGCTCAAGGCGAAGATCGGCATTCCCGCGTCTATCAAGGCCGCGGGCGTGGACGAGAAGCTCTTCCTCGAGAACCTCGACGCTCTCGCGCTCGACGCTTTCGACGACCAGTGCACCGGCGCCAATCCCCGCTATCCCCTGATCGCCGAGATCAAGGAGATGTACCTCAAGGCTTACTACGGGAAGTAAAGAAAACACGGGCTTCGATGGCCAAGGAGCTACGGTTCCTTGGCCATACCAGGGCGTTCGGGAAGGAATGCCGCGGATCAGGATACGGTACTCCTTGCCGTACGGCGATCCCCGGCTCCATTCACGAGCGCCTTTTTTACTGCGCAGACGATACCCCATCTACAAGATTTGCGATGGCCTTCAAGCTGATATGGAAGCATCTTCAAGAAGAAAAAGAGCCGTGCCCGACTCTGGCACGAGCGCTGCCTGAGTCAGGCATGAGCCCTGCCTGAGTCTGGCGCAGACCTTGCCCAACTTGGGCACAGCTCGCGCTTGGGGCTTTTTTGCCTCAGGAATAACTGTAACTATAAAAAAGGACAAGCCCTCTGTTTTGACGAAAGAACCTCAAGTAACAAACCAGGTAGCAAAATCTCCAAAAGTCTCGTTTTAAACTAAACGCTGACATTCCAATCCCGTTGTTATCCTTGCAAGGAAGGCGAAGTAGGGCCTCAGTGGAAGGGACTCGAAGAAGTGGAATATGCTACGCTCGAATGGGTCTACTGGTCCAACGCTATGCGACTGATAGAGCCGATCGGTTACCTCTCGCCTTCGGAGGATGAGAAGGCGTAGTATGATGGGCGGAATGGTTTGGCCGTAGGAGCAGGACTCATATAACAAAGGCTCCGGAAAACTCGGGGCGGTTCACTTAATAAGGAGGATAGAAATATTATTATGAACCAGATGAAAATGAGTTATACAGTGAATCTTGATTTTGAGGTCATCAAACTACCACCGGTCACTGATATCCTCGTATTAGGGAAAAAAGTTCTACAAGGCAAACAGGGTATTTTGCATTCTTTCGAGCTAATTCTCCCTGATACCTTTGAGCTTCATGAGATCAGTGATGCACAATATCCCCAAATCGATGCTGTTATCATCAATAAAGCAATTGCAATGAAAATGCCAATTCAAGAGGTTATCCATATTCTAAAGGAAAATGTGTTCCCCTATGTTTCACGAGGAGAGACTATTAAAGTAAATTTCGGTGTTCATATATTCCAAAAGAACATTATTGGAGAAATTGGTGATGAAAATAGCTGAACTTGTAAACAAAAACGAAATAGTAATCCATCCCTTTGTTAGTGTTGCTTCCATTGAAAACGAATTGATCCATAATGCCTACCTGGTAATAAAAAATGAAAATAGCTTTATTGGATTGCTGACTCCTTCTGATGTACTTGTAAACGGGCATAACCTTGTCATTGACTGTTACACAAAGAAACCCCTAATCAATGGAAACATGGACGCAGAAAGCGTGATGAACATGATGTTTCAGGAAGGGCTTTTGGTATTGCCAGTCGTCGATGATGACAACAAGTATATTGGGAGCGTCCAGGTGAACACCATGATAAAAGAAATCTGGGATATCGCCAAGCCAAATATAAATATAAATTGGATCAATGTGGTTGATAATGGAGAAGGAGACAAAAGCAAACGAGACTTTTCAGTCGAGCTTTTCCATCATACCAGGAATCCAGTTCAAGTTATTCTCAGTGCCGTTGACATGCTTCGATCTGCTCCAGGAGAATTCGAGACTAAAGTACTATTGAGTTCAATTGAATCGAGTGCAAGGCTTCTTGATTCGCTAATAACCAAACTATACTCATTTCATTTTGATAAAGGAGGGAAGGTCGACACTCAATAGATAGATACCCTTGTAAAAGACCCTCAGATATCGTATAACCGGCAAGTTTATAGAGAAGTTAGAATTTGACTTTTCCTTGTTTCCTTGTTATTCTCATACAAGGAAGGAGGGTTTTTATGCCCCAAGTAGCCGGACATAAGCGCGTAACCATATCCGCAAAGCGCCAGTTTACGATCCCTCAACAGTACTATGAGTCGCTTGGCTTCGAATCCGACGCTGAATGCATTCTTCAGGACGGAGGAATCTTTATTCGGCCACTTCGCAATGAGCCATCGGATTTCTCCGAGGAAATTCTGGCCGATCTCGTCGCGCAGGGTCTATCAGGGCAGGAGCTCCTTGCACGGTTCAAGGAACAGACGAAGAAGGTTCGGCCAGCAGTCCAGAAGATGATCGAAGAGGCCGACGAGACCGCGAAGTCCGGCTCAGGGAAGCTATCCACCAATGATCTTTTCACCCAGACAAAAAGCTGATGTACGAACTCCGATACCTCAAACCGGCCCAGCGATACTTCAAGAAAATCCGCGAGAAGGGCTTACAGGACGCGTTTCGATCTGCCCTTGAAAAGATTGCCGTCGATCCTGCGATAGGGAAGCAAAAAAAGGGTGACCTGGCAGGGATCTACTGCTATGATGTTTTCTACAACAAGACGAACTATGAAATAGCATACCGTATCTACGAGGAAGCCGGACAGCTGGTCGTAGTCATCATGGCCGGTACACGGGAGAACTTCTACGAAGAGCTGAAAAGGTACATGAAATGAAACATTACAAGGCCGCCTCAGTATAGCGAGAAACAGGATGCCATTATTCTTCCAGATGAGCCGATGGCAGCAGCGATACCATGCAAGTGGGGGATGGAAATGTCGAATGATTGCGATAGCTTACTCGAGCTTGCAGATAAACCACTATTAGTGCACCGTCGCTACGAGCAGCTTCTTGAGTATTACCAGCAATACGATCTAAGGCCCAGGATGATTTGTAACTACAATTACGTTTGCTCAATGATAGCTCTTGCTGATTCTGGTTTGGGTGTCGCCATAGTGCAAAAATCGGCACAAAGGCTTATCAATCCCCTATCGCGCAAAATTTTCTGCATATTGTAAAAAAAGATATATCGTTGAGAGAATAAGGGAGGAGCTCAGGGAAACGGGATGGTACGAGACATGCAGTCCGTAGGGCGTCTTCTTTAGCGATCAAAGCCGAGGGGCCAAGGGTGGTTGCGTGCTTCGAGCGGATGAGCTTTAGAATTTCGATGAGCCTTATTTCAACGTTCTGGTACTCATCGACGATGAGACCGAATGCTCTCGCCTCTCCTTGACAATAATTTTGTATAAAACTATTATTGTTTTATGCAAAACTTAAAGGAGATGACTATGGCGGAGAAACCGGAGGGCTGGAACGAAGCCTTTGCGCTGACCCAGCGCGTAAAATTCGTTTATCTATCAAGCCTTGACGAGAGCGGAGGTCCGGAGACACGAGTCCTTTTCAATCTGAGGAAAACGCGGAGGAAGCCCGTCTCCTCGGGGCCTGGCGCCCTCGGCGAGGACTTCGAGAACTACTTGGGCACGAACACCTCGAGTCGCAAGGTAGCGCAACTCAGGAAGGATGGCCGCGTCTGTCTCTACTACTCCGATAACGCCCACTTCGAGGGCTGCTCCGTACGCGGGCGCCTTGTCGAAGTGACCATCGCCGCCGTGAGGAATGCGGTCTATGCGAAGACATGGGATATTTACTACCCTGGCGGTGTCGATGGCGGTGACTTCTCGCTTTTCAAGTTCGAGCCAGAGAAAGTGCGCTATTACCATGGCCTCAAGGTACTCTCCTTCGATGCGTGAGGGTGGGAGCCTTGTCTCCCAGGCCCACCGTCTCGGGGCTCGAGTCTTCGCGCGCCTCCTGCGCGAGCACGGCGTGCAGGAGCTCAACCCCGCCCAGGGGCGCATCCTCTACGAACTCTGGAAGGAGGATGGCATCCTGCAAGGCGAGCTCGTGCGCAGGACCAAGCTCGATAAATCGAGCCTGACCTTATCCCTAGACCGCATGGAAGCCGAGGGCAAGATACGACGCGCACACGTTGAGGGAGACGCCCGCCAGCGCGCCGTCTTTTGCTCCGCCGCTACGAAGCGGATACGGAGCGCCTACGATGCGACCTCGGCGGAGATGATCGACATCTTCTACGCAGGCATGAACTCGAAGGAGATCGACGCCTTTGAGGCGAGCCTTCGCAAAATAATCATAAACCTCGAGGCGGTGGAGTCATTGGGAAAATAGGCCTGGTGAGTTTTTTTTTACAAGCACGGCGTTTTGTCTGTCCCAATGGTAAAATATAGTACTATTATGGGAATAATCCTCATTCCTGCATGCTCTTTTTCTACGGCCTCAAGCCTTCGTCGGCTCGTATATGAAGCAGTGGGACTTGATCATGACGGCTATCCTGATGGCCATGGTTCCCGTAATCGTGGTATTTTTGCTTGCCCAGAAATACATCATTCGAGGGATGGTGTCTGGCGCGATCAAATAATGCCCAGGAATAATGCCAGCATATGGAGAAACTACAATGGTAAGCCATCTAGGAAGATATTGTCCATCCTACCATGTCTTCCCGGCCAAAGGGTGGATGAACGATCCCAACGGCCTGATTTTATACAAAGGGGAGTATCATCTATTCTTTCAGCACAATCCCGACGATACGGTTTGGGGCCCGATGAATTGGGGGCACTTTGTAAGCGACGATCTCATGCACTGGGAGGAGCTCGATATCGCCCTATGCCCGGATCGGCACGGCACTATCTTCTCCGGCTGCGTCGTCTACGACTCTGGGAACACGAGCGGAGTAGTGCCCGGAGGCGGGCTTGTCGCGGTCTATACGTATCATAAAGAAGACGCCGATTTCGGGCAGCAGCAGACGCAGGGACTAGCTTTTAGCCTCGATCGCGGTAGGGTCTGGACGCCATTTGCGGGCAACCCGATAATCAAGGCCGAGGACAAAGCAGGGGCCCGTGATTTCAGGGATCCCAGGGTTTTTCGGTATATGGATTATTGGGCCCTCGTACTCGCGGCCGGCGATCATCTTTGTTTTTATCGTTCGGACAATCTCGTAGACTGGAGGCCAAGCGGCATATTCGACTTTCCGTTTCCCGGCTGTGTGATGGAATGTCCGGATCTTTTCCCGCTTAGGGAGAGTGAAAGCGGGGAGGACGCATGGATTTTGATAATAAGCCTCAGCACCGGGGCCCCGGCGGGCGGTTCCGGCACTGTCTACTTTGTGGGGGCCTTCAACGGAAGCGCCTTTTCCCCGATTTCGGGACCAAGGTGGCTCGACTGGGGACCCGACAACTACGCTGGTTCCACATGGGATACTGGAACGGAGCGCATTTTCATCGGTTGGATGAATAATTGGCGGTACGCTAGGGACATCCCGGCCGCGGCTGGCCGCTCGAGAGGCTCGATGAGTGTCCCACGGAAATTGAGCCTCCTGAATAGCCGAGGTTCAGGGTGGGTGCTCTGTCAGTCACCCGTCATTCCCGAAGGGGGACAAAGCGAAGGCATGCGAGCAATCGGGCCTCTGGCGGTGGGGCAAGCGAGATCTCTAGGGACAGTCCCGTGTCATTCTATCCAGAAAATAAGAATCGAAAGAAAAGACGAAGGCCCCATCGAAGCATCCCTCCGATGGACCTATGAATGCGGAGCAGCCCTTTGGGTGCTTGTCCGAGGCTCTGGCGGTGAGCTCATAATAGACCGATCCGACTGCGGTGCAGTTGATTTCAATAGCAGTTTCGTTGGTCGAATTTCCGTGCCGCTGGCCAGACGGACAAACGTCTTCGAAGCAACTCTGCTATTCGACACAACATCTTTGGAACTCTTCGCTGAAGACGGAGCCTCAGTCGCGAGCGTCTTGATTTTCCCGGAGAGGACAGATGCTGATATGGCTCTGGATATCGTGGCGGGCGATGATGGGACAACCGTAAGCGTAAGTTGGCGTCGCGTGTTTTAATAAAACTAATGTCCGATGTCGGTGGCGTCATTGGCCGTCGAAGATGCGCTTAAGTACGAATGGTGAGCCGATTCGGCAATGACGGGGAGCATTAGCCGCTATCCATGCCAAGGCTCGAGATAACGCCCGAACTCCTATGCAATGGTCTTCCTCGCCTCAGGCCGGTTTTACTGCGGGGGAACCATGGTTGGCGGTAAATCCGAACTACCGCGAGATTAATGTCGAGGACGCGATCGCCGACCGTGACTCTATTTTCCACTACTACCAGCGTCTGATAAAGCTCCGGAAGGGAAACCCTATCATGGTCTGTTGCGTATACGATTCCTTCCGAAGAAATCGGTCGCGCATCGCGTGACTGGGTTCCGCGCCGATCGGTGATATCGAATGTCGAGACCTCCTGCCCCCCGAAGGACTGGGAAGTCTCACTGGTATCCTACGAGGCATCTGTCTGGACCAACTGATTCCTTAAGTACCCTGGCGATTCATCATCCCGCGATATACGGGCAAGCGAGCGGCGAGTCTACCTTAGGGGCCGCGAGATATTCTGCCTTGCCGCGGATTACTGGCCGAGCGATCCGGAGACGATGAAGTCCTTCAAGGCCGCTGAGCTATGGCGCCGCTCTTCTCGACCGCCCGTGATATCTCGGCGAGCTGAAAGCCGATGTCTTCCTGGATCACGAGGAGGCCCTCGACCTCTTCGACGCTCTCGCCCGAGAGGTTCACGAGTCCACGTATACCGGCTTCGGCGGCGAGGCGCGCGCAGCCAGGATAGATCGACTCTCGGAGCGCGAGGAGGGCGAGCCTTACTCTCATGCGCTTGGCGAGTCCCTGCATTTGGGCGAGCGGAAGGACTTTGTAGCCGCAGACTACCTCTGCCTCGAGTTCGGGCGAGGGATCGAAGACTGCGACGATCTTGAAGCCTCTTTTTTCGAGGCTTCCGTCTTGGCAAGCGGCCTCGCCCCTGGGGCCTGAGCCGATGAGGAACACGTCAGTGAGGTTGTTCTCGCCCAAGAGAGCGCCTATGAGGCGTGTGGCTTCCTCGACGCGGAAGCCGAGCTTAGGGCTTGCCGGCGCTCCGGTGAGCGCCAGGTCCTTGCGCACCTGGATGGCGGTGAAGCCGAGCTGCCTGCCGATGGTCTCCGAGGACAACCAGGACTCGCCCGAGGCGCAGCGCGCCTTGAACAGTTCGAGGTAGAGTGGCAGTCGCCTAAGCGTAGGCAGGGGAAGGGAGACGTACTCCGACATGGCTTATTATAATGCGTCAGTTTTGTGGACTGCGCAAGTTATGATCTGACGGAGCGTAGCCAGGACACGAAGCCTTCTACGCCTTCGCCCGAGCGGGCGTTGACGGGAAATAACGGCGCGTTGGGCGCTACCGATTCGTAGCCTGAGCGGAAGAAGGCCTCGTCGAAGTCGACGGGAATCGCGAGGTCGACCTTCGTGAGGACGCATGCAGCGGAGCGAGCGAAGACACTAGGGTACTTGTAAGGCTTGTCGCTGCCCTCTGCCACGCTCGCTACGACCACCTTGAGGTCTTCGCCGATCACGAACTCGGCGGGACAGATGAGGTTGCCGATGTTCTCGATGAAGAGCCAGGAGCCATCAGCTATGGCCATCTTCCCGAGTATCGCGCGGATCATGGGCGCGTTGAGATGGCAGTCTCCGCCCGTTTCGATCTGGTAGGCCTCGATGCCCCGCTCACGTAATGCCCTTGTGTCGATATCGCTCGCGACGTCACCTTCGATCACCGAAAGCTTTTCCTTGTCGCCGAGGCACTCGGCGATGCGAGTGATGAGACTCGTCTTGCCCGCGCCGGGGCTGCCGAGCACGTTGATCGTAAAGATGCCGCGAGAGGAAAGATCCTCGTGGATTTCGCGAGCGAGGGCATCGTTCTCCTCGTAGATAGCGCGCTTGAGCTCGACCCTCATACGGCTGCCTCCGCTCGCGATGTGAGCTCGATCGAATCGATGTAGAATTCGCTGCCCGTCTTGGTCAACACTCCTTGAGCGCCGCAGTCGGGGCAGGCGAAGGAAAAGCGCACGCGCTCGTATTCGCTACCGCAGGAAGGGCAATGCATGAGCGGTTTAACGTAACGGATGTCGAGGGCCGCGCCTTCGACGCTCGTGCCCTTAGCCGAGGCCGCGACATAGAACTCGAGGGACTCGCGCATGTAGCCCGTAGCCTCGCCCACGACGAGGCTGATCCGGCTGACGCGCATGCTTCCGTCTCCGGGGACTGATCGGGAGCGGGCTTCCTGGGCCACCATCTTGACGATGGCCTCGGACGCGCTCGCTTCATGCATCGTGATGCTCTTCGACGCGGCCGGCCTTGTCCGAGGCGAGGACGGCCGTGGGCCTCTCGTTGCCCATGCCCAGGCACTTCTTCGGGCAGACACGGACGCAAAGGCCGCAGGTAACGCAGGCGAAGGCGTCGATGGTCCAGGAGCCCGGTTCCCTTGTCACTTTGATTGCGGCTGCGGGGCAGCGCCTGGCGCAGGCCCCGCAATGGATGCAGGAGGGGTAGTCTATAGTGATGCGACCGCGGCTGCCTTCGAACGCGGGCCTGACGACGTAGGGATATCTCCGGGTGGCGGGGCCGGACAGCAAGTTGCGAAATAGGATGCGTGCCATCGGTAAAAAAGCCACTTCTCTTACCTCTCGGTGCAGGAGATGCAGGGATCGATCGTGAGCGTGATCGTCGGCACATCGGCGAGGCTCGCGCCGCGCATGGCCTCGACCATGGCGGGAATATTGGCGAAGGTGGGCGTGCGCACACGGAAGCGCTCGAGGTTGCGCGTACCGTTCGAACGGACGTAGTAGACAACCTCGCCTCGGGGCTGCTCGAGCCTGACAAAGCACTCTCCGACGGGCGGCATGCCTTTAATCGGCACGGACACTGGACCCTCGGGGATCTTCGCGACTACCTGGTCCAGGATAGCGAAGGACTGTTCGATCTCGCGGATGCGGACCGCAGCCCTGGCCATCGAGTCGCCAGCGGTCTCTACTACCGACTCGAACTCGATCTCGCCGTACGCTGCATAGCCGCGCCTTCTCGCGTCGTAATCGTAGCCAGAGGCACGGAGCATAGGGCCGACCGCACCTAGCTCGTAGGCGCGGTCCTTTGTTAGGGTGCCTACGCCCACGAGCCTGTGCTGGATCGTGGGGTCTTCGAGCATGACGTGCGAAAGGCGCACGACGTCGCCGCGTACGCTTTTTAGCGCCTTCATGCAGCGCTCAAGAGTCTCCTTCGAAGGATCGCGGCTAACGCCGCCCACGATGGCAGAGCCGAAGATGACGCGTCCACCCGATGTCTCCTCGGCAACGTCGAGGACGAGCTCGCGCGTGCGCCAGGCTGCGTTGAAAAGACTCTCGAAGCCGAAGGCGTCGGCCGCGAGGCCGAGCCAGAGGAGGTGGCTGTGCACCCGCTCGAGTTCGCACCAGAAGGTCCTAAGCCACCTCGCCCTGTCGGGGATGCTGAGGCCAAGGACCCCCTCGACCGCTTCGCAGTAGCCCATGCCATGCATGAAGGAGCAGATGCCGCAGATGCGCTCGGCGACGTGGACGTAGTCCGTGAAGTCGCGTTTCTCGACGAGGAGCTCGAGGCCGCGGTGGATGTAACCGATCTGCGGCACTGCGCCCACGATCCTTTCGTCCTGGAGGATGAGGTCGAAGTGCAGGGGTTCGGGGAGCACGGGGTGCTGGGGCCCGAAGGGTATGACCGAGGGGCCGCGGATGTTTTCTTCGACGGGCGCGTGGGCGTCCTCTGCTTCTCCGCTCATTTGCTGCCTCCCTCGGAGCTCATTGGGCTGACCGTGACTTTTCTGAAGGGGGTATTCTTCGCGACG
>Ga0326728_10013317_pt1 | contig 17896 bp, 9 predicted proteins | sample MB3enrmetagenome_FD_207602 | JGI IMG/M metagenome (GOLD analysis project Ga0326728, IMG submission 207602) | Lab enriched peat soil microbial communities from McLean, Ithaca, NY, United States - MB31MN | ecosystem: Environmental > Terrestrial > Soil > Wetlands > Peat | place: USA: New York... | reverse complement strand
CCGGATACTCAACATTGTCGAACTCAGGTCTTGACGCAACGAGATCATGGTCCACATTATGTGCAGCTGTAAAAAGTCGACCACATTGGGCGGCAAAAGCGGTTCCTTGATAACCATCTATCTTGTCAATAAGCAACCAAATGCCCTGCCTAATAACTGATTCATGTGTTGAATTGCGAATGATAATAGGTTTTGCTTTTAATCCTCCCAGTTTCTGGATCCGCTGTAATAGCTTCACATATATCTTGTCGTCTCGTCCTCTAATAAACCCGATGAATTCTATTTTGCCTCTAAGGACATCTCGAAAGTGCGGGCTGCATCCATAATATTGCTTCTTTTCATAGCAAGATCGGTGTTCGTTCTGGGCAGCATCTTCGCCAAACTTTTCCCAAGCGTGCAGCATTGATCTGACTTGTCGATAGAGTGACAAATTTACGTTCAAACCAGAGTTAATCCGGACCCCTGTTACCTCCATACTGGATTGTCGACCTCTGACACGTGTCTTGGAAGAATTTATAATGAAGCTGTTATCTTGAACTATATACTGAACCTCAGCACCGATTACCCATTGCCTCGTCGACGGATTCTTTTCGGCAATTCTCTTGTCGAGGACTGGAGCCTTGGTCGAAATCGAGATGTCGTCAGCATAACGTGTATAGATACACCCGCAACTCCAAGCAAGAGCTTTTAATTCAGAATCCATCTTTCCGCAAATCATGTTTGCGACGATTGGTGAAGTCGGGGCTCCAATGGGAAGAGCACCCTCGTGACAGCAGATTCGTGCAAGTGTTTTGGCGACCTCTTCGGGTAGGTTGTAAGGCTTTCCTGCGAACATCCCACAGACTCGCCCAAAATGGATAGTGGGGAAAAAATCCTGCAAATCGAGATTCAGGATCCATTCCGCGCCGAGATGCCTCTTTGCATTCGATCGTATACTCCTGCCTCTAACGAACCCATGGACTACTGATCTTGATCCATAGACCGCGTTAAGAACCTGTGCGAGCTTCCGCTGAATTATCTTCAGTGGCGTGTCAGGAGCGGATATGGTACGAGGCTTTCCCGAGGCCCGCTGAAGTTCAAACTTCTTGTAGTTTTGTTTCTTATAGAGATAGAAGCAAAGCGTCTTATATGGGACATCTAGAATATTGGCGACCTCTCTTGTAGAAATGAGGGCCAAAAACGCATCTCGCAAGTCCTTGTCCGAACTGCCGAGTTTTAGACTATTTAGGGCCACGGCTGCTTTCCCGCTTTTCGTGGATATCAACAACCCTGCTCAAACAAATTTGAGTATGAGCACGCTACAGGCGACATTGTATATCGACCCCAGCAGGAACGCCGGGGAGTTTGCAAAGCCTCGTGGCCCTGAAAATCATTCTACACCCCGCTAATAGAGACCGAGCACCGAACTGTGATTCAATGGAAAGAGATGGCGATTCCCCGGAGATCGACGGTGCGCGGGCGCGCGATTGCGGCTGCGCGGAAGGTGCGCGAGTTGCGGATGGTGGCTAGCGCGCTGGCGTCCACCTCGCATCCGGTGCTGGCGCAGATTATCCCGGCGCGCTTTTGCAACCTCTCTTGCGGCTACTGCAATGAATACGACAAGGTGTCTGAACCCGTTCCTTTGGAGGAGATGCTGCGGCGCATCGACCACCTGGGACGGCTGGGGACGGCGATGATCGGCATCAGTGGCGGCGAGCCGCTGACGCACCCTGACCTGGACGAGATTATCCGGCGGATGCGGCGCACCGGGGCGATTGCCGGAATGATTACCAACGGTTATCTGCTCAATGTTGACAGGATTGAGCGGCTGAACCGGGCCGGCCTCGACCACATGCAGATTTCCATTGATAATCTGGAGCCGGACGAGGTCTCGAAGAAGAGCCTCAAGGTGCTGGACAAGAAGCTGGTGATGCTGTCGGAGTACGCCGAATTCCATGTGAATATCAACTCGGTGGTGGGCGGAGGCTTCAAGAATCCCAACGACGCGCTGGTGATTGGCCGGCGGGCGCTGGAGCTGGGCTTTGAGTCGACGATTGGGATTATCCACGACGGCAGCGGGCAACTAAAGCCGCTGTTGCCGGAGGAGGCGCGGGTCTACTTCGAGATGACGCACCGGCGGAAGACCAACTACTCGCGCTTCGACAAGTTTCAGGAGGCGATTGCGCAGGGGCGGCCGAACGAGTGGCGCTGCCGGGCGGGGTCGCGGTATCTATATATCTGCGAGGACGGGCTGGTGCACTACTGCTCGCAACAGCGCGGGTATCCGGGCGTGCCGCTGGCCGAGTACAGCACGGCGGACGTGAAGCGGGAGTTTCTGACGGCCAAGAGCTGCGCGCCGAATTGCACCATCGGCTGCGTACACCGGATCAGCTATATCGACCATTGGAGAGCGCCGCAACGGGGCATGATCCGGCCGGAGGAGCTGAAGGCCGAGCGGCCGCCGCTGGTGCAGATTCAGGGCGGAAAGTAAAAGGCCCGTGGTTAAAGCCGCGTGATTTGCAGGCTTCTATCAGGAGCCTGAAGGCTCCTGCTCCCTCCATTTGCATTCTTGTGAACAAGGCTGATTGAGTTTGAGGTCTCCCAGGTCCGAAAAGCAGGATCTTGAGTAATACGGCCTACCAGAGTTCCAGATCGAACTCCCGATACTCGCGAATCAACTCGAAGTCCGCGCGGTTGCTGGTAATCAGCCTGGCGCCATGGAAGCGGGCGGTAAGCGCGATCAGCACATCGAAGTGAAGATCGCGCAGTTTTTGGGGCTCATGGCCTTTGTCCGTGAAAATCTTCGCCAAAATCCTGCCGGATTCCAGCCAGTTCTTCTCCGTCGGCGTCAGGATGGGATGGCGTTCCTCAATCTCCTGAACCACTTGCCGGTCCACCTGCGTGGTAGCCCCACGCCAAAGCTCTGCCAGCACCACGGCGGAGTTGCGGACCACGCCTGTCAGGTTCAACATCCGATCAAGGTAGCAGTTAGTGCGAATTTGGTCGATCAGCACCGAGCTGTCGAAGACTACGATGTTACTCATCGTACCCCGCAAAGGTTCCTTTGCCGCCGTACTTCTTCATTGTCTCTTTGAAGTCCTTCAGCGCGACTATCTCCCTGAGCGCGATATGCACGGCCTCGGTGCGCGACTTGGCTCCCAGGGCGCGCACGGCCTCATCCGCCAGTTTCGTGTCCAGTCGAATCGATGTGAGAGTGGCAGCCATTTTTTGCTCCTTCTGTATATATGAATCTTGATCTTTGTGTATACAATTGTCAAGAGCCGGGCGTTGCAGTTCTTCCCTTCGCCGCAGGCGAGTTGGCCGCACCGCAGGTGCCCGCAGGCGGCATTTACAATAGCAACTGTGCAACCCGAAGAGTCTTCGTCCATCATTCTCGCCGAAAACCTGACCAAGGTTTACGCGGCGGGCCGAATCCCGGTCACCGCGGTACGCGGAGTTTCGCTGGCAGTCGGGCGCGGAGAGTTTGTCGCCATTGTCGGCCCTTCGGGCTCGGGCAAGTCCACGCTCTTTTACCTGCTGGGCGGGCTGACGCAGGCCACCGAAGGGCGCGTAGTGATCGACGGCATCGACTTTGCCTCGCTCTCGGACGGCGAACGCACGCGGCTGCGCAAGCACCGCATCGGCTTCGTCTTCCAGAAGTTCAACCTGCTGCCGACGCTCTCGGCGATGGGCAATATCGAAATAGCCTATGCGGTGAGCGGGCGCGGTAAAGGGAAAGATGGGCAGCCACTGGACCGCAAGTATCTCGATCACCTCTGCGATCTGCTGTCGATCCAGGGACGGCTTGAGCACAGGCCGAGCGAGCTGAGTGGCGGCGAGCAGCAGCGCGTGGCGATTGCGCGGGCGCTGATCTGCCGGCCGGCGATCGTGCTGGCCGACGAGCCCACCGGCAACCTGGACACCAAAAGCTCGGACGCGGTGCTCCAGATGCTGCTGCGCTCGAATCGCGAGCTGGGGCAGACGACACTGATGATTACCCACAATCCCGAGGCGGCGTCGATTGCCAGCCGGATTCTGCATATGCGCGACGGGGAGATTGTGCGCGAGGAGAAGGGTTCGCGGAGTTAGGCGGCCTTGCTGGCGGCGCTCGCGGTTTGACCGTATTTGGACGGCCCGGTATACTCAATCTTGCAGCAAGCGGGAGTAGCTCAGTGGTAGAGCATTGCCTTGCCAAGGCAAGGGTCGCGAGTTCAAATCTCGTCTCCCGCTCCATTCCGCCCACCGGCATTCGCCGGATTGGCTACGGCGGCATGGATCGATCCGCACGTATTTAGGCAGCCCTGCCAAGGCGCGGTACCCAAGTGGTAAGGGAGAGGTCTGCAAAACCTTTATGCGCCGGTTCGATCCCGGCCCGCGCCTCCATTCCTTTCAACAACTTAAAGCAGCCGCAATAGAGAGGCAAAAAAGCTGCTGTAGCGGTTATTGTAGCGGCATTTATCTCCGCATATGACAACCGGTTCGCGGGCAGAGGTCGCACGGCGAATGGTACGAACTGACCGCTTCTTTGGGCGCCAGTCCAACCAGCCCGGAGATTGATTTCAGCGGATGCATCAGCAGGGACGGCATCAGACTCACTCCCACGGCCTCCGCCTGCACCAGCTGGAAGAGTTTGCTCTGCTGGCTGATCTCCATGCCGCAGTAGCCGGGACTGTAACGCAGGGTCAACTCTTCTTCGTCCCGCAGATGACGGCGCAGGTGCAGCATCAGCGCATCCGCCGCGGCCTCAGCCGCCCAGGAGCCGACCGCATCCATGACCAACGCCGAGAATGCGTTGCCGTTCTTCGCGGCGGATTCGGCAAGAAGAGAAATCTCCTCGCCCGCGGTCACGGCAAAGACAGCCACGCGGTCCGCATCTTTGAGGTATTCTCCGATATTGCCGGAGATCGTGGCGTCACCGAGTTTCAACGAATGCGCCGTCCGGCTGGAGACCGGGTAGACAGCATAGGCGCCGCGCGGACGCAGGCAACACTGGGCCTCCGCCACAACCTGGGCAATCAGTTCCGCCATGGGCGGCGCGGGAGAGCCATCAAGCGGATAGCCAAGATAGCGATGGATTTCAGCCGGAACGAGAGGAGCAAGAGCAAGCTCCGGGCAGATTTCGGCCACGAGCACAGCCGGGATAACGCCGTCAGCGTACTGCGCGACCGTCGAGTTAAGTTCTTCTGACACCGGCTCTCCTCGACTGACACCGTCTAGCGCGTCAGCTCCTCAACCGTCGAGATCAACGCTCTGATATTCTCCGTGGGCGCATGAGGCGGCATTCCTCCGCCGCACGATACGATCAGGCGCGAGCGGTCATCGAGGGAATTCAGCATCTCAGTAACCGAGCGCGCCACGTCCGCGGGCGTTCCCTCGGCCAGCACGTCGCGCGGAGGAATGTTCCCCATCAGCGCAATCCGGTTGTTCGTCCAGCTCTTCATCTCGGCCACGGTGTGCTGCGTGCCGAAATTGAGCAGATTGATCCCCGCCGCTTCAAGCAAAGGCGCGCTGGCCTTGCACGGCGCATCGTTGTGGAAGAACTTCACCGTCACATCCGCCGCGTAAGCGCGCTGCAAATACGGCAAAGCGAACTTCTCGCAATCGCGGCGGCTCACGAATCCGACGATATCGTCGAGCAGGAAAATTCCGTCGATCGACGGGAAGACTTCGCGCTGATAAGCGATCCACTCCACCAGAAAATCCGTGACGATATCGAGCAGGCGATGCATCAGCTCAGGGTGTGTCTTAATCGCCTCCAGAAACTCCGGCGTGCCCATCAGGAACGAGGCGATATTGAGCGGGCCGCGCGCCACCGCAAAGCAGATTTTATGGCCGGCCTTTTCAATCTCCGGCTGCAAGTGCTGGAGCCGCTTGATCACAAAGGGCAACAGGCCGTGCTTGCGCGGTTTGGGCTTTTCCAGATGCTCGACCTCGGCGGGCGAGCGCAGCACTTTTTTAGCGAAGGGGAACTCATCTTCGCCCCACATGGAGACGGCCCCGAAGGCCGAAGGTTCCGTGCACATCCCGTACTCCGACCAGAAACCCGGCAGCATGATCGTCTCCGGAAAGGCGCGTATGGCCTTGAGATTGTCCTCCAGAAAGATGCGTTCGCTGGTGAAGTAATCCAGAATCGTATGCCCCGCCCAATTCGGCAGCCAGGGACTATCGATGATGAATGCAGTCGGCAGAGGGCTGACCGCCTCTCCGCGAACGACAGAGACGAGCGTATTCCATTGCTGGTCGTTCATGCCTTTACCTCATGAATCTTCGCTACTAAACCGCAAGCAAACGGCGCGCCAGATCAACCGACGCCGCGGCGGTTTCGCTATACCCGTCCGCACCAATCGTTTCGGCATACTTGCTTGTGACCGGCGCACCGCCGACCATGATCTTGATTTGCTCCCGGATTCCGGCCGTTCGGAAGGCCTCGATGGTGGTCTTCATCGCCGGCATTGTCGTGGTCAGCAGCGCGGAGAGGCCGACAATCTGCACCGGCCTTTTCTTCACGGCGGCAATAAATGTCTCTGGGGGAACATCGACGCCCAGATCGGTGACCTCGAAGCCGCCGCCCTCGAGCATCGCCGCCACTAGGTTCTTGCCGATGTCGTGCAGATCGCCCTGCACCGTCCCCAGCACCACATGAGCCATGGGCTTGGAGCCGGCCTGGGCGAGTAACGGACGCAGGATCACGAAGATCTCCTTGGTGGCGCGCGCCGCCATCAGCAGCTCGGGCACAAAGTATTCGCCCTCTTCGAAGAGCTTGCCCACTTCGGCCATCGCCGGGCTGATGCCCTGGCTGATCAGGTCAACCGGTTGAACGCCTTCCGCCAGAGCTGTGCGCGCCGCGGAGACGGAGGCTGTAACGTCGCCCTCGATCACCGCCTGCCGCAACGCCGATAAATCCTGCATAGGTATCGTCATGATTTACCACTTAAACAAAGCACCAAAACTGTTCTGACTTGATGGGACGTACACATAGTACAACTTTGGCCTGATTTCCGGCATGTTGCCGGCCCCTTTGCGGCAAGCCCATGTGCAACGTGCGTGGTCATCCCAATCCGGAATCGTGTATGCTGTGTGCCATGATTGATCGCACGAACCGCCTGCGCGAGTGGCTGGCCAACGGCCTGCTCATCACCGATGGCGCCTGGGGTACGCAGTTGCAGGCGCGCGGCCTACCTCCCGGCACCAACCCGGACGCCTGGAATCTCACTCATCCTGAAGAGGTGGAAGCGGTGGCGCGCGCCTATGCCGTGGCGGGCAGCCAGGTCATTCTCACTAACACTTTTCGCGCCAATGCCGTCGCCATGAAGGGCGTCGCGGAAGCCGATCTGGACGCGATCAATCGCGCGGGCGTTGCACTCTCGCGCCAGGCAGCGGGTCCAGCGCTGGTCTTTGCCTCCATCGGCCCCACCGGCAAGATGCTGCTCTCCGGCGAGATGAGCAGCGAAGAGGCTACCGCCGCCTTTGCCGCGCAGGCCGCATCCCTGGCGGCGGCCGGCGCGGATGCATTGCTGATTGAAACTATGAGCGACATCGCCGAGGCACGCCTGGCCGTGGCAGCGGCTCGGCTCACGGGCTTGCCGGTCATCGTATCCTTCGCCTTCGACTCCGGCAAGAACAAGGACCGCACCATGATGGGCGCAACCCCCGAAGCCGTGGCCGTGGCGATGACGGAAGCGGGCGCGGACGCGGTCGGCGCAAACTGCGGTGTGGGCGTCGAACTGGCCGTGCCCATCTGCCGGCGGCTCCGCGCGGCCTGCGATCTCCCCATCTGGATCAAGCCCAACGCCGGCCTGCCAACCATGGAGGGTTCCGGCATTCACTATGCCACTTCAGCGGAGTTCTTCGCGTCGCACTACGCAGCGTTGCGCGATGTGGGCGCAGACTTTCTCGGCGGCTGCTGCGGTTCCACGCCGGAGTTCATCCGCGCCCTGGTCACCGCCCGCCGCGCCGCACAGTGAATCGCATAGTAAACCGCAGTGTAGATCGAAGATGGCAGGCCACTCGCCTGGATCGCCGCCGTCCGCTAACTTGCCAACTCGCTAACTCGCGCAGCGAAGGCTAAAAGCCCATACCCTTCGCCGAATCCCCTTCTGCAACTCATCCAGAAATCCATCATTTGCCAGCCGCCAGCGCGGCGGGATTCAGGCGGGCGATGCGGCCGTTGGGTCCGACGACGAAGGGCAGCGAGAGAGCATTCCAGTTGCTGTCGTCGAGGGGCTGCCAAGTCTTGCCGTCGTCGCGGCTGATGTCGGAGCCGTTGGTTCCGACCGTGATCCAGGCTTTCAGCGCTTCGGACCATTGTACGGCGGAGCGGAAGCCGTGTGGCGGGGTGGTGGAGGCGGTCCAGTGCTCACCATCGTCGCTCGACCAGGCAGCTGTACCAGCTGATTCGTTGGGTTTGGTGTAGTCTCCGCCTACTGCGACGATAAATATCTTGTAGCTAGTAATGTAACCAAGAGCGTTTGGGGCGTTTGGAGTAGTTCGACCATTAATCGAAAAGACACCTGATGAATCTAAATATTGTCCAAGTTGAACCGGCTGTCGATTCCATTTGTGCTGATCGCCATAGTATCCCATATCCTTCGGCGAGCAATCATCAACACATATCCACCAATTCCTACCTGTATTCACGAAAGAGCCATCTGTGCCACCTGTTCCAAACACGACCAAATTACCGTCTGCGAATAAGGATGAATTACTGGCAGCGAAAGCTCCCTGACTACCTTGTTTAACTCGCAAACCTTTATTGCTATGTCTGTACCAATCCTTTCCCAAATTATCGGTATAGAAAAGCGTGAACATTCCCTTTACCGGATCTCCTAGAAGCCATCCATCACTCCAATTACTCTTATGATTCCTGTCGCCATTAAAATAGAGCGCATCCCAGAACCCATCTTTATAGGGGTTCTTGAAGTTGAGTTTCCATGTCTTGCAACCATCTTTGGTCTTATAGAGGCGCGATAGTTTACCTTTGCCGCTGGCCATCACAATAGCAGTCGTTGCATCCCAGGCCTGTACGCCGCGAAAGTCGAGCGTTGCGCCGTCCTTGGCCGCGTCGGGAATGGCGCACTTCGTCCAGTGCGCGCCGCCGTCGATGGTCTTGAGAATCGTTCCGCCCGTCCCGCTGGCCCAGGCTACCGCGCCATCGACAGAATCAATCCCGCGCAGGCCGGCGGTCGTGCCTGACTCCTGCATCTGCCAGAGCGGGGGCTGCGGGGATTGGGCAACAGCGAAAGCCGAGACGGCCAGGAGCAGAGTGAGACGAAGAAGTTGCATGGCTCGCAGTATAGTCGCACGCTTGACGGCAGCGCCAGCGGCGCTTCAGTAGGCGATCTTATTAGTCGAAGCGGTCCAGGCGGCGATGCTGGCCGCCCATCCTTACTGCTGTTCGCGGCATGGGGCAGGCGGCTCCTTTCCGGCGCGGCGGACAAATGTTATTGACAATCGAACCGGCGGTGGGATAGACATACAATTACCAGACGGCAGTTCGCGGTATCCCATCCGCAGCTTTTTTCTTCAAGGTCGACTCTCCTGCCAGATGGGGCTTGCGAGCCAGAAATGAAACCCTTACAGATTGTTGATGTTGCGGAGGAGAGAGTCTCCGCACCGATAAATGAGTCCGCTCTTCCCCACACCTAGGGCGCCTAACTGTTCCCACGATGCGAGGATTCCATCATGATCTTTGCCGTTCGTTCCGCCTTGTCCCTGCGGTTTGCCCGCGTTGAGTTCAGCCTTTTAGTTCTTGCTCTTGGCGCCCTGCTGCTGCCCGCAACGATGCGGGCGCAGACGATCACCGCCGGCGGAGCCATCAACTTTACGGCCAGCGATTCCTCGGCTCAAAGCTCCACCGTCACGGTCAGCGGCGCTCCCGGCCCGGTGGCAACGGTCCAGGTGGAGCTTTTGGGCGTTACCTCGGATGGCCTGAGCCCGTTCGGCAGCTTGGGGTATGCGGAGTTCATGCTACAGTCGCCCACCGGAGAGCAATTTGTGCTGCTCAGTTCCACGGGCGATGGCACCGACGGTTGCGACGACACGACCCAGAGCTGTGCCGGGCTGCACGCTCAGAACATTATTATTGTGAGCAGCGGGACCCCGGCCCCATACGATACCCCCTGGCCTACAACCGCGACTCAAACGGTGGAGGCCAGTTCGTACTATGAGAACAACCAAGGCACCGACCCTCCGCTGCCAACGGCTACAGACCCAGCAGACTACCCGCAGACTGATGGCAGCGCCACATTGAATGGCAGATTCAGCGGAGTAACAGCCAACGGAACCTGGACGCTCTATCTGATCGACAACGATGTCCCCGTCGACCCGGTCTCGATCACCGGCTGGACGCTCTCGCTTACCTATTCAGCGGCGACTCCCACCACCACAGTACTCAGTAGTTCGGCATCCAACCCAGCCTTCTACGCCAACTCCGCCTCAAGCATTTCGATCACCTACACGGCCACCGTTACCTCAAGCTCCGGAACACCGACTGGTACGGTCACCTTCCAGGCCAACGGCTCGACCATCTCCGGCTGCAACGCTGTCGCGCTCAGCGGCGGCGTCGCGCACTGCACCACCTCGCTGGCCCAGGGCAACAACGGCATAGTGGCCGAATACACGCCGAGCGGAGCCTTCGGGCAGAGCAGCAGCTCTATCGCTCAACTGGTGGAAGTCACCGCGGCCAATCCCTCTGGGACAACATGGTGCAACAATAGCTCGCTCCCCATTCCAGCCAACGATAACCCCGGGCTGGCCTACCCTTCCGTCATCGGCATCCCCAACGGCACCTATAGCCAGTCGGTGAGCAATGTGACGGTGGAGCTGGAGGGATTGCAGGGGACCGACGGAATCAACGGTCAGTTCCTGCTGGTTGCCCCCGGCGGGGGGACTCACAACCTGGTTTTTCTCCAGGATGGATTTGCCGTCTCCGGCGCAACCAGCGCGGTTAATCTGACCTTTGATGACACGGCCAGTCAGACTGTTCCCTACAACACCGGAACGCCAACCACCGGCAGTTACCTGCCCACCGACAACAATGAGGGCGTGAACCCGGACACCTTCCAGACATCGACCTCGCCGTCCGTCGATTCAGCCATCCCCCAGGTTCCCAGCACCCTTAATTTCGCGCCGCCTTACGGCTCGGATACCACCGTCTACGCTCATACCAACGTACTGACCTTTGGCGAGGCCTTCGATGGCGTCTCGGCGAATGGCAAATGGGCGCTGTACACGGTTGGTCCCTATGCCGCGAACATGAACAGCGGCTGGTGCATCACTCTGGCGCTCAACTCCGGCACGGCCACCACCACTACCCTGACTCCCGGCAGCAATCCCGCGGCCACAGGCAGCGCCCTGACCTTCACCGCAACGGTGACCGACGTCAACGGTCCGGTGACCGCGGGCGGCACGGTCACCTTCCTGGACAACGGCGTGGCTCCCGCAGGCACGGTGAGCGGCAATAACGTGGTGGCCCTTAACACCACCACAGGCACGGCGACGTTCACCACCAGTTCGCTGACCGAAGGCGACCACACGATTACGGCCAACTACAGCGGCGTGGCGAACGAGGACAACGAAAGCTTCTCCGCCGTACTCCACCAGCGCATCAACACCGCGACCACGGCGGCGAACGTGAATAGCAACACGTGGCAGTACTGCGATCCGGGAGCGGTCCAGATTCAGGGGGGAACCACCGCCGGTCCCTTAACCCCGAATCCCTCGGTGATCTCGGTGGCCAATCTTCCCGGCACGCTCAACACCGTTTCCGTCACGCTCAATGGTTTCTCGGTTCTCACCACCTATGGCCTGGAAGAGCTGGCCTCGCTGGTCGAGAGTCCGACCGGAGCCGCGCTGGACTTCTTCTCCAACACCACCCAGGGCGCCAGCGGCAACGGCGAGGCCTCGCTCGGCGCCTATACCTTTGCCGATAGCGGCACCGGCTTGGTATCGGCAGGGAATACGAGCATCACTCCCGGCACCTACAAGCCAACCTCCTACATAAACTATCTCAGCACCCCGGATGTCTTCACCTCTAGCCTGAGCGGCTTCTATAATGTGCCCTCCTTCAGCTATGCCCCCTCACACGGCTCCTCCACCTTCGCGGACATCTTCACCGATGGCTCCAACGCCAACGGAAACTGGAGCCTCTTCTTCAGCTCGGGCAATGCCAACGCCACCTTCGGCGCGGCGGGCGGCTGGTGCGTGAACCTCACCGAAAATCTGCCCACGGTCACGCCGGTCGTCTCGCACAGCGGCAACTACGCGCAGGGCCAGCAGAACGCACAATTCACCGTCAGCGTAACCAATAACGGAGCGGGCTCGACGGGCGATCCGGCCGGCGGCCATCCGCTGACCGTTACCGACACGCTGCCCACAGGCCTGTCGTATGCAAGCGGTTCGGGTACAGGCTGGTCCTGCTCAGGCAGCGGAGCATCCTTGTCTTGCACCAATGACTCAACGATTGGCGACGGCGTCGGTTACCCGGCGCTGACAATCGACGTAAATGTCTCCCCGACGGCACCCTCGAGCGTCTCAAACAGCGTCTCAGTGAGTGGCGGCGGCGCCAACTCCGCGTCTTCCAACACCGACACAATCACCATTAACCCGGCCCCGGTGCTCTCGGTAACCAAGACCCATACCGGAACCTTCGTTCAAGGCTCAACTGCCGAGTGGGATATCACCGTAGCCAACACGGCGGCGAACAGCACCACCGCTGGCACGACCACCGTCTCCGACACCCTGCCCACCGGCTATACCCTGGCCAGCTATAGCGGCACGGGCTGGAGTTGCGGCGGCGTGGGCACGGTCACTTGCACCTCCACCTCGGGGATCTCCGGCGGCGACAGCTTCCAGCAGATTCAGTTGATCGTGAATGTGCCGGCCACCTCGCCCGTTGCGGTCAGTAACACAGCGCAGGCATGGGGTGGCGGGGATCTGACCCACACGAGTTCGGGAACAGCCGCCACGTCGAATACGGATTCCGTGCCCGTGGTCCAGGTTCCGGCAAACATGACGGCAACCTCGGGGACAACGCCGCAAACGACGGCGGTATCGACGGCCTTCGGCACGGCCCTGTCGGTGATAGTGGAGGACGCGGGCAGCAACCCTGTTCCTGGAGCCAGCGTGACCTTCGTTGCGCCCGGCTCGGCAGCCAGCGGAAAGTTCAGCAATAGCACTAACTCAATTACGGTGTCGACAAATTCCAGCGGCATCGCCTCGGCTGGTGTGTTCACGGCAAATTCCATTTCGGGCTCTTATGGTGTGACGGCCACATCGGGCACCCTGGCCCCTGTGACCTTCTCGCTGACCAACAGCATTCAGCCGCTGTCCATCAGCAAGGCGTTCAAATTGGTGAGCCAGATCGCGGCGTCGCCAACTGGGGCGACCGAATCGGGGTCGACGGTAACGATAACGGCGACGAGTCCGCATGGCTTCCTGACCGGCCAGAGCGTGACGATTGCGGGCGTTGGAGTGGCCGGATACAACGGGACATTCACGATCGCGAGCGTGCCGTCGCCGACGACGTTCACGTATACGGACACGAACACTGGACTGGCGGCGTCGGGCGGTGGAACAGCGACGGCGCCGATCACAACGTTGCCGCTGAACGGCACGGCGGTATTGGCATTTACCTTGACCAACCCGAATGCAGGCACGCCGTTCACCGGTGTAAGCTTCACCGATCCATTGCCGTCGGGCCTGCAAGTGGCGGCGACGCCAAATGCCAGCGCGCCGTGCGGGACATTTACTCCCAACGCAGGCGATACGACCCTCAGCTTCACCGATGGCACACTCGCTGACAGCGCCACATGCAATGTATCGGTCAACATCACGGCCACGACGCCGGGCGAGAAGGACAACACCACAGGGGCAGTGACTTCGAACGAAGGCGGCACGGGGAGTACAGCGTCGGCGACCCTGACAGTGCTGTCACCGCCGTCGATCACGAAGGCCTTCGGCGCGGCGAACATTGCGCCGGACGGGACCACCACGCTGACCTTCACCATCACCAACCCCAACGCGGCAAATCAGCTCACCGAAGTGGACTTCACAGACGCCCTGCCCTCGGGCTTGGCGGTGGCTGCCACGCCGGGCGCGAGCACTAGCTGTGGCGGAACCTTCGCGCCGAATGCAGGCGATACGACATTAAACTTCTCCGGCGGCACCATCGCGGCTGCCGGCACATGCACTATCTCAGTCAACGTCACGGCAACATCGACTGGAGTGAAGAACAACACAACCGGGGCAGTAACTTCGAACAACGGCGGTACCGGCAACACAGCGTCGGCCACACTTACAGTGGCTTCGCCGCCGTCCATCACCAAGACGTTCAACCCGACCAGCATTGCGGTGAACGGCACCAGTACGCTGACCTTCACCATCGCCAACCCGAACGCGGGTACGGCGCTGACCGGAGTCGGCTTCACCGACAGTTTCCCCTCGGGCCTTGTGGTCGCCAGTTCTCCGAACGCAGCGAACACCTGCACCGGGACGTTCTCGCCCACGGCGGGCAGCGGATCGGTGAGTTTGAACGGAGAAACCGTCGGCGCGGCTGGCACGTGCACCATTGCGGTCGTTGTGACAGGCACTACGGCCGGGGTCATGAACAACACGACTGGCAACGTTACCTCCACCAATGGCGGCACGGGTAATTCCGCCTCGGCATCGCTGACGGTGAACCAGGCGCCGGCCTTTAACACCGCCAACAACACTACCTTCGAAGTGAATGTGGCAGGCTCGTTCAGCATAACGGCCTCGCCCGGCTATCCCACAACCGCCGCTACGCTGGCGGTGACGAACATACAAAACGTGATTCCGGGAGTCACGGTCCCGACCAGCGGCACCGGCTCGATCAATATCACCGGCACGCCGACCGCGTCCGGCACTGAAACTTTCACCATCACGGCAACCAACGGCGCGGGCCTGACCGCCACGCAGAACTTCACGCTGACCGTGAACCCGGGTGTGTCCATTTCCCCCAGCAGTTTATCCACATCAACAGTGGGCACTCCTTATAGCCAGACAGTGACTCCCTCCGGTGGCACTGGGGCCATTACGTTGACCGTATCCAACATAACGAATACGACCGGACTCATCATCTCAGGCAGCGGCACGGGCACGATCACGATCAGCGGAACGCCGACCTCAGCCGGCGTCGTAACCTTTACGGTCACGGCAACCGACAGCCTTGGCGGAACCGCCCAGAAGAACTACACGCTGACCGTGCAACTGCCGCAGTATACATTGACCACGGCAGCAAACCCGACGGGCGGCGGCACATTGACGCCGGTCTCCGGCACCCTTTACACCCAGGGTACGGTCGTCAACATCTCGGCCACGGCGAACACCGGCTACACTTTCATGAACTGGACATCGAATCCGGATTCGGTGGCCAGCGCAACTTCAGCCAGCACCGCCATCCCCATGAACGCCGCCGAAAGCGTGACGGCTAACTTTACGCCGACTCTGGTGGTGAATACAGCGGCTGACGACGCGGGCAATGCCGGCAATTGCACCGCGCAAGCCACTCAAGGCGTCAACACAATCGATACAACGTGCAGCCTGCGTGACGCGCTGCTCTTCGCGGCCGGCGCCGGTTCAGGCAACATCACCTTCGACTCGACGGTGTTTGCGGCCTCCAATACCGTTGCGCAGAATACCATCACGCTGACGAACGGCACGCTGATCATTCCGCAATACACAACCATTACCGGACCCACCACGGGCAGCGGGGCCACGCTGGCCAACCTGGTGACGGTCAATGGCGCAGGCGCGTATACAGTGTTTACCGTTGCGGGCGGCGTGACCGGCGCCGGCATCGCCGGGCTGACTATCACTGGCGGAAACAGTTCCGGCGGCGGCGGCATCATTAACCACGGCACGCTGACGTTGAGCAACAGCACCTTCAGCAGCAATACGGCTTCAGTTGAAGGTGGCGGCATCTTGAATACAGGCACACTGACGGTGAGCAACAGCACCTTCAACGGCAATACGGCTTCAAATGATGGTGGCGCTATCTACAGTAACAATATACTGACGGTGAGCAACAGCACCTTCAGCGGCAATACGGCTTCAGTTGATGGTGGCGGCATCGACAACTTTTATAAACTGACGGTGAGCAACAGCACCTTCAGCGGCAATACGGCCACGTCTAACGGTGGCGGCATCGACAACGGCAGCGGCATAGAACGCTACACTCGCACACTATCGGTAACCAATAGCATCTTCATAAACAATATGTCAGAAAACGGCAGCGGCGGAGGCATCAATAATACTGAGCCTGGTGGAAACGCCAACGCCGACAGCAATGTCTACTTCAACAATCAGGCCAACGGCGCCGAGGACGATTGCGACGGCTGCGCCACCAACACCAACTCGGTGAGCGGCGATCCGAAGCTGGCCGCGCTGAACAACTACGGCGGGCCTACGCAGACAATGCTGCCGCTACCCGGCAGCGCGGCCATTTGTGCCGGGCTTGCCAGCAACGATACGGCCAATAGCATCACCACCGACCAGCGCGGGTTCAGCTTCCTCTCCACGTATTGTCCGGCTGGCCATGTCGATGCCGGCGCGGCGCAGACCAACTACGCGCTGAGCTTCACTCCCACCCCCGACCCCGGACCATCTCAGGTTTCCGGAGTCCCCTTTACGGCAACCGTTACACTGACCGAGAGCGCCAACCCGGTGAGCGGAGTAACGATTCCGTTGACGCTGAATGGCGGCGGCACGCTCTCCGGCGGATCGGCCTTCACCCTCTCAAGCGGCGTGGCCAGCTACACGCTGACTGCAACCAACGCGACGGCGCTCACGGGGCTCACGTTGACGGCTACGCTGCCAGCGCCGCCTACTTTGACGGCGCTCAGCAGCAGCTTTGCACTGGCGGAGCCAACACCCATGGTGAGCAGCGTCTCTCCGTCCGGCGGCCTACCGACTGGCGGAACGACTGTGACCATTACCGGAACCAACTTCACCGGTGCCACGGCGGTCAACTTCGGCGCGACGGCCGCCACTATTATCTCTGACACCGCAACGCAGATCACTGCGACCTCGCCGGCGGGAGTGGGCACAGTGGATGTCACGGTGACCACTCCTGGAGGCACAAGTGTTACATCCCCCGCCGACCAATACACCTACTCAAAGATGACGGCAACGGTGACGCTGGGCGGCTTGAGCCAGACTTATACCGGGTCGCCATTGTCGGCCACGGCCACCACCACACCCACCGGCCTGACGGTGAACTTCACTTACAACGGCTTGACGGCGGCTCCGACGGCTGCGGGGACTTACACGGTAGTGGGGACGGTCAACGATCCAAACTATCAAGGCACGGCGACCGGGACGCTGACCATCAACCAGGCCAATGCCACCATCAACGTCACGCCCTACACCGTGACCTATGACGGCAACCCACATACAGCCACGGGCACGGCCACGGGCGTGGGCAGCGCTAACCTTGCCGCAGACCTCACGCTGAGCGGCACTACCCACACCAGCGCCGGAACCTATGCTGCCGATAGCTGGAGCTTCACCGATCCCGCAGGTAATTACGCCAGCACCAGCGGAACGGTCAGCGACAAGATCAACCAGGCCAGCGCGACTATCCTCGTCACGCCCTACACAGTGACCTATGACGGCACCGCGCACACGGCCACGGGCACGGCCACGGGCGTGGGCAGCGCTAACCTTGCCGCAGACCTCACGCTGAGCGGGACCACCCACACCAGCGCCGGAACCTATGCTGCCGATAGCTGGAGCTTCACCGACCCCGCAGGCAACTACGCCAGCACCTCTGGCACGGTCAGCGACAAGATCAACCAGGCCAATGCCACCATCAACGTCACGCCCTACACCGTGACCTATGACGGCAACCCACATACAGCCACGGGCACGGCCACGGGCGTGGGCAGCGCTAACCTTG
>Ga0326728_10013316_pt1 | contig 17897 bp, 14 predicted proteins | sample MB3enrmetagenome_FD_207602 | JGI IMG/M metagenome (GOLD analysis project Ga0326728, IMG submission 207602) | Lab enriched peat soil microbial communities from McLean, Ithaca, NY, United States - MB31MN | ecosystem: Environmental > Terrestrial > Soil > Wetlands > Peat | place: USA: New York... | reverse complement strand
GACGCCAGCGCCGGCAAGCCCGAAAGCGCCGTGATGCCGAATCCCGCGGGCGGAAGGAGGAGTTCCGGGGGCCGAGCTTCGGACTTCAGGCCCGCCTCCTCGGCCGGCTCCGCCCGGCTGGCCTGGGCCTTGAGCAGCGGCACCACCAGCTCACTGGCGTGCTCGCTCTGGCGCCAGTCCGTCTCCTGGGGCGCGAACTCCATCGGCAGCGAGGGAAAGAGGCGGCGCACCTGCGAGAGGAAGGGCGAGGGGTTGAGCGGCGCTCCCCGGGCATTGCGCGAGGCCGCGGTCAGGACGAGCCGTTGCCGCGCCCGCGTGCAGGCAATGTAGGCGTAGTAACGTTCCCGCCCGAGCTGTTCGCGGACGGTGGCCCCTAGCACCAGGCCGTGCTTTTCCAGTTCCAGCCGATCCGCCTCGGTGAGGAGCACCGTGGCCTCCGGCAGGGCGGGAAAAAGGGTTTCGTTCAGCCCGAGCACCAGGGCGAGCTTGATGTCCGGGTTGCGCGACCGATCGATCGCCCCGATGAGCACCTGGTCCAGGGCGGGCGGAATCACCCCCACGGTCAGGTTCGCCAGGCCCGCGTCCAGGATGGGCAGCCACTCGCGCAGCGGAAGCGGCTCGCCGGGAAAGGCCAATTCCACGTTGTCCAGCCACCAGTTCATTTGCTCCCAAACCGTCGCGTGCACGGAACTGGGGATGCGGAACCTGGCGCTCGACACCTCGGCCGCGGCCCATTGCTGAAGCCGCTCCGGCACTTCCAGCGCCTGCCAAAACTCCCGCAAGCCATCCGCCAGGCCCGGGCCCGTGGGCCGGTTCTGTTGGGCGGCCATGGCCAGCGCCAGCCGTTGAAAGGGCGGCGACAGCCGCCGGTAGAGACTCCCCAGCCATTCGGTCAGCCCCGGGTCCCGTTCCACCACAATCGGCTTCCGCCAAATCGAGCCCTGCCAGCCTCGCGCCAGCGCCTCGTTCTCGAGGGCGTCCACCTCCGCCTCCGACGCCGGCACCAGGCCCGTCTTGAGCGCCGCAAACCAGTCGTCCCGCTGCCAACCCAGCGCCACCGTCCGCAACGCGCTCCGCGTCAGCTCGGCCAGCGGGTGGTGCGATACCGACTCCCGCCGGTCCAAAAAAAACGGAATCTCATAACGCGAAAAGACCCGCTGCAGCAGCTCGTGATAGCCCTCCAATTTCCGGACCAGCACCGTCACCTCGCGATACCGGCCTCCCTCCCGGACGTGCCGCAGGACCTCCCGCGCCGCCAAGGTCACCTCCGCCTCCGGATTCGGGCACAGTGCCAGGCGCAAGCTCCGTCCCAGGGCCTCCTCGGGCATCGCCGTCTCGCCCGCCCCCGAAGGCGCCTCGGCCGGCTCCGGCCCGGCCCAGAACTCCTCGAGCCGCCGTAAGACCGGGTTATTCACAAACCGCGTCCGGCTCGGGTGCCGCGCCAGGGTTTCCACCGAAATCTCCGCCGCGGCCAATCGGCCAAACCGCTGCTGGCACTCGTCAAAGGACTTGCGGACCACCGACCAGTTCGAGAGCCACGAAACCCGCCCGCCGGCCGGCCGGTCCAGGCAGAAGGTGATCGTCGCCCGCCGGCAGTGTGGCGCCAGCGCCGCCAGCAAGTCCAATTCCTGGGGCGACCATTCCGCAAAGCCATCTACCCACAACTGGTCGATGTCCAGCCCGCAGCTTGGCGGCGCGGAGCGCGGAGCGCCGAATGCGGCCTCCCTGCCGCCGGCGTCCGCCGCGCCGTCCATCGCCTCGACCGCCGCCGCCAGCAGGCAATCGGCATCCTGCAACTCGTGCTCCTTGAGCCAGGCGAGGTAGTCCCGCAGCAAAGTGGCCAGGTCTTGCAGCTTGTAGCCCAGGCCCTCCGCCTCTCCGGTCTGCGCCGCCAATTCGAGCAGGGACTCGGGCGTGAGTTGGCGGCGCTGCAATTCCCGCAAGACCTCGCTGAGCTGCTGGGCAAAGCCGGTGAGCCGCGCGCTGGCGCGGAACAGTTTCAGCTCCTGGCGTTTCCGTGCCAGCAATCCCCGCAGCACCATCAACCGCCCCTCCTCGTCGAGCATCTCGGGTGAGGGCAGGCCCAGGCGGCTGAACATGAAATACGCCAGCCGCTCGAAAGAGAGAATCTGCAGCCGCGTGTACCCCGGCATATTCGGAGCCGCCAGCAACTGCCGCTCCAACTGGTAGGTCGTCTGCTTGGGCGCAATCAGCAGCAGCGGCGCGCCTTCCGGCGACGCTGCCAGCGCCTGACGCACCTCGGCCAGACAACGAAACGTCTTCCCGCTTCCGGCCGGCCCCAGTAGAAACCGCACCTGCACCCCCCAAGCTTGCCAGACCGCCCGCCCGGCGCAAATCCTTACCGGAAGGCGGATTGGAGTTCCCTTTGGATTACGGATATGGCAGACTCGGCGCCATGATCAAGCCGCTACGCATCCTGCACCTCGAGGACGATCCGGATTATCCGGAGCTGGTGCGCTCGATGCTCGAGGCCGAGGGCCTCGAGGTGGTCGTGGTGCCGGTGGCCAACCGGCCCGAGTTTGAAGCGGCCCTCGAGCGCGAGCCGTTTGACCTGATCCTGGCCGATTACTCGCTCCGGGAGGGATACGACGGAATTCAAGCCCTGCGCCAGGCCCAGGACACCTGCCGGGACACGCCGTTTCTGGTGGTCTCGGGCACCATCGGCGAGGAAGCCGCCATCCAGAGCCTGAAATCCGGGGCGACCGATTACGTGCTCAAGGACTGGCCCGAGCGCCTGGTGCCGGCGGTGCGGCGGGCGGTGCGGGAGGCCGAAGAGCGGCGCCGGCGCCGCGAGGCGGAAATCGAATTGCGGCGGAGCCAGGAGCAGTCCCTCGCCATGCAGAAGCGCCTCGAGGAGCAGTTGCGCCAGGCCCAGAAGATGGAGGCCATCGGCCAGTTGGCCGGCGGCGTGGCCCATGATTTCAACAACATCCTCACGGTCATCCACGGCCACGCCGAGCTGCTGCTGGCCGAGGGCGGGCTCGAGGAGAAGGCCGCGCATTCCGTGCGGCAGATGAGCCAGGCCGCCGCGCGGGCGGCCACGCTCACCCGGCAATTGCTGGCCTTCAGCCGCCGCCAGGTGATTCAGCCCCGCCTGCTCGACATGAATGAAATCGTGGGTAACATCACCAAAATGCTCAGCCGCATCATGGGCGAAGATGTCGCGCTGCAGCTTCAGTATGCTTCGGGACCGGCGCCCGTCCAGGCCGACGTGGGCATGATGGAGCAAGTGCTGCTCAACCTGGTGGTTAACGCCCGCGACGCGATGCCTCAGGGGGGGCGGTTGGTCCTCACCGTCGCGGTGGTCGAGGTCGAGGCCGCGCGCCTGGACCAGCACCCGGCGGGACGCGCGGGCCGATTTGTTTGCCTGAGCGTGGCGGACACCGGCTGCGGCATCGCGCCGGACAATCTCGGCCGCATCTTCGAGCCGTTCTTCACCACCAAGGAGGTCGGCCGGGGCACCGGCTTGGGCCTGGCCACGGTCTATGGCATCGTCAACCAGCACCAAGGGTGGGTCGAAGTGCAAAGCGCGCTCGGCAAGGGTTCCACCTTCACGGTCTTTTTGCCGTGGAGCGATGCCGTCCCGGCCGCGCCCCTCGAAGACCGCTCCCTGTCGTCGCCGCCCCGCGGGGGCAACGAGCTGATTCTGGTGGTCGAAGATGAGGCCCCTTTGCGCGAACTGGTGGGTCAGTGCCTCGCGCGCTGCGGCTATCGCATCCTCTTGGCCGAGAGCGGCGCCAAGGCGCTCGAACTCTGGGCCGCGCATCGGGACGAAATCAGTTTGGTGCTGACGGACCTGGTGATGCCCGACCGCATGAACGGACGCCAACTGGCCGACCGGCTCCAGGCCGAGCGGCCCGAGCTCAAGGTCCTGTTCACCAGCGGCTACAGCGCTGACGTGGTCGGAAAAGACTTCGTGCTGCGCCCCGGCCTCAATTACCTGCAAAAGCCTTTCCAGCCCCAAACCCTCGGGGCCATCGTCCGCGCTTGTCTGAACGGCTCACCGCCTCCCGGCTGACCACAGGGGGGAAGCGGCGCGTCACGCCGCTCCTCTGATTCAGGCGGCCGAGAGGAATCCTATCCTGCGCCGAAAGCCATATTCGTGCCAAGTATGTGCTTGTGTTGAAGGCGCGGAGGATTACAATGGACTTATGGCTCAAGGCTTACAACTGTCTCAGCGCTTGACGCAATCGCTGGTGCTGGCGCCGCAATTGCAGCAATCGCTGGCATTATTGCAGGCGCCGACGCTTGAGTTGAAGGCCCTGGTGGAGCAGGAACTGCAAAACAACGTCGTCCTGGAAGAGGTCCCGGCGCCCGAAGGCGAACTGGCGGAGCGGGAGGAAAGCCCAAAGGGCAGCGACGCCAGCGACCCAGACGAGCCCCCGGCGGACTTGAACCCGGAGCCGGCGCCGGACAAGGGCGGCGGGGAAGTCGTGGACGATTTTGACGCGGAGTTCAAGCGCCTGGTCCAGCTCGATCAAGAGTGGCGCGAGCATTTTGCCCAGACCAACTTGCCTTCCCGCGCCTCGGCCGAAGAGGAGGAGAAGCGCCAATACATGTTCGATTCCCTGGTGGCCGGCACCTCCCTGCAGGAGGTCCTGCTCGAGCAGGTCCGGGAGTCGGCCTTGCCCGCCGAGAAGTGGCCGGTGGCCGAGTTCATCATCGGCAACATCGACGAAAACGGGCGTCTGGCGGCCAGCGAGGAGGAGTTGGCGCAGGCTACGGGGTTGCCGCCCGAGCAGGTGCTGGAAGTGCTCAAGGTGATCCAGGGCTTTGACCCGCCCGGCGTGGGGGCGCGCAACCTTCGGGAATGCCTCCTGCTGCAGCTCGAGCGCATCGGCCAGCAGCACACCCTGGATTACCGCATCGTCAATGAGTTCATGGAGGCCCTGGGCAAGCGGCGCATCCCGGAAATCGCCCGCGGCACCGGCGCCTCGGTCGAGGAGGTCCAGGAGGCCCTCAAGCGCATTGGCCGCCTCGAGCCCCACCCCGGGCGCGCTTTCCTCCCCGACAATGACCAGTACGTCCTGCCCGAAGTCTTCGTCCAGAGAAACGGCCTTGAGTTCGTGGTCACCACCAACAACGAGCACATCCCCCACTTGCGCATCAGCAACACCTACAAGGACCTCATGGCCCAGGGCGACAATTCCCCCGAGGTGCGCAACTATATCCGCGACAAAATCCGCGCCGGCAAGTTCCTCATCAAGAGCCTCCACCAGCGCCAGCAGACCATCCTCAACATCGCCAAGGAAATCGTCCGCCGCCAGCGCGAGTTCATGGAAAAGGGCGTCCCCGGCCTCAAGCCCCTGACCATGGTCCAGGTCGCCCAGGTCGTCGGCGTCCATGAAACCACCGTCAGCCGCGCCGTCTCGGGCAAGTACATGCAGACGCCCCAGGGCATCTTCGAGATGAAGTACTTCTTCACCGCCGGCATCCAAACCGCCGCCGGCGACGGCCTCTCCAATACCAGCGTCAAGGACATGATCGCCGACATCTTCAAGCAGGAAGACCCGACCAAACCGCTTTCGGACCAGGAGGTGGTCCACATGCTCCAGGCCAAGGGCATTGCCATCGCCCGCCGCACCGTCGCCAAATACCGGACGGAACTCAATATCCTGCCTTCCAACCTCAGGAAGGTTTACTGAGGACCGCAGTTGTGCGGTGAGAGAACTCGAGTGGGCACGGGATTTCCGGGCTAGGCCTCCTCCAGCTCCTCGAGCTCCTTTTTCGTCTCGGCCTGAAGGGCCTGCAGTTGGGAGCGGATTTCCTCCTTGGCCTCTCGGCTCATCCGGTCAATGAAAAGGATGCCGTGCAGGTGATCGATCTCGTGCTGGATGGCCCGGGCCAGGAGCCCGCCGCAGCGGAACGCGATCGGCTCTCCCTCCGCGTCCAGCGCCGCCACGTCCACCAACTCCGGGCGCGTGATCTCGATGAAGACCTCCGGGAAACTCAGGCACCCCTCGGGGCCGGCGACCGGCTGGCCCACGGGCGTCACGCGCGGATTCAGGAGCACCAGCGGCATGGCTTTGGCCACGTCGGCGGGCTGGCCATTGAGCTCGAGCGAGGAGGGGCGATCGGTGGCCCCGCGCACGTCGATCACCGCAAGCTGGAGGGGCACGCCCACTTGCTGCGCCGCCAGCCCAATTCCCTTATGGGAGTACATCGTGTCGAGCATGTCGGCGATCAGCTTGCGAATGGCCGGGGTCACCGCCTCGATGCGCGCCCCTTTCTGACGCAGCACCGGCGTCCCGTATTTCACAACCGTTAGCACCATTTCCTCGTGGATCACATCAATTCAAGTCCGCCTTCACTTTCCCTCATCCTGCGGCGCCGCGCAACCTCCGCCTAATCCGCCGTCACGCCCAGGAGGTCGAGCAATCGTTCCAGCTCCGCGTCGCTGAAGAAGGAGATTTCCACCGCCCCTTTGCCCTGGACATAGCGCAGGTGGACCTTGGTGCCGAGGCGCTGGCGGAGCCGGTCTTCGAGGCGGGCGGTGTGGGCATCCCGCGCCGGTTGGGCGGGCGCCAGGGGCTTGGAAATCGTCCCGGCTTCGCGGGCCTGAAGGCGGGCCACCAGCGCCTCGGTCTGCCGGACGTTGAGGCCGTCCTTGAGAATGCGGTCCGCCGCCAGCCGCTGCAGCGCGTCGGCGGCCAGGCCCAGAACGACCTTCGCATGGCCGACGGAGAGCCGGCCCTGGCGGATATAGTCCTGGATGGGCGGCGCCAGTTTGAGCAGCCGCAAGGCGTTGGCCACCACCGCCCGGCTCTTGCCGACCTTGGTGGCGACCTCCTCCTGCGTGAGGCGGAATTGCTCGATGAGCTGGGTGTATCCCTGGGCCTCCTCGAGGGCGTTGAGGTTTTCGCGCTGGAGGTTCTCGATCAGCGCCAGTTCCAGCACCGCCTGGTCATCGGCCTGGCGCACGATCACCGGCACCTCGGCCAGGCCAAGCAGTTGGGCGGCCCGCCAGCGGCGCTCCCCGGCGATCAACTCGAGGCGGCCATCCCGCTCCCGCACGATCAGCGGCTGGACGATCCCCTGCTCCTTGATCGAATCGGCCAGCTCCCGCAACGCCTCCGGGGAAAACTCCTTGCGGGGCTGGAACGGGCATGGATAGATGCGCTCGAGGGCCGCCGGTTGCACCCGCTCGCGCGGTTCCGGCGCAGCGGCGGCGGCCGCCATCGAGGCGGGAGCCGGCGGGGGCGGGTTGGCGACCGAGTCGCCCCCCAACAACGCGCCCAGGCCCCGGCCCAAAGCTGGCTTTGCCATGCCCTGAGAGTGTCGCAGCCGCCCGGACTTGTCAATCCAGCTTGACCTTTTGCCGGAAAAGGGCATAATAAGCGGATCGAGGGCACGTCACGCGGCTCGATTTTCTAACTCAATGCGCCACATACGCAATATTGCCATCATCGCCCACGTCGACCACGGCAAGACGACGCTGGTCGATTGCCTGCTCAAGCAGTCGGGCACCTTCCGCGCCAATCAGGCCATCTCCTCGGAAGAGCGGATCATGGATTCCCTGGACCTGGAACGGGAGAAGGGCATCACCATCAAGGCCAAGAATGCCTCGTTCAAATACCAGGACTACCACGTCAACATCGTGGATACCCCCGGCCACGCCGATTTCGGCGGCGAAGTCGAGCGCATCATGAACATGATCGACGGCGTGCTCCTGGTGGTGGACGCCGCCGACGGCCCGCAAGCCCAGACCCGGTTCGTCCTGCGCAAAGCCCTCGAAGCCGGCGCCAAGCCCATTGTCGTCATCAACAAAATCGACCGCGAAAACGCCAACCCCAGCAAGGCCCTGGAAGAAATCTGGGACCTCTTCATCTCGCTCCACGCCACCGACGAGCAGATGGATTTCCCGGTGGTCTATGCCAGCGCCAAAGAGGGCTTCGCCCAGACCGACCTCAAGCAACCCAGCCGCTCGATGGAGCCGCTCTTCGAGGCCATCATCCAGCACATTCCTCCGCCCCGCGCCCACGCGGGCGAGGGCTTCAAGCTGCTGGTGGCCAACCTCGATTATTCCGACTACCTGGGCCGCATCGCCTTTGGCAAGATCTACAGCGGCAAAGTCAAGACCGGCGACAACTACGTCTGTCTCCATGGCGATGGCCGCAAGACCACCGCCAAGCTCACCGCCATCTTCCATTTCGAGGGCCTCAAACGCATCGAAATCCCCGAGGCCCACGCCGGCGACGTCGTCGGCTTGACCGGTTTCGACGACGTGTTTATCGGCGAGACCATCGCCGACTCCCCGGAGCGGCTGCCGCTGCCCTTCGTGCCCATCGATCCGCCCACCATCCAAATGCAGTTCGCCGTCAACGACGGGCCCTTGGCCGGCCTGGACGGCCAGCTTGTCACTGCGCGGCATATCTGGGAGCGGCTGGTCAAGGAAGTCCGCACCAACGTCGCCTTGCGCATCGAGCAGACCGACGCCCCCAACATCTTCAACGTGAGCGGGCGCGGCGAGATGCAGATCGCCATCCTGGTCGAGCAGATGCGCCGCGAGGGCCATGAAGTCCTGGTCTCCCGCCCCGAGGTCATTTACCGCAAAGACCCCAACGGCCACCTCCTCGAACCCATCGAACGGCTCTTCGTGGAAATCCCTAAGGACGCGATGGGCGTAATCCTCGAAAACCTCGCGGGCCGCAAGGCCGAGATACAGAGCCTCAACCACCACGGCGAGCAGGTCAGCCTCGAGGCCTTGATCCCCATGCGCGGGCTCATCGGCTTCGAAACCGACCTCGTCAACCAAACCCGCGGCCTCGGCGTCATGAGCCACCTCTTTCACGAATACGGTCCGGACCGCGGCGAGATCGCCGCGCGCAAGAACGGCTCGCTCGTGAGCATGGAAGCCGGCGAGGCCACCGCTTACGCCTTGAATATGATCCAGGAGCGCGGCCGCCTCATGGTCGAGCCCGGCCAGAAGATCTACAAAGGCATGATTGTCGGCGAAAACGCCCGCGAAAACGACATCCCGGTCAATCCCTGCAAGGCCAAGCACCTCACCAACATGCGCTCGGTGGGCGACGGCAAGGGCATCCAGTTGGAGCCGCCCCTCAAGCTCTCGCTCGAACGCGCCCTCGAGTACATCGGCCAGGATGAATACGTCGAGGCCACGCCCAAAAACCTCCGCCTCCGCAAGCGAATCCTGGATGAGACCAAGCGCAAACGCGCCGCCCAAGGCCGCGTGGCCAAGGCCGTCGCCGCGTAGGGACTTCGCCCTTTAGACCCCGGTTCCAAAGCATCCGGACGTTGCTGTGCCGTGGCTCCCATGCGAGCGGAGCGAGCCAAAGCCGAGTCCCGTAGGGACGACATGATCGGGAAGCGGAACACCAAAACATCGGTGGCGGCGCCGGTTTGCTCGTCGCTCGTCACTCGTCACTGGTCACTCGTCACTCCCACGCGGCATGTCCGGTTACCTGTGAACCGAGGTCTAAAATCAGCCCGCCGCCCCGTCGCTCACCACGCAAGCGGGCGGCGCGTGGCGCACCAGGTGATAGATGTAATCCTTCAGCTTGGCCCGCCGCATCTTGAGCCCCTCGATCTCCTGGTCGGTGGCAAAGTCGATTTCTTCCTCGATCCGGTAGATTTCGTCATCCAGCCGGTGATACTCGTCGAACAGGTTCCGGAAATGGTCGTCAGACCCCTTCAGACGTTTGATGGTCTCACGATGCTCCGGGAACTCTCGGAAGATGGGATGATGGAGGTCCATGGGTGCGGTTTGCGGGGTGATTCCGGCGGCCCGGAGGCGCGCGCACAGCACCTTTGCCGGTGCGTTGGACCTGGCTGCTCTTGCCATCGGCTTGCCAACTCAGCGGCTGTCGGTGTCGTTTCCAATCCATTCGCGCTTCCGTCCCGCGGTGCGGTATAGCCCAATCCTACTCCAAACTGCGGCGCAGTAAAGTTTTCTTTTTGACCCGGGGAAATCCCTGCCCGGGGGATCGAGCCGGCAGGGATGGAGTTCCTTGCGAAGCGTGTCTCGGGTTGTGCCCCGGCTCGCGTCCCGGATCATGACAATGGGCGGGGCAAACCACGGGCCGGGAGCTTGGCATGAGATAGGCTTATCGGGGGGTAACCTGACTAGGTGCCATGACACAGGATTTCTCTCTGCTGCATCGCGCGGCCAGGGTCTGCGACGGCGCCAGCGTTCACAACCTCTCGGGCCTGCTGCTGGCTTACGGCTGGCTGGTGGACACCGGCAAGGAGCAAATGGCGCGCCGGGCGGAACGGCAGATCCGCGCCATGCTGGTCCATGCCGAGTTGCTCGGCTCATTTCTGCGGAAAAATCCGGTAGAGCAGCACGTAAACTGACACCCCGGTCACCGAGACATACATCCACAGCGGCCAGGTCCACCGCGCGATCCGGCGGTGGAGGTCGAAACGGAGGCGCAGGGCGCGCGCCAGCGTGATGAGGGCCAGCGGCACTATGGCCACAGCCAGGACGGTGTGGCTCAGCAGGATGGCCAGGTAGATCGGGCGAAACCAGGCGGGGTCTTTGAAGACCGTCGGACCCCGGTGCAAGTGAATGGCCAAGTAACTGTGGTAGGTGAGGTAGCAGGCCAGGAACAGGACCGAAGAGCCGAAGGCGGCAATCATGCAGTTGCGATGCGCCGGGCGGTGCTTCCGCCGGATGAACCAGAAGCCCAGGCTCAGAAACACGGCGCTCAGCCCGTTGAGGCCGGCGTTGACCGCGGGAAGGTCGGCCAGGCTCACGGTTCGCGTTCGAGTTGGTTCACCGCGCCCACCACCCGCGCCTTGACCTGCCCGGCGACGATGCCCTCGCCGGCGGTCTCGAAAATGCCCCGCAATCGGGCCTTTCGGTCCACCAGCACCATGATGGTGCTGTGAACGAACAGGTCATCCGGCGACTGGCGCTCCGCCGGCGCCTTTTCGATGGCCGTGAGCTTGAGCGAATCCATCGCCAGCTTGGCAATCTCTTTTTTCGCGCCGGTAAGAAACATCCAGCGGCGCGGGTCGGCCCCGAACCGCTGGGCGTAGCCCTTGAGAACCGCCGGGGTGTCGAATCCCGGGTCGGTGGTCAGCGAAACCAGCCGCGCCTGGCTCGTCTCGGGCAGGGCCTCCTGAATTCCCTTCATTTGCCGCGTCATCCCCAGGCAAGGGCCGGGGCAGCGGGTGAAGATGATGTCCGCTACCCACACGCGTCCTTGGAGGTCCTTCAGCGAGACCGCCGCCGCGTCCTGGTTGGTCAGGGTGAAATCCCCGATCGAGCCATAGACTGGCAGCGACGCGCGGGCCAGGGTTTGGCCTTGCAGCACGGCGAAGAGCACCACGCCGCTCAGCAGGGCCGCGACCAGCCCAAAGCCCGCCCAGAGCAGCGGTCCGCCGCCGGGCGCTTCGGTTTGCTTCGATCTTTCACACATGGACGGTTTCTCCGGGTTTGGGCTGAAGCACTTTGATCCTGGGGTAGCGGGCGTGGATGCGCTGCTCGAACCAGTGGCGCGAATCCTCGTCTCCATGGGTGAGCAGCACCACCCTGGGTTCGACCTGCCCCACGAAATCGAGCAGGTCCTGGCGATTGGCATGGGCCGTCAGATCGAAGTCCTCGACCCGGCAGAGCCGCGTGACCTTGCCGGCCGCGGAACTGAAGTGAAAGGTCTCGCCGTGTTTGGCCGCCCGCAGCCGGCCGCCGGGCGTGTCCGGGTCGGTGTAGCCCACAAAAAAGATGGCCTGCCGCCGGTCGCCGGCCATGCGCAGGGCCAGGTCGTGAGCCGCCGTGTTCTCGCTCATCATCCCGGCGGTGATGACGAAGATGCGCCCCCCGTTGAGCTTGATCTTCTGGGACTGGCCAGGTTCCAGGACCACCAGGTTGAGGGCTTCCCGCAATTGGAGGTTGGGATACTGGCGGTGGGTGCGATGCGATTCCAAATCGTAGATTTCGGTGAACACGCGGCCCAGGCCGCCGATGAAAATGGGCTGCTCCTTGAGTTCGCCTTCGCCCAGCATGATGGCCAGCAGCGCCAGCACCTCCTGCGTGCGGCCCAGGGCGAAGGTGGGCAGGAGCACCGAGCGTTTCTCCGCCACGGCGCTGCGGAGGGCCTGGCGCAGCCGCGCCACCTCGCTCTGGCGCGAGAAGCCGGGCGGCAGCTCGCGGTTGCCCCGCGTCGTCTCCATCACCAGCACGTCCGCCCGCACCTCCTCGAACCGCGCCCCCTTGAGGAGGGTCTGGTCGTGGAAACAGGCGTCGCCCGTGTAGAAAAGCGTCTCCCGCCGGCCGCGCACCATCAGGCCCGCGGAGCCGAGCGCGTGGCCCGCGTCGTAGAATTCCAGCGTCGGCGAAAGGAACCCGCCGCGCGTCTTGCCGCCGGCGGCCCAGTCGATCTCGCGATTGTACTTGAACCCCTCGAACCGCGGCGCCAGGTCGTCCACTTCGTCATGGCTGAACAGCGGGTACTCCGGGATGCCCAATTCCTCGCGCTGGTGTTTCATGACATTGACCGAGTTATGGAGCACGCGTTCGGCCAGGAAGTAGCTCAACTCGCTCATCAGCACGTTGGCCTGGGGCGCGTAACGCAACGCGACGGGCAGCGAGCCCACGTGATCATGATGGCAGTGCGAGATCGCTATCGCGTCCAGGCTCGCATGCCGGATCAGCTCGTACAGCGGCAGGCCTTCCCGCCCCTCGCGTTTGGGATGGATGCCCGCGTCCATCAAAAGCCGGTGGCCTTCCAGCTCGACAAACCAGGCCGATGCGCCAATGTCGGCGTCGGGATTGAGATTGATGATCCGCATAAGGAACCCGCCATAACGTAGCAAGCTTCCGGCCCTTCCGCAACCGGCTTGCCGCAACCCAAACCGTCACTGCCCCCCGCCCGGCGGCGAAAGCCAGCGCGCCTGCTCGGCAAACCGGGCCCGTTCCTGCTCGGAGAGGCTGCGGCTTTGGGCGGCGCGGCGATAGACGGAAAGGGCCTGGTCGGGCCGGTTTTGTTGCTCGTAAATCCGGCCCAGCAGCGCGTAGGCTTCCGGGGCCGCCGGGGCCTGTTCCAGGAGCCGCTCGAGGGTGCGCGCCGCCTCGGCGGTGTTGCCCTGGCGCTCCTGGTAGAAGGCCAGCGTGTACACGTATTTCGATTCCCGCGGGCGGAGCGCGGCGGCGCGGCGGCACCAGGCCAGGGCTTCGCCGGGACGCTCCTCGGCCAGGAGCACGCCCAGATTGAAGGCGGCCGGCGCGCACTGGGCATCATAGTTGAACGCGGCGCGGAAGGCCGCCTCGGCCTCGGCCGGCCGTTGCACCTCGGCCAGCAGCATTCCCAGGTTGAGGTGGATGGCGGCGTTGGTGGGGTCCAGCCGGAGGGCTTGCCGCAGGCTGGCCTCGGCCTTGGGGTTCTGGCCGGTGAGGTTATAGGCGAGCGAGAGGTTCACCAGCGGGGAAATGTCTCGCGGTTCGAGCCTGCTGGCGGTCTTGAAAGCCTCGATGGCCGCCTCGTATTCGCGACGTTCCAGGCGGAAATTGCCCAGGTTGTCGTAAGCCGCGGAGTCGTCCGGACGGGCCAGGAACGACGCCAGCAATTCCTCGGTGGCGTTGCTGACCGCCGCCTGGCCGGCGGCGGGGAGCAGCTCGCCCGGCACGGCGGCCAAGGCGGCCGCCGCGCGCAGGCGGACCAGGCGGAAATCATCCCGCGCGGCGGCCGCCAGCAAGGGAATGAACTCTGGCCGCAGCCCTTGGCCCAGGGCCTGCGCCGCCGCGGCCCGCACCAGCGGCGAAGGGTCCTGGAGGCAGGGCTTGACGCCCTCCCATTTGGCCTCCTCGTCACAACCGCTCAGCAATTGAAGGAGTGACGCCGCCCAGATTTCCTCGCGTGCGGGGCTGGCCAGATAGCGGACGATCTCGGGCAGCCTGGACCAGTCTCGTTTTCGGGCCGCGGCAATCCAGCCGGCGCGCAGCAGGGTCGGCGCCTGGTAATCGCGGGGATGCCATTGGCGGACCTGGCGATCGGCCCAGGCGGCGCTCTGGTTGGTGTGGCACAGATTGCACGCGTTGGGCGAACCATAGGCCAGGGTGGCGGCGGGCATGGGCGGCCGAAACGAGTGATCCGAGCGCCGCATCCGCGCGAATTCCGTCACCGGCATGTGGCAGGACACGCACTGCGCCCCAGCCGTCCCCGCCTTATGGTGGGAGTGGAGGGCGGCGTCGGCGAGCTTCTCCTTGTGGCAGGGCAGGCAGGCGGCATCGGCGCTCTGGCCCGGAAACCGCTCGCGCCCGCTCGAGGTGTGGCAGCTCGTGCAGTCCAGTTGGCCCGGCTTCACGCAAGGGTTCAGCCGCCACGAGGTGAAGGTGAAGTTTTCTCCAAGGTCCCGCCCGTCCGGATAGAAATCGGCCTGTTCCAGGCCGGCCAGGCCGAAATGGTCGAAAAAACGGGCGCCGGGCGAGAACGAGCTGGTCAAGGGATACATCTTGGCGTGGCAGGAGCCGCACAAGGAATTCATCGGCTCGGCGGGCAGCTTTTTCAGGCCCACCAGCTTGAGGTCCTTCAGTGGCCGTCCCTTCGGCGTTTGCCGGGCAATCCGGAGGTGCTCGGCGCCCGGCCCGTGGCACGTCTCGCAGTTGATGCCCGGCTCCGACCAGGAGGTTTGGTAGCGGTCCGTCTGGAGCCGATAATGGTTGGTGAGTTGGCTCACATGGCAACTGAAACAGGCGGTGTTGAAGGTGTAGGGCGAATCGGTCCACTGCAGCGGTTCATCGGCTTGCCTCCCGAAATGGCGCATCGCGCTGGCGGCTACGTCGAACCATTCCTTGCGCCGCACGTCATATCCCACGGGCAGCACTTGCAGGCGGCCGCGTTCCAGGGGAGTCAGAAAGTAATACACGTTCTTGCCACCCATGGCCAGGTCGAGCCCAAAGGACCGCTCCCCGCCGGCGCCGCCTTCCCGCACGATGCCCTTGGCCACGTCCGCCAAATAGGTGTTGGCGCCGATGCGCAGCGGGGCCGCTTGCCCGCTCAGGTCCGCGCGGGCGGTCGCGTAAGCTTGCATGGCCAGCCCGTGATGCGAGGGCGCCCACAACTGGTAAAACTCCCGATGGCATTCCCGGCAACTCGACGAGCCCACGTAAGCGTTGCCCGGGGCCGCCGCCGGACCGCCCGCCAGCGCCCCCGCCGCCGCCATCAAACCCAGCCAAACCCCCGCGACCAAAGCCCGTTCCGGGCGCCGCAAGGCGCGGCCCCTGGGCGCCCGCGCGCCAGCCCCGAGGAACGAACCTGCATCAGCCCCGAGCATACCGTTGGTCAAATGCGGCGTGGCGCTTCCCCGGCCCGTTGCCGCCGGTGTGCGGCGCTCTTCAGATGTAATACATGCCTCGCTTATCGCCGCCTTCCCGGAGCAACTGCTCGAAGTTGATGCCGTCGGCGGCCGTTCGGAGGGCGTGCTGGAGCTTGCGCCAGGCCTCCTTGAGTTCGAGGGGACAGTCCGGGTCGCTCAGCGCCGGCGTGTCGAACACGGTGCCGTGTACCGCCCGGAGGATGTCGCCCAGGCTGATTTGGGCCGGGGCGCGCGCCAGGAGATAGCCCCCCTGCTTGCCGCGCACGCTGCGCGCGATGCCCTGCGCCTTGAGTTCGATGAGAATCTGGACCAGGTAATTGGCCGGCACGCCCTGCTCGGCGGCCAGGTCTTCGGCCCGCAACGCGGTCCCGTCCGCATAATGCCGCGCCAGGCCCAGCACCGCCCTGGCGGCGTAATCGCTCTTCACAGACAGCTTCACTCCCCTAGCCTAACGCCCCTCGCGCCCAATGGCCATACTTTTGCGCGTGGAGTGGGCTCACCCGAAGCCCGAGGCGTCCGCTTCCGGTGTCCGGAACTGGGGATGGTCTCGCAGCCGTTCCCAGGTTTGAGGCGAAAGGGGCGCCTGCCGGTAGCGCGGCTCCCACATTGGTTCGGCGCTGGTCGAGCGCCGGGCCCGCTCGAGCCAGCGCCGCCCCAGCGGCCGGCTCAGCAAGGCCAGGCTGTTGGCTGCCACCGTCGTTTCTTCCTTTTCGCCGGTCGCCTCGCCGATACCGACGTAAAACCCGGCCAGCAGCAGCGTCACCCGCAGCATGGTGCTACGGGAGTAGGTGGGCAGGGCGCAGGGACGCTCCGGGTCCAGCAACCGATGGAGGCCGGCAAAAAGCGGCTGGGTCCACATGGCGGGATTCGTGGCCGGCGAAAAGGCATCGAACAGGATCGTGTGCGGTTTGGGAAAAGCCCGCGCGCCGGGCTGATCGAGCAGCGCCGGAAAGTCCGCCAGGTGCGCCTCCCATTCCACGGCCACGTTGCCTTCGCGGAAACAGACCCGGCCTTCGTCGCGCAGTCTCCTCAGATGCGCCTCGAACCCGAGGAGATAACCGAGGTAGCGGGTGTTTTCCAGGGCAAAGCTCAGCGGCTCAAAGGTCTGGTCGAAGCTCAGCACGCGAATCGAGCACCGGACCTCCCGCGCCGCCCGCAGCACGGTCAGAGGGTTCGCGGCCGCCCCGAGACCAACGTCCCAGATCACAAATTCGCCCTCCTGCCCCCGGAGCCGCTCCACCAGTCCAAGTTGGCGAACATATAACTCCCCCGCCTCGGCTGCCGGCCCGACGACCGGATGGAACGTCTCGTGGTGGGCAAGCGAGTGCAGGCTGTGAGCGCCGCCGGCCAGTTTAACCAGTCTGTATTCCACGGCGGCCAGGGTCGGACATCCACGCGCCACTGTCCAGGGAAAGCGCCCGGCCCCAGTGGCCCCGGGCTCACGGAAGGGCCGCCCCTCGCCCCTCGTGCGCTTGCCCTAGTACCCGTACAGGCACTGGCCGCCCAGCGTGCAGAAGCCCGAATACTGCCGCCACCAGGAAAAGTCGATCCGGCCCGCCGCATCGAAAGGCGGGCAGCTCCCGTCATCCACGCCGTCCTGATACCGCACGGGAAACCTGGACGTTTTGCTCAGCCACATTCTCAGTTCCGAATGGCCGTCGGCGAACGAGAACCCGCACCCGCCGGCGTGCTCCGAGCCCGGCGTATCCGCCCAGGCCGTTTGCGTTGGGTCATTGTCGAAAAAGCCGTCGTTGATGGAATCCGGGTGCTCGTCAATGAAGAGCCACGTCCTGGCCGGCTTGGGCACCTCGGTGGTCTTGAGGAATTGGCGGTAAGTCCCGGCGGTGCCCCAGTGGATGCCCTGCCGCGTATCGTCCCCGGACTCCCCGTCGCTGAAGATGCCGAAGATGGCGTTCATTGAGATGCTCCGGTTGCGTTGCTTCCAGCCCGCCGCCCTTTGCTCCAGGCTCAGGTAATTGTCCGCCGGGCATTTATAGACCCCCAGCGCGGCGGCGGTGTATCGGCCCAGCACCCCGTTGGCAATCCAGGCCATGTTCGTAACGCTCCGGTCCTCGACCGAGCTGCCGGCCGTCCAATCCATCACGTTGTTTACCCAGTTGTCGAACTTGCCGTTGCTGATGGAATTCTCGGTCTCGGTCACGCCGTAATTGTTGGCGACCTTCTCGTTGCTGTCCCCGCAGTAAAGCTGCCAGGCGGTCATCAGTTGTCTGAGGTTGCTCAGGCAACCGACGGCTTGGGCCTTGATCTTGGCCTTGCTCAGCGCCGGCAGCAGCATGGATGCCAGAACGGCGATGATCGCGATGACCACCAGCAGCTCGATCAAGGTAAAACCCCGGCGCCGCCCCAACGGGGTCGCCTCGGCGTCAAGCTTGCGGGCGCAACCAACAGTGGATTCGGGCAAAGAAACAGGCAGCAGCGTTTTCATGACTTGTCTGGGTAAGCACCCTACTGCGCCGCCCCCGCTTTGTAAAGCCCGCACTCAGCCGCTGGCAGCAGTTCTCATTGTGATGTGGGGCAGGCTAGTACCTTCCCCCTCGTAGAAGGATGGGTTGGCGGGCGAGCCCTCTGGGCGCAGCTCG
>Ga0326728_10013315_pt1 | contig 17900 bp, 14 predicted proteins | sample MB3enrmetagenome_FD_207602 | JGI IMG/M metagenome (GOLD analysis project Ga0326728, IMG submission 207602) | Lab enriched peat soil microbial communities from McLean, Ithaca, NY, United States - MB31MN | ecosystem: Environmental > Terrestrial > Soil > Wetlands > Peat | place: USA: New York... | reverse complement strand
TGTCTTGCGGAAATCCTCAATGGTAACGGAATCGAGCGACGTTCGGTCCCCCCACAGCACTGCCTTCAACACTGCGCCGTAACGTCCCTGGGCCGACCACGGCGGATAGAGATCATCGATGCCCCGCAGCAGGCGCTGCCGTACCCTCTCCACGAATTCCGCCAGAGAAAAACCTGCGGTGTGCCCGATCCTTTCCACCAGCCGGGGGCTCCTGATGGTCCCCGTCCAGTAGATGTCCTCGATATCTTCCATCCAACGGCGAAAATCGAAGCTGCCGGGGTTTTGATAGGTGTGTGGCCTGCGGAGGCGTACAAGGGTTCGAATCTCGTCATGGAAATGAATTGCGAGCGGACCCCCGCCTTCGGTCCCGTCCCCACCCTCCCAGCCCTGGACCCGCAGGCGGACTTTGCCGGAGACGGGGTAGACGCGCTTGAGGTACTCGATCCGCTGCGCTTCCACGTCAAACTGCATCCCGTACCCGGCGCGATAAGGGGTGGAGATGACCCTTCCCTCCAGCCGCACGGGGTCGTTCAGGCTCACACCCATTGATTCGAGATAGCGAACATGGTTGAGGGGGAAGCGCTGCTCCCAGCGGCGAGCGTCCGCTACGCCCGCAAGCAACAGGCTGGCCAGCGCCAACCCCACTGCTGTGCGCCCCCAACCCCCCCGCAGCAGAATGAGTCCAATCAGAATGCAGGCGGCCGCGCCGGCAAGAAACCAATGGATTCCGAGCGTGGCGCGAAAGGAATGCGCCCACACAATTCCCAAGGCAAAGCTTATTGCCAGCGCCGCCAGCGGAGATTTGAAGGGGGTTCGAGATTTGTGGTCAGTCAGAGGCTCAGGCAAGGGGTCACTTCTCACCACTGGAGATTGTTCACAACCTGGGAACGCCGTCGGCGGACTTCTAGGAGCGCCGCCCATTCCAGGTAGGAGCTTATGGGGCATTGCCTCCAGCTAGCGCTTTATCCTCGTGCCGGGAACGAATCCCATTGTCGGCCCCGGCGAACGGTCAGGGACCTTCCCCGCCAATTCGCGAGAGCCGTGCTAGGGATTCTATGTGGTAGGTATGGGGAAAGCAATCGAAGAGTTCCAAAGTGTCGAGACGGTAATCATGTTGAAGTAAAAAACCTAAATCGCGGGCCAGGGTGGGCGGGCTGCAGGAAATGCAGTGCAGACGTTTGGGGCGCAAGGCGAGGAGAAGCTTCAAGGTTCCCGCTCCCACCCCGGCGCGAGGAGGGTCCATCACCACCAAGTCCGGGTCCATCTGCGCGCAACGCCGCAGGAAATCAAACGTCGCGCCGTGGATAGCTCGAATTTTCTTCCCGTCCGTGGCGCGCGCGTTGGCAGCGAGGTCAGCGGCCGCCGGCGGGTGCGCCTCCACCGCTATGACCTCGTCAAACCGCCTCGACAAGGGCAGCGTGAACAGGCCCACACCCGCGTAAAGGTCCATCGCGACTGCGCCGGAGGGTTCTCCCGCCACCGCCGCCACAAGTTCGGAGAGCATGAAGCGGGCGCTTTGAAAAAAAGACGTCGGGCTGAGGCGGTAGGCAAACTCCCCGGCGCGATAGGTGAGATGCGGCTCGCCAAAAACCTGCACCGCTCGATCCTGCGCGATGGCGACGGTCACCACGCCTTCAAGTTGTGTCAGGCACGCGCGGGCCAACGCTTCTGCTTCCTCCCCATTCTGATTCCCGTAGAGCGTGAGCATGACCTTTTCATCGCGATCATCAGCCAGCAGTTCCACCTCGCGGCCCTTGGCCAGTCGGCTGACCCAAGGTTCACGGCCGAGCACCGCGAGCAGCGCGTTCAAGCGTGGGGAAAGAATCGGGCAGGCGTCGATGGGGACCAGGCGGTTTGATTCCGCTTCGAAAAATCCCAGTGCCGGGGCGCCTTCCGAAGACCTGCCGACTTTCATCCGTGCCTGGTTGCGGTAATTCCACGCGGGGCCGGAATGCGCGGGAATGGCCCCGTCCCATTTCACCTGGCCCAGGCGGCGCAGTGTTTCGCGCAGGATTTCGGTTTTTGCCTCGACCTGCGCGGGGTAGGCAAGATGCTGGTATTGGCAGCCGCCGCAACGGCCGAAATAGCGACAAGGCGGTTCGACGCGCGCGGGCGATGGCTCCAGAATCCTCAGCGGGATGGCGTGGATAACACCTTTTTGACGCCGGACCTTCTCCACCTCCACCCGCTCGCCCGGCAGGACGCGCGGCGTCAAAACCGTGCGTCCGGCCTGGAAGCCCAGCGCCTCGCCGCCGTAAACCATCTTGACCGGTGAAAATTCAAAAGATGAAGGCACTCGTGCTCTTCCTCAAAGAGGCAATAGGCCATAAATTGCCCCCATATTTTAGCCCATGCGGGCAGATTATCCAAAGTTGACAATTGTTGTCAGCCGCTGTACGCTTTCCCTGTGAATGCAAACTTGGGTCCCGTCCTCGAAAATTTCGTCACCGAACTTCTTGAATCAGGCCTCTACCAGTCCCAAAGCGAGATCATCCGCGAGGGCTTGCGGCTCTTGAAAGAACGTGAGGACTTGAAACGCCTTCGATTGGACGACCTGCGCAGGGAAATTGCGCTGGGCAGTGAGCAAGCCGATCGGGGCGAGTTCGTGGACGGTCCGGCAACTTTTCGGCAAATTCGTGGACGCCGCTCCGCTCGGCGCGCTTCATGACCCGATTCGTCCTTACCCGGCTTGCCCGCCAGGACCTTGAAGAGATTTGGGATTATTTGGCTGCGGAAAATCGCCAGGCGGCGGAACGCGTATTCAAGGGAATCGAAGCCGCCATCAGGAAATTAGCCAAGACACCCACGCTTGGCCACTTGCGTGAAGACTTGGCCGACCGCCGGAATCGCTTTTTCCTTGTCTACTCATATCTTATCGTCTACCGGTCGGGAACCAAGCCACTCGAAATTATTCGCATTTTACATGCCTCACGAGACGTCCGCGATCTTTTGGGACTGGACGCCGATGAGTCCTGACTGTAGTGTTTTTCTTATCCGGCTACAAGTAGAACAAGCTCAAGCGCGGAATCCGGTAATGCTCCAGCAGGCGGTTCTTGAGGTAACGGCGTTCCAGTGATTCCACTTCCGCTGCCGGCATCTTACGGCGCACGGGAGCGAGGCTTCGATCTACTTCCGCCCGCAATCCCGCCAGAATTTCCACTGGAGTTGCCCGCATCAGCGATGCGTTCAGCTTTTCTTCCAGCGCCGTCAGATGCCTTTCTGTTTCTTCCAAGTCACCCGTGGCCTGGCCCTGGGCGCGCGCTCCCAGGGTTTGCAAGGCCGCGGCTGCTTCCGCCAGTTCGTCGGCAAGGACTTGTTTCCCTTGTTCCCGCGCCTGCCGGCCGGCGCTTTCCACGGCTCCCGCACACCGCGCGAAAAATTTCGTCATTTCATCCGTGGAGAAAGGAGCTTCCGCCTCCGCCTTCGCAGGGTGGGCCGAGCCTCCCTGCGCCGCCATGGCACGAGATTCCTCCACGGCGCGGAAAACTTCCTGCGAACAATACGCCAGCGTGTTCACCTTGCGATAGCTGCGTTTCCCCGCCTTGAACTTGTCGAACGAGCGCTCAATCCCCGCCAGCACGGCTTCCAGCGGGAAACCCTGTTCTTTCCAGGATTCCACCAGCGCCCAATCGAGCGGGGAGAGCAGGACGGGCTCCGAACGGCACTTGCGGAACTGCTCCTCGATCTCCGTGAAGTAGTTGAAGTAGTTTTCCAAGATAAATCCAGGTGTCGGGTGCAACATCAAGGTTAAAGGGTAAAGGGTGAAGGGTAGAGGATAAAGGATAACCCTCCGGGGACCTCATCCTTTACCCCTTAACCTTCCGCCGGCCCCCATCCAGCCCCTTGTCCCTGAAACCTTCCGCCTATCTCTTCCGCGTTCCTGACTGGTTGCGATGGTAAATAATGCGCAGGCCATCGAGGGTCAGGGAAGAATCGATGGTCGGTTGGTACTTGGACGAGCCCGCCACCAGCGGGGCTTGGCCCCCCGTCGCGATGACCTTGGTCTGTTTCCCCAGAATCGCGCACAGGCGGTCCAGCATGCCGTCCACCGCATCCACTGCGCCATAGAACAGACCGGATTGGATATTGCTGATGGTATTGGTGCCAATCACGCGGTCCGGCTCGCGAAATTCCACGCGCGGCAGCTTGGCGGTGCGCTGAAACAAGGCGTCCGCGGCGATGCCGATTCCCGGCATGATCACCCCGCCCAGGTATTCACCCTTGGGTGAAATGCAATCAAAGGTGATGGCGGTTCCAAAATCCAGCACAATGCACGGGCCGCCATACTTCTCATAGGCGGCCACCCCGTCCGCGATGCGGTCAGCCCCCACCTCTTGGGGAGTATCGACCAGGATGGCCATGCCCGTGCGCGTTCCCGGCCCCAGAAACTGGGCCTCCATTTTGAAATATTTCCTGGCCATTTCCGCCAGCACGGAATTCATGGGGGGCACGACGCTGGCAATCATCATCCCGCTGATTTCGGACGCCGGGAATTTCTCCAGGGCGAAAAGGTTGTGGATCAGAATCCCGTACTCGTCAGCCGTCCGCTCGCGGCTGGTCGCCAGCCGCCAGAGCGCCCGCAGGGTCTCCCCCTGGTACAAGCCCAGGACGGTGTTGGTGTTGCCTGCGTCGATCACAAGGATTGTGGTGTTGGGGGTATCCATAAGCGATCCCAAAGGTGCTCCTCACGCCGAGCCTTCCCATTTTGACGAAGCAAGTCGTTGTGGAACGGCCCGCGCCGGTTTTCGTGCTGCCGGCCTGCCACCAAAATCTTATCATGCTATTGGGATCTGCGCGCCAATTGGGATTCCTTGCCGGGCGACGCAGAATCGGCGGCAGGGATGCCACTTCCTGCCGGCAAATTCCCCGAGTATACTTCCCCACCAGGAGGTTCGGGACCGCCTTCCCACCCCTGGTAACTTATGGATTACGTCGACCTCGCAGAAGAGCAGCGCAAGCTGAGAGAACGCTATGCCGAACTGAGCGATGAGCAAATCGCATTGATGTGGACGCAGATCGACGATTACACCGACCTCGCTCAGCAAGTCTTACGTGAGGAGACTTCCAAACGCGGCTTGGCCAAACCGGATCAACTGTTCTCGAACGACCCTGTCGAAATCGCCCGCCAGGCCTTGCGGGTGGGAGCTGCCGCGCGAGGCTTGAGTCCTCGAGGAGAATCCGCGAACGACCAGATTCCGCAAGGCACCTGCGCATCGCAGAATAACTCAGACCCGGCAGTTTGCGACGCCTTGCCACAAGGGTATGATCCGCATGCCTATGATCTGGTACACGCTTGGGATGCTTCCAGTCAGGCCGAAGCGCGCAAGGTCATGGACCTCCTCGATAAGGTCGGTGTCAAATGCTACGTGGGTTCTGACAACGTTGAGAGTGTTGACGATTACAAGGCTGACTGGGACGATGAAGTGGAGATCAAGGTGATGAAGTTCCAGAAGGGTTTTGTAATCAGTGGACTCAGGAATTATCTTCAGCCCAAGCCCGAGGACTTCTTCCTGGAAGAGGGCGCTTATGAGGTGCGTTGTCCTTGCTGCGCTTCTCAGGATGTAATTCTTGAGGGGCTCGACCCGGAACTGCGAGGAGAGCCCACCCCTGAGGTGAAGAACAAGTGGCAATGTCCTGATTGCGGTCACCGCTGGGAGGACGATGGTATTGTGAAGAGAAGTTGACGCGGGGTGCAACGTTGGCATGCGCGAGGTGCTGAGTTGAGAAAACTTGCAGCCATGGCAATGGCTTTGTTGGTGCTTGACCTCATTACCCCGGCCCCTGTGCAAGTTCAGCCGCGACTAAACGTAGGGGCTTTCGGAGGGTGGAGCGAGCCGCTGCCACCCTTGAAGGTGCCTCCAACCCTGCGTCAGTTTGTCCCCGGGGGCGCCATCCTCCGCGCCATCATCAATACACAAATGGTCTCCGACGGCGAGACCTGGTTGCTTTACGATAATGGGGACAATTTCCCGGAGGTGCATTTGGATGCGGTCCGCGCCGGCAAAGTCGCAAGTCTGTTTGACAGCGTCATTGCAAGCGTTGCCGGTTTAGTGCCGTTTACCATCGATCGGAAAAGCCAGATGCTGGCCTTCGCCAATCACGATGGCGGAGATTGCAGCGACACAACGTTTGCGATATTCGCTGCTCGGGCGGGGACCTACCAGAAGATATTCGACATTCAAACCGAAGAAGGCAGGATGAAGATCTTCGAGGATTCTACTGAGCGCATTGAGGTTTGGTCAGCTTCTTACCATTTGAACACAAAAAACTGTATATGGTGTCCACACAGGTACCAAGTTGAGACCTATGTGTGGCAGAGCGGCAAATTTAAGCGAACCCACACGCGGCGGACGTCAGAACAACTCGATCCTGCTGAGATCGCTGGCACGCCCTTTATCCTGCTACCTCTCGGACGGGGGAACTTACCTACAACCCAACCCTGACCACAACGAACGTTAGTCAACCCGGTTGGGGTTGGCGATGTCGCGTGGGTTCTGCTGTCCGCAGGTTAAAACCTGCGGCTACCCAGGGTTGGCCCCTGCCGGGGCTCGACCAAGGCGAGAAAATATTACTTCACTTCCAGCACTTCGCCAGCCACCAGGGAATCCGGGCGTCCGTCGTCGTACTGGATTTTCAGCGCGCCGCTGGCGTCCAGCCCGGTGGTGGTGGCCAACGTTTCGCCCGCTGCCGTGACCACGCGAACGCGCTTGCCATGCGCGAAGGTGGAAGCCGCTTCCCATCGTTCGGTGATCGCCTTGTTCCCGTTATTGAGCAGCATTTGATAATAGCGCTCAAGATCGCGCAGCAAAGTGACGAGCACCTGGATGCGGGAAATTCCGCGGTGCGCTTCCATGCGCAGCGAGGTGGCAATGTTTTCCAATTCCCGCGGCATCACGCTGTGATTGACATTGATTCCAATGCCCAGCACCACCGCGTGCAAGCGGTCGACTTCGGCGCTCATTTCGGTCAGAATCCCACAGACCTTTTTCCCATTCACCAGTAAATCGTTGGGCCAGCGAATGTCCACGGCAAGGCCGGTAACCGTGCTTACCGCTTTCTGCGCCGCGAGGCCAGCCATGAGCGTGAGCACGGGAGCGGCGGCCGGCGCCAGGGGCGGCCGCAGAATAATCGAAGTGTAAATGCCGCTGGATTTTTCCGAGAACCAGGCGCGGCCCAGGCGGCCCCGCCCGGCCGTTTGCTCCTCCGCCACCACCACGGTTCCGTGCTCGGCCCCATCTGCCGCTAGTTTGATGGCCACACCGTTCGTGGAGTCGGTGCGGAAGTAATGAACGATATTGCGGCCGATGGGGCATTCGCCCAGTTCGGCCCGCACCAGACTGGGGGTGAGGATGTCGGGGATCGTCACCAACTGATATCCTTCCGCCGGCACTCCGCGGATTTCCACGCCCAGGGAGCGCAGGTTTTCAATCCATCTCCAAACCTGAAAGCGCGTCACGCCAATTTCCGAGGCAATCTTCGGACCCGGCACCACCACGGTGGCGTTCTTCACCAGGAGATGAATCAGCTTGTCGATTCTGCGATCAGTGCTGGTGGTTGACATGGGCGTAATTGAGATCGGGTGATCCGGTGATCGGGCGATCGGGTGAACAAAGAACAACCCAGACCGTATGGCTTTTTCTTCACCCGATCATCCGATCTCCCGACCCCCCGATCTCCCGATTCCTAAAGCGGCACAATGCGGAAGTTGATGTCCACGGCGGCGGCGGAGTGAGTGACCGCGCCGACGGAGACATAATCCACTCCCGCTTCCGCGAAAGCGCGAATGTTAGTTGCATTGATGCCCCCGGAGACTTCCAGCCGCACGCGCCCCGCCGCGCGCTCGACGCACTCCCGAACTTCCGCGGGGGTCATATTATCCAGCAGCACGCTGTCGGCGCCGGCCAGGATGGCCTGGTCCAATTCCTCCCGGGAGGTGATTTCCACTTCCACGTGATAACCCGCCGGGCGCGCCTGGACCGCGCGTTCCACCGCGGTGCGAACGCCTCCCACCAGGCGCAGGTGGTTCCCTTTGATCAGAATACCGTCATCCAAACGCAGGCGGTGATTTTTTCCGCCACCCATGCGCACCGCATATTTTTCCAGGCTGCGCAATCCGGGCGTGGTTTTTCGGGTGTCAAGAAATTCCGCGCGCGTACCTGCCAACTCCTCTTTCAACTGGCGCGCGCAGGTAGCGATGCCGCTCAGGTGCTGTAGAAAGTTCAGCGCCACGCGCTCGCCGGCCAGCAACGGACCTGCCGCTCCACAGATGGATGCCAGCAGCGTGCCCGGCGCAACCTCCGTCCCCTCTTCCACCCCCTCCTGCCACTCCAGGGTGGAGTCGAGGACTTCAAAAACCTTGCGCGCCACGGGCAAACCGGCCACCACCAGCCGCTGCTTGCTGTAAAAGGCGCCTTGCGCCCGCACGGCTTCGGGAAGGGTGACGCGCGTTGTCAAGTCGCCCTGCCCCAAATCTTCGGCGAGCGCGTGAAACACCAGATCCCCCAGTGCTTCGGAAGAAAACCCCAACCAATCGGCCGACTCGTCCGCAGCCGGAGGACTCAGATAACCACCCACGATTCATCCCAACCTTTCGAGTGATTCAGAAACCTTGCGGAGATGTTCCGCGAGTTCCTTAAGCCGGTGCTCAGCCCCGCGCACGATATCCCGCGGGGCGCGCGCCAGAAAATCCTGGTTGGCCAGTTGCGTCCGCACCTGGGCAAGCTGTTGCTCAAGTTTCTGTTTTTCTTTTTGCAAGCGCGCCCGTTCGGCCTCGTAGTCCACTTTCTCCTCATGCAGAATGCGCAGGTCGAAAGAAGCGCCCGAGCGAACATCGGGCAAGTCCGCAGAGAGGCGGCCCCGCGTCAAGTGCATGGCTTGCATGCCGGCCAGGCGGAGAATGGTTTCCTGATGGGTGCGGAGGATTTCCAGCAGACGCAGATCCTCCGCGGCCACCTGCAGGCTGGGCTTTTGCTTTTGCAGGGCCATTTCCGCCTTGGCGTTGCGCGCCGTGACCACCAGTTCCTGGACCTTCTCGAACTGCTTTTCGGAGATGGGATCCGCCACGCGCTCGGTGACCAGGCGGAAATCCTTCAAAGAAATGGAATCGCCCCCGCTCCTCTGGGGAAGCATATGCCACAATTCCTCGGTGATAAAGGGCATGAAGGGGTGGAGCAAGCGCAGCGACGCTTCAAAAACGCGTCCCAAATTGATCCATGCGGGCGAAATCCTCTCAGCCTCCGCCGGGCGGGTGATTTCCGGCTTGACCCACTCCACGTACCAGTCGCAAAGCTCGTGCCAGAAGAAGTGATAGATTTTGAACGCCGCCTCGTGGAAACGGTATTCCGTCAAAGCCTCTTCGATTTCCCGGGTCACGGCCGCCAGGCGGGAAAATATCCAGCGGTCCGCCAGCGCCAGATGCTCGGCCGCCGCCATGGGCTCAAAACCCAGGCCGGGAATCGGTTGCAGCGCCTGCCCCAGTTGGGCGCGCGGTTTTTCCGGCAGGTTTTGGAGGTTCATCAGGATGAAACGGCCGGCGTTCCAGATCTTGTTGGCGAAGGCGCGATACGCCTCGACCTTGTCCTCCGAAAAGGCGATGTCCGTCCCGGGCGCGGCGCTGATGGCCAGCGCGAAGCGCACCGCGTCGGTCCCGTATTTCTCCGTGACCTCCAGCGGATCCAGCACATTGCCCTTGGTCTTCGACATCTTCTGGCGCTCGGCGTCGCGCACCAGCGCGTGGATATAAAGCTCGCGGAACGGCACATCCTTCATGAATTTCAAACCCATCATCATCATGCGCGCGCCCCAGAAAAACAGGATATCGAAGCCCATGATCATCAGGGTGTTGGGATAAAATCGAAACAAGTCCGTGGTCTCATCCGGCCAGCCCAGGGTGGCGAACGGCCACAGGCCGGAGCTGAACCAGGTGTCGAGAGTGTCCTCGTCCGCGCGCAAAGAGGCATTCCCGCATTTCCGGCACTTCCCGGGGGGCTGGCGCGCCACTATGACTTCTCCGCACGCGTCGCAGTACCAGGCGGGAATGCGGTGCCCCCACCAGAGTTGCCGCGAAATGCACCAGTCATAAATCTTGTTCATCCAGTCGAGATAAATCTTTTTGTAGTTGTCGGGCGTAACGCGCACCCGTCCGCTTTCCACCGCCTGAATCGCAGGTTCCGCCAGGGGCTGCGTTTTCAGGAACCACTGTGTGGAAAGCAGCGGTTCAATGACCGTCTTGCAGCGCTGGCAGGTCCCCACGCTGAGCGGATAGTCTTCGATTTTTTCGAGCCATCCCTGCTCCCGCAGGTCCCGCACCACGGCGGCACGCGCCTCGGAGCGGTCGAGTCCCTGGTAGGCTGGCCCGGCGTCGGCGGTCATGCGCGCGTGCTCATCAATCACCACCACGCGCGGCAGGTGGTGCCGCAGGGAGATGGCGTAGTCGTTGGCGTCATGTGCGGGCGTCACCTTCACGGCGCCGGTGCCGAACTTGGGGTCGACAAAGTCATCGGTGACAACGGGAATGATCCTCCCCAGCAAAGGCAGCCGGATTTTGCGCCCCTGCGCGGATTGGTAACGCGCATCGGCGGGATTCACGGCCACCGCCGTGTCCCCCAGCATGGTTTCCGGCCGGGTGGTGGCCACGGTCAAGTGCCCCTGGCCGTCTTCAAAAGGATAGCGGATGTACCACAGGTGGCCGGGACGATCTTCGTGGATGACTTCCAGGTCGGACACGGCCGTGCCGCAGCGCGGGCACCAATTCACGATGTACTGCCCGCGATAGATCAGCCCTTCTTCGTAGAGGCGGATGAAAACTTCCTGCACGGAGCGTGTGTAGGCGGCATCCATGGTGAAGCGGTCGCGCGTCCAATCCACGGAAGCGCCCAGGCGCTCCATCTGCCGGCGAATGGTTCCGCCATTTTCTTCTTTCCACTTCCAGCACTGCTCGAGAAATTTCTCCCGGCCCATTTCGATGCGCAGGCGCTGACCCTCGCGCTGCCAGGCGCTCTTGGCCTGCGCGCCTTCCAGGGCGGGCAGGGCGGCGCGCCCCAGTTCCCGCTCCACAATCATCTGCGTGGCGATGGCGGCGTGGTCCGTGCCCGGCAGCCAGAGCACGTTCTCGCCCCGCATGCGATGCCAGCGCATCAGAATATCGATTTCCGTGTGCTCCAGCATGTGTCCCATGTGGAGCGAACCCGTGATATTGGGGGGCGGAATCACCAGGCAGAAATGTGGGGAGGTGGTATCGTCAGCGGGCCGGTAGAGGTCCTGCGCAACCCAGAAATGGGCCCAGCGGGGTTCAATGTTTTCCGGCGAATAAACCTTGGGGATCTCGGTTTCCAAAGGAACCTTCTCCTGAATAAATCCGACAATAGATTGAAATCAAATTAATATACCGGCTGCGTGGAGGTGAGTCAAACCTTCGTGTGGCCCCGCCCGGCCTTACCGCCGCTTGAAGCCCGAATTCCCCCTAAAGTTTTGCTCATGTCCTGCCGATTTTCGAAGAAGGACCTTCGCTTACCTTCAGGGGAGCAGTCCTTGAGGAAAGGAGACTTATGCCTGGACTAAATTGTTGGGAGTTCAAGAAATGCGGGCGTCAGCCCGACGGAATCAAAGCCTCTGAACTTGGAGTGTGTCCCGCCGCATCGGCGAGCAGCGTTAACGGCGCCAATGGCGGGACAAATGGGGGAAGGGTGTGCTGGTATATTGCCGGGACACTTTGCGGCGGGAAGGTACAAGGGACATTTGCAACCAAGCTTACCAATTGCATGCAATGTGAGTTTTACAAATCGGTGCTGACGGCGGAAGGGGCGAACGCCGCGAAGGGGAGCGATGTCATGGCCAGGTTAAGTCACCAATAGCAGACCGCCTGGGCTGCCCCCGGTTCGTCTGCAGGAATCCGGCTTATAAGATCAGCTGCAAGCTGATCCCCACGTTTCGCGGGCAGAGGCTTCCGGGGGCTTCGGGGAGTGCGGAGAGGGAATCGAGCCGGCCGGAAGTCAAGGGTGAGGGGAGGCCGTACCGACAGTGATTTCGGTGGCGATTTCGTCGGCAAGCCGCTTGGCAATCTCCTCCACAGCTTCCTTGGACAAGATGGGGGGTGACATCCTTGTCACCACTTTGTGGATAATGCTGTAGAACAAGTCCCAGTCGAACGACGGTTGTGGGGCAGGAATCTCGGCTGCAGGCGCGGCGGGCGACTCTTTTGCCGGGGGCTCAATCGACGCAATTTCCGAATCGATAATCTCCGGCTTGACCGCGGCAGGAGCGAATTGCCAAAGGGTTGCTTCGGGAACAGCCCCAGCAGGAGCGGCATGCGCATCGGCCTCTTGTGGCGCGACCTCGGGAGGAGCAGCGTGCGATTCAATCGCTGCCAGCACCGCCCCACCAGAAGCGATCCCCAAACCCAGCACTTCCGGCCCAGCCTTATCAAGCGCGGTCTGCCAGAAGCCTTCATCGGGCGCGGCTTTGGGGGTGGTGACTTGCGGATGGACAGTTTCCGGCGTGGCCTCATGAGGAGCGGCCTGCGTCTCAACCGCCACCGGCGCCGCCTCCGGGGTAACCGCGTTGGACTCGACCGCTTCCGGCGCCGCCTCAACCGGAGGGGCCGGCGATTCGACCACTTCTGGTACGGCTTCAGGGGCAGCGGCTTGCGGATGGATCGCTTCCGTCACGGCCTCGGGTATAGCGGTGTGCAAATCGATCGCTTCCGGCGCCGCCTCAACAGGAGGGGCCGGCGATTCGACGACTTCCGGTGCGGTTTCAGAGGCAACGGCTTGCGGATGGATCGCTTCCGTCACGGCCTCGGGTGTAGCGGTGTGCAAATCGATCGCTTCCGGCGCCGCCTCAACCGGAGGGGCCGGCGGTTCCATCACTTCCGGCGCGGCTTCAGGGGCAATGGCTTGCGATTGGATCGTTTCCGTCACGGCCTCGGTAAAAGCAGTCTGCGTATCGACCGCTGCCGGCATTGCCTCAACAGGTGCGGCTTGCGAATCGCCCCCTTCCGGATGGGCAGTGGGAGGAGCGATTGCCGCCGCGGCTTCCTCCGGCGCGGTCTCAGGGGGAGCAACCTGCGCATCGATGCGTTCCAAAACGATTTCAGCCAGGGCGACTTCTCTGTAGCCTCGCCCGGGCGCGGTCTCAAAAGGAGCAACCTTTGCATAGACCCCTTCCGGTGTGGCTTCAGGAGGAGCGAAGTTCGATTCGACCTCCGCACGGGCGGTCTCAGACGGGGCCATTTCCGCAGGGGCCGCTTCGGGCGCGGCCTCGGGATGAGCGATTTCGGCATGAGCCGCTTCCGGGGCGGATTCATGACCCGCGTATTCAGTAATGGGAACGGCCACGGCGGGCGCCGACGCAGCAATGTCCACGGGCGTGCCTACTATCATTTCAGAGGCAAAGTGGACTTGTCCGGCGGCGGCATCGTCCAAGGAGAAGCTGTCCAGGCTGATGGCGGTAACGGGAGCAGCCATCGGCGAGGGTTCAGGAGGCGGCTCCAGTGGGGTTTCCTGAGCAGCTACGGGTGAGGATTCAGGAGGTGGCTCCAGGGGCGTTTCCTGAGCAGCGACGGGAGCTTCAGCTTCGGGTGGCGGCGGCAAGGCGGTGTCACCGGTGGGTTCAGGAGCCGGGGGAGCAGGGACCGCCTCATCTTTCCAAACCGGCTCGATCAGGTCGAGCGGGGTGCGGAAAATCATGGTGCGACTGATGGGGGATGGGGCGGGCGTCTCGGGGGCGTGGGTGGACTCATCCTTGAGGACGGTCGGCTCCGCGGGCGCCGATTCCAGCCGTTCAAAGTACGTGGGAGCAGGTTCCGGAAAAGGCGAATGTGGTGGTGCAGATGGATTGGCAGCCGATGAGTCCTCCGCGGCAAGCGGAGTTTCCCCGGCAAATGCGCTGGGCGGCTGGTGAACGGTCGCGGCATAGCTCTCGGTTTCCGCTTGCCGGGTGGTGAAGGGGGCTTCCTTTTCGGCCGGCTGGGATTCCGCAGAAGATGCCGGCGCCGTTTCTGCGGCGGGCTCTGCGAGTGCAACCCCTCCAGCGGCCGTGGAAAAATCCGGTTCGACGTGCTGCACCACCGTGGGCGCATATTCCGGCTCTTCGCTGAAAGCCGTAAATTCCCGGGTCGTCTCGCGCTGAGGGGGCGCAGGGGGAGATGCGGGGGTGAGGGAGGCCGCTGCGAACTGCGCCGCAAACCTTGTGACGATGGCGGCCAGTTCATGGGCTTCAAAGGGTTTCTTGATGATTCCGTCCGCGCCCACTTCCGCCCCGCGCGCCCGGTCATAAGGCTCCATATCGCTGGCGACAAGCAATACCGGCACGTGCGTCAGTTCAGGGGACTTCTTTACGAACTCGCAAACTTCATAGCCATCCCTGCCCGGCATGGAGACATCGGCAAGAACGACCACCGGATGCAGCACGGCCAGCCGCTTGATTGCAGCCACACCGTTGGAAACGGTTTCAACCTCAAATCCTTCACCCTTCAATATTCCGAGCGCGCGCTTTTGAATGGTGGGGCTGTCATCGGCAACCAGAACAATCCGAGCCACAGGATTCTCCTATGTTTTGCGCCAATCCAGGATCGCATGAGAAATACCATGACGCCCCCCGGAAGTCAAGGTGCAACCGATTGGGAATCTTGGATTTGCATAGTCATTTTGGGGCCTGCGAAGAGCCCGCGGAGGAAAGCTTATGAAGCGGTCCGCCGCCACGGACTACCCTGCAAGGACTCGTTGCGGGTAGCTGCCTGGGGCGGCACGTCCGCGAGCCAATCATCACGATTCAGCCGTCACTTCACGCCCGCGATCAAAAGGGGTCAACAATCTTCTTTAAGACGTGAAGGCGCCCTTTCTTCTTGGCAGGCTCCGCCGGTTTAGTAGCCTCGGTCTGGCCCTTGGCGGGCGTACTCCCAGTGGCCTTGCTGTTGTCCTTGTTGGCGGCGGTGGCAGGCGCCGGCTTCGGGGGCTCTGCACTCTTCTCCGGCACCGGTGTGGCCACCACCACGGCGGGGACGGGCGTGGCGACTTCGGGCGCCTTCACGGCCTCGATCACACTGCCGGATCCGCCAATATGCACGGGCCCGTAAAGGGTCGCGCCGGTATCAGGAGCGCTTGACATCAACATTTGGAGCTTGGTGAGCCAGTCGCGCTGCACATGATGGGTCGCGTCCGCCCGGGCGCGTGCCAGCATGGCCCGGGTGGGCCGGGGGAGGGGCTGCTTCATGGCGGTCAGGCGCTCTTTGGCTTGAGGAACCAGGGGGCTGAGCGGAAAGTCGGTAATGACGTGGGAATAATAAGGGATCGCCTCGCGCCCTCTCCTTAAATGCTCCAGACTCTGCCCCAGGTAATAAAGCGCGCCGTCACCTCCGCTAAAATCGGGGTACTTGTCCACAATTTCCTGGAAGCGCGAGCGCGATGCCAGGTAGGCTCCGCGCAGGTAATAAAAGTTGGCCGTGTAGTAATCTCCCTCCGCCAGCACTTCCTGGGTTTGGCGCAATCGTCCCTTGACGCGCGGGATCATAGGACTGTCGGGATACTTCAAGAGGAACTCCTTGAATTCCGCCTCCGCCAGCAACGCCTCCGTCTGGTCACGGTCCGCCTTCGCCTCCATACGGGCATGCGCCATACCCACGCGGTACTGTGCTTCCGGGGCCTCCGGCGCCGTGGGGAAAAAGGTGATGAAGTCCTTATATTCCGATTCCGCCTGTGTGAGTCCGGAAGTTCCGCCTTCGTTGTAATAGGAATCCGCAATCTCCAGCTTGGCCTTGGAAAGATATTCGCTGTCCGGGTAGGTGTTGATGAGGGTTTGCAGGGTCAGCCGTCCCACTTCAAACCGCGAGTGGGCAATTTCATGGGTGGCTTTCTGGTAAAGAACCTTGTCCGGCTGCTCGCCCGGGGCAAAGACCAACCCCGGGTCGGGGTGGTGCAGGTTATTAACTGCTGCGCAGCCAGGAAGGAAGGCAATGGCGAGCCCCATCAGGCCCGCGGTCAGGGCTTTTCGAGCGGTCATGGTTGTGGGTCGGTTGAACAGAAATCTAGCTCCTCATCGAAATCAAACTCTGGAAACCTGACGCAAAGAGGCAGCCCGGCGCACCAACTCTGCCAGGCGCCTTCCGGGGTCCTTCTGAAAGATGTCGGAACCGGCCACGAGGATGTCTGCCCCGGCCTCTCCCAGCGGCTCAATCTGCTCCTCCCCGATGCCTCCCTCGACTTGAATTGCAAAATCCAGGCGCCGGTCGCGGCGCACGCCGCTGGCCGTTCGGACCTTGGCGAGCGTCCGGGGGAGAAACGGGGAATCGGCAAATCCCAGGTCTGCCGAAAGTATCAGCAGGCAGGCAATTTCCCCCAGGGCGTCGGCGACCGATTCTATCGCTGTCGAGGGATTCAGCGCCAACCCCGCTTGGGTGCTGAGAACCTTGTGCAGGTTCGGCGTTGCCTCGGCATGGATGGCAATGCGGTCCGCCCCGATTTCGACAAATTCCTGCACGTAACGTTCCGGCCGCTCAATCAGCAGGTGCACGTCCAAAACCAGGTCGGTGGCGCGGCGCACGCTTTTTATGACCGGCTGGCCCACGCTGATGTGGGGAACAAAGTGCCCATCCATCACATCGACGTGAACCATGGGCGCCCCAGACTCCTTGATGAAGCGCAGTGCGTCGCCGAGCCGGGTAAAATCCGCCGCCAAAAGAGCAGGGGCAATAAGGGCCATAAATGCTGTTCCACGACGAAGCCTCTTGCCGTGAGAAACGTCCCTTAGATTAACACAACTCCCCGCACTTCGGGCAAGGCATGCGATGCGCTTATAGCTGCCATAACAATTATTTAATCGTTTGCGGCAGGAGATTTAATCCATCACTCGGCCGGAGGAGTATAATGACCCTTAAACGGTGACCCCCCTCGCAGGGATGGAGGATGTACTCCATGGCACGTGAATTTACCACACAACAGCTTGCTGATTTCCTCTTTGACCGCATTATTGTGAATTGCCCCAAGTGCCTTGACAATCGCTGCCTGAAGATTGCTTGCACGCTGGTGGCGGAAGAACTGATGGAAGAAGCCGACCTCGTTCACAAGCTCGAGCCGGTATCGGACGGCGGCGCATAAGAGCTGGTCCGGAGTCCGAGGTTCGAAGTCCGGCTCTCTATGGCTGTGAGTCCGGGTCCCGAGCTTCGGACTTCGGACTCTGGACGGCGGGCCCTTCTTTTCCAATCATCCAGGAACCGAGCCACAACAACGCCACCGTGTCGATCATCCAGTGCGCGAGCATGGCGGGATAGAGATTTCCCCATTGCACCACCGGATAGGCGAGCAGCGCGCCCAGCAGTCCGGCGCGGATCATGCCGCTCCAGCCCTGGTAGAAGTGCGCCAGTCCAAACGCCGCGGAAGACACCACCCAGGCCCACAGAAGTGAGTGGAGCCAGTCATGAAATTGCGTCAGCAGAAAGCCGCGGAAGAGAAATTCCTCGCAAAACGCTGCGGTGGGGGAGATGATCAGGACTGCCCAGAATCTCTCGCGGGGTGTCGCAGGGATCAGCAGGTAAACCAGGGGGGCTTCGCGCGGCAGCCATCCGCGCTGTTCGCACCAGACCACCAGGCTCAACGCCAGAAGCGCCGCCCCCGCGATACCCGCGCCCCACTCCACCAGGGGTAGCAAAGGCATAGCGGCAAAACCCCTGACGAAGACCTTGCGCGCGACCAGGAACACAACTCCCAAACCCACCAGGGTCAGAAGCCACTGGGACAACACTGCGGAAAGGTAGAGCCTCAGGCGGGGGATCCGTTGGATTTCACTGTTTCGGGCGCTAGAGTAAGAGAGGGCCGGCACTCCCACCACCAGCACCAGAGCAAAAAGGACGGCGATCAGCGTGGTGAACATGCCTGAACTCGGGATTGGGGGAACGCTATGGCTGCTTC
>Ga0326728_10013314_pt1 | contig 17901 bp, 17 predicted proteins | sample MB3enrmetagenome_FD_207602 | JGI IMG/M metagenome (GOLD analysis project Ga0326728, IMG submission 207602) | Lab enriched peat soil microbial communities from McLean, Ithaca, NY, United States - MB31MN | ecosystem: Environmental > Terrestrial > Soil > Wetlands > Peat | place: USA: New York... | reverse complement strand
CAACAAGGCCGTCGTCGGCCACAACGCTTTTAAACATGAATCGGGGATCCACGTGGCTGCCGTGATGAAGTGCCCCTTCACCTACGAATCCTACGAGCCGCAGCTGGTTGGTCAGGACAGGAAGCTGGTCTTCGGTAGGCACTCTGGCTCCGACGGCGTCAGGGAGAAACTCAAGTCCTATGGCTTTTCTGTAAGCGATGAAGAGCTTGCTGATATCGTCAGCCAGCTGAAGACCCTCCCCATGGATGCCTCTCTCGACAACGGCGGCCTAGCCGATTTCGCCAAGAAGGTCCTGGCGAAGAGGGGAAAAAGTTGAGCCGAAGGATCTATTCTCTCGCCACATCCAATAGGGCAAAGGTGGCTGTGGGGCTCAATCCAGACATTTCATCAGCCGAGAGGGTGGTGAACTCGGCCCTCTTCGCCAAGAGAGAGGGCTACGCCGAGCCGATCTTCGTCTCTGCGAAGAAGCCTGAATCTCCACCCTACGATGCAGTGGGCATGGACATGTCTCTTATAATAGACGAGTCCCCCCAGGCCGCACTGGTCGAGCTCCTTAGGGAAGGCACGGTGGATTCCGCCATCAGGGGAAACCTTGCTTCCAAGGAACTCATACCACAGCTCCGCAGGGAGTTCGGCTGTTCCAATCTCTGCCGCATAACCGTACTCGACATCGCCAACAGGCTGGTGATGCTGGCACCCGTGGGCATAGATGAGGGGGATAGGAAGGAGGACCTTCTCATGATTGTAGGGCTTGGAAAGAAACTGGCAGAGAGACTCGGGATGCCATGCAATGTTGCAGTGATCTCAGGAGGGCGCCTCGAGGACAGGGGAAGGAGCGAGAAAGTGGACAGCATGCTATCTGCCTCGGAATCGCTCACCAAGGAGCTGAAGGCCATGGGCATAAGCGCTGTGAATCTCGGCATCGAGATCGAGCGGGCATTCGACGGCGACGCAACCCTCATACTTGCGCCCGATGGTGTTATGGGAAACTTGATCTTCAGGTCGCTCGTCCTTGTGGGGAACGTTGAGAGTTTCGGGGCCTACGCGGCAGCCCTGCCGAGGGTCTACATCGACACCTCCAGGGCCAAGGCAAGCTACATGCTGCCAATAGTCCTTGCCAGCGCCCTCAGCAAGCTTTGAAGGCTCCGCCCTCCTAGGCTCGGCACTACGACAACTAAAAATAGCCGCCATGCCCTCTTATAGGAAGAGGCCTCAACATTGGGAAGCACAGCTGTTGAGAAGATAATCTCTCGTTCCGCCGGCCGATCGGTCCAGGTAGGCGAGTTCGTAGAGGTTCCTGTGGATTTTGCCTATTTTCACGACGGCACAGGCCCATTGATCGTAGACGCCCTGGCCAAGATGGGCGTCGAGAAGATCATTGACCCAGACAGGGTAGGGATAGTCTTTGATCACTCAGTCCCGCCCTTCAATGACCAGGCGGCAACCCTTCAAGCTAAAGTTAGGAAGTTCGCAAGGGCCCAGGGCATATCAAGGTTCCACGACCTCGGCGAAGGTATATGCCACCAGGTCATACCCGAGAAGGGCTATGTCAGCCCCGGAACAATTGTGATTGGCGCCGACTCCCACAGCTGCACCCTCGGCTGCTTCGGGCTCTTCTCGTCTGGGGTGGGTGCAACGGACCTGGCCTACATTCTAGCCACCGGGGGCACCTGGCTCAAGGTACCTGAGACCCTGAAGGTGGAATGCATGGGGGCTCTGAAGGGCAAGGTTTCATCCAAGGACCTCATACTGGAGATAGTGAAGATGGTCGGGACTGACGGTGCAACCTACAAGGCGCTTGAGTTCTGCGGCGAGGCGGTACGGCAAATGTCCCAGTCATCAAGGATGACCATGTCCAACATGGCTGTGGAGATGGGCGCGAAGACGGGGTTCATGGAGGCCGACTCGAAGACCTTCGAGTTCCTCGGCAGGACGGGTCCGGTCTTCAGGACCGACTCCCCGGTCGAGACCATGGCCGTCGATGCCGGCAGCCTTGATCCCAAGGTCGCCTGTCCCGGAAGCGTAGCCAACGTGAAATCTGTTTCAGAGGTAGAGGGCACTCCCATTGACCAGGCATTCCTGGGTTCATGCACCAATGGGAGGTACGAGGATCTCTTCGAAGCCGCGAAGATAATAAAGGGTAAGAAGGTGCACAGGGACACCAGGTTCATTGTCATAGCCGCCTCCAAGGCTATACAGCTGGAGGCCCAGAGGAACGGCCTTATGGATATCTTCCAAGAGGCTGGCGCAATTATAGGCGTTACCGGCTGCGGGCCTTGCCTGGGCGTCCATATGGGGGTTCTGGGCGAGAACGAGGTCTGCGTCTCCACCTCCAACAGGAACTTCATTGGTAGGATGGGCCATCCCAAGTCCTTGGTCTACCTTGCTTCCGCCCAGACGGTGGCGGCCTCGGCTGCCGAGGGCAAGATAACCGATCCAAGGAGGTTTGCTTGATGCTCAAAGGACGGGTCTGGAAGTTCGGCGACGATGTCGACACCGACGTAATCATACCCGCTAAGTACCTCAGGTCTGTGGACCAGACCATATGGCCGAAGCACGTCCTGGAAGGGTTAGACCCCAGCTTCAGCTCGAGGGTGAAGCCCGGCGATATAATAGTCGCAGGCAAGAACTTCGGCTGCGGCTCCAGCAGGGAACAGGCAGCCCTAGCCATCAAGTGGGCCGGCGTGGCTGCCGTGGTTGCCGAATCCTTTGCCAGAATCTTCTTCAGGAACGCCATAAACAACGGCCTCCCCCTCGTCGAGTGCAGAGGCGTAAGCAAGGCTGTGGAGGAGGGTGAGGTTATAGAGGTAGACCTCGATAGGAGCGAGGTCCGCACCAAGAAGGAAACACTTAGGTCAGTCCCACTACCGCCATTCCTCCAGGAGATAGTCAACAGCGGCGGCCTCGTCGAGTACTACAAGGCAAAGAAGAAGGTGCATTGATTGTCCGGGACCGCTCAGAAGGATGGTGGCTCGCCCAACACATCCCAGGTTGTAGTAAAAGCCCTTGAGAGGCTGGGTATTGGCATAGCCTTCGGCATACCTGGCATGTGGTCTCTGCCCATTTATGACGCCCTCTGCGACTCGAAGATACGCCACGTCCTCGTCAGACACGAGCAGTTCGCGGCCTACGCAGCCGACGGCTACGCAAGGGCTTCGGGGAAGCCAGGCTTCTGCTTGGGCACGGCTGGGCCTGGTGCTGTCAACATTGCGGCAGGTATCGCAGTGCCATTCCGGGACCATTCCCCCGTAATCGCCGTGACCGGTCAGGTCCCAACCTTCGAGCAAGGGAAAGGATGGGTTGAGGATCTCAATCTCCAGGCAATATTCTCGCCCGTTACCAAATCCACGACCCAGATCTCGGACCCAGCAAACGCCTATGAGACCATCACCGCCGCATACCTTTCATCAGTCGAAGGGTGCCCCGGCCCCTCCCATGTAAGCATTCCTGGGGATCTCCAGAGGGCACCATCCAGGATGAGGGATTACTCCCCTATCCCTTCCAAGCCCGAACCTGACCCATCGGCCATCGACCAGGTCATGGATGCCATAGCCTCATCGCGAGCTCCGCTCATAATCTCCGGCTGGGGGGCCATCCTATCCGGTTCCTCCGAGGGCGTTCTGAGGCTCGCCGAGACCCTTCCAGCACCCGTGACCACATCCTACATGGGCAGGGGAATAATACCCGAAGATAATCCACTCTCCCTTGGCGCTGCCGGAAGGAGGGGGAAGAAAGAGGCAAACGCCGCTTTGTCCAGATGCGACCTGCTCCTAGCCCTGGGATGCAGGCTGACCAACATGACCGTAGCGGGAGCCAAGCTGACCTGCAAGGTAATTCAGGTGGATGTCGATGAAAAGAACTTCTCATCCTACGCCTCGGTGAGGGTGAAGAGCGACGTTTCATTCTTCCTCGACGCTATACTGCCCAAAATCAGATCCCACTCAAGGGAACCTAACCCTCTCATCGGCTCCTCGGCGAGCCAGCCCCTTGAAAAGGGCAAAGCTACTGCCTTTGCCAGGGCCATAGCATCCTTGGATGATGCCCTCTTCTCCCTCGACATTGGGCAGCATACCATTTGGTTGATGCACGCACTAAAGGTCAAGAGACCACGGAGCGTCATACTCTCGGGCAACCTCTCGGCAATGGGCTACTCCCTGCCTGCAGCCATAGGTGCAAAGCTTGCCTCTCCCGGGCGCAGGGTCATTGTTGTCATAGGCGACGGCGGTTTCCAGATGACCGCCCCCGAGCTCTCAACCATCAGGGAGAACGACCTCAACATATCCATATGCGTCTTCAACAACCGCACCCTGGGTCTCATAAAGCAGCAGCAGGAGGTCGTCTACGGTAGGACCTTCGGCGTAAACTACACTGGCCCTCCGGACTACGTCAAGCTCGCCCAGGCCTATGGCATTAAGGGCCTAAGGATAGATTCTCCCTCGGCGCTCAAGGAAGCGCTCCAGATGGCTGACGAGCCCAGGGTCTTTGATATTCCAATCCCCGGGGAGGAGGGTGTTGAGATGTCGAGACCTAGGATACTCGACAATCAATGAGATTAATAGCTTGCGACATAAAAACAGAGAGCGAGGCACTCCCAATGGTAGAATACTACTCCCGGGACGCCATAGCGAAACTCCTTTCATCGAAGAAATGGATCTCGCCCCACAAGAAGGTCGTCGTGGCCCTGGACAAAAAAGCAGGGGTGGCCGAACTCATCGAGGATCACGCCCGAGGAACCTGTCTGGGGGGATCGGCTTGGTCCCTCTACCATTACACGGAGAACAGCAGGTCCGTCTTCTGGTCCAAGAGGGAGGGCTCGCGCCTCTTCTACAAGCTGAAGCTCTCTGAAGGGGACGCCCCAAGTAAGCTGGAGGCGAGCTATCACCCAGCATCCATAGAGTCGATCCATCTGGATGGCGACAAGGTGAGGGTGACCTATTCTGGTCTCGCCGGTGCTGGTGTGGCAGCCCTGAGCAGAGGCCTGGCCGAGGGTGTCGAGGGGGTCGAAGTGGAGGAATGGGGGGGCGGAAAGAAACTGGGTAGAGCAACCATCATCCTTCCACTGAAGGAGAAGCTGATAATTGGTGTGGACGACACAGACAAATCCGACGAGGGTGCCACCTGGTCATTGGTCAACGAGATTGCATTCGAGATCTCAAAGCTGGAGGGCGTCGACTACCTGGAGCACGCCATAGTACAGCTCTACCCCCAGAACCCCTTCAAGACCCAGAACTGCGTCTCCCTCGCCGTCTCCTTTGCTGCTCATCCGTCCCTAAAGGAAGGGATAGTCAAGAGGTTTAGAGAGGCCGTTGGGGAGAGAACGCTCTCCCAAGAGACCGCCATGGCATGCTTCAATGGCGTAATGATTAAGGAGGACCTGATGGGCTTCTCCAAAAGAGCAAAGTTGGGGATGGTTACCGTTGAAGAGGCCGAAGAGGCAGCTAGGAACGCCGGCGTCTCGACTATCAAAATAACGGGCTCCAGGGGTCTCATTGGCGCGGTAGCCGCGATACCCTACGTTGAGTACCCCGACGAGGCCGTTCGTATCCCTGGCGATGCAGTTGCTTGACTTTATCGTAGTGGGTTCGGGGGCGGGGGGCGCAACCGTTGCCAAGGAACTCTCAGCAGCGGGAAAGAAGGTGCTGCTGCTCGAGAGGGGCATGGAGATGCCACCGAGGAAGGCCTCTCAAGCATACTCCATTGTGAAATCAGACGTGGAGGTCTGGTACACCCAGTGCCTGGGAGGAACCACGGTGGTGACCATGGGCAACGCCGTCAGGAGCAGGCTCTACGATCCTCTCTCCCGCTATTACGCCGAGGCCGAGAGGGAACTTGGGGTCAACCACGTGCCCGATGATCACCTGGGCATGGCGACTAAGTCACTGCTCTCCCTCTCCACGGAGTGGGTAAGAATGCCCAAGGCCATAGACTTCGCCAAGTGCCGAGGCTGCGGCCGCTGCTCCTTTGGGTGCCCCACATCGGCCAGATGGGACGCCACTGCCTACATTCGTGAGGCAATATCCAGGGGCTGCAATGTCTCCACCAGCTCCGACATAAAGAAGGTGGTGATAAAGGGCAATAGGGCCACAGGGGTTGAGACCTCCGACGGAAAAACCATCGAAGCTGGCAGCGTAATATTGGCTGCAGGAGCCATAGAAACGCCAAGGGTCCTCTGGCGCTCGGGCATAACCTCGGCTGGGAAGGGGCTCTTTGTGGACACCTTCATAACCGTCGGGGGGGTCAAGAGAGGCGTATCCATGGATCGAGAGCTCTGCATGGCTGCCTTCATAAAGAGGGATGGGTACCTAATCTCGCCACACTACTCTAGTTTTCTGCCCAAGTTGATCGAAGCGAATAAGAAAGGGCTATCGCTCAAACCCTCGGACATATTGAGCCTAATGATAAAGATTGAAGATGAGCCCCTAGGCGAGGTAACTCCCAACGGCATTGTCAAAGCCATATCACGGCGGGACTCTGCCTTACTGGAGCGCGGTAGGCGAGAGGCTATCGAGCTCCTCACCCGAGCCGGCGTAGATGAGCATACAATTGTATCGGTACACCCCAGGGGAGCCCATCCGGGCGGTACTTGCCATTCCCTCTTCAAGTCATTCAAAGAACCATTTGGCGGGGTGGAGTCCCTCTATGTATCGGACGCAAGCATCCTCGCTGGACCCTTTGGGCTCCCACCTCTTCTGACCATAGTTGCCAACGCAAAGCTTCTGGTGTCAACTATTCTAGGGGCGTCGTGAGAGGAACTCTTCGATTACCTCTGCGATTCTGCAGGGTGGCTCCATGTAGGGTTTCGGCACCCAGGACTTAGAACGTTCCACCGCTTCCGCTAGCCCCTCCACATCCATGCAGAGCATTATATGGCCGTCAGAGCTGAGCTTCTTGACTATGTCTATGTTCTCCACCTGGATGGTGTCGGGGTTGGGTATGACAATGGCCTTCCTCCCCAGGGCCAGGAGCTCGAAGATGGTCCCGGCGCCGTTGTGAGTGATGATCAAATCAGCTGCCTTGTAGTAATCGGTCAACCTTGGCTCGAAGCAGAACCATCTGGCATTCTTAGGTACAATGGAGCCGTTGCCTATCTGAGCTACAACGTCGTCCATGGCACCGCTTCCCGCCAACTCGTCTACCTTCATTATGAGACTGTCGAAGGGGGCCACGGAGCCCACCGTGACGAAGATCATGGCAACCTCCCCGCGTATACCGCTTTGGGGTAGAACTCAAGCATCTCCGGCCATTGAACGAAGAAGAGGTCGGAGAAGTGATAGAGTATCCTCCCAGACCTTGATCTGCTGTAAACCCTCGACCAGTCCTCTAGGGTAATTATTTTTTTACCGAAGATCTTTCCAAGGATTGCTATGGGGACTGCAGTGCCAGGGCCAGCGTTAATTATGACGTCAGGCTTTGCTTTGCGCAGGACTCCCAGGGACTCGAAGGAGAGACGGATGGCCTTCACCACCGTCTTCAGGAGTCCGTCCTCATGCCTCCGGGCCCTGTGAACCCTATAGATTTCACCCTTCCTCGTGATCTTGGATTCGGAGAGCTGGTCATCCAACCCAACAATGTATGCATAGTCGTGGTCTGGTGAGAGCATGCCGACTAGCCTGATCATCTGGGCTGTGTGCCCACCACTCCCCAGGACCACCAGTACCCTCAAGAGCTCACCCTTACCATTGGGGACTATCATTATCTCAATGATTCCTATCTAATTAAATAGGCATCGTCATCCCCCTGCCGTAAACCCTTAAATATCCTCACCGTAGACCAACTAAACGTGGCTCTTGATGAACCCGCTCCTCCTCCTTGCTCTAGCCATCTCCTTCCTAGCGACCCTCTTCTTCACTAGAAAGTGGATCCCCGTTGCCAAGAGGGTTGGCCTTGTGGGCAAGGATGCCAATAAACCCTCAAAGCCCGAGGTGGCAGAAATGGGAGGGGTAGCAGTGATGGCCGGCATCCTCGGTGGGATTCTATTCTACATCAGCCTCAACACCTTCATCCTCAATCAGGTCCAGTTCAATCTTGCCCTCTTTGCCACACTATCAACAATCTTGATAATTGCCTTCGTTGGCATCATTGACGACCTATTGGGCTGGAAGATGGGCCTATCCCAACTCCAGAAACCACTGCTAACAATTCCCGCGGCGCTGCCCATGATGGTGATCAACGCCGGCCATTCCTCCATATCCCTGCCCATAGTGGGGTTTGTCAGCTTGGGCATCCTCTACCCCATCCTCTTTGTCCCCATTGGCATAATCGGAGCGTCCAATGGCTTCAACATGCTGGCAGGCTACAACGGGCTGGAGGCAGGGATGGGCCTAATAATCATATCTGCCATTAGCTCCGTTGCCTACTTCACAGGGAGCGCCTATGTAGCCTTGGTGGGGGCAATCACTGCCGCCGCCCTTGTGGCATTTCTCATCTTCAACTGGTATCCTGCAAAGATCTTCCCAGGCAACACCTTCACCTACATGATAGGTGCCATCATAGCCTGCCTCGCCATACTGGCAAACGCAGAGAAACTCGCCATTGTGGCCTTTATCCCCTATTACATAGACTTCATGCTCAAGGCCAGGAGCAGGATGAAGGCAGAAGAGTTCGGCAAGGTTCAACCTGACGGGTCGCTCTTGAAGCCCTACGAGAAGTACTATGGTCTCCCCCATGTCATGATCGGCGCAATCTCCAAGCTTAAGGGCAAAGCCTACGAGAGAGACGTGGTCCTTACCATATTCATCATCGAGATAGTTTGCGTCATCATAGGCTACTCCCTATACCTGTGATGAACTTTAAAGAGCTATAATGATCCTGCCAGAAATGATAGGTTAGATGGTGGCCTTTACGTCAAATCCAAAGACAAAGATTGCATTTGTCGCTTGGAGGCGGTTGTCAAGGCGCACCACCCTCCTCTGCAAGGCGCTGGATGTAGAGCTATGGTATTTTCCCGACAGGTTGCCCTACCTGAGGGCGGCCTACAGGACTTTCAATTCTGTCAGGAAGAACAGGCCTAAGATCCTCCTAATTCAGCTGCCCCAGGGGCCCCTCCTCCTCCAAGCCTTGCTCCTCAGGATCTTCTTTGGGTGTAAAATAGTGGCCGACGTCCATAGTGGCTTCCTAATGGAGTGGGAATGGAAGAGCTATCTGCTCAATGCCCCCTTCAGACGCCTTCTTAGGCATGCGGACCAGGTCCTTATTCACAACAGCGCCATGAAGGAACTCCTTTCAAATGGCACGAAAGACAAGACACTGGTGGTTTACGATCCCTGGCCGTTAATCGAGGTCATCCCTTCCAAAGGCAATGATGGTGATTACCTAGTTTTCCCCGCCTCCTATCACCCAGACGAACCATTGGAAGAGGTTCTTGCCTGTATTCAGAAGAATTTCCCGGAGATTAGGCTCTATGTTACTGGCGATTGGAGGCGCCGCCCTTCAGTGAAGAAGTACGAATCGAAGAACGTCATTTTTACAGGATTCCTTTCACCCGAGGATTATGAGGATTTAATCGCCGGTGCCAAAGCAATAATTTCTGGAACAAAGGAGGAGTATACAGCCCTCATGTCCGCATGGGAAGCGGTGGCCCATGGGAAGCCGCTCATACTTTCCGACAGCAAGGCCTTGAGGGAGACACTCGAGGATTATCCATCCTACTATGACTATAATGATCCGCGCAGCATAAAGGAAGCAATCGAAAGGATCGGGGATATTCAGCCATATTCCTCAGCAAGGGAGGCTCTTCTTAGGAAGACAATGGCCAGCCTAGATGTCCTGAAGAGTGAACTTGCCAGATGGTGATGACAACGGTAGGAATACCACGGCGTCAGCGGTACTATTAAGGAAGCAAAGGCAGAAGTAATCGTTGATGGGTAATAGCAGATGGCGCCCAAGGTCTCGATAATAATACTCAACTGGAATGGCTTCAAGGATACCTTAGAATGCCTTGAATCCCTAGGCAAACTCGAATATGCCAGCTTTGACATTATAGTTGTCGACAACGGCTCCAGAGACCAGTCCGTTGAGATCCTAGAGGGCTATCTAAGAAAAATAGAAGAGGGGCAAATTGCCCGAGAAAAAGCAGCCGTCCACAGATTTCTCTCTCTAGAGCGCAATGAGCTCCAGAGTGTGTCGCTGAAGGAATTTTCACAAGCTGATAGGTCTCTCTTCCTAATAAAAAATGAGAAGAACTATGGTTTCGCCGAGGGTAATAATATAGCGATCAGGTTCGCTCTTAGACTCAACCCAGATTTCATACTACTACTCAACAATGATACTGTTGCAGACAGCGGGTTGCTAAGAGAACTCGTGGGTGTTGCCGAGAGCAGCCCTGACATTGGCATGGTGGGGCCTAAGATATTATACTACGACTACCTCGGCAGGAAGGACATTCTAAATTCTGCAGGAGGATATTTCGACAGAAGGAAAGGAATCGACCGGACATTGGGTTTCAGGGAGGAGGACTGGGGACAGTATGATGCTCTAAGGGAGGTGGACATCGTAGAAGGAAGCTGCATGCTCATTCCATGGAGGGTTCTTTCTGAGATAGGTCTCTTCGACCCTGACTACTTCGCATATTGGGAGGACACCGACCTGTGCTTCAGGGTAAGGGCCAAGGGTTATCGACTCATTTTTGCCCCTCGCGCGAGGCTATGGCACAAGGTGTCAGCCGCTAGCAAAGGGGTGCTGGGCGGGACAAGCGTATATTTCAACACTCGAAACAATCTCCTCTTCATGTCGAAGCATTCGCGGGGCAACAACCTCCTTTTCTTCCTTTTTTACTTCACCTATTTCCGCTCATGGACAAAGTTTCTCTCCTATGCAATAAAATACAAAAACATGAAGGCTGCTATCACCTACATGAGGGGCATAAGGGACGGGCTCAAATACTTCAAATGAGCGCTAATTGATGCCCAGATGGTGATATGCATCCAACACCTATACCTGAAAACAATCTGGAGAGGCTATTATGGAATATGACCTATGCATCGCCATAAGGGTAAGCCCCCTGCTGAGTAAAAAGCACCTTTTCTTTAGCTCAAAATACGATATGGTCAAGACTTGCTATTCTTCGCTCCTAGAGAGCCTGAAAGGTATTAACTTTAGAGCGATCATAATCCTAGATAATTGTCCCCCCAACTTCGATGATCTGTTCTATCCTCCAAATGGGGGAGATCCGCCGGAGTTTATCAGGACACCAGGGATAGGCAATAACGGGACCTTTCTGATGCAGCTAGATCTACTCGAGCGGCAGAAGTATTCTGACCTAGTCTTTTTTGCGGAAGACGATTACCTCTATATCCATGATCTGCGTCCCCTTCTGGAATTTATAAACGAAGGGCAGGAGAATCCAGACTTCGTCTCCCCCTATGATCATCCCGACTACTATGGTAGCGAATATCATAGATATGAGAAGCTGTACACAACCCATGGGCAGCAGAAATGGAAGCAGGTCGGCTCAACGACCTGCACCTTCTTTACCTCCAAGGAGACACTAAAGGAGGCCCATGACATAATGAGGCAGTACCCCCACCTCTGCGACTACCTCATGTTCAATCTCCTCACCAGGAAGAACCCCCTCCTAAGCTGGATGCACTTCAGGGACCTCTATGGCCTTGCTCCCTACTCCCTCCTTGTCAATATGCTCAACCTGAGAAGGCGCACCTTCTCCCTCTGGGCACCTGAACCATCCTTCGCCAGCCACCTCCAGCAGGGCTGCCTCTCCCCAAACATCGACTGGGAGAGGTACCTCAAGTTATACATACAGCCTCGCTAAAATTGCTTAGATCTCAGCGCTTCAGAGCTTTGATCGTAAGATACAGCCGATCTGTGAGTGTGCCCCAATCGAACAGCTGGGAACATCTCCCCTTCGCAACTCTCCCAAGTTCATTCCTCAGGTTTTCATTGCTGATGGCACTCTGAAGTTTCTCTGTGAGATCTTTCACGTTACCTGGCGTGAAGATTAGTCCCGCCCTACCGTAATCAAGGACATACCTTGATGCTCCAACATCGGCAGACACGATGGCATTCCCGAAGAATGCAGCCTCTATAAGGGCAATCCCGAAACTCTCGTGTCTTGATGGCAGGCAGAATATGCCCGCCTTAAGGTACCTCTCTGCCAATTCTTGACCATAGAGCGGACCGAGGTAGTCCACTGAACCCCTTAGATCCAAGGAATCTAGGAGTTCATCTACTTCGCTTTTATAGGGACCATCTGAGGTATCACCTACAATTTCCAACTTCCAGGTTGGATTCCCTTTGTGTAGGTTAGAAAAGGCTTGAATCAAAAGATCAAGTCCCTTCTCTCGGGTGACCCTTCCAACATAAAGGATCGATTCGGTCCTCTTCGGTGCTGATCGCGCAAGAATTGCATTCTTATACCCTGCCATCTTTGCGGTATCTATACCATTTGGAAGCAGAAGCATCTTCCTCTTAATCCAAGGAATATCCATAACTATCTTTGACATCGCCTCAGGCGTCTCAACGATGAATACGCCAACATATCTCGAGAGATAACGATACATCGCCTCGATGGTGTATCTTTTGACTCGTTGCACTGTAGAAGTCCCCTGGCTGAAGATCTTGCGATCGGTGTCCATCTTGATGACACATATCGCCTTTGGGCGCAAGAGTTTCAAGAGAGCACACAAAATCAGCGAATCTGGAAGCATGAAGTAAATCAAGACACAGTCATAGTCGCGTCTCTTGGTCAGGATAGTTGGTATCATACCAAAATAATTGGCTATTGAGAGTCGATTTAATGGCTTCAGCACCTTGGGCATTCGTACCTTTTCGATCTCAATGCCATCTATCTCCACTAAGTTCCTATTCCCTTCAGATTGGTACGTAATGTACTCTACATGGTGCCCCATCTTGGAGAAAAAGAGTGGGATTTCTACAACATCCTTCATAACAAGGTTCTCAGAGAGCCAAGGGAATATCATCAGTAATTTCATATTTCTCAACACAAGATCCGAATATTGAAAGGTGCCCTAGTTACTTCCAATTATTTAATGAGCTTATCATTTTATTTATCCTTATCACCATCGACAAGTATTCAGATAGATCTTCCCCATGGGCTATCTACTCAAGAGCATAGCAAAGTTCTACCCTCCTGCCAACCCAATGGTTCTTCCTATCTCCTCTTTGATATTGTGATCTCAGACCTTCCTTACGATGATTGAGGGCTACCTTTACCAGTCGCCACTTTCTTCCTACTCTACTTCCTGACCCTCTATCTCTTGGATACCAAATCTTGGTTGCTTGTCCGCGCCATATTAATCCGACCGGGGATCTTGAAGGATATGCTGAAAGATGGCTTAGTTGATATATAATATAATAAAACAATAGTAGGAATGCAGAACCTCAAGGCTAATGGGGGAACAATATTCAGATGAAAAAAGTTGTCATCGCAGCAGCAGGGTTAGGAACAAGATTACTTCCTGCCACAAAGGAACTTCCGAAGGAGATGCTCCCAGTATTTGCAAAAAGGGGCGACAAGATCCTACTCAAGCCAATGCTCCAGCTCATATTCGAACAGCTCTATCAGCATGGGTTCAGGGAGTTCTGCTTCATAGTGGGACGCGGCAAGCGGTCTGTTGAAGATCATTTCACTCCAGACTGGTCACACCTAGACTACCTGAGAGATAACGGCAAAATAGAGCTTGTTTACACATTGGAGGAATTCTATAGATGTATCGAGACCTCAAACTTAGTATGGATCAACCAGCCGAAGCCAATGGGTTTTGGCCATGCTGTCCTTCTTTCAAGGTCCTTCGTGGGAGATGACCCCTTCGTCGTGGTAGCTGGAGATACCTTCATCACTGTTAATGGGAAATCCCCCTACCCGCTTCTATTAAAAGCGTTTGAAGGAAGTGAGGTCTCATTCCTGGTGGAGAAGGTGGCTGACCCGCGCAATTATGGTGTGGCAGTATTAGAAAAGGGGAAGGTGAAGGATGTTGTTGAGAAACCCGAGCACCCCCCATCGAAGTATGCCATTATGCCGATATACGCCTTCAAGCCCTCTATCTTTAGAGCCCTTACAGAAACTATGCCAGGGGTGCATGGAGAGTTGCAACTAACGGACGCAATCCGCTTGCTGATACAAAAGGGGTGCCGTGTAAATGCCCCATTGCTTAGAAAGCACCTGAGGCTAGATATCGGGACACCAGAGACATACTGGGAGGCACTGAAACTGTCATACATGATGGGTGACTAATATGGGGGCAAGAAAAGAGCTATCCATCAAGGGCAAGAAGGTGCTGGTGACAGGAGGTGCAGGCTTTCTTGGAAGCCACCTCGTTGAGAAACTTGGTGGGAATGACATCGTTGTTGTTGACGACCTCTCGACCACGCCAGAGGTGGTTCTGCCCCCTTGGGTAACCTTCCACAAGAAGAAGGCAGAGGAATTCACAACAAACAAGGGATTTGACCTTGTAATACACATGGCAGCTAGACCCTCGCCGGAAGACTATATCAACTTTCCCGTCGAGACCATGCTCGCCAACTCCATAGCTACGTACAAAATGCTCGAGATCGCACGGAGGAATGATGCCCCATTCTTCTATACATCTACTTCAGAGGTCTATGGCTCTGCAGAGAAGGTGCCGACCCCTGAGACCTACTGGGGTATGGTCAATCCCAACGGTATCCGTTCTTGTTACGACGAGTCGAAAAGGTTCTCAGAGGCTCTCGCCATGTCCTACCATCGGCAGTATGGCCTGGACGTGCGAATAGAGAGGATATTCAACACCTATGGCCCACGGCTAAGGGGGGAGGGTAGCTATGGTCGGGTGGTATCCCGTTTCATTGTCCAGGCCCTGAGGGGCGAGAATATAACGGTCCATGGCGACGGTCTCCAAACAAGGGCATTCCTTTATGTGGATGACTGGGTTGATGCTACCCTCAGGATTCTTGAAACGAAGAAACTTGCCGGCGAGGTCGTGAATATAGGCTCCGATCAGGAGATTACCATCCTCGACCTGGCGAAGCGGATTATCGGGTTGGCAGGCAGCCCATCGAAGATCGTCTTCGAATCACCCCGTGTAGACGATCCGAGGCGGAGGGCTGCAGACATCTCAAAGGCAAAGAGGTTCTTGGGATGGTCGCCGCACACGCCACTCAACGAGGGCCTAGGGAAAACCATCGACTGGTTCAGGGAGAGGGTCTGAAATTGCGACTCTCCTTCTTTGGCCTCGGCTACGTTGGGACCGTTTATGCCATCGGCTTCTCCTCAATGGGCTTCAAGGTAATAGGCTACGACATAGATCGGGAGAGGGTGAGGCTCCTTGGATTAGGGAAAAGCCCCTTCCATGAGCCCTACCTCGTGGAGGCGTTGGAAAGCAGCATCAGGAGCGGATGCCTTGAGGTAACGTCTGATTGGCGGCGCGCCATCAGTGACTCCGCCATCACCTTCATTACCGTCGGCACCCCCAGCAAGAAAGACGGGTCCATAAACCTTCAGTATGTTGTTTCCGCATCCAAGGCAATTGGCAAGGCCCTCAGGGACAAACCAAAGAGATCCCACGTTGTCGTCGTGAAGAGCACTGTGATTCCAGGGACGACAATGGGAATTGTAAAGGCGACCCTCGAGAGGGAGTCTGGACTGAGAGCCTTTGATGACTTCGGGCTAGCGATGAACCCCGAATTCCTGAAGGAGGGTTCTGCGCTAGAAGACTTCCGCCAACCAGACCGGATCCTCATAGGTGCCAATGACAGACGGACAATGGATAGGTTGTGCAAGGTCTATGCCAGCTTCAAGTCACCAAAGATATTGACCAACATTCCTGCGGCTGAGCTCATAAAATATGCCAATAACGCCTTCCTCGCCATGAAGGTCAGTTACATAAACATGATTGCAAACCTTTGCCAGAAGACACCTGGGGTAGATGTCAAGGCGGTGGCTGAAGCAATAGGCATTGACAAACGCGTAGGAAGCCAATTCTTGAAAGCAGGCGCAGGCTGGGGTGGTTCCTGCTGGCCCAAGGACTTGGCTGCGCTCAAATCCTATGGGCGCAGTCTGGGAGTGGAGCTACCCCTTATCAGCGCGACAATGGAGGTGAACATATCCCAGCCAAACAAAGTGATAACGCTTGTGGAAGAACTAATCGGGGATATCAATGGAAAGAGGATCGCCATCTTGGGGCTTGCCTTCAAGCCGAATACAGATGACATCAGGGAAGCTGTCTCAATCAGAATAATCCAGGAATTGATCAGGAAGGGGGCTAAACTTGCCGTCTATGACCCGGCAGCCATGAGCAACATGAAACGTTTCATGGGTGAGATAACAATCGATTATCCAGATTCTGCCAAAGAATGCCTAAGGAACGCTGACTGCGCCGTGATAGTTACAGAATGGGAAGAATTTAAGAAGATAGCGCCTGAAGACTTCCAACAGCTAATGAGGAATCCATCTCTTGTGGATGGTCGGAGGATCTACGATCCAGGCAAATATGAAAGTAAATTGAAGTTCAGGGCAATAGGGCTGGGTACATGATTCCCTGGTCAAAAAATCAGCGAATGAAGTCATAAAGTGGTTCTTAGGTTTCGAAACCTTTTATCATTACAAAAACGAACAGAAACTACCCTCTCGTAAAGGGGAGGATTTTGATATTTTTTTATAGCCACTATCAACAATACCTTTTGGGAGAGATAATCTTCATTTGAAAGATGCTCTTCCCCACCGACCCATTGAAATACCTATGTTTATAAGTAATTTATTCCTTGGCAAATTCTTGGAGATATAATAACCATTCTTAAAAACTATCCTGTAATAGTCATGATTTCTCATCCACGAATCCACGCGTTTCTCAAAGGCTTCCCCTCCATACTTTGGATATCTTTCAGAAAGAACATTTTTTTCATTATATATGGAGGCTTGAAAATCCTTGGTTCTTATTAAAAAACATTGATCTGAAAAACCAAACCCTATGAAAAATTCATTATCTTCGGAAGACGACTCGAGTTTTGCCTCATTGTATTTTTTATTCCATACAAGAGTTGCTACTTTATATTTAGAATTTGAATTCATTTTTGTTATTGATGCATCTATCCATGAGCAGTTCTGTTCTAAAGTTGAGTCTCCCATAAAATATAAAAAATAGTCTGTATGACATAAATAAATGCCAACGAATTCTGAAATTGAGTAATAATAACCTCTCCCTAGATCGTTTTTGGGCACATTAAAAAAAGCAAGTGCCTCTTCTGCATAATCTTTTACATAGTAACATTCAGTTATTACTCCTTTATCGACCATATTTTTTGCATGGCGATTAATCTCTTCAGAACTATTATCTGTGTTGATAAGAAGAACTTTTTTCATAAAAGGAAAATTGTTGCGCGAAATATTATTCTCTAAGTATTTGGTTTTCAATAAGATCTCCCAATCTTTTTCCCAGCAATTAGTTGCAAATGTAACTGAAAATATTAGTGATGCCCCCAAGTTAATATGAAAATGATTTATGGGCCCGGAGGGATTCGAACCCTCGACCAACAGATTATGAGTCTGTCGCTATGGCCGGACTAAGCTACGGGCCCCCGAAGAGAGAAATGGCGTTACGTGAAATTTATTCCTTTTGGGTGGCTTTCGGGCTTAGGAATTCAACATAGTTGGCAAGCTCCTCTAGCTTTAGCTCCTCCAGCATTTTCACAATCGACCTGAAAGTATCTGATGATCCACTGAACTCGTTCAAAACCCACGTGACCTCGCCGACTGCCCTGCTATAGTCGTTCGCGTTCAGCCACTTCAAACCATCGTTGTAACCCTTCTCAAGCTTCGTGCTCCATGCTTTTATGACCTCCCTCTTATCTCCCGAGTCTTCTGGAATCCCCTTTGCTACTGCCGCTAATCCTCCAGAGAGTGCAACTATGCCCTTGAGAAGCAGCTCCGCAATAAGGAACTCCTTGGCCACA
>Ga0326728_10013313_pt1 | contig 17901 bp, 15 predicted proteins | sample MB3enrmetagenome_FD_207602 | JGI IMG/M metagenome (GOLD analysis project Ga0326728, IMG submission 207602) | Lab enriched peat soil microbial communities from McLean, Ithaca, NY, United States - MB31MN | ecosystem: Environmental > Terrestrial > Soil > Wetlands > Peat | place: USA: New York... | reverse complement strand
ACTGGGGACCTCCCGCGCCTACGAAGTGGGACCGGCGGCGATGAAACGGGAGGACGTCCGTCGGCCGGGGCCGGCGCGGCCCCGACCTCCGTCGGGGAGGGTCCAGGGATATGAGGGGTCGGTCCTTAGGATGGGAAGGGGCTCGCTCGAAAGCGTCGATGACCTCGCGCAACCCCCGGAAACGACGGTGGGGAACTCCGGCCCTGGACCTGAGCTCGGGTCTTCGGTTCGGCCTCCGCCAAGAGGTCCGTCTGGCGGTCAACCCCGGACCGCCCGCGGAGGCGACGGCCCATGCCGTTCTCACGGATGCCGGGTTCGACCCGGTTCGCCGGAAGGGTTCCCCGCAGGGGTCGCTCGGCGCCCCCTTCGACTCAGCCGGCGCCTGGGCGGGCGAGCGAGGGCTCCGACGGCGAGAGGGCACGGCTTCGGTGGTCTGGGCGCCGATGATTACGGTCTTCCTCGCCGGATGCGTGCTGGGGGGGCTCGATGCGTACATCGTGGCCTCTCCCCTGGTCGGAGTGTACTGGGCGCTCGGCGCCGCCGGGGCGTCCGGCGCCTTTTGGCTGAGATACGGGCGGATCTACGATAGCGACCTCGCGCTGGTCACGTTCTCGACCCCGCCCTCGGGCGCGCCCCCCGGCTCGGGGCCGCTCTCGGTATTCTTCTGGGCCGCGCGGGTGCGCTCCCAGATTCATTCGGGGGTCCGGGTCCCGACGATTGTGAGCGGCCCCATGCGCCTCGCGCGGGAGGTCGGGGCGCTGTCACGGGAGTACGAACGGAGGATGCAGAGGGTCGGGAGCGGGGGCCGCTCCCCGACCGCCCGGTCCTAGGGCCGCCGCGAGGCCCGGGCCTTTCGCCGCGGACGCGCCGGGCCGAACGCTTCGAGGCAGACCCCGTTCGGGTCGTTGACGTACACGAGCCGGGACTTCCCATCGATGAAATCCTCGACGCTCTTCCCGCCCGCGCGCAGGGCCCGTCGGTACCAGCCGGCGACGTCCGAGACGTAGAATCCGAAGTGGTCGAACTCCGTGCCTTCACGGAACGGTTCGTAGAATCGGTTGCCCTTCGGGTAGTAATTCAACTCCAGCCGGTGTCGAGAACCCGGGAAGACCAGATGGACCCACTGACCGCCGTGACCCATCCGACCCTTCGCACGGACACGAAACCCGAGGGCCCGGTAGAACTGCAGCGATCGGCGCAGGTCGCGCACACGAATCCCCGAGTAGAGGAACCGGACGGGACGGCGTGCCATGGATCCCGAGAACGCCCGCGCCTTATCCGTTTGTCCACGAGGTTCTTGAGCGGGCCAACGACCTTCCGCCCCCGGAGGTCCGCGTCCGCTCAAATATTGGCGAACCTTGCAGCCACCGCTCCTCGGTCCTCGGACGGAGAAGGAAGCCTGTGGCCCGTTCGGAACGGTCGGCGACAGAAGCGCTGCGTGCCTATCTCGACGAGGACTGGGTCCGATGGCTCGAGGAATACCCCGAGCTGGCCACGAGCTTCGGGTTCCCGGGGCTCGATGACCGTTGGACGGACGACTCTCCGGCCGGCATCGAACGGCGAAAGCGGCATCTCTCCGACAGTCTCGTTTCGCTGAAGCGCCTCGACGCGGACCTCCTCCCCCCGAAGGAGCGGACGAACTACGACCTGTACCGGGAGCTCCTCGAGGTCGCCGAGCGCGGCCTCGCCTTCGGACTCGACCCGCTGCCCTTCCACCTCGGGATGCCTCATAGCCTCCTCGTCCCGCTGAGCCAGATGGAAGGGGTCCACCTCACGGCGTCCGACACCCTCGACATCCAGCCCCGGGACCACCTCTCGGACTACGAGAACATCCTCGCCCGCCTGAACGCCCTCGCGGAGCCGGTCGAGCAGAACCTCGCCCTCCTCGAGGCGGGCCGCCAGAAGGGATTCACGCCGCACCGGGTAGCGATCCGAGGCGTGCCCGACCAGGTCCGAGGGCTGATTCCCCGGGACCCGATGGCGAGCCCTCTCCTCCGGGCGTTCACCGAACTACCCGACCGGATCGGGGACTCCGACCGCCAGCGGCTCCTCACCGCCGCGAAGGCGGCCTATTCGGACCGGATCGTCCCCGCCTTCGAGCGGCTCCACGAGTATCTGGTCTCCACGTACCTCCCAGCGTGTCGGGATATCCCCGGGGTCGCCGCGCTCCCGAACGGAGCGGCGCTCTACGCTCACCTCGTGCGATGGCAAACGACCACCGGTTCGACCCCGCAGGAGATCCACGAGATCGGACGACGGGAAGTACGGCGTCTGCGCTCGGCGATGGAGAAGCAGATCGCGAGCACCGGGTTCTCCGGAACCTTCTCGGAGTTCCTCGAGTTCCTGCGAACGGACGACCGATTCTTCTTCCCAAGCGCCGAGGCGCTGGTCGACGCCTACCGTGTCATCGCGAAGAAGACCGACCCGGAGCTGGGGCGGCTCTTCGGCCGACTTCCTCGCCTGCCGTACGGGGTACTACCCGTCCCGGCCTACCGGGCCGAAAGCTCGCCGACCGCCTACTACATGCCCGGCGCGCCGGCCACCGGCCGTGCGGGGATCTTCTTCGCGAACACCTTCGACCTCCGCGCCCGCCCCCGTTGGGAGATGGAGGCCCTGTGCCTCCACGAGGCGGTCCCGGGCCACCACCTCCAGGGAACGTTGGCCCAGGAGGTCGAGGACCTTCCCGGCTTCCGTCGCTTCACCGGGCCCACGGCGTTCGTCGAGGGGTGGGGACTCTACGCGGAGAGCCTGGGAGACGAGCTCGGCCACTACCAGGACCCGTACGCGAAGATGGGCGAGTACACGTACGACATGTGGCGCTCGATCCGCCTCGTCGTCGACACGGGGATCCACGCGCTCGGGTGGACTCGGGACGATGCCATCCGATTCTTCCGTGAGAACACGGGCAAGAGCGAGGTCGATATCGCCGTTGAGGTCGACCGGTACATCGTTTGGCCGGCCCAGGCGCTTGCCTACAAGATGGGCCAGCTCAAGTTCCGCGAGCTCCGGACGTGGGCCGAGCAGCAGCTCGGGGAACGCTTCGACATTCGGGGCTTCCACGACTGCGTGCTCGAAGAGGGGGCCCTGCCGCTCGGGATGCTCGAGCCACGGGTGAAGCAGTGGGTGGCCGGTCGAGCGCCGTCCCCAGGTACTCCGGCCCCGTCCGCGCTAGCATCCCCTCGGTGAGGCCCTTCCGATGGAGTTCGACCGGTGGACGGTCCTCTTCCTGCTGCGCCGGGACGACGCGCCCGAGCTCGATGAGGAGGCGAGCGACACGCTCCAGGATGCCCACCTCGCTTACCTCGCTCGATTGCACCAAGAAGGGCCGCTAGCGGCCGCAGGTCCCGTGGAGGGCTCACCGGGTTCGAAGGTCGTCGGGATCTGCCTCTACCGGATCGGAGCTCACGAGGCTCGGTCGCTCGCGGAAGCCGACCCCGCCGTCCAGGCCGGACGGTTGCGCGTCGAGGTCCTCTCCTGGTCCGTCCCTCGGGGGGCCCTCGCGACCGCTCCCGTCCAGTTCCCCCGGTCGATGGCCGACGTCGACGCGCCGTAAGGCTACTCGGGGCCGGGCGTTCTGCGTTCCCGCTACGGGGTGAGCGACGTGGGCCGCAGGGCGCTTTCGAGGAGCTTCTTCTCGATGATCGCGATCGCCTCCGAGATCCCCGACTTGCTCCGACCCAGCCGCCGCGCCAGCTCCGTCAGTGTGACCCCGCGAGGGACCGCGAAGTAGCCAGCCGCCATCGCCTGGGCCAGGAGCTCCTGCTGGGCGTCCGTGAGCATCGGCAGGTGGCTGCGGAGAGGACGGTCGCGGATGGAAACGACCTGAAAGTCGGGCGCCACCTCTCGGGCGTGCTTGAGGACCGCCTCGAAATCGCCGCGCCGCGCGACCACCTCCCAGGTCAGGAAGCCCGCTTGGATGCGGAGCGGGAATTGCATCGGTATCCCGAGCATGCGGTAGACGTAGACGATGGGCGGGCTCGAGTACCTGATGCGGTAGAGACAACCGCCACCAACCTCGGCAAGGCTATCGACCTTGCGCACGTCGGAGTATCCAGCGATCTCCCGGGCCCAGACCCCCGGTGGACCGCCGCTGATCCAGTGGTCCGAGACCGACTCGTGTTCGGTCAGGTCCGATCGGTTCAGGATCTCGATGGTAAGGTCCGGATGCGCGCGCGAGAACGGACCCGTCCAAAGCCCCTTCGTTTGAATGCGGATGCGCAGGGTCGCGAGCAGGAGGCGATTGCTCGTGGCAACCGGGGAGGCAACCCGAAGGCGGGTTAGTCGCGAGGCCTTCCCGCCTCGAGGGCGGGCGGACACGCGGCGGCCACCACTGCGCCCGTTCGAACGACCTCGCGGGACCACTTCCCTCAACCCCCACTCAGGCCCACCGGCGCTCTCGTCAGGCCGGAACCGGTTTCGCAGTTATAAACGGAGAGGGCGAACCCTGACCGTCGTTCCCCGTTCCGGGCGCGGACACACCCGACGACGCGACCCCCGAACTCACCGGTAAACGCGAGGGTCCCTCCGAACCCCTTCGGACACCCGAACGCGTTCGGTAGTACGCCTTCTCCTTCGAGAGGCTTGATAGGATCGAACCGAGAAGGTTCGGGCCAAACGATGGCGTTTCGCACACCTCTCTCGACCGCATCGTCGACCGTCGACCCCTCGGTAGGTGCGCGCGTTTCCGAGCCCGCGGGCGGCGCGCCTACCCCCGCCGGTCTCCCCCACAAGCTCCCGCCTCGTCACCGTTCCGTGTCGGCGGGGCACAGCCCTCCCGCGGGGCCGTCGATCTTCCCGTCTCGGCTCTTCGACCAACCGAACTCGGTCCTGGTCTACGGAGTCTGTCGCCCGCTCGTCAACCTGACCCTCTTCGCCCTCGCGACGACCACGAACCCTGACCTTGAGTGGGTGGAGATCGGCCGACCGCAGGCGGATGGGACCCTCTCCGACCCGGTCCAGCTCGGTTGGATCCCCGAGGACCGCCTCTGGCGCGTGAGCGACCTCGATGCCTTGCAGCCAACCCCCCTGAGCGAGAACCTCTCCCTGATCGGCACGATCCGCTCCGACGAACCGCCGGAGATCCTCGCGCAGATCACCGAATTCTTGCGACTCCCCGATCGCTCCCAGCGGATCCTCGCCACCCGTCCCCCCGAGGACCGGCCCGGGGTGGTCGCGGTCACCGACGCGTACCGGGTCGAGGGAGTCATCTCGGTGGACCGGGTCCCGTCCATCCTCACCGTGCATCGGAACGCAGGCTTTTCGGTCTTCATCGGACACGCGGAGTTGGCCCGCGAGGGGCGGGGGTTGTTCGACTATGTCTTCCACGTGGACGGCGAGAACGAGGACGCTTCCGATTGGACGAAGAGCGAACTCGTCTGCGAGCGAGGCATCACTTCCGGACCGCTCCGGGACGCGCGGCCTGTCCTCCTCGCGGACATCCCGATCGTGGCGCACGTCCTGTTCCGAGCCGCTTCATCGGGGACGAACCGTTCGTCGGCTAAGTGACATCGGCCCTCGAACCGACCTTGGACCCCCGCACCGGGGCGGGGTCAGCATGACGCAGACGACCGACCACGCGGCAGAGGCACCGCGTACGGTCGTGCGCCGACCACTTCGGAAGGGGATCGGGCGCGGAAAGGGCCGCGCGTGGGTCCGGCGTTGAAATAGGTGGACCACCATAGGTACGGTCACGCTCGGTCGCCGGCCGGGTAGACAAACCAAGATGCCAAAGAAGGGCCCGAAGAAGAAGAGGTAACGACCCCCGTCGGGGCCGTACTTCGGTGAGCGACACCGGGGGAGTTGCTTGCGCGGACCGCCCTCCCCGCTCCGGCGAGCGGGGGATGTTCGCGGATTCCCCTACCCTATACGTTCGGACCTCACGACCGGCCGCCGGTGCGCCCGGCGGGCCGGATGGGCGCTCTGGCCGACCAAGTATCGGAACGGCGCCAGCGTAGGGCGTTCCAGTGGTTCGATAGGTTCATGGCCATCCTTCCCGGCACCTCCAACCGGTTCTCGCATGACGGGAGTCGCCCAAGGCACTGCGACCGGCTCGAACTCCGCCGGCCGGGAGCGCTCCAACGACATTCCAGCACGGCTGCTTCTCCCTGTCGGCGCGTTCGCATCCGTTCTCCTCGGTCTCGGACTCCTTCTCGACCCTCTGGGACCCACCGGCGCGTACACTCCCTTCGTGCTGTTCGCGATAGGCCTCGGAGTCTTGGCCGTCTACGTGATCCTCGAATGCTGGTGGAAGGTTCCGTCTCCGTCCATCGCGCCCGAGCCGGCGGCGGCAGCAGCGCCGACGTCGACCACGACCGCGCCCCGGACCGGGGCGGGCATCGGACCGGCGGACCGCCCGCACGCGCCCATCACGGGCCGAGGTTCCGAATGGCGGGTGCTCTCCTCCCCGCCGAGCCCGGGCGACGAGACCTGGCTCTCCTGGCTCCCCCGGGAGCATCGGCGCCTGGGGCACGAGGGTGCCGGGTTCGCCTCGGGGGTGGTGCCTTCGCCCGGTAGGGCCGGAAATCTTGTCGCATTTCCCGTTCCGAACTACTTCCACGGTGTTCGGTCCGTCCCGGGCTCCGGGGAGATCGGCGACCCGACGCTTCTCGTGAGACCTCGCCCCAACCCCGCGGAGGCGGCCGACCCGACCGACTTGCCCACGACCCCTCGTAATTCGGGAGGGCGCGCAACATCCCGTTCGTCGGCCCGGAGGCGGTTGTACTCGGAAGAAGAGCTCGATCGCATGTTCCCGCCGATTTCGGGGCACCCCTACGCCGTTCTCTCCAACGCTCCCGAGAGGGTTGGGGGCGTGCCATCATGGAAGACGGAACCCGACACGCCCACCGGTGACCCGGCCCGTACGGAGGACTACGCGTTGTTGGCCGAAGGCCGCTCCTACGCTACGGGGAAGGACGGCCACGGGAGGACACGTCAGGTCCCGTTCGAGGAACCCCGTAGCGACATCATCCGAATGCACGAGTCGACCACATCCCCGGACTCCCCCTCACCGGACGGCGCCCCGGCGCCCGACGATACGGCGACCCGGCTTTCCGTCGAGGCCGCCAACCCTGTGCCGCCCCACTTGAGAGACATGGGAAGCGGCCCCACGCGCGCCAGGACCGAGCGGGCGGCACGCCGGTCCGTCGACCCCGAGCGACAACGGTCGGTGTGCGCCTCGTGCTCGAAGGTGGTCGTGAGCCTTCACATGAGCGGGCCGTGTCCGAGGTGCCTGCGGCCGATCTGCAACGATTGCCTCCGCGAGGCGCTTGTCCACCACGGTCATGGATGGTGCCTCGATTGCGCCCACGCGTCCGCGGGGAAGAACGCCTGAACCGGCGGACGTTGGGCTCGGGGGCATCATGGCCTCGCGAGAGGAACGGCGGCCGGCGGCGCCGAGGCTCTCCGGCAGCGCTAGCGGCGGCGGGTCTTCCGGTAATCCGCTTCCATGGCCTTGGCGAATTGCCGCCAAGCGCCGAGGGTGCTCTTCTCGATCGCCTTTCGGGACGGCGGCCTTCCCCCAAGCGCGGAGACGCGTCGCTTCCAGGTGAGCTCGAACCGTGTCCGTTCGTGGCCGAGGGCGGTCAGCACGTAGTCGAGGTTCGCGTCGCGGTAGTTCCCAACGGAGTCCGAGTGCCAGCGGTCGGGCGGTCGCAGGGTGACCGCGTGTCGGGTCCACCGCCATCCCGCCGAGGTCGGTTCCAGGTCCTCGAACACCACTCGCCGCGCGCTCCGCTCGAGGATCTTCCGTTCGTACGCCTCGCCCTCGCGCCGAGCGTCGTCCGGACGGAAGTCGGTACACCATCGGAACGCGAAGGCCAACGGCACCCGCAGCACGGTCTCGATGTGGTACTCGGTTCTGGGCCAGGTCGTCGTCATGGACCCTCCGGGTCGTCCCCAGGCCCTTGCGGGCTATTACTCATTCCCGACCTCACGAAGGTCCGTCCCGTTCCGCAAGACCGACTTCAGGTTCGTGAGGAAGTACGCCCACCCCTGGCAGGTTCCCCCGTAGTTCTCGACCCACGCGGGGGTTCTTCCGAAGCCGGTGTGTCGGAGCGTGAGAAGGGTCCCGCCTCTCCGGGCGGCCAGGGTGAACTCCACCTGGGTCATCCCTAGGCCCTTGGCGGGCCATTCGAGCGTGAGCTTTCGTTTGGGGAGGAAGGCGATCACCTTCGCACGGTGTCGGTAGCCACCCTGCCACACGAACTCGTAGACCGCCCCGGCCGTGGGCGGGAGGCGGGCCCCCTTCAGGAACCAGCGAACCAGCTCCGTAGGCTCCGTCAACGAACGGAAGACCTTCGCCACGGGTGCTCGGAAGAAGTAGGCTTGTCGGATCGTCATTCCCTTGTGGGTCGCTGGCATGGATTTCGACCGGGGAGGCCGCTGCTCGTATTTCGTCCCTTGGGAGGGGGCCAAGGTTGTCGTGTGGGCTGCGTCGGCCGGGCTGCGTCAGCTCGAGGGCGTGCGCGGCGAACCGACCGTATGCCGTCCATCAGCGACGCCGCGAGACGAGCCCGGGACGGGAGCTCAAGGGGTGTGGGTACCGGAGGACATCGCGTCTACCGGTTTCCGATCGACGGGTGCACGAGAACGGTTCCCCGTGAAGAATACGAGCGAGAGCCCCGTCACCACCAGGAGGAACCCAACGACCTCCCACACGGTGATCGCCTCGCCGTACAGTCCCGAGCCGAGACCGACGCCGACCAGCGGCAGGAGGTAGGTGACGAGGTTAGCCCGTCCCGGTCCGAGACGATGGTGCAACCGAAAGTAGACGACGTATCCCAGCAGGGAGGAGAACACCACCAGCACCATGAGAGGACCCCAAACGGCGGTCGTGAGCGGCAGACGTTCCGGTCCCGGGAACACGAGGACCGCGAGGCCGAGTACCCCCGCGCCTACTCCGAACTGGGACGCGAGCTGCCAGGTGCCTTCCCGGCCTCGCCCCCAACGGCGGAGGAGGACCGTTCCCAGCGGGAACACGACGAACGCCCCCATCACCGCGACCGGCCCCATCCAGCTACCTCCGAGCCCTGCGAGGAGGCTCGGAAGAACGAGGACCAGGATCCCGAGGAACCCCACGGCGATCCCGAGGACGGCGACCCGGGAGAGCCGCTCCGAGGGAAGGAGGAAGTAGGCGAAGACGACGGTGAGGATCGGTCCGGTCCCGGAGAGCACCGAGGCGTAGCCTCCCGTGGTGAACTGCTCTCCCCAGTAGAGCAGCATCCCGTAGAGGCCGATGATGAGCGTCCCCCCGACGAAGGCGGAGAGGAGAAGGGAACGCCGGCTCGGCCACGGCTCCCTTCGCACGGTCGCCGCGAGGGCAAGGAGCCCTGCGACGAGCGCATAGCGCGTGCCGGCGTAGGCGAACGGCGAAGCGCCCGCTACGATGCCTTCCCGGATCGCCACATAGGCCGAACCCCAGAGGACGGCGAGGGCGACGAGCCACAGCGCCTCGGTCCTCCCGACGCGGACCATCGTCACGGCGGGAGCGCTTGTTCCTGCCGCGCCCGAATCCGCCAAGCGGACGAACCTCGCGGGGGCAACCGACGGACTCTTATCTGGGAGCGGGGAGGGGGCGTTCGCGAGGGGATCGGTCGGCCGGCTCGCTTGGGCCCGAAGCCCGCCGGGCCTTCGGAGAGGGGAGCATGGCGGAGGAGGAGGGACGCGCCGCCGACCCCGTGGCACGCGTCGGCCCTCGGCCGCCTCCGGTCGAGCTGATTGACCTTCCCGTAGCGGAGCGCGAACGGGCCGTCCCCGTGCTGAAGGACGGCTTCGTGGGGATCTATCGGTGGCACGCCAAGCGCACCCTTCGGAGCGCGACCTGGGTGCGCGCCGCGCTCCTCCAAGGCGAGATCCTTGCCGTCTCGGTCCTAGAGCGGCTCGACCCCGAGGTCGGGTACGTCTACTACCTCTCCACAGCGCAGTCCCACCGCCGGGAAGGGCTCGGAGGGCTGCTCCTCGACGACGCGCTCGCGCTCTTTCGTCGGGAGCGGGCCGCCGTCGTTTATGGGGCCGCGGAGGAAGACAACCGCGCCTCGATCGCCCTCTTCCGTTCCCGGGGATTCCGACCCGTGGAGCGGAAGGAGCTCGGCTTCCGGGAAGGAGGGCTAGGGGCATGGGGCCTCCGGAGCCGCATGACCCTCGTGGGCGGAGAGGTCCTGATGGGCCTTCGTCTTTCCCCGCCAAGACCGTCGGCGGGAACGAACGGCTCGGTCGCCGAGCGGCGTTCGTAGGTCGGACCCCGCGAGTCCGTTCTCGGACCCGTGGGATAGGTAACCCCCGCTACTCCACCGAACGCATCGACCGTTCGCTCGGATGCCAGATGAACCCTTTCCAGGGCGCGGGGATCTCCCAGTCGAAGGCGCTGATCGTCGCCAAGAGGAACTCTCGGTCCACGCCGAGGCGGGCGAGCTCTTCGCCGACCCGCGCCCGCCATCGTTCGGTGGCCTCTTCCACCGAAGAGGTCCCGAGAGGGGCCGGAAAGTCCGGGTAGATGACGAGCACGGTGAGGAGCGCGCCGGATTTCACGACCGAGGGGAGGTCGTGTTCCACGATCGAATCGGTCGCCACCTTGACCTCGCGAATCGCGACCGCCGGGCGGTCGGGGATCCCGTGCCAGAACCACATCAGCTGCGGGAGGTCGGTCCCGCCGGAGGCCTGGACGAGGCCGAAGTCCCGCGCGAGCGAACCCAGGAACGCCGCGAAGGTCCGGTTCCATTCCTCGTACGTGTACTCGGGCCGGCTGGGGGGCGAGCTCCCGGGAGCCACCACGAACCGGCGGTGGCGGTCGTAGAAGAGCCCGAGAGCGGTCCGAGGGTCGTCCGCCGACTCGTCGAATTGGGACCGGAACCGGGCGAGCCATTCCTTGGCGTAGATCACGTCCGAGGGTGGTTCTGCGCTCATCGGGCCGTGTCGGGCGCACCGGCCTCGCTCGTGACGGCGCACGCCCTCGACATCGTTGGGAGAGGGCTTCGAACCGGGACTTTAGGCATTCGGTCCTCAGGAGACGGACCCATCGTTCGCCCGGCGGCAAGGGACGGACCGAGGGACGGCCCTGTCGAGGAATCGTTCTAGCCGGTGGCCTTCTCGATCGCAGTCCCCGCTTCGATGTACCAGGGGAGCTTCTCCGAGGTGAACGCCGCGCCGGTCCGCAGCTCCCCCGACGGTAGGCCTTTCTCGACGACGAGCTCGGCCGCGCGCCAATCTTCGGCTGACCTGACGTCAAGCCGCAGCGCGATCGAGTAGCCGTACCGCCCTTCGTAGGGGGGCGGGAGCGAGGTGGTGATGATCGAGATGCCGTTCCGGGGGAACACGTCCATCAGCGCACGCAGCCGGTCCGGGTCGTTCGGGTAGAACAGGCGGACCCGGTTCGTGTTCGCCACGACGATCGCCCGAGGGCCCGAGGAGGGCTCGCCCTCGTCGAGCATCCGCTGGATCCGCGGCGGGAGGAGCAGGAAGTGGTCGAGCGCGACCCGCTCGGTCATCGCCCCCTCGGGCCGGATCATGGACTCGAACGTCTCGCGCGACACCCGGGGCCCTTCGCCGAGGTCACTGACCGAGACCGGGGCGGGGACCCGGGTGTCGGGGAGGATTAGGCGGACCCAGGACTCCTCGACCGACGGCTCTTCGGTCGACTCCCGGACCGTGATCCATCGGAACGACGGGTCGATGAACTTGGCGATGGCGAACGCGAGGACGTGGCCCGCCCGGCGGCTCCGACTCCACACGTAGTAGGAGAACGGTGTAGTGCGGAACTCTTGGGGAAGGTTCGCCATGGTGCCCGGGGCGGGTCGACCCCACACTTCATCGACGGGCGGGGGCATAAACCCCGTAGGTCCTCCGGTTCGACCGGCCTGCCTTCTCGTGGGGCCTCGCCGGGTTCCGACGGTCGAGCCACGCAGACCCCCTCCCGCTCCAAGCTCGGTCCGGACCGCGTTCGGGCGCTCTTGCTTCGCGGAGAGGGACGTGTCGAGCAGGTTTGACGGGGAGTTTATTCACGCGCACTCCGCCCTTCCACCAATGTCTGTTTCGGACGCCGCCCAGGACAAGAGGGCCGACCTCGCCGGACCGGGGATCGGAACGTACGAAGAGGTCGACCGCGTGCTGCCCGGGGACTACGAGCCGCTCCTTTCTCCCCGCCTTACCCAGCACGCCATCTACGCCGTGAAGAACTACATCGAGGAGCACCTTTGCAAGGAGCTCAACCTGATGATGGTCCAGGTGCCGCTCATCGTGGAGAGCGAGAGCGGCGTCAACGACATGCTCGACCGGGACGGCTCCCGGACGCCGATCCAGTTCCACATCTCGAACGACCGCAACCTGCACCCGGTGGACGCGCAGGTCGTGCAGGCCGCGACCAAGTGGAAGCGGATGGCCCTCAAGCAGTTCGACCTCCAGTCGGGCGAGGGGCTCATCACCGACATGCGGGCCGTGCGGAAGGATTACTTCCTGGACCACGACCACAGCGCCTACGTCGACCAGTGGGATTGGGAGAAGGCGATCACCGTCGAGGACCGAAACCTCGACTACCTCAAGGACACCGTCCGTCGGATCTGGAAGGTGATCACGGGGGCGCAGAAGCATGTCCAGCGGCTCTTCCCGCAGCTCAAGGACCCGCGCTACCCGAACCTCCCCGACGAGATCCACTTCCTGCACGCGGAGGACCTCCTGGACGCCTACCCGGACCTCCCGCGGAAGCAGCGCGAGACCACGATCCTGCAGAAGCACCCGGCGGTGTTCCTCATCGGGATCGGCTGGCCGCTCAAGGACGGATTCCCTCACGAGATGCGGGCGGCCGACTACGACGACTGGGTCACCGAGACCCGCTCGGAGGACGGACGGCCCATGCACGGCCTCAACGGGGACATCCTCGTCTGGAACCCCGTTACGAAGCGCCGCCACGAGCTCATGTCCGGCGGGATCCGCGTGACCGCGGAAACGCTCCGCAAGCAGCTCGCGATGTCGGGCCAGCTCGACTTCCTCAAGTTCCCGTACCATCAGGCGATCCTGAACGGGCAGATACCGCTCAGCATCGGAAGCGGGATCGGCCAGGGCCGGACCCAGATGCTCCTCCTCCGCAAGGCCCACATCGGCGAGGTCACGGTCACCGTCTGGCCGCAGAAGCTCCGGGAGATCAGCGCGGAGCACAACATCCACGTGCTGACGTAGGCGGCCTCCCGGGAGGGGACCCGATTCCCCGCACGCCACCTAGTGTCCCCTCCGCTCGCCCCGCCCTGAACCGTTATCAGGCCCCGACGGCCATCCGGGAGCGAACGGTCATGGGGATCCCGGGTCCGGTCGTAGCGCGACTCCTCGCCGAGGGGGACGAGCACCGGTGCGACGGTCCCCCCGACAACTGCGTACGGGTACGGGCGCTCGCGAACCTCCCGACTCGCTTCGGCGAGTACCAGGCCGTGGCGTTCGAGAACTGCCTCGACCGGCAGGACCACGCCGCGTTCGTCCACGGGGACGTCGTCGAGCAGGCGGACGTCCCGGTCCGGGTGCACTCGGAGTGCCTCACGGGGGACGCGATCGGCTCGCTGCGGTGCGACTGCCGCGACCAGCTCCTCGAATCGCTCGCGCGCATCGGGCGGATGGAGCGCGGGATCGTCCTCTACCTCCGGCAGGAGGGCCGGGGTATCGGCTTCGTCAACAAGATCCGTGCTTACCAGCTCCAGGACTCGGGATACGACACCGTGCAGGCGAACGAGCTGCTGGGCTTCCGCCCCGACGAGCGGGACTACGAGATCGCGGCCCACATGCTCTCGGCGCTCCACGTCCGTTCGATCCAGATCATGACGAACAACCCGGCGAAGGTGCAGGAGCTCGAGCGGCACGGGGTCCGGATCTCCGGACGTATCCCGGTCGAGATCCCGCCGAACCCGATCAACCGCACGTACCTCGAGACCAAACGTGACCGGATGGGCCACCTGATCGTGGTCGAGCAGGAAGACGACCTCTCCGCGTACGGGACGTCCAAGTAAGTAAGGCCCTCGCCAGGGTCTCGGGCGTCGGCGGCCATCACCGGCTTCCCAAGGTTCGAGAACAAGAGTCACCCCGGGCCGTCCCGGCCCGGGGGATAGGAAAGGGTTGTTTCCGACGCTCGGTGGGGGCCTAGCTCGGCGGGGATCCCCCGGCGGGCGGTCCCTCGCTCCAGGTGCCGGTGCCACCCGAGGCGGGGGGGTTAGCCGCGGCGCTCCCCTCGGGGGGTGTCCAGGCCTGCGCGGGTGCCGTCGTGGACGCGGGTGGGCGGCGGCGGAACAACAGCACGGCCAGTAGGCCGATCACGAGCGCGATCACCGCGATCGCGATCAGCACCGCGAGCCACGTGTTGAAGGTGTCCGTCGTGACGTACGAGGTGGTCGAGCTGGGGCTGTACGAGGTCGCGAGGCTTACCGGCGCGGCCACCACCGTCAGCGAGCCGCTCGCTCCCGTGCTGGGGAGGTTGTAGCCGCTCACGTTGTTGAACACGTAGGTGTACGTCCCCGCCGGCAGGTAGAACACGAGCGACGTGCCCGCCGTCGACTGGGTCACGCCGTTCACGGTCGCGGACCAGGTCGTGTCCGACGACAGTCCACCGGCGCTCAGCGTCACCGCATAGACCACGGCCGAGAACGTGACCGACACGTTGTAGGTCGCGCCCGAGACCGTCACGCTGCCGCTGGACGGGGTCGAGGCCCATCCCGAGATCGAGCCCACCGCGTAGGCGTAGGTGCCCATCGTCTCCGGGAACGAGATCACCGCGGTCTTCGAGGTCTGCATCGCGCCACCCAGCGTCACCGACCAGGCGGTGCCCGCCGGAAGACCGGTCGCTACGAAGTTGACGGTGAACGTCTCCTGCTGCTGGGGTCCGGTGGGGAAGAGGTCCTCGGAGGCGCCCCCGATCACGTACGGCGCCAGGTACCCGTTCGACCCGTAGGTGTGCCAGTCCGCCCAGTAGTTCCCGATGCCGGCCGTGCAGAAGTCGTTCGCGCACGTGTTGAACGAGTTCTGGTCCTCGTCGCTCGACCACGCCTGGATGTGCGCCGCGTTGTAGGTGTTCGTCGCGCCGTTGTCCCCGATGAAGTTGTTCCCCGAGATCGTGTTGCCGTAGCTGTAGAAGAGAGCGACCCCGTAGCTGGTGTCATCGACGAACGAGCTACCCGTGACGAAATTCTGGTAGGCGTCATACATGTAGAAGCCGACCCAGTCCTGGAACGCCCCGATACCGTAGAAGTACCCGCCGTAGGAGTCGTCCAGGGCCACCGCGTAGTCGCCGCCGGTGGCGTTGACGTTGCTCACCTGAAGCCCGTTCGAATCGTAGTCGTACACGGCCGCGAAGTAGTCCGTAGCGGTCACGTCCGAGATCGTCGTGGCCGCGGTGTACTCGGTTACGACGGCCGCGAACGGGAGGCACCCCTCATCGGACTCGACGCACCCCGTCATGTAGATGGGTGGCAGACTGGTGGCGGTGGCGGAGACATCGCTCACCGAGATGAAACTCGCGCCACCCTCGTCGTCGCCGTAGACGAGGACGGCGGTGGAGTTACCGCCCGTGGCCGAGGCTCCCGTGTCCGTGACCATGGACGAGTCGATGATCTGGTCGCCGACCGAGTAGTCCGAAGCGGCCGTGCCCGAGATGGTGACGGCCACCGAGTCTTCGACGATGTTCCCGGACGAGTAGTCGGAGGCCGAGGAACCCGAGATGGTCATGTTCGCCGAGTCTTCGGCGCTCACACCGATCGCGCCGTCCGACGCGCTGACACCCGTGAACGTGCTGCCGAGGGTGTCATCGACAAGGACGCCGGTCGAATCGTCCGAAGCGGTGACGCCCGTGACGACCTCGCTCGAGGAATCCTCCACGTACACGCCGATCGACCCGTCCGTCGCGGAGACCGTGGTGATGCTGTTGCCGTTGGCGCCCTCGAACATTCGAACACCGACCGCATCGTCGGCGACCACCATCGCGACCGACCCGCCGGTCGATTCAAAGAAGTTCACGCCCGCCCAATCGTCGGCATAGACGGTCACTCCGTCGGTGGCGTTCACGTACGAAACGCTCGCCCCGGGCGTGTTCACGACGTTCAGACCCAAGGAGTCCGAGACCGCGCTCACGCCGGCCACGGTGAACGTCCCCGCGCCGTAATCGGCCTCGTACGAGAAGATCCCGTACGTCGAGCTGAGGTTCGTCCCAACGAAATTGGTGACGTACTCGGTGATGATCCCACCGAACTGGTAGATGTTCTCCATCGGGACGCCGCTCACGAAGGCACCATGGAGGGCAAGGCCGGTGACCCCATCGGCCACGATACCGAGTCCATACGCCTCGAAGTACGTCTCCTCGTTGTACAATCCCTCGCCCGTGGAGATTACCGTGGGGTCGTTGAACACCACGTTCGTAGAGGCCCAAACCTGCGAGTTCTCGTAGTAGTCCGAGATCCCGTCGAGCACCACCCCGTTGAACACCGCGTTCGTCACGTTCCATGCAAAGAAGCCGCTCGCATTGGTCGCGACGAGGCCATTTACCTGGAGCCCAGAGTCCGAGTCGAACTGGAGACCCTGGGATTCATAGTACAACGGGTCGTAGGCGGCGACATCGTTGATGGTCGTCGAGGGAGAGAGGGTGATGTTCGCTCCGATCGAGTCGTCGGTGGCGTTGAGGTCGTTGATGGTCAGGCCGACCGTTCCCGGGATGTCGTAGATCGATTGGTACAGGGCCCCGGGACCGAAGTCGTATCCCGTCTCGATCCCCGTCGCCCCGGCGAAGAAGCCGTAGGAGGCGTTGATCCACGAATACGTGCCTCCGCCGCCGCCGTACGCCTCGATCCCGACCGAGTCGTCGAAGGCGTTGACGTTCCAGACGACCGTTCCCGTCGAGACCATGTCGGTAACGCCGACCGACTCGTAGTCCGTCGTGACGTTCGTGACCCGGGTGTCGACCGACATGCCGACAAAGACGCCCATGGAATCCGGGCGGGTGAAGACCGACCCCGAGATCACGTCGTTGACCCAGGCATGGCTGTCTCCCCAGAGCGTCAACTGGTAGCCGCTCGCCCCAAGGTTGCTGAAGTAGCCGTAGCCGTCGGATAGGAGGTAGCCGAGGGTAATGAGCTCCTGGTCCTGGACCTGGTCGTTCGCGCCGTAGAAGATGTTGATCCCTGAGGTGTAGCCTCCCCCGTCGAGGAAGAGAATCGGCGACGGCACGAAGAACCCGGCGAAGGCGGAACCGGCCGCGCCGTCCCAGATGTAGCTGTTCCCGTCGACGAACGAGTCCGTACCGAGGTACGAATCGTCCACAACGACATCGTTGACGCCGACGCTTTGGAACATCTCAAAGGACGGGAAGAGCCAGTCGTTCAGGTGCGCGAAGGTGAAGTTCGCGTTGACGGTCACTCCGTCGAACACGTACGGCGCCGAGGCCGATCCGCCCAGGGCCAGCGCGAGGGCCGACGCCTGAGCGGCGGTGGACATGTACAGCGGCGCGAACGTCGTGCCCGGAGCGGCCGAGAGGGTGATCGACAGCGACGTGGTCGACCCCGTGACCGTCCCGTTATACTCGGTGGAACCCGAGGCGAACGCCTGAACGTAGTACGTCGTCGTCCACGGCGCGGCGAGCGGCGGAAGGTAGGTGTTGAAGGCGCCCGTGCTCGTGGAGGGTAGCCAGCTCATGTTGTCCTGCTGGACACCGGTCCAAGGGTCGAGGACGGGCGGCGTGTTGCTCACGAAGACGAAACCGTACGACGGGGAGATCGTACCGGCGACCTGAATGTCACCGGAGGCCACCGATACGGCCGGGACAGCGTTCCACAGACCGTAGAGCATCGTGGGGCCCTGGTTGATCTCGAGCACGTGGCTCGGCGTCCAGTAGTCGGCGATGCCCATCGACGTCTCACCCGTGTCCGAACCGAAGTTGTAGGCAGACGGGAC
>Ga0326728_10013312_pt1 | contig 17903 bp, 16 predicted proteins | sample MB3enrmetagenome_FD_207602 | JGI IMG/M metagenome (GOLD analysis project Ga0326728, IMG submission 207602) | Lab enriched peat soil microbial communities from McLean, Ithaca, NY, United States - MB31MN | ecosystem: Environmental > Terrestrial > Soil > Wetlands > Peat | place: USA: New York... | reverse complement strand
GATTTATCGTGTGGGTTGAGCAATTTGACCTTGGGAGAAACCAATTGCATGAAGTCCTTGTCCGAACTGGCAATGACGACGTCCAAGCCCACTTCCGTCGCCTGGCGCGCAATGGATGCGATGCAATCATCGGCTTCGCAAGCTTCCTTGCGATAGGAAAAGATGTTTGCCGCGCGCAAATACGCAACGATTGGATCCAGTTGCAGTCGCAGATCCGGAGGCATTTCCGGGCGTTGCGCTTTATACTCAGGCAGCAGCGTCATGCGCTCGGGGGCCTGGCCGCCATCCCAAACCACCACGGCATGAGAAGGGCGCACCCGGTCCCGAACCCTGGCCAGCATGCGGATAAAGCCATAAATTGCGTTCGTCGCCTGGCCGGTGGGAGAGGAGAGCGACCGGATGGCAAAAAAAGCGCGGTAAGCGTAGGCGTGGCCATCCACAATGAGAAGCCGCCCCGGAGCGGCTGAGGCTTCAAATGTGGATGTGGGGCCATTTTGCATGAAGGAAGGTCATTTTTCGCGAGACTTCAGCCCGGCGCAGCTTTCAGATGCCAAATGAATGAATCCGCGCACCGCCTTATTGTGCCGCCGCCGGCGGTTGTAGCGGAATCGAGTTGCGCGCAAACGGCAGATCCTCATCGTTATGCACACGGTTCCCGGCGGGATCGATAATCGTCGGGGTGACAAAGATCAGCATGTTGTCTTTCGTGCTGTCGGTGGACTCGCTCTGAAACAAGCGCCCGATGAGAGGCAGGTCGCCGAGAACCGGCACTTGACTTTTAACCTTGGTAATGGTCTCGGCAATCATTCCACCGAGGACAACCGTCTGCCCATCCCACACATTGCAGGTTGTGACCACTTCGCGAACACGAAAACGGGGCAGAGGAAGCACTGCCACGATCGGGGTGCCAATCGTGCTGCCAGCCGCCGCCTCGGCTGTAGGCACAAAGGCCCCGGGATTGTCGTAGCCGAGGAATTCCAAGATGGTGGGTATCAAGACCATTTGAATGGAATAGCCGTCCGCCGAAACGGTTGGCATGACATCGAGGGCGGGGCCGAGGCCGAAAGGCGACGTATTGTAAGTGATTGTGGGGGCAATGACGCCCGTGCCACCGACCAAGCCGGTGGTGCTGGAACTGGTTGTCGTTACGTTGGCGCTGGCAACGATCGTCGCCAAGTCCTGGACGGCGATATGGGTTTGGCGGCCACTGAGAGTCGTGACCTTTGGCGCGGAGAGAAGGTCCGCTCCAGTGCGTTGTTGTATGGCTTGAATGGCCACGCGAAACTGAGGGTCGGTCATAATGCCGGTGATGGTGGCCACCGTCGGGATTGCGGTTGATGTTGTAGCAGTCGAGTTAAACGCACTAAGGGGGCCCAAGCCTGGCGTCAACAAATTGTCCGTGGCCGCCGGGGCAACGTAACCTGGCGTTAGTGAGGTGCTCGTGGATCCCGGTCCTGGAAAAACACCGCTTGGATTGGCGATGGTGGCAGGCCCCTGGTAGGAGGGGGCTGTTCCGCCTTGGACGCCAATGGCCCCATTATTGACCAAAGTATTTCCCCAATACCAGCTAAAGCCAAGGGCGCGGGTGTCGTCCTGGGTCAATTCCACGAACTTCGCCTCAATCGTCAGTTGCGGAGGCGCCTGATTCAGCAGTTCAACGGCCTGTTCAATGATTTCCAAATCCTCCAGGGAGGCGCGCACCAAAAGCTCACCCAGGCGATCGTTGAAAAAGACTATTTTCGGAGGGCTTAGATCGACACCAGCCGCGGTAAAATAAGCTCTGACCATTAGATCGACCAGAACTGTATTGTCCGTTTTGGTCACGTAATCCAAGCCGATCCGGTTGTTCCGGACAATAGCCCCCTGGCCGACACCACCCTGGCCCTGGCCGCCCTGGCCGGCGGCTCCACCGCCACCCTGGCCACCCTGAGTGATGGGAGAAATTTCAACACTGGGAATCATGACGCCCGTGCTGGAAACGCCGCCCGCGCTCCCGCCGCCGCTGCTGCCGCCGCCGCCGCCACCGCCGCCGCCGCCGCCGCCGCCGGTCCCGCTGCTTTGACTTCCCGTGTTCAGAAGGATCGAGCTGACGTTCTGAAGGCCTTGGACAAACGTGTTCGGATCAACTTTAAAGACTTTTGTATAGAGCGCCACTGCTTCGGCGGGTTTGGGTGAAAAAACGACCGCATAATCCTCAACGGTGAATCTGATCGGTTGATCGGCCACCTTGACAATGGCATCCAGCACATCAGCCAAACGCAGGTTGTTCAAAGGAGGGGCGATTTTAATGGTAATGGTGCTCATATCCACCGCTGGTGCCGGCGCGCCCGCAGCGACGGCGCCGGCCGCGGCCGCCCCGCTCGTATCGGTCGGGGCGATGGCCCCGGCCGAGGCGTCGGCATGCGGATTGATCATAAAGTTAATGCCCTCTCCGTCGGGATCGCGCTTTTGGGTTTCGATCCTCAGCCGGTTGAGCACTTCGGTCAGGGGCAAATCGTAGCTGACTTCATTGAGGCGGATGCGCTCCAACTTGGAAAGGATTTTCTGGCGTCCGTCGGTGGTGTAAACCAGGTTTGTGTGGGCCATCGGATTGGGAATGGGCAGGCTGTCTTGTTTGGTGGAAGGGATCCAGGCTTTTTCCACAGTGCCTATGGCTGACTTTGCCACAGCCTCACGGGCACGGGCATTGGCCGCGTACCGGGCTTCCTTGACAAGGTCCAGATAGTAAGGGGCGGTTTTGTTGGATGGATCTGCCTTGAGAATTTGAAGGAGGATGACTTCCGCCTCGTCGTATTTGCCCATTTCATACAACAACTTGGCATTTTGGACCTTTGTGGCGACCTCGATCTTTTCGTTTTTAATTTGAGGAATGGTTTTGACCAAATCAGGGCTGGGGACCAGGCCCCGCATCTGCACGGTCCGCTGATCAATCTCCGCCTTGAGGTTGCGCAGGGATTCGTTGTTCGGATCCACTTTAAGTGCGGCCTCGGCCTGCGCCAGAGCTTCCGCCATTTCGCCGCGCGCCATATCTTGCCGGGCCAGTTTCTCGCGGACGCCATCCAAACCCGCCAGGGCCTGCTTTTTCTCCAAGTCCACAACGGGATTGCCGACCTGAACCAAAGGGCTGAGAGCCACGGCTTCCTGGTATAGTTTGGCCGCCTCAACCAGTTGATTTCTCTTTTGGGCCGCCACGGCCTGGTCCAGCTTTATGTGCAGGCGGATGGTGGCTTCCTGGCGGCGGACCGCCTCTTCCTCGGCAATTTGAACCGGGTCCTGGGTGGCGGCCTGTTGGGCTTGCGATGAAATGGCCAGAAAGAAAACCAATCGAAGGGTCATTTTAGCTGCGGATGTCATAGTATCGTCTCACTTTTTTTTAAAAACAAATTCCCCTCACGGGTTTCCGTTCCATTTGATCGTCGTTATTTTGGTGTTCTTAATGGACTGCACTCTAACGACATTGCTTGTTATTTCAACAATTTTATATTGCTCGTTGTCCAGGGTAAAAGTCTCGTTGACTCGCTCTTTAAGCAGAGTGCGCGATTCGGGGTCGTACTTCATGTCGGCCAAATAACCATCCACTCGTTTATACGGGTTGTTTGTGGAGACCAAAACGGTTTCTCCGGTCTCTGGAATCTCCAATTTCAATTCAGTCGGATTGTCCGCAGCACCTTCAATGCCGCGGATAATATAAAGGCCCGATTTCGTCTTTTCGTCCAGTTTGGCATATTCCAGCGGCCGCTTTGCCGAGTGAACTTGGAGGCTCATGATGTAAACCGCGCCGTTGCCGCTGGGATGATCATAAGCGATCACGGTGTAAAGCGGCGCGATGTTGGTGACGCTCAGGGCGTCAGGCCCCGTCTTGAGGATTTTGAGCAGTTCGCCATTGGCCTTTTTCCTCCAAGTGACCGGATTGAACAGATTATGCTCGCCGGAAAGAACAACCGGCGGCGGATTGGTGACTTGGGCCAAGGCCAGCAGATCGGCGGTTAGATCCAGCGGAACGGGCCGGTTGGTCTTGTGAGCGCCCTCGGAGATCGGTTGATTTACTTCCTCCTGCAGTTTGGTAAAGACGGCGCCCATCCATATTGACGCGGCCGCCAAACTCAGCAACACCACGCACAGGATGATTTTTTCGTAATGTTTCTTGAGGAACTGCATTAGTGCTCCGATGCCTTGAGTTTTACCACATTAATCGAAATGGTCACCAATAAAGGGTTTTCCGACAGGATTGTGACCACCGACGGCGCGGCAACGGGAACCGCGGCGACAGGCGCCGCCGCAACGGGGGCCGGTGCTGCTCTCATCCACGAAGGCAACCCCTGCCCCTGGCGGCCAGGCCCCCGATTCAGCCCAAAATTTGGGTTTTGCAGCGGATTTGGGTATTGCGGCCGGGGGGCATAGACGGCCGCCGGTTGTTGCGGAAGCGGTTGAACCACTGATGTTTGCACCGACGTGTCGGGGTTGACTACAATGGCTTGGATAATGAAACAATTGCTGGACCGCGCAAATCCTTCCATTACCGCGGCGACTTCAGCACTAAAACCACGAAACGTGATTTTGTAAGGAGTAACAATCCCCGATAGATTGGTCAAGGTGGCGGCCGCCAATAAATCTCCGGTTCCACTGTCATCGGCCGAAACAGGCACCCGTTGCAAGCCGTCCAGATAATTGATTTTGGCGCGACAGAGAATATCCAAAATGGCGTTGATTTCCTCCAGTTCTTGCATCCAGGGCCCAATGCTGGCGGCGGGATAGGTGAGCCTTCCGATCAAGCCGGAGAAGGCAAATGAGTAATCGGGGGGCAATAAAACTCCCGCGTTGGTGGCTTCGTTGTGAAATCGGATAAGAGTGTCTTCAAGGTAAGTCTTGAACCCTTTTCCATCCTTCACAGGCGGCGCTGGAAAAGGCGCAAACCTTTTTCTGAAGTCAGCCAGAAACAGGCGCACTCGCTCCTGGTCCGCTTTGGCTGCCTGAATGTTGTTCGTGTCGGGAAAAGGCGTTTTTTGCCGCATCGCCTCCACGGCGTCGTGCGTTGTATTGTACTCCGCGCTCACCCCGGCGTTTTCCTTCATGGAGTTGTAAAGAAGCCAGCCGCAATACCCGGTCACAAACAATCCGGCGGCGGCGCTGATAACGAAGAACAAGTTTCGTTTGATCCAGACCATACTCAGAGGTTGAAAGGATGCTTCAGTTCCACCGTCAGATAGAAGCTAAAAGTGTTGGAACCCGGATCGACGCTGATGTTTTGACCCAAAGCGCTTTTATCGGTAAAATAGGCGCTGTTGGTCACATTCTGCAATACGGCGTAGGCAAGATCGGAATTGGCGGAAGGGGAAAGATCCAGGCGGCTCACCCCGCGACAGAGAAGGGAAATGCTGCTGATTGCATTCCCCTGCGCCGCCGTCGGCGCCGCTGGTGAAGCAGGGGCCTGGAGAGACCTGCCTCCGCCCATGCCTGACCGGCCAGCGCGAGGCCTTCCCCTTTCCTCCCCCGCACCAAACCCTCCCATAACCGGCCCGCCGCCTGATCCACCCGTGCCGCCAAAGGGGCTTCCGTTGGGCAATACCGGAGAAAACGTCACCACCCACACCCCCACGTCAGTATTCGTCCCATTGTTCTCGGCAGTCCGGAAGCTGGCTTTTGTCGTGGCTTCGGCTTTCATCAATACCGACCGCAATTCCGTCAGGAGTTTGATCCAATAAAAGCGGTTGTCCGCCAATTTCTCCATTTGGTCGGCAGCGTTCTTAAGCTGAAGCCTCTGGCTGAGAGCGCCGTCCAGTTGATGGCTTAATTCAGTCAATTCGGCCAGCGGCTTTTTGATCGCCTCCAACTTCTGGCCGCGGACAAGGCCGATGTGCTTTTCGGCCTGGTTAATGGCAAAGACCACGAGCGCCAAACTGAAAACCGACGCGATAAGATACGGCTTTTTGTGGGCAAATTCCTGCCGCTGAATCGAGCTTCTGGGCATCAAATTCAACTCAACGGGGCAGTGGGCCAAATCCCGCAAACCCAACCCGACTACTTCTCCAAAGGAATGGGCATACTTGGAAAGCTCCTCCAAATCCAGGCCGGGATCCAGTTCAATGTTGCGGAAGGGATTAAAATAATCGACGGGCAAATTGAGTTTCTCCGCAAAAAATTGCGCGGTATAGGGCATGATCGATGCCCCGCCGGAAAGGAAAAGCCGTTGCGGAGCGGACCCCCCTTGCTGGCCGCGATAGAATTGGATCGTTTGATTCACCTGGATGTGCAGCCGCGTCATGACCTGCCGGGCTATCTTTGAAATCGCCGCGGCGTGCGGATCCTCCGGCTCCGCGTAGGCACCCCCCAGGCTGACGGACCCTTTTGCTATCTTCGTCGCCTCGGCTTCCGCAAAGCGCATTTTCGTCTCGTTGGCAAAATCCTGCGTAATGGCGTTGGCCCCAATGTTGATGCTCCGGGAATAGACCTTGCCCTTTTCGAAAAAAAGCAAATTGCTGGTTTTCGCGCCGATGTCCAGCAGCATCGTGCAGCCCTCCAGATCGCCGTAATTGTAACGAAACGCGTTGCACAGCGCCGCGGGTGAGACATCGACCAGTTTCAGGCGCAACCCGGCCCCTTCAGCCGCATGGAACAGGCCTTCGACTATTTCAGCTTTGACCGCCACCAGAAGCACTTCCAGTTCGTTCGTCGCGGACGTGCCGAGTATCTGATAATCCCACACCACCTCGTCCAGCGGAAATGGCACGTTTTGCTGCGCTTCGTAACGGATGATTTGCGTCACCTTGGATGTATCAACGGGCGGCAGCTTGACAAATTTCGAGAAAACGTGAAAGCCAGGCGCGCAAACATTGATCTGCCTGGAGCCAAAGTTTTTTTCGGACAACAATTCCTGCAACGCCTTCAGGATGGCCGCCCCGCGGGTCGCTTCCTGCGAGCCTTCCAGCCCAAGCGCCTTGATCCCATATTGCTTCAGGCGCAAGCCTCCGGCTTCGTTTTGTTCAAACTCCGCCAGCTTTAAACTTCCAGCCCCAAAATCGGCCGCCAAAAATGATTTCGAATTTAGCATTGAATTCGCTTATGCCACCAATGGCCGGCCCATTCCGTCTATTAATCGTCCTCGACTCATTTCAAAAGTCCGTGCTACTTACTGCAAACCGGGCAAGCGGTCAATCGTTTTGATACAGAACTTTCTTCCAAGCTGGTTCCGTGCCATGAGCCGCGCCGTTTCTCTTTCCCGCCCCATCCCAATAAAAAAGGCTACTCCTTGCGCATCGCTCCCAAACGCATCCTTTTTTGCATTAATTTCACGCAAAATGCGTGAATTTGCCGCGCGCCCCGTCACGCTTATAATTTGCTCCGAATATATTCAATCGTCTTGACAAGCCCGTCGGCCAGCGACACCCGCGGTTCCCAACGCAACAGAGTTCTCGCCCGCGCAATGTCGGGCTGGCGCTGCCGCGGATCATCCTGCGGCAGCGGTTTGAAAACTATTTTGCTCCGCGAGCCGGTGGCGCCGATAATGGCGCGGGCAAACTCCAGCATCGTCATCTCCGCCGGATTGCCAATGTTCACCGGTTCGTTCGCCCCGCTCATCATCAAACGGTAAATCCCCTCGATCAAATCGGACCAGTAGCAAAAACTGCGCGTCTGCGTCCCCCGGCCAAAAACAGTGACCGGTTTGTTCCTCAATGCCTGGCTCAGAAACGCCGGCACGACACGGCCGTCGTGCAGGCGCATGCGCGGCCCGTAGGTGTTGAAAATGCGCGCAATCTTTGTGTCAATATGATGTTCGCGATGGTAGGCCATCGCCAGCGCCTCGGCAAAACGCTTGGATTCGTCATAACATCCGCGGGGGCCAATCGTATTGACATTCCCCCAGTAATCTTCGCTTTGCGGATGCACCAGCGGGTCCCCGTAAATCTCGCTCGTTGAGGCCAGGAGAAACCGCGCCGATTTGGTTTTCGCCAGGCCCAGCGCCTTGTGCGTCCCCAGCGAACCCACCTTCAACGTTTGGATCGGCAATTCCAAATAATCAATCGGGCTGGCCGGCGAGGCAAAATGCCACACATAATCCACCGGCCTGTCCAGGAAAAGGAACTCCGTCACGTCCTGCTCGATGAATTTGAAATCCTGGTTCCCAGCCAGATGCGCGATGTTATCCACTGAACCCGTGACAAAATTGTCAATCGCCACCACCTTGTGGCCGCGTTCCAGCAAGTAATCCACCAGATGCGACCCCAGGAATCCCGCCCCGCCCGTGACAACGGACGTGGGCTGTAATCTGCCGGCCTTGTTTTTTTTTGACATGTTCCAAAATGAATCAACGCGCTCCCCTGCCCAGGAGAACCACCCAGATGGTGTGCCATAGGATTTTGAAGTCCAGCCATAATGTCCAATTATCGATGTACTCCAAATCCAAACGCACCCATTCCCCAAAATCTTTGATATCATTGCGGCCCGATATCTGCCACAGGCACGTCAAACCCGGCCTGACGCTCAAGCGGCGGCGGTGGGCCACGTCATCGAAGCGCTGGACTTCGTCCACGGGCAGCGGCCGCGGCCCGACCAGGCTCATCTCAAAACGCAACACATTGAACAATTGGGGAAACTCATCAATGCTGAATTTCCGCAGGAGCCGTCCGAAACGCGTGATCCGCGGATCATTGGTCACCTTGAACACCGGGCCGGACATTTCATTGAGCACCGCCAATTCCTGTTTTAATTGCTCCGCATTGGTGACCATCGTGCGAAATTTATACATGATAAATGGCTTGCCGTTCAGGCCGCTCCGCTCCTGCTTGAAGAACACCGGCCCCTTCGAGGTCAGTTTGATGACCACGGCGGCAATCACCATGGGAAGTGCAAACACCGCCAGAAGCACCACTGTCCCGACCAGATCGACAATCTGTTTGACCAGCCTGGCCCAGGGCGTCTCCGGCCCGGAATGAAACACGAAAACAGGCTGCCCGAAAAAATCATCCAGGCTGGTGCGCGAAATCTGCGTCTTGAAAAAGTCCGCCAGCAGCAACACTTCAATCCCTTCCAGTTCGCAGGCCCGAATGGCGGCTTCGACGTGGCCAAGCAGGGTGTGCCGGGCGTTGATTATGACCGTGTTGACGGAATGTTCGTGCATGAATGAAACCAAGTCGTCGATGGACGATTTATTCAGGTCAACCCCGCCGATGATCTCCAATTCTTGCAGGGCGGACCCAATGGAGCCCCGCAATTGCTGGATATCTTCAGCCGTGCCGATGAGAACTATGCGCTGTTTGAATTGCGCCTGGCCCAATTTGCTCTGATAAGCCCATCGCAACATTTCCCCCTTCAGAATCATCAACCCAAAACTGCAGAAGCCAAAGAGCACATAAACGCCGCGCGCCCCGTTCAACCGCAACATGAAATCTATCAATATCACCCCGATGGTGGAGATGGCGCACGCTTTGGCCAGTTGCCACATCACCAGGCCGCGCGGCGAGAAAACCGGCCGTTCATAATAACCCTGCCATTCCAGGATCAACGGCGTCATTGGAATCACCACCAGAAAAAGCCAGAAATAATGCGCAAAGTCCCTGATTTCATCCACATTATTAATCCCCGCAATCGGCAGTTCCTGCCAATGATAACGAATCAGCCAGCCCAGCCATAATCCCAGGGCAAACAGCCCCCCGTCTATAAACTGATAAACCTGTATTCGGACTTGCCGATCACGATGCAACATTGGATTGGGAACGAAATTTTATTTCACGCTGAATTCAAACTCGGTTGGGCTTCTGCTCTTGAACCGCTTCATTTCCCGGCCGCCTTGCCCGTAACCAACTGAAATTCCGGAGCGGATGCTCCAATAAATCTTTCCAAACGCTCAAATGTGGCCTGTTCCCCGCCCGGAAGGCAAGTGACAAAATAGCTGATGTAAGCCCACCGTTCCAATTCACCCTTGCGCAGCACCGTCTTCCACATCGACCACAGTCGCGAGCCTTCCTCAGCCGTGATCTTGTCCCCGGATACAAACCAATAGACATAAATGCACACAACCATCTGCCCGCTTCCACGAAGCTGGCGGCTGGCCGTCAGCTTGATCGCCGGAATATCGTAGGCAAACGGACGTTCCATGTGCAAGCTGATCCTCTCGGTGCTCGTCACGTTCCAGTCCTGCGCGTACAGGCAGTATTGCGGCTGATGTATGCTCGTATGGTCCGTCCCCATCAGCACCACGCTGACCTGAACGCCAAAATCGCTCCCCGGCGACCGGTAGTACCGGCGCCCAAAAGTCGTGTCTTTCGGCAGCGCATCCTCCTCGCCCATGCTGATGGGCAGCGGCCAGGACGGGATGCCCAGCACTTTGGCCGGCAACACCACGCTTTGCGTGGAAACCAGGTTCGTTTTCTCATCGTAGATCGGCACCCGCCCCACCCTCACCCCGGGCGCACCGAGAAGGCGCCGCCCTTGAAACCCCTTCAACCATCCCGCCGTCGCGGCCATCATTCCCAGCGCCACGGCAAACACAACCCACTTGGACGTCTTCATGGCGGCACCGCCTGCGGCTTTTCTTTCAGCCATCGAGCCAGCAAGAGAACCCCTCCAATGGCCACCCCGTAAGTCACATACCCAAAATAACTGTCAACAAACTTCCCGGCCCTCGGGGTCTTAAATGCGTTTGCCGCCAGGATAATGGTCGTGATCCGCATCACATTGCAAACCAGCGCCAGCGGTATCGTCGAGCTAATCATCACCGCCCGCCTCCACAGAGTTCTCATCGTCAACACCGAAAAAATCGTTGTAATCGCCAGCAGCGCGATAAAGCTTCGGATCCCGCTGCACTCCGCCGCCACGTCGAAACTCCCGAAAACCCCATTCGGATCAAAAAGCTTTGTTCCCGCCCGCATCACCGAAACATCCAACAGATCCTTCGTGATGAACTCCGCCCCCTTCGCCGCAAGGAGCCGCATGGGGAGAGTCAACCCCTGCGCAAACGTCCCTCCCATCGGCACGCAAAAAGCAAAAATGACGAACGGAAAAAAACTTGCCTTCAAAGTTCCCCGTCCCCAGACCAACCCCGTCAACATCCATGCCCCCGAGAACAGCGCCACCATCGACACACGCGGCTGCTGCACAACAAAACCCGCCACATGCAGCGCCAGGGCAAACGCCATGCCCAGCAAACCCGGCCACCAAACCCCGGCGACAGAGCTGACCAGGCGCTTGCGCCGCAGCCAAAGAAGAACCAGCACCGCCCACGGGATCAGCTTGCCATGACTCGCATCATTAGAAGGATCGCTCCACTTATCCCACATCCAGCCGAACAGAGAATCCGTCGTGCCCGCAACGGTCGAAGTCCAGCCACAAAACTGAAAAAGCAGGCACCACGCCGCCAACAGCCCCAGGAAAACAAAACCATTTGGCAGCTTCGACCAATAAAACCGCAACTCCTGGCCAAAGTGGTCAAAATGGCCAAACGACCCGGCATCATCCTTATCAAGCACCTGCATCCCGCACAAAGTACAATGCAGCGGGCGGCAGCGCAATCAAATCCGAAACAAACCGCGCCCCGCGCGCGGGGCAACCGTCAGCCACATCAGACAAGTCCGACAAGTCCCACCCGTCCGGGCATTGCCCTGATTCCAAACACGGGAGGCAGAATGAAAGGTGTAACCAGTGGGAACCATTATCCGCTTTGCCTTGATTCCAAACACAGGGAGCATAATCTTTCTTTTTGACAGACGGCGTTTGAATCCGCTTTGCCTTGCTGCCGCCGCACAACATGTTTTCCGGCAGGCGGGAATCTTACGCAGTTCGTCTTTGGACCATGTGGTCATACCAATATCCTTTAAAATTTAGGGGCGCAGCAAAGTCTTAATCGCGCGACGCTCGTCCATCGCGCGGTAGCCCTCCGCCACTTGTGCGAGCGGCAGTGTCAGGTCGAACACCTTGCCGGGGTTGATCTTTCCGTTCAACACGAGGTCAATCAACTTGGGCAGGAAGCGGCGCACTGGCGCAGGGCCACCATGAAGATGGACGTGGGTGAAAAACAATTCCTCGCCATTGAGTTCGACGCCGTGCGGCACGCCAACGTAGCCGACGAAACCACCCGGTCGGGTGGAACGGATTGCTTGCATCATTGATTCTTGGGTGCCCACGCATTCCAGCATCGAATCAACCCCTATGCCTTTAGTCAGCTCCTCGATGCGTTCAACGCCTTCGTTGCCGCGCTCTGTGACGATGTCGGTCGCGCCGAACTCGCGGGCAAGTTTTTGCCGCGCCGCGTGACGACTCATCGCGATGATACGCTCTGCGCCCATCTGTTTGGCGGACAAAATACCGAGCAGGCCAACCGCGCCGTCACCGACGACCGCAACCGTCTTGCCCGGCTTGACGTTGGCAGCGGCAGCCGCAAACCAGCCGGTTCCCATGACATCGGAGACGGCCAACAAGCTTGGAATATAGTCCTCGGACGGGACACCCGGTGTGGCCACCAAGGTTCCGTCCGCGAGTGGAACGCGCATGATTGGAGCCTGCGCGGTGCTGATAAATTCTTTATGCTGGCAGGAGGTTTGATAGCCAGCCTGACAGTGAGGACAGGTGTTATCGGACGCAAAAAAAGAACCGATGACGAACTGTCCTGGCTTGACCGTTTTGACCGCACTGCCGACCTCCTCAACGATGCCGCAGTATTCGTGGCCCATTGGAGTTGGTTGGGCAATCGGACTGATGCCACGATACGGCCACAAATCAGACCCGCATACGCACGTGGCGGATATTCTGATGATGGCATCAGTTGGTTGGATGATTTTCGGGTTTTCGCGCTCCTCGAAACGCACGTCGCGCGGACCGTAAAGCATGGTTGCTTTCATAATTTAGTTCCTTTCTTTCAGCGCATGGTGAATCCGCCATCCACGGAGATGGTCTGCCCCGTCACATAACTCGACGCCTGGCTGCAAAGCCACAGAACCGCATTGGCGATCTCTTCGGCACGTCCGTGACGACCCATGGGAATGCTCTTTGTCATTGCGTTGAGGGCTTCGCCTTGGCCGGCGGCGACCATTTCGGCCATCGGGGTCCAAATAAAACCCGGACAGACGGCGTTGATCCGAATGCCCCTCGCGGCATATTCGAGCGCCGCGCTTTTGGTCAGCCCAGGCACTCCGTGTTTCGCGGCGTGATAGATCGCGGTCGCGAGGCCCAGACCAGATCCGGCACCGGTCACCAGTGCCACTTTGTTTTCAAACGATATATTCATGTTTAATTCCCTTCATATTGTGTATCCCGGTTTTTGGCAGAGCTTGCCCGGACCATTAAGGATTAATGGTTTATAGACCTTCCCGGCCCAATCCTGTGGTTCGATTTCTTCGATGGCCAGTGACACCGGCTCTTTACCGCAGTGCAATGCGTCCATAACGTCTTTGACGATGGCTTCGGCGAGACGAACTTTCTGTTGTTCAGATTTTCCGGCCGCGAGTTTTACGATGATATGCGGCATGGTTTTCTCCGGGGGGCGGTCACTTGCGATATTGCCCGTCGCTGACTTTTTCCATCCAGTCCACGACCTTGCCGTCGAGCGCTTCTTGAATCGCGGTGTGCGTCATGGCGGTGGTTGGCGCGGCACCATGCCAGTGCTTCTCGCCGGGTGCGAACCACACCACATCGCCAGGTCGGATTTCCTCGATCGGGCCGCCCTCACGTTGAACCCGGCCTAAACCGAAGGTGACGATCAGGGTCTGGCCCAACGGATGTGTGTGCCACGCCGTTCGCGCACCCGGCTCAAACGTGACGAACGCACCGCTGACGCGCGCTGGATCGCTTGCCTTAAAGGGTGAATCGATGCGCACTGTGCCGGTGAACCAATCTGCCGGGCCTTTTGCGGACGGCTGCGAACCATTTCTCTTGATTTCCATAAGAATCTCTTTCTGTTAGTTATTTTCCGACCTGTTTCTGCTGGTCAGTGGAATACCGGTCACCTTGTAATTTAATTTTAGAGACGGCGAGATCGAGATCACGCCGCTCTTCGGGAGTGAATTCCAGTTCCGCTGATTTTAGGTTTTCTTCCATGCGCGCCACCTTGGTTGTGCCTGGAATGGGGACGACCCAGGGTTTTTGAGCCAGCACCCAGGCCAACGCGATTTGGGAAGTCGTCGCTACTTTTCGTTGACCGAATTCAATCAACAAATCCACGAGAATCTGATTCGCTTTCATCGCCTCGACGGTGAAGCGAGGCAGGTCGGCGCGGTTGTCGTTGCTGCCCTCGAACTTGGTGTGTTCGTTCAAAGTGCCGGAGAGATAACCTCTGCCGAGCGGGCTGTAAGCCACGAAACCGATGCCGAGTTCTTCGAGCGTCGGCAGAATCTCTGCCTCTGGCTCCCGCCACATCAAGGAAAATTCGCTTTGAACCGCAGTCAGAGCCTGAACGGCATGAGCGCGGCGGATTGTTTCCTCGCTCACTTCACACAGACCAAAATGCTTTACCTTGCCCTGCCGAATTAATTCCTTCACCGTTCCCGCCACGTCTTCGATGGGCACATTGGGGTCAATGCGGTGCTGGTAAAAAAGGTCGATGCAATCGCGTTTAAGCCGTTTGAGAGATTCTTCGGCAACTTGGCGGATATGCTCCGGTCGGCTGTTCAACCCCGTTGATTTTCCGGCCTCACAGTTGAACCCGAACTTGGTGGCAATGGCCACCTCCTTGTGGAATGGCGAAAGTGCGTCGCCTACCAGTTCCTCGTTTATGAACGGGCCATAGACTTCGGCGGTGTCAAACAAGGTCACGCCAAACTCCACTGCTTTGCGGAGTAGTGCTATCATGGCATTCCTGTCGGGCGCGGGGCCGCGATGGTAACTCATGCCCATGCAGCCCAGGCCGAGCGCTGACACTTCCAAGCCACTCTTTCCAAGTTTGCGCGTTTGCATTTTGAATCCTTTTTGATTCATACGTTGAAGCGAATCTACCATGCATGGCTGTGACTGTCTTACGGGGTATTGCTCCAACTGTCGCAAGATTGCTGAAATCGCGATTGGGCGGGGAAAACAGCATGTTTGTCTCAACGCTGGCGACGGTAATCGCTTGGAGAAAGGCCAGTTTCCCGGCGAAACAGTTGCGCAAAATGGCTGGGAGTGGCGTAGCCCACATCCAGGGCAACTTCCACCACGCTCTTTTTCGTTTCGCGGAGCAGACGTTTCGCCTCGTCCATCCGCAGATTGATGTGATAGCGCGAAGGAGACACGCCTGTGGCGGTCTTGAACAAGCGATTGAAATGAAATTTGCTCAAGCCAGCTTGTGCCGCCACTTGATCAAGGTGGAACTCTTCGGCGAGATGTTCCGCCAGCCAATCCGTAATTTGATGGAGCTTGAAGCCGGGAAGCGACGGACTGGCGCTTCTTGGCTCATCGACGACCTCGGCATAATTTCGGGCAAGGTGGACGGCAATAGTGTGGGCGAGGCCCTGCACCAGCAACGAGCTCGCTCGCCGACGCATTAGCTCCTCGCGCAACTTTTCCATCAACCAATCCAATGTCGCATCCGTGAAGGCCGACAAATCCTTGAGTCGCGCCTTGGCTGCATCGGCTCCGAAAACTTCTTCCATGGCCGCCTGCAGGAGTGGCAACCCGATGGAGACATGCATGCTGATAAACGGCTCGGCCGTCACCGCTTTCCAACGGCACTCGTAGGGAGCCCCTCCCGAAGTGAGGAAGAACGACCCTTTTTTGATCCGGTTGGTTTTCCAAGGCCCATTGCCTTCCCGCTCCTGAAACTCGACTTCACCCGATATGGACCATGCGAGGAACGGTTCGCTGACCGCAGGAAGCGGCACCGTAACGGTGTCTCGCTGCGGAGCGATAATCCAAGCCTTGATGTCTCGCCAGGCTTTCCCGCTGCTCGCCCGCAAACATTTCCCGCCTACGTAGTGTTCGAAGGCTTCCGCAGATGTTGTCTCAGGTATCCACATCGCCGGTTGCCATAAGTGCTGGCTCAAATGAGTCGGTCTTCCAGACTGGCCATCCATTTGAACTGATGCCTTCATCATGGCTGATCAACAAATCGCCCATAACTTCTTTCTTCTGCTCCAGCCGCGATTCTGCCAGAAAAATGTCGCGGAATCAAGGACTGGTAGCAAAACCAGTATCCGAAAGTTAAATAACGCAACCCGGCTTCTGATGCGTATGCAGACCACGTCCCGTTCGGAAGTGTTTCCCCCGATCTGTCAGTTTTTGTGCTCTTCTTGTCGCCATAGCCTCGGCGGCGGCGGATGTGCTCTTTGTGGCAAAATGATTTCGCAGTTTACCAGGTTTTCAGATTTCTTAATTCTTACTTCTTAAATCTTAATTCACTTCGCCGTCCAACCAGTCCAAGCGGGCTTTATCGTTAACGTAACGGGCTTGTTACGGGTCTGTTGCTCTTTTTGTTACGGCCTAAGTCGTTGACTATCAACGATGTAGCGGATGTTGCGGGTTTTCCAGACTTATCTATCAATCTTGCGTGTTTTGCGCCTCTTCGCGCACGATTCGTCCGGCCTTTTGGGCAGCGGTTTCAACTTCAGCATTTAGCATTTCGCCTTCGCCGTTCCCTTTCAGATGGCTCATTTTATACAGCTTCTCATGAGGCGGCGGATCAGCCTTTCCCTCGCGCCTTGCCCGGATTTGTGATCTGATCGTAAATCCAGCGATAAGTCTTTTCCATGCCGTCGCGCAAACGAATGCAAGGCTCCCAGCCAAGATCTTTTTTGATGAGGGTATTGTCGGAATTCCGGCCATTGACCCCTTTGGGCGCCTTAAGATTATAGCTGCGTTTCAACTTGATCCCGGCAATTCCCTCGACGATATCGACCAGTTGATTGATGGAAACCAATTCGCTGCTGCCCAGATTGATCGGTTCCAAAATGTCGCTGGCGAGGATGGCTTGGATGCCTTTGAGACAATCATCAATATACATGAAACTGCGGGTTTGATGCCCATCCCCCCAGATTTCGATTTCATGTTTGCCCGATAGTTTGGCCTGAATGACCTTGCGGCAAATGGCCGCGGGCGCCTTTTCGCGTCCGCCATCCCAGGTGCCCAAAGGCCCATAAACATTGTGAAAGCGCGCCACCCGGGTGACAATGCCGAAATCTTCACGGAAATGCCGGCACATCCGTTCGCTGAACAGCTTCTCCCATCCGTAGCCGTCTTCGGGCATGGCGGGATAGGCGTCAGCTTCCTTCAAGGCGGTGACGTTGACATCGCGCTGCTTGTCCGCGTTGTAAACGCAGGCCGAGGAAGCGTAAAAGTAGCGTTGCACGCCGGCTGCTTTTGCCTCCATGAGCAAATGGGTGTTGATCAGGACGGACAGCATGCAGAGCGCCCGGTTGTTTTCAATGAAACCCATGCCCCCCATGTCGGCCGCCAGATTAAAGACAGTGGCCGCGCCCTGGAGAGCCTGATGGCAGGCGTCGCGCTTCTGCAAATCGAGTTGCAGATTTTCCACGTCCGGGAAAACCTGGTACCATTCGGCCAGCGGTTTGATGTCCACCGACCGGATTTCCTTCGCACCTTGGCGGCGCAAATCGGCGATCAGATGGCCGCCGATAAAACCGCCTCCACCACAAACGATGACTTTTTTTGCATTCATAAACAGGGGGCGCAAGGTAGCGCAATGCAGCCATACTGCAAGAGAAATGTTTCAGTCAGGGGCGCCGGGAAAATGGACCACACTCCATGTCTCCGGCCCGGAGCCGACCTTTTCAGTCACGGACTGCCGGGCGATGAGGGCGCCGCCGTCGCGTTGCAACCATTGATCGAAGTCTTCCGGGGTGCCGCGTCCGATCACGTCATTCTTGACCACGAGCCAATGAAGATTCAACTCCTGGCTGCGATCGCCTTCCAACACATGCCTCACCCGCCGCGCGCCAAACGGGCGCCACAACGAACTCTCCGGATCATCGCTGCCTTGGATCACA
>Ga0326728_10013311_pt1 | contig 17904 bp, 15 predicted proteins | sample MB3enrmetagenome_FD_207602 | JGI IMG/M metagenome (GOLD analysis project Ga0326728, IMG submission 207602) | Lab enriched peat soil microbial communities from McLean, Ithaca, NY, United States - MB31MN | ecosystem: Environmental > Terrestrial > Soil > Wetlands > Peat | place: USA: New York... | reverse complement strand
GACGGACAAAAACATCTGCGTAGAAGGAGAGCTGAATCCTTCTTGGATCTGCGACAATGAGTTTGGCCCCGTTCTCTTTCGCTTTGAGAATCCTTGAACCGATGAGAGGATGGGCTTCGGTGGTATTGGAACCGATGATGAAGATGCACTTGGAATGCTCCATCTCGGCGATGGTGTTCGTCATGGCCCCACTTCCAAAGGCGGCGGCTAGCCCAGCCACCGTGGAGGAGTGTCAGAGTCTCGCGCAGTGGTCGACATGATTCGTTCCGACGACGGCCCGGGCCAATTTTTGGAGGAGGTAATTTTCTTCGTTCGTGCACTTGGCCGAAGTCAGAAAAGCGATTTTGTCGGGCCCATTCTCTTCTTTGATTTTCTTGAGACGGGAAGCGACCGTGTCGAGGGCCTCATCCCAGGTGGCTTCGTGGAATTGTCTATCTTTTTTGATCAGGGGTTGCGTCAGCCTTTCGCTATTCTGGACGAATTCGTGGATATTCCAACCCTTGATACAAAGCCCTCCCTGGCTGACAGAGTCTGTCTTGCAAGGCTTGGCACCCACAAGCTGGCCGTCCAAGGCCTCCAAATAAAGTCCGCAGCCACACCCGCAATAACCGCACGTCGTTAAAACTGTCTTGTACTCCATCTTTACCCCTTTGCTATTTGTTCACATCCGACAACTCTAAGGTCACTTCCCCCAACAGATTGAGAGGTGATTTTCCTTCCGAAGATTCCCCTGTCCTGTAATCGAAGTATTCTTTGACGATCTCATTTATTTTCTTATAGAGCGTCCTCACCGGAATGTTCGAAGGACAGGCCTCTTCACAGAGGCCGCAGTCGATGCACCTGCCCACCATATGGACCGCCCGGCTCAGGTGAAAGGTGGGATTCTCAGGAGGCAGTTTGCCGGTCAAGATGAAATTTCGATCCTCGAGGCTGCAGACCTCGCAGAAGCACATGGGACAGACATCCCTGCATCCATAACATTTGATGCATTTATTGAATTGATTCAACCAGTAGCTCAGCCTCTCCTTCTGGTTCATTCCTTCGATCTTTTGCAGCCGCTTGCTCTTCGCAATCCCTTCTGTCTTCTCCCCCACCACCCAATCTGAAGGATAGGGTTTGTAGCACTCACACGACTCGGCCAGTTCACGAGCACAGGCAATTCCGACAGGGACGACTCGATCCCGGTGAAGTTGGTTCCACTTAAAAAGTTCTGTCAAACCCCTCTCGTCGCACCCCCTCGCCATCACTCCGAAGGTGAGCTCAGGGTATTGATGGGCCACCCTAAGGAGAACTTTATTCAAGGGATACCTAACGTCTCCTACGACCAGTGTTTCCGTCTCGCCTAAATTCTCACGACTGAACATGAAGGGCGCGGGGTGGCCATGTTCCATCTTCAGTCCGATGAAACCATCGATCTTATTTTCTTCGAGCAGCTTCCTGACCCTTGCCTGCATTGCTTTCATCTTTGCTCCCTGCCTCTGTTAAATCAAACCCAAATCGAACGCTTGCTCCGAACCATCAAAAGTGTTGTCATTCCTGCCCCGTATCAAATACGGGGTAAACTCGGCAGGAATCCAGTTCAGAAATACTGGATTCCGGGTCAAGCCCGGAATGACAAACAAAGTAAACGGGCTTTTGCTGCGCTAGACTATTTTTCATCAGCCTAGTAGGTTGTTCTGAGGTGCGACGGTCCCATCTCTTTAACCTTCTGAGTAAAGTTTCGGATCACCTCGGCAAACCTCACTCCCTCTGCGGAAGAGATCCAATCAAGATACAACCTCTCTTCCTGAAACCCTGTAAACCTCAAGAGCTCCTTCAATACGGCCACACGCTTGAGGGTCATATAGTTTCCTTTGATATAATGGCAGTCTCCGATGTGACAGCCAGCCACCAACACTCCGTCCGCCCCTTTCTGAAAGGCCTTCAGGATATGGTGCGGAGAAATAGTCGCCGTACACATGACGCGGATCGTTCGCGTATTCGCCGGATACTGTAACCGGCTGACCCCAGCCAGGTCCGCGCCTCCGTAACTGCACCAGTTACACAAAAAAGCGATGATCTTGGGCTCGAAACCCGCTACACTTTGAGCTTCCTTTGCCATACGATCTCTCCGTCATCTAGCAGAAAATAACGTGACCGTGTCCCCCTCTACACACTGGGGCCGAAACGGCGTGTCGCGTGTCCGTAACTCTGGTGAGCTGGAATACAGCTTTCAAATCCCCCGTCCCCCTTTTCTAAAGGGAAGATGTGAAAAAATTGCCTCCAGCGGAAAGGGCGGGCAGGGATGTCGAGAAAGTTTTACAGCGGCACCTCTTCACGTTTACTACCCACAATGAAAAACTTAGCAGCTATTGACCACTTACAGGCTTTTGTTAACTTTGCCCTCCTAAAAAAGCCGCATTTGTAAAACTTTAGAGATATTCTTGCCCGCCCGCTTCCCCGAATTTTTTCACAGCCTCAGGGGGGTTAGGGCGAATTTCCGTCACAATGTCTCAAAGGCCTTCTCAATCTGGGCGTAGATCTGATCAAATCTGAATCCTCTCAGAGCAATGCTGCCCGAAGAACAGGTGGCGGCGCATCCCCCGCATCCTTTACAAAGGACCTCATTGACTTCACACTTCGCTTTCTCATCCACATAGGAGATGGCGGTGTAGGGGCAGACATCGAGGCAGCCCCGGCAGCCCACGCAAAGGTCCTTGTCGATGTAAGCGATCGCCCCTTCTGTCTCAAGCTTCTCCTTGGACAGGATCGTGCTTGCCCTCGAAGCCGCTGCATTTGCCTGGGAGACACTCTCCTCAATACTTTTCGGATTATGACAGAGACCGCACAGGAAGACTCCGTCTGTCGCAAAATCGACGGGTCGGAGCTTCATATGGGCTTCCAAAAAGAAGCCGTCCTGATTGATTGGGACCTTGTAGAATTGAGAAAGGACCTTGTTATCCTCGGGCGGAAGGATTGCCGTGGCCAGCTGCAACAAATCCGTATCGATGGCAAACCTCTCTCCGAGGAGAGCATCTTTAATCTCCACCTGCAAAAGATCCTTTCCATGCTCCCGAACCTTTGTCACCACGGGCATATCTTCAGGATCGAATCGGACGAACACAATCCCTTTCTCCCTGGCCTCATTGAAGAAGTCCTCCATCAGCCCGTAGGTCCTCATATCCCGGTAGAGGATGTAGATATTCATCTCGGGATTGAGCTCCTTGAGCTTCAGCGCATTCTTCACCGACTTTCCGCAGCAGACCCGGCTGCACCACGGATGTTCCTCATTTCGTGAACCCACACACTGAATCATCACCACACTGCTGCAATTTGCATATCTTTCAGGATGAAGGACCAGCCCTTCTTCCAGTTCAAGACCCGTCAATACCCGCTCATCTTTTCCGTAATAATACTCCTTCGGCTTGTACTCCTGGCCACCAATTGCGAGAATGGTGATGCCATGCCGGACCTCTTCTTCGGTCCCATTTCCCACATTGAGCTTGGTGACGAAATTTCCAACGTAACCGGAGGAATCCACCACCCGGCTTCCGAGATAGACTTTGATCTTGGGATGGTCCATGACCCTGCCTATCTGCTGATGCAGATAGGCTTGTACGTCCCCTCCGTTTATGGTCCTGTAAATCCGATTGGCAATTCCTCCGAGCCGTTCCGACTTCTCAACCAGGCTGACTTCAAACCCCTGGTCAGCAAGGTTGAGGGCACTCGTCACCCCTGCCATCCCTCCTCCGATGACGAGAGCGCTCCGGGTAAGGTCAACGGCCACCCGTCTTAGCGGTTCGATCAACTTCGCCTTGGCCACAGCCATTCGAACCAGGTCCTTTGCTTTCTCCGTGGCCCCTTTCGGGTCTTGCGCATGGACCCATGAACATTGATCCCGGATGTTCGCCATCTCAAAGAGGTACTGATTGAGCCCGCCTTCTTTCAGAGTCTCCCTGAAGAGGGGCTCATGTGTCCTCGGGCTACACGAGGCCACCACCACACGGTTGAGGCGATTTTCCAAGATTTTCTGTTTGATGATTTCCTGAGTATCCTGGCTGCAGGTATAGAGATTGTTATCCGTAAAGACCACGTTGGGAAGTGTCTTTGCGTACTCGGTAACTTCGGGAACGTTTACTACACCCGCAATGTTAATTCCGCACTTGCAGACGAAGACCCCGATCCTCGGTTCCTCTCCTGCAACTTCCTTTTCCGGAGGATACTCTTTCTTTCTCGTAAGGGTATGCCTCGCCGAGGCGAGCAAAGCCGAAGCCCTGGCCGCCGCACCGCTCGACTGCATCACGGTTTCTGGAATATCCTTAGGACCATTGAAGGCCCCGCACGAGAATACTCCCTCTCTCGACGTATCCACGGCCATAAACTCTCGCGGCTTGCAGAACCCATACTGATCCAGCTCGATTCCGAGCTTCTCAGCCAGTTCCTTGCTCTCCTTGGGTGGATGAAGACCGGCCGAGAGAACCACCAGGTCAAAAGACTCTTTTTGAGTCTTACCGTCTTCTGTGGTAAATCGAACAGAGAGCTCACCCGCTCCATCAAGTTCTTCGATGCTATATACCTTGGAGCGGACGAACTTCACCCCATGCACTTTTTTTGCCTGTTCGTAGTATCGATCGAAGTCCTTCCCGTAAGTCCTCATGTCCATGAAGAAGATGGTCGTATCGAGAGGCTGCTCGCTGTGCTCTCTGGCAATCTCAGCTTCCTTGATCGCAAACATACAGCAGACAGAGCTACAGAAGCCGCAGCCGTTGGCCGGATCCCTCGATCCCACGCACTGGATCCAGGCAACCCTCCGGGGAGCCTTCCCATCGGAAGGCCTTCGTAAATGGCCTTCAAACGGACCGGAGGCGCTCAATATCCGCTCAAACTCCGTCGAGGTCACCACATTGGGCAATCTTCCGTAACCCAGTTCATAGAGAGGAGTGGGATCATATTCCTCAAAGCCGGGGCTGGCGATGATCGCTCCCACCTCGAACTCTGAGATCTTGTCTTCCCGTTTGTGATCGATGGCCTGAGCCTTACAGGCGGCGACGCACATCAAGCACTCACAGCAGATGCCGCAGTCAAGACATCGCTTCGCTTCCTCCAATGCCTGCTTTTCCGAAAACCCGAGCTCCACCTCTTCAAAACCGGCTTTCCTCCCTGCCGCGGAAAGATGCTGCATGCACTGCCGAGGCCTTGTCTCTTGACCGAGAGGGATTCCGCTGAGGTCCCACTGTTTGGCCTTCTCGCGTAGCTGTCGTCCTTGCCTCAAATCTTCACCGCGCAGGTAACGATCAATCGACTCCGCTCCCCGCTTTCCAGCCTCCACCGCGCCGATGGCGATCCACGGACCTGTCTGGGCATCACCTCCTGCAAAGACGCCCTGTCTGCTCGTGGCCAGGGTGAGAGGATCGACATTTATTGTCCCGGACTTGGTCAGCTTCACTCCGCTCGATTCCAAGAAACCCGCCTCAGGAACCTGACCGATGGCCACAATGACCATATCGGCAGCGACATAGAACTCCGATCCTTCGATGGGCACAGGCCGGCTCCTTCCGCTGGCATCAAGAGGGCCCAAACGCATCCGGATACACCTAAGTCCTCTCACCTTCCCCTCTTCCTCCACCAGCACCTCGATCGGAGCCGCAAGATAGGTAATAGTCACGCCTTCAGATATGGCGGCCTCTATCTCTTCGTCACTGGCCGGCATTTCCTGCCTGGACCTCCGATAGAGAATACTCACCTCTTTCGCCCCCAGCCTTAAAGCCGATCGAGCTCCATCGATGGCGACATTCCCACCCCCGACGACCACCACCTTCTGGCCGATTTCCATCTTCCTGCCAAGATTAAAATCCCTCAGAAATTTTACACCGGAGACAACTTCCTTGGCATTCTCGCCTCTGATGTTGAGGGGTAAATTTCCATGAGCTCCCACTGCCAGAAAGACCGCTTTGTACCCCTCTTCGAAAAGCCCGTCCACCGTCGCGTCTCCGCCAATGGGGGTGTTCACCCTGATCTCCACCCCGAGATCGGTCACGGCCTTGACTTCTTCAGCTAATATATCCCTTGGCAGTCGATACTCGGGAATCGCCACGGAAAGCATTCCACCCACCACGGGCAGCGCCTCAAAGACCGTTACGCCATAACCGCGCAATGCCAGATAATAAGCGCATGTTAACCCGGCTGGTCCAGAGCCCACGACGGCCACTCGTTCAGGCCTTCGCTCAGCAATCGTAGGCTTTTTCTCACCGTCGTCAGACTTGACCCGATCTGCTACAAAACGCTTGAGACCGCAAATGGCAACGGGCTCGTCCACCAACTCACGGTTGCACACCTCCTCGCAGGGGTGAGGACAGATGCGGCCTAATATCCCAGGGAAGGGAAGCTCCCTCTTGATCACCTCCAGGGCATCCTGATATCTTCCCTGAGAGATGAGGGCGACATAACCTTGAGCATTGACACCGGCAGGACATGCCATCGTACAGGGCGGCCTCTCCGCCTTTTCGATGGCATAGACATTGGGAATCGATTGGGCATAGGGAATGTAGGTGGCCTTTCTCTTGGCCAGACCCCCCTGATATTCACTGGGCAGCTCAACAGGACAGACCCGAGGACATTCGCCGCAGCCGGTGCACTTCAGCGGGTCGATAAATCTGGAGCGCTCCTTCACACGCACCCGATACCGACCCGGCTCACCTTCTACCTCCAGAAGGTCGGTATAAGACAAGATCTTGACGTTCAGATGGCGACCAAGCTCCACGAGCTTGGGAGAGAGGATTCACATGGCACAGTCGTGAGTAGGGAAGGTCTTATCCAATTGAGCCATGACTCCACCAATGCCAGGTGCCTTCTCCACCACGTAGACAAAATAACCGGACTCAGCCAGATCGAGAGAGGCTTGAATCCCGGCAATGCCTCCTCCCACCACCATGACCGCTCCAACCTTGTCATTCTTTGCCGGCAATGTAACCCGATCCATAAACTCTCCTAACTTATCCCCCCCTCACCCCCCCTCTCCCCGCTGGGGAGAGGGAAAGGGTGAGGGGAAAATTGAGATTTCAGATTTCAGATTGAAAAACCGAAATCTGCAATCTGCGATCTAAAATTTGCTTGCTACTTTCTCCTACAAGTATGAAACGTTCTCTTTGTGCGATTTCTTCCACGATTCGTGGAATCGCTTCTTCCACCGATGGAGTGCAAGTTTCAGAGAAAGTCTGATTGTCCTCGACCTCGATCGCGTAAATTCGTATCTCTTCGGGGACATGCATTCCCAGGCGTTTGCCTAATTCCAAGGCCGTGGCCAGGTTGATGTCATGCGGGCAGCTCAAATGCAGCGTCGATTGGAGGTCTTCAAGGCTCAGCGAATACAGCTCTCCCGGTCTTCCCCGGCCGGTCTTGATGCTGTCCACGATAATCAATCGATCATAGGGACCGATCGTTTCCAGGATTTCAATATTGGCGAAACTCGCCTCCTCGACGTGGACATCCTTCTCTGTCATCTTCCCCCCAAGCTTTCTCACAACTTTGAGGCCAACAGCGTCATCTTTCAGTATCGGATTGCCCAATCCTAATATTAGAGTTTTCATCATCTCAATCCAAACCCAAAAATTCTAAAGCACAGGCGACACCATTCCGGCCCATACGGATGGGCGGATCGGAGAAGCTTTAGGGCGGAACCTCTAAAATCAAACTGCGGGCCCTCGCCCTCTATAATTACTCTGTCTTACTGAAGAGCAAAGTTACCCATAACGTTGATGACCCGCAATCCTAAAGCTTCTACAAGACGTCCATTCTTATGGCCTGAGGCACAGACCCAGATTTTTTCACACCTTCTGACTTATCAGGCTCAACCCCTGGTGATCGTCTTCAAGACCTCCCCCTGAGCGTCTCGAATCACCACATGAAGGGGCATCTGTCCTGGCAGCGAATGGGTGGCACAGCTGAGGCAAGGGTCATACGCCCGAAAGGCCATTTCGATTCTGTTGAGAAGGCCCTCCGTGACAATCGTGCCTGCCTTGATAAGTCCTTGTGCGGCCTTCCGGATGGACATGCAGATCGGAGCGTTGTTATTGGTCGTCCCCACAATAAGATTCACCTTGGTGACCATGCCTTTCTCATCGGCCTTATAATGGTGGTACAACGTCCCCCTCGGCGCCTCGACAACTCCTACCCCTTCATCAGGAACCTTATTCGGAATCACCCTTACCTTTGGATCAGTGATCTCGATATCTTGAACGAGTTCCAGCTGCCTTTCTGCGGCATAGAGGAGTTCTACCAATCTCGCCCAATGCATCGCTAAGGTCGAGTGAACCGGTTTCCCCCCCAGCGTATCGAAATATTTCTCATAAGCCTCCTGGGCCAGAGGAGTGGCCATCCCGTCCGCCACGTTGAGCCGTGCCAGTGGAGCCGCCCTGTAGACGCCGCTCTTTGAACCTTCCACAAATCCCTTCCATCCGATCTTCTTAAGAAAGGGGAACTTCAAATAGGACCACGGCTCCACGTGCTCCTTGATGTGTTGGAGGTAGTCTGCCGGTTTGAACTTAGCGATCTCCTTGGCTTCGGCGTCAACGACGCGGATCATGCCGTCATAGAAGTTGACCTTATTGTTACGATCCACAAGCCCCATGTAGTTGGTCACGGTCTGATAGGCATCACTCAAAATGAGATCCACATACGCCTGGTTTTTCAGGACCACGTCTTCGAAGAGCTTAAGTCCAAATTTTGCGAACTCCAGGTTCGCCTTGGCCATTTCCAGAATCTGTTTACGTTCCTCTTCTGTAATTCCCTTGCTCACCCCTCCGGGCAAGCTCCAAACCAGATGGGTTGCCCGTCCGGCAATCATGATCTGAATCTTCTGCGAGTAAGCTCTGTTTTTGATGACCTCTTTTCCTATATCCAAACCAACCTTGTTGATCAGTCCAAGGATATTCCTTTCAGCAGGCTTTGCATCAGGGCCCAACACAAAATCAGGAGCGGCCAGAGCATAAAAATGGAGCGTGTGGCTGTGGACATAATGGGCAGAATAAAAAAGCTCCCGAAGCTTTTTCGCTGCCCGCGGAGGATCTGTCTTGTAAACGGCGTCTACGGCCTTACCCGAGGCCAGATGGTGTGCCGCCGGTCAGACGCCGCAGATCCGTGGAACGATTCGCGGAAGTTCTTCCACCGGTCTTCCCAGACAGAAGACCTCGAATCCTCTCAGCTCAGGAACCTGAAAGTAAGCGTTCTCCACGTCCCCCCGGTCGTTCAAAAAAATCTCGATCTTCCCGTGCCCTTCCAACCGGGTGATCGGATCAATCGATATCGTTTTCATGAAAACCTCTTTTTCCTTAATGCCGAAGCAGGCAAGCCGAAGCGATAAAACGTCCCCAGCGGATCGGCAATTCCGTCGATGATCTTTTCGATCTCTTCCGGGTCTTGCGAATCGATGATGGAGCCCACTGCGCTTAGCATCTTGGCACCTTGGTCCGTTATATCCGGAGGGGGTCCATAGCATCCCCGGCAAGGCATATTGGACCGGATGCACCGAGGCGGGTCGCTGCATCCACCCCGGGTTGCCGGCCCAAGGCAGATAAGCCCTTGCTCCAGAAAGCAGCGTTCGGGGTCGAATAAAATCTCATGTGGCCGGTAAAAGACCTTCACCCTTTTTTCTTCCCTCTTCCTCGGGCAGGAATCGCAAAGGGCTTTATCCAGCGCACCCACGACCGCCCCCTTGGGAGGTAAATTCCCTGTGACAATGGCCTGGACCACTTCCAGGATACGAGCAGATTCCGGAGGACAGCCAGGTAAATAGTAGTCCACTTCCACCACCTGAGCTAAGGTCATGACCGCATCGTAAAATTTGGGCAACTTCAGTTTCCCCTCTGGGACGGAGGTGATCTCCTGAGGGTAGACTCCCTTCTGGGAAGCCGTAGAAGGAGATCCGTGATAGACAAAATCCAGAATATCCTGTCTCCTCTTCTCATTGGCAAGCCCCGGGATTCCGCCTAACTGGGCGCAGGCCCCAAAGGCCACCATCACCTTCGATTTTGCACGAAGCAGTTGAGCAATATGTTCGTTCTCCGAATTTCGAACGGCACCACTAAAGAGGCAAACGTCAATGTTTTTGTCGGCCATCTCCTCCACATCGCGATATTTGAAATCCATGGGAACAGGCCAAAAAAGGATATCCGCAGCCGCCGCGATATCCAGCAACTTCTCATGGGTGTCCACCACGGCCACATCGCAACCCCCACAGGCTGCACCCCCATAAATCGCAAACTTCAATTTCCCCATAACCCTTTCCCTTCATACCCTCAGGAAAATTGTCTGAGGGGACCTAATCTCCGGAGTTCTTCTGTGATCTCGCCCACCAGGCCGGCGAAACGCTTGCCCTCCGCCACAGAGACCCACTCCAATCTTAGCCTTCCCTTTTCCAGACCAAACTGCTCTAACACCTTCTGAAGCAACCGGTAGCGCCTCAAGGCGTTGTAGTTTCCGTTTCGATAGTGACAGTTTCCCAGGTGGCACCCCAGGATCACGACGCCATCCGCCCCTTTCTTGAAGGCCTTGATGATCACCTCTGGATCGACGGAGCCGGAACACATGACCCGAATGAGCCGGAGGTTCGGGGGATATGAAGCGCCTTCAACCCCGGCTGAGTCTATCCCCATCTGGGAGCTCCAGTTGCAGTAAAATCCAATAATCTTCGGCTCGAAATTATCCATCGATAACCCCTTATTGTGATCTGGCTTCTTGGCGATTCAGCGAATCCCGCTCATTCAACACACCCTATAGGCTTACCGCCTTCCGGTTATCAGAATATCTGCCTCAGGCTCCAAGATACGCATCCACCATGGCCATCATCTGTTGATTCTTAAATCCTTTGAGCTGGGCTGCACCCGTTGGGCACGCGCCGCAGCAGGTCCCGCAACCCTTGCAGACGAGTTCATCGACCTTGGCCACGTTTTCCTCAGGCACTACGGCGATCGCCCCGTAAGGGCAGAGGGCTTCACATACCTTGCAGCCGCAACAGATCGACTCCTTTACCGTAGAGACAATTCCGTCAGTCAATAAGGTTTCACGGGTTAAAAAGGTCAGGGCCCGTGAGGCCGCGGCCTTACCCTGGTAGATGCTTTCCACAATCGAGATAGGGCTTCGCGCCATCCCCGCCACAAAAATCCCTTCTTGCATGAAATCGACCGTGCTCAACTTTTCGTAGGCCTCCTTAAAGAAACCATCCTCGTTCAAAGGAACCCGAAGGATCCTGGAGAGGATGTGGTTATCCTCAGGCGGTAACACGGCCGAGGCCAGCACCAGGAGGTCGGCATCGATCTCCATACGCTCGCCGAGGATGATGTCATGAACCGTAATCCTCAGGACATCTCCCACGACCTTCACCTCTGGCATTCGATCCAGGTCATAGCGAATGAAAATAATTCCCTTCTCCCTCGCCTCCTGATAGTAGGATTCTCGAAATCCATAGGTTCTCATGTCCCGGTACAGGATATAAACGTTCATCTTAGGGTTGAGGGTCTTGAGGCTGATGGCGTTCTTGACGGACTTGGCGCAGCACAGTCTGCTGCAATAAGGTCTTACCTCGTTTCGAGACCCCACACACTGAATCATCGCGATTGTTTGACTTTGGGCTACCCTCTCACTTCCGCGATCGATCTCTTCCTCCAGCTCCACTGAAATTACAACCCTTGGGTCCTGGCCGTAAAGATATTCATCGGGTTTATACTCACGACCTCCTGCGGCAAGGATCGTCACCCCGTGCTTGATCTCTCTTTCCTCTCCCGAGGTTGTCTTAATACGGCTCGTGTAATCCCCCACTCGGCCTTGATAGGCGGTCAATTCAGAATTCTTATAGATGTGAATCTTAGGATTCCCGGTAGTCTTGCCAATAAGGCCCGAAAGGTAAGTCTGGACGTCCCCTCCCTCCAAGGTGTGATGAATCCTAAGCGCATGGCCCCCCAATTGAGGCGTTTTCTCCACTAAGTGCACATCAAACCCGTTATCGGCCAGACTGATAGCGCTCACCATTCCTGTAATCCCTCCGCCCACCACCAGGGCTGAAGGATTCATCGTCTTGGGGAGGCGATGCAAGGGCTCCAAGAACCGCGCCTTGGCCACTTCCATCCTGATCAGGTCCTGTGCTTTTGTGGTTGCCTCTTCAGGATCGTGGCTGTGGACACGCGCACACTGGTCCCTGAGGTTAACCATTTCCATCAGATAAGGGTTCAGGCCAGCTTCTCGCAACGTTTCCTGGAAGAGTGAACCGTGGGTGAAAAAAGAACAAGAACCGATGACCACCCGGTTCAGCCCGTGGACTTTGATGGCCTTCTTTATTTCCTCTCGAGAATCCTCTGAACATGCAAATCGCCTTTGATCACAGTGGGTGACCTCTGGTAGAGCACTGGCAAATTGTGCCAACGAGGTGGCGTCAACCGTTTTTCCGATGTAATCTCCGCATTGGCAGAGAAAGACCCCTATCCTCGGTGCCTCTCCGGACACATCCTTTTCGACAGGATAGTCTTTTTGAGGAGTTTGATTGAATTTGGCCTTCGCCAAAATCCCCAAAGTATCCGCAGCCGCCCCGCTGGCTTGCATGGCAGACTCGGTGATGTCGTTGGGCCCCCCAAAGGTCCCGCAAACGAGGAAGCCTTCTCTTGAGGTCTCGAGGGGAGAAAAGGGTGATGACCAGCAGAAGCCGTAAGGTGTCAGTTCAATATTAAATTCGCGACTCAATTTTCGCGCGGTGGCCGCGCATTCAAGGCCGATGGACAGGGCCACCATATCGAACTCCGCGGTCGATACTCCTCCTGTTTCGCTGGTATACGTGACGACGAGGCCCTTCCCGTCCTCTGTCGCTCTGATTTTTGAAACACCGCTGCGGATATATTTCACTCCGTACAGGTCCTTGGCCCTGCTGAGATAGCGCTCAGAATCCTTACCATAAGGCCTCTGGTCCATAAAGAAGATCGTGGGCTCAAGATCTTTCACATATTCTTTGGCGACAATGGACTCTTTCAATGTGTAGGAACAGCACGCTGCCGAGCACCACGGGTTGCCGATCTTTGGGTCCCGAGAGCCCACGCATTGAATAAAGGCGATGCGGCGAGGTATCTTCCCGTCGGACGGTCGATACAAGCCCGTCCGCTCATGGATCATCTTTTCGAACTCAACGGCGGTGACCACGTCCTTATACTTACCGTAGCCCAGTTCGGGCAACGATGTCGGGTCAAAAAGCTTAAACCCGATGGCCATGATCACGCCTGCCACGTCAAGCTGAATCTCTTCGGGATTGGCGTTTACAGGCACGGCGTAAAGGGGAAGCTTATCGCAGATGGGGCAGCCTCGCTCATTCATTTCGGGAAAACGCCGGACGACGGCCGTAAAGTGGCCGGGTTCTCCTTCGACCTTCACGACTTCCCCGTTGCGAAACAGGGTAATCTGGGGATGGGTGATGACCTGGTATGCCTTCTCGCTCACTTGACACAGCATGCACCGGTTGCACTCCTCCACCCCCTTGCAACAGTTGTTCGCGGCTGCGCCCATCAAATTACTCTTCCTCTCAACGAGATTGACGCAGTAGCCCGATTCGGCCAGATCGAGTGAGGCTTGAATCCCAGCAACCCCGGCACCTATGACCAATACGGAACCTGTCTTTCCACTCATGGTCCCTATTCCCTTTCTCTCTTATCTCTGAAAGAAGTTATGCAAGCTCTTTGGCAACCCGACCCAATAATTCCCCTGGGTTCAGTGTGAAAGATTTTCCCTTCTTGGCCACAATCGATTTCATCAATCGAAATCTCACCTTTTGGGAGAATCTGTCTAGTTCCTTTGCTTTCTGGAGAAAAGAGGAATCCACAAATCCTTCCTTGACTGCCATATCCCTCAGCACCCGCATAATGTCGGTGAACTTCACATTTTGTGGGCAGTGTCCGCTGCAAGTGAAGCATTGGGTACAATACCAGATAAAATCAGAAGAAAGCACCCTCTCCTTCATCCCCATCAGAACCATCCGTACGATCTTCCTCGGATCGAAGTCTTCAGAAACCTCGCTTACAGGGCACCCCGCGGTGCAAACCCCGCAGGCATAGCAGACCTTCAGTTTTTCTCCTCCGGGTTGACCAGCCACCTCATACTTGAACTTGGGGTCTAACTCCGAAGACCGTATAACGTTTTTCGTTCCCTTTGGTTTTTTTTCAACTTTGGCCAATGTCCCCACCTCCCCATCTGCAAGGATATCAATCGCCTACACGGAACAAACCTTTATCCAAAAGTTTTTTGGCAATCTTGACTGGTGAGTAAAAAAATCCGGAAAAGGAATTGCAGTCTCATTCCTATAATAGCACTCCTTCTTTGTCAAGCGAAAAATGACCGATTTATTGTTGAATCCTCATGAGGCTTATCGAGAATTAAATTATCATTGACATCGACCGACCAACCTTTATACTTATTCTAACTTCTGATGACTCCCCACGCAAGGACATGACGGATGCGATTCGGTTTTCATATTTCGATAGCAGGAGGCTTCTCAAAGGTGGCTGAAAGAGCCCATGCGAGGGGCTGCGAAACCATCCAATTCTTCTCCCGAAACCCAAGGGGATGGAATTATTCCCCTTTGAATAAAAAGGAGGTGAAACAATTCCGGTCCTCCATTCGGTCTTCTGCCTTTTTCCCGATCTTTCTGCACCTGTCCTATCTCCCCAATATTGCCGCCGCCAAATCAAAATTCTACAAACGGTCCATTCGTTCGATCGCCACAGATCTTCAAAGGGCAGAGCAATTAGGAGCGCAATACCTGATCATCCATATCGGCCACCGGATGGAATCCCCAGAAGGTGAGGCCATTGAGGCTGTGTCGCAGGGGATTAATCAGGCTTTCGAGAGAGTGAAAAATGCTGTGATTCTCCTCATGGAGAATACCGCAGGACAAGGGACGGAGATTGGCTATACCTTTGATCAGATTAAAAAGATCGTCGAGGGAGTTCATGACCGTCAAAGAATGGGGGTCTGCCTTGACACCGCCCATACTTTCGAGGCAGGCTATGATCTCTCTGACAAGAATGGAATTGATCAGACCCTGGAAAAATTCGATCAAGCCATGGGCTTGAAACGACTCCATCTCGTTCATCTCAATGATTCAAAGACTCCTTTGGGCTCGAGAAAAGATCGGCATTGGCACATTGGTGAGGGATATATCGGACTGGAAGGATTCAGACATCTGGTCAATCATCCTTCACTAAGCCACCTCCCCGGGATTATGGAGACCCCGAGGAAGGATACCGTTGAAGACTTAAAAAACATGAAGGTGATAAGAAGTCTTATCGCCTAACCTTTCTCCCGTCTTTTCTTCTTCACCCCGGGCGTGCGTCGGGAAGGATGAAAAACTTAGGAGGCGATCAATGGATCCGCAAAATGTGAAATGGGTCGCTGTGATCGGGGCCGGAGTGATGGGCCATTCCATCGCCCAGGTCTTCGCCCAGGCTGGCATTCTGGTGCATTTGGTCGATTTGAAGGATGATCTCCTGGCCCGTGCGCTAAAGTTGGTGAAGTCGAACCTCCAGACCTTGGCTGATTGCGGACGGATGAGTCCTCAGGAGATTCCGGGAATCCTAGACCGCATCCAGCCCACGTCAGACCTGACGGCCGCAGTCAGGGAAGCGGATTTCATTCAGGAGGCAGTGGTCGAAATCCCTGAAGTCAAGAAAAAAGTTTTTGCCCAGTTGGAAGCCGCATGTCGGCAAGACGTGGTTCTGGCCAGTAACACTTCAGGCCTGGAGATCTTCAAAATCATAGAAGTGAAAGACCCTTCCCGTGTGGTAGTCGCTCACTGGTTTGCTCCTCCCCATATCATTCCTCTCGTGGAAGTGGTGCCTGGCCCATCGACCGCTCCGGGTGTTCTGCAATTTTCCGCAGAATTGATGGAGAGGATCGGCAAAAAACCCCTGGTGATAAAACAATTCGTTCGGCGCTTCATTGTCAACCGGATTCAGAATGCTATTGTTCGTACTGCTTTAGAGATGGTCACCAACGGTTGGGCAACTCCTGAGCAGATCGATTTAGCCGTGAAGACCAGTCTCGGGATACGCCTGCCCATCGTGGGCGTCGTCCAGAGCCTGGATTTCACAGGACTTAACCTGATCCATGACATGACGAAGGGCACGGCCGCGGAAAACCCTCTCATCGAAGAGAAGGTGAGACAGGGATATCTGGGCGTCAGTACTTCCAAAGGGATTTATGATTACGGCGGACGAAGGGAAGAAGAGATTCTTAGAAAAAGGGATCTTCTTTACCTCAAGATGCTCGATTTTCTCGAAAGCCTGGAGGCATTTAAGCCGGTCTGATTTCGAAGGATGAACTCGAACCCACGGACAAAGGAGTCATGCCTTCCTCCTGGCAGGAGGAAGAGTCAAAAAATTCCCGCCTGCTATAATCCATACTACCTAACGTTGTAACATTAGCCCCTTGATAATAACCCACTGACAAGGTTAAAAGGTATAAAAGGTTTTCATGCGGGGTACTACTTCGTTCGCGGAATGTTTCCCTGGGTTTAAACCGTTATTCATCATCATAAAAATAATAGTGCTCTTTAAGGAGACAGGGGGATACGAAGATGGCATCCAAGTTTATCAGCGAAAGGAATTTGAAGTTCTTGCTTCATGAGGTCTTTGATGTCGGCGCGCTGACGCAATATGATTACTATAAGGAATACGATGTCAAAATGCTTGATATGGTCTTAAAGGCAGCCATGGAACTGGCCACGGGACTTCTTTGGCCGATCTGTCAGGAAATGGACCAGAATCCGCCCGAATTGGTGGGTGATCAGATTAAGGTCCACTCTTCGGTGAGAAAGCTTCTGGAGGAATGCGGTACAGGGGGCTGGCTTGGTGACGATATCCCTTTTGAGTGGGGAGGGCAGCAGCTTCCTCAAATGATCGGTATGGGGACCAGGTTTATTTTTTGTGCTGCGAATTATTCGGCGGCGGCCTATACGGGGTTAACCACAGGAGCCGCCCGTCTCATCCTAAACTTTGGAAAGGAGGACCTGAAGAAAACCTATCTTCCCAACATGCTCTCAGGAAAGTGGCAGGGAACCATGGCCTTGACCGAACCCGAAGCAGGAAGCTCACTCGCCGACATCACAACGATGGCGGAGTCCACGGATCATGGCTACTACAAAATCAAGGGTCAAAAGATATTCATATCGGCCGGAGACCACGACGGAGTGGACAACGTGATTCATCTCATGTTGGCCAAGATCAAAGGCGCCCCTGCCGGCGTAAAAGGCATTTCGCTTTTTGTTGTGCCCAAAAAACGGATGGACGAGAAAGGTCGATTGGTTTCTAACGATGTGATCACTTCCGGAGTCTTCCACAAGTTAGGTTATCGAGGATGTCCCATTGTCCAGCTCAGTATGGGAGACAGCGACAACTGCCGAGGCTACTTGGTAGGTGAGCCCCATCAAGGACTCCTTCTGATGTTTCAGATGATGAACGAGGCACGAATCGGAGTCGGAGCAGGGGCTGCGGCCATTGCCTCGGCCGCGTACTATGCGGCCTTGGACTATACCAAGACGCGACATCAGGGCAGAAAATTGTCAACCAAGGACCCCACCCTGCCTCAAATTCCTCTCATCGAACACCCGGATGTGAAGCGCATGCTCCTTTTCCAACGCTCGGTGATAGAAGGTGCTCTCTCTTTGCTGATGCAAACGGCGAAATACGCCGATCTCGCCATCGTTCTCGCCGGAGAAGAAAAGGAAAAGAACGAGCTTTTGTTAGACCTCCTGACCCCGGTTGCCAAGAGCTATCCGTCGGAAATGGGTATCCTCTCGATCAGCCAGGGGGTACAATGTCTGGGCGGATCTGGCTACTGCGATGACTACCCTTTAGAACAATATTATCGGGATGCACGGATCCATCCGATCCATGAAGGCAC
>Ga0326728_10013310_pt1 | contig 17904 bp, 18 predicted proteins | sample MB3enrmetagenome_FD_207602 | JGI IMG/M metagenome (GOLD analysis project Ga0326728, IMG submission 207602) | Lab enriched peat soil microbial communities from McLean, Ithaca, NY, United States - MB31MN | ecosystem: Environmental > Terrestrial > Soil > Wetlands > Peat | place: USA: New York... | reverse complement strand
GCGTAAAATCGTCGACCCGGCCGGCGACACCGGTTGCTTTCTCATCACCACCTATGCCGATGCGCAGGCAGCCCGGCGCGTCAACCGGGCGCTGCGCGCGGAGGGCATTGTTACGTGGCCGCAAGGCGTTTCCAACGTGGTGATGACCGACTGGGGCCTGCATCTTTATTACAACAATGTCAGTTTGGTGAGCAAGGGCTCCGTGGACGGTCGAGGCTTTCCCTGGAATTTGAAGGAGAACCAGTCGTCCGTTCAAGATTACAGCAAAGGGGCGTGCCCCAAGGCGGACAGCCTTTTCGAGCGCAGCATACTGGTGCCCATACCATCTTGTCTGACGGAGAAAGACGAGAGCGAAATCATTGGCGCCTTCCGGAAGGTGCTGGGAGCGTTGCTCCCTAGGTAGCGCAGGCGGCTCGCCCGCTGGGGCGGGAGCATCCCGCTCCCGCCGCCAGCGAGGGCGAACAGGTCAAAATTCAAATGGCAAATGTCAAATGGCAAACATCGCTTTCGCGACCTTAATTTTGCCATTTGCCTTTTGCACTTTGCCATTTGACCTGCTCTTATAGGTGGATGAGGCTTTTTCTTGGGAGGAGCGGGGATCATGATTCATAGACTGGTTTCAAACGTCGTTCGGGCATCTTTTATGGTGGCGGGGCTTGGCTTGCTTGCCGGGCTTGCATTTGCTGAAGGAAATGCGCCTGCGCAGACGCCGCCCATGGGGTGGAATAGCTGGAACCATTTTGCCTGCAAGGTGACGGAAGCGGACGTGCGCTCGGCGGCAGACGCGATAGTCTCGACCGGCATGAAGAGCGCCGGCTACATTTACGTGAATATCGATGACTGCTGGCAAGGCAAGCGCGACGAGCAGGGAGTCATTCATCCTAACGAGAAGTTCCCTGACATGAAGGGGCTATCCGATTACGTTCACACCAAGGGGTTAAGACTGGGAATTTACTCTTCGCCCGGTCCCAAGACCTGCGCCGGTTACGAGGGCAGTTTGGGCCACGAAGCGCTGGATGCGCAGACCTACGCCCGCTGGGGTATCGATTATTTGAAGTACGACTACTGCAGCTTCCAGGGCGACGTGCCGGCGCAGATGGCAGCTTACAAGAAGATGCACGAGGCGCTGGCAAAGACCGGCCGGCCCATCGTGTTCAGTCTTTGCCAATATGGCATGGACAGGGTGTGGGGCTGGGGACCTTCGGTGGGAGGCAACCTGTGGCGCACTACCGGCGATATTTCCGATAACTACGACCGCATGGCCTACCTTGGCTTCGGCCAGAACGGGCTGGAGCGGTTTGCGGCGCCCGGGCACTGGAACGACCCCGACATGCTTGAAGTCGGAAACGGCAAAATGAGCAAGGATGAATACCGCACCCACATGAGCCTTTGGTGCCTCCTTGCGGCCCCGCTGCTGGCGGGCAACGACCTCTCCAAGATGACTCCCGAAACTCTGGCCATCCTGACCAACTCGGAAGTGATCGCTCTTGACCAGGACCCTCTCGGCATCCAGGGCCATCGCGTGGCGCAGGAAGGCCAACTCGAGGTTTGGGTAAAGCCGCTGGCTGACGGCTCGAAGGCAGTGGGCCTTTTTAACCGCGGTGAATCCATGATGCCGGTGACAGCCTACTTTCGGGATGTCGGTGTCGGGGACACGGCTTCAGTTCGCGACTTGTGGGAGAAGAACGACTTGGGCGTGTTTAAGTCGAGGTTCACGGCCCAGGTGCCCACCCATGGTGTGGTGCTGATCAAGGTGAAGCCATGAACGACGCGATGGAACCATTCCCGGCGAAACCTCTGGCGGGTTCCTGTCCGCACAATTGGCAAAACCAGGAAAGCCATTACGTTCTAGCCCAGGTCTGCGCCCTCTGCAAATTGTTTCGGTACAAGCCAGTCCTGACCGCAGATTGGGAATACCGCGCTCCCATTCCCATCGCGCAGCTTCCCCCGGACAGCCCCTCGAGATGAACCCCACGGATGGGAATATGTAGCGCCGACCTTCAGGTCGGCATCCATCATGCCGACCCCGCAAAGCGGAGTCAGCACTACGACAGCCCAAAGAGTAAGTGTGGCAGGACGCTAGTAGCCGCGTTTCTTATCCACCACGTTGAGCAGGGGCAGGCCACTCACATAGCGGCGAACGTTTTCACAGAAAAGATCGTAACAACGTTGCGTCGAGCCCGCCGAAACGGCTGAAGTGTGCGACGTAACAATCAGATTACCCGCCGTCCATAAAGGATCATCGGGAGGGAGTGGTTCCCGGTAGGCCACATCGAGGCCGGCCCCCGCGATCCAGCCTTCCTTGAGGGCGCGAATGAGCGCGGGTGTGTCCACCAGTTTGCCCCGCGAGACGTTGATGAAGTAGGCGGTCGGCTTCATTGCGCGGAAAATTGCTTCGTTGAACATACCCTCGGAAACCGGCGTATGCGGCGCCGCACTCAACAGCACATCCACCTGGGGAACCATTTTGGGCAACCACTCGATGGAATGCAGTTCGGCGACGAAAATGGGCTTGGGCAAAGGCTTGGGGTCCACCGCCAGGACCTTCATGTTGAAACCATAGTGGGCGCGATAGGCGGTGTCCGTACCGATGCCCCCCAAGCCCACGACGCCCAGGGTGAGCCCGCTGATTTCTGTAAGCCCGTGCAGGCGTTTCCAGACGTGCTCGCGAGTCTGGAGCGTATAGTGATTCAGCCCGCGCGTGAGCGTCAGGAGCAGCCCGATGGCCGTCTCTGAAATCGTGGGGGAAAACATGCGCTGCATGTTGGTGAGCACAATGGGACTGGCCACCAATTCCGGGTACAGAATGTGATCCACGCCTGCGGACGTGTATTGAATCCAGCGCAGTTGGCGCGCCGCCCGAAGATCTTCACGGGAGAAATCGCCCAAAATCACGTGCGCGTCAGCCACCTCTTTTCGGAACTGTTCCTCGTCTCGACAAAACGTGAGATCGAGGTCGGGCGCGTAGGCGCGCAGTTTTTCTTGATAGGCCGCTGGAATCTCATCTTGCGTCGCCAGCTTGAAGCGCGCCAGCGCGGCGGTCTTGCCCGCTTCGAGCAGCGGGTAGGATTCGACGGTCACCGGCCGCGGTGGCTCGGGGGCCACCTCGCCCGCTACGGCGCGGGCGACCGCCGGCAAGGAAACCAGCGCTGCTCCTGTCGAGCCTGCGGCGACGTCGCGAAGAAAACTACGTCGTGAAAAACCTTCATTATGCATGGGAAGCCCCCCAGGTTGCGATGCCATAAACTATAGCATGAGCAGAGCGCCTGCGCGACCTGTCGGGATTCTCTGGCGCATACGCGTAGCGGCAAGTTTACCTCGCCATCTCCGGAGTGGTCTTGGGAGAAATTCGGCGGGCGCTCAGCGAGAAGTTCCGCTGGGCAGGTGCGAAAGCGTGGTGACGCGGACCCAAGCTCTCGGGTCCGCGTCGCCTACTTAGTAGTGGGTGGGCCTGCGAGATGGAGCGCAATTTACCGTCGGCCGCCAAAGCCGCCGTGGAAGCCTCCGCCTTCCATGCCACCTCGAAAGCCACCCATCCTACCCATCGGCATTCCGCGCATTCCGCCGCGATTCATGGCCATGGCTCGGGGCAGGGCACGGAATCCGGGTGAACCCTTGGCGGGCTGATGTGCCAGCGGCGGCAAGGCCCCAGCGGCCCGAGCGACGCCGCCTTGAGCGACGGGATAATGATAGTAGCGGCCGCCCACGCCAAAGCCATAGTAAGGAGCCCATCCCACAGCCCACGGCGAGAAGAATGGCCAGCCGAAGGGACCCCACATCATTCCCATTCCCCATCCAGGCATGAACGCAAAGTCGTACCAAAATGGATCCCAATACCAGCCGGGCCCCCACCATCCTCCTTCTGTCATAAGAGCATTGGCCTCTGAGACGTTCGAGTTAGTGGAGTATTCGCTCCTCAGATCGCTCCAGCGGTAGAGAGGATCGTTTTCGACCTGGTTTTTGTCGAACTTCTGGGATTCCAAATTCGAAATTTGAGATTCTTGAGGCGCCTCGGCCAGCAGCGCCTCGTGCCCTTTCTTGAGGTTGACGTGCTGGTCCCCTTCGTAAATTACCGCTTTGCCGTCCAGTACCTTTACCGATGGTTGGTTGGCGTCGAAATCGTACAATCCCTGCTTTTCAACCCTGGTCGTGGCGCCGTCCACCACCACGCTCAAGTTGTTCTCATTGAACAGTTCATCCACTTCCAGCATGGCTGATCCCTTCGTCAATTGCACTTGGGTATTCGCCAGCCCCGGCGAAATCATTTTCACTTCACTGTTGTGACCGAGTCGCAAATACACACCGGGCGTGAGCAGCATCTCGGCATGACCGTTACCGGTTTCCAAGTCCTGGTCAGGTTCCAGGTATGTGGAACCGACTGACTTCGGCGTTTGCTTTTGGCCCTGCACGGACACTTGGCCTTCAACATAATTCAGGGTCCCGGGCGGGGGCATATTCGTGGTGTCCGCAAAGCCCAACGCCGCGGTAGCAAGAAGGACTAACGTCATTTCCCAAATCCCTCTCATCATCCATGTGCCTTTCATAGCGCACCTCCTTCTTCCATTTAGTTTGATGCAACTAGGTTGCAACAGATGCACGCCCCGCCTGATTGCCAAGTCAAGTCATAGAGAGACCTTGAGTTACCATCTAAACGCAGGGAACGACGGTACCCGGCAATGAAAGCCAGGCCCTTGGTTTCGATTCCTCATTACCCTCTGCCGATAACAATGAGGGAGGATGACCGGTGGGGACAGGCGCTGAGCCACACCGAAAGATCATGGCCTGGGCGAGCGGACTCGAGGGCAATTTCGAAGCCCGTGGGCGGGTTTGCCAGCCCTGAGGATATCTCTCCACCCGCCGCGCCGGCTGGATGCCAGGAGGATTGCTGTGAAATGGCTAACGAGTGTCAGCTTTGTTGTCGGGTTGGGTTCGGCGTCTCTTATCGGCTTGGCGGCGTAGAGCCACAACCAAGCTTTGATCTTCCGCAAATACGTGGTCATTGACTAGGAGGGGTTTCATACAAGCTTTTCTGCAAACTCGGGTCGTGAATTTTGAATCCGGAATTTGGCATTGCGGCTTTGCCGCGCCGTGCTCACATCTCGCCGAAGTTATAGCCGAACCAGATGGTGCCGCCCAACGCGTGATCGGTACCGAACTGATATATCTGATTGCTGCCGTACGTGCCTGACAGACCGGGGACCTCGCGGAAGTCAAACTCCGGGCGGATAAAAAAATGGTCCTTCACATAGATTTGCACGCCGGCTCCAACATGCACTTGGAAATGGCTCGAACTAGCATAGGGGATTGTTTGCGACTGGCAAACCGCGCTCCCGACGCAAGAAGTCTGCGTGTAGGAAGTACCGAAATGGGCCCCGCCAATTCCACCTTCGAACCGCAGTTGGAACTTCTTGCGGTTAATCGGCGCGTACAGTCCGTTGAAATCGTAGAACAGTTCCCGATATTGCAGCGGGCCATAGTTGCTCTTGGTGGGTTGAAAGTTGAGTTCGCCACCGAAGCCGAAGTGCTTATTCAGCATCGCATCTCCTTGGAAACCCATGAACAAGCCCCCCAGGGCCGGCGTCAATTCGCACGCGGAATCGGCCGATCTCAAGCAGGAGTTGAAATTGGTGGGGTCAATGCCGGTCCCGGTTGCCTTGGCGCGCTGAGTTCCGAAGCCCAGCGCGAGATCGAACGAGCCCTGCGCGTGCGCCAGGGGGGCGCAAAAAAGGAGTAATGCAAAGGGAAGGTAGCGGTAAAGTCGTTTCACGTTGGTAGTCTCCTCGCCGGTCAGCAAACGCTCGTGATTCTGATTTCGTGCTTTTCAACCGGCCCACGGCGGCGCCGCGGCGCCCCGCTTCCGCTATTTGTCCACGCGCCTGCGTGGTAGTTCCTGGTATTGCGTCCGTTCTGCTTATGTGGTCCCTGAAACCCATATGCGTCTTGCGCGGTCATGCGGCGCGACAGTCTCGCATATTTTCCCACACGAATAGTTTGGATGCTTATATTTTCATGGATGATGCCTTGTCGCGGTTTGCCCCTCAGGAATCGAGGTTTCGCCTCTGCGGCTTACGGCGCCAGTCGCGCCGGCAATCAACCCGAAGAAGATCAAGAGTGTTGTTGCCTTGGGGGATTTTTGCTTGGAAGATTGCAAATATGCGGGCGCCATCAAGGTTTATCAGGAAGATTTGAATCTTGACCCTTCAAGCCCTGACCGGCTTGACAAAACGGAGCAAGCGAAGAAAATTCAGGCGGCGGAAGAGAAAATCTGGCATGGAGGGGAGTTTGACGGAAATCAGAAGGCCCTGCATCACTGGCCACCTGCGGCTCGACCGTCTGACAGCCAATCCGCTCACCCTTCCAGCGTTACCTCCTCCTGGCAATGCATCCCATGTTCCGAGAAGGTCGGCTTATGGCAAGAACGCCAACCGCCCTACGGCCACCCTCTTCGCGTCGAAGGTGCCGGTTATGTTGGCGTTACTGCTCAGGACGTTTCCCGCGAGTTCGTCGCCGTCTGTATCGGCAACGATGCCATAAGAAGTTATTGTGGCGTCAAAGGCAGCCAAGTTTGGGGTGGTGAAAGCGCACGTGCAATCCGAATTGACGGTGTAGTTGCCGCCCATAAAGCTGTAGGGGTTCCCCGGTTCCGCACTCCCATCGGCGACGATATTCAATTTGCTGCCTGTAAAGCCTCCTCTTCCGTCAAACGTCTTGCCTGACCTTCGCATAGCCATATCGGATCTTCACCCTGGTTTCTTTAGGCAAGGGCTGATTTCTTGACAAACACAAAGAAATAGGCTACAGTTCTAAGTTCAAGTTGCGCGGGCAGGGTGGCCTGCCGGCGCGCGGACGTTAAGGTACGGAGGCGCGAGGCGGATTATAGCCCCGATGGGGTATCCCGAGAACGTGCCAAGCGGGGCGAGGATCCCGCAAATTGGGTCACCGGGCTATGGACAAACAGTGTGCCTTATGAGGGTCAGGAGAAAAGAATATTCCAAAAATGAACGAACGATCCGCGAATGTCTATGAAAACAAAGGGGCGCTGTGGAAAACTCGCGGCGAAGCCGGAATGTTATAGAAAACAAAGGAACTTAGGTGTTAGATATGGGTATTTCACTGAGAGGAAAGGACTTATGTTTGGTCACAAAAGTGACACATTGTCATGGTGCGGCTTCGGCCTCAGGACGCGGCAAGGCTTGTGACTTCGAGCGCCGATGTCTCGCGAATGGGTCGACGTCAGGAACCCACAGGGCCCGGGCCAGTCGGGCTGTGAAGAGCAAGCGCTGACCGCCGCGCCTTGACTCTCCCACACCTCAAGGACATACTGATTTTTCAGGGCAGGGAAGGCGTCTTCGCCTCCCCCAAACTTCGGCATTAACGGCGCAGGAGTGAAAATGCTTGAACTTGATTCCCACCGCGCACTGCTGGTGGACCTCTACGAATTGACCATGGCGGCGGCATACTTCGAGCATCAGGTGGACTGCCGCGCCACCTTTGAACTCTTCGTCCGCCAGTTGCCGCCCCAGCGCGCTTTCCTCGTGGCCGCTGGCATCGAGGACGCGTTGGATTATCTCGCGGACCTGCGCTTCCATGAAGAGCATGTGAACTTCCTCCGCAGCCTGCCGGTGTTTCACAATGTCTCTTCCGAATTCTTCGAGTATCTTCGCCAGTTCCGCTTTGCGGGCGACGTTGACGCGGTCGAGGAAGGCACACTCATCTTTGCCGAAGAGCCGCTGCTTCAGGTAACCGCGCCGATTCTGGCAGCGCAAATTGTCGAGACCTACCTGCTCTCCGTCATCAATTTTGAAACACTGGTCGCTTCCAAGGCGGCTCGCGTGGTGCGGGCAGCGCGCGGCCGGGGCGTGCTGGAATTCGGCACGCGGCGGGCGCAAGGGCCGGAAGCGGGGGTCCGCGCCGCGCGCGCCGCCTACCTCGGCGGGTGTGTCGCGACCTCGAATGTTCTGGCCGGTTTTCGATACGGTATCCCGCTGGCCGGCACTGCCGCTCACTCCTGGACGCAAGTTTTTCCAACCGAAGCTCAAAGCTTTCAGGCGCTCTTGGAGACGTTCCCGGAGGATGCCGTCCTGTTGATCGATACCTATGACCCGCTGGCGGGCGCGGAAACGGCGGCCACGCTGGGGCGGAAGATCGCCGGCGTCCGCATCGATAGCGGTGACCTGCTCGATAAGAGTTGCCGCGTCCGGGAAATCCTGGACCGTCACGGCCTGCCTGAGGCGAAGATCGTGGCCAGCGGGGATCTGAATGAGTACAAGGTGGAAGCCTTGCTTTCACAGGGAGCATGCATCGACCTCTTCGGCGTGGGCACGGACCTCGCCACTTCGCGCGACGTGCCTGCGCTCAGCGTGGTCTATAAGCTGGTCGAGACCGAACACAACGGGCATGTGGAGTACAAAAGCAAATTCAGCGAAGAGAAAGTCTATTCGCCCGGGCGGAAGCAGGTATTTCGGTTTTCGGATGACGCTCAGTATCATCATGACCTGATTGCGCGCTCGAGCGAAGAGCCTTCTGGCGGTACACCGATGCTTCACCCTGTGATGCGCCACGGCCGGCGGTTGCGGCCCCGGCCACGACTCCAGGACTCGAGGATTAATGTCCTTGCCAACCTTGACCTCCTGCCGGAACCTTACCACGCTCTGCGGAACGCGCCGGCATATCCCGTGGCCAAAAGCCAGGCGCTCCAGCGCCTCCTGGAGGAAGTCCACGAGCAGGCATTCGGGGTGCGGGATGGCAGGAAGCAATAGGCGGAAAGCAGAGAATGAGTGAACCGACACCTGGCCGCCTGGTATTTCTTGACGTCGATACGCAGGTGGACTTCATGCTACCGAATGGGAAGCTCTACGTGCCGCGCGCAGAGGAAATCATTCCCAACCTTGCAGAACTAATGTCGTGGGCGCGCGCCCGGGGTATTCCCGTTATTTCATCGGCTGACGCGCACGCGCCGGACGACCCGGAGTTCGCCCTATGGCCGACTCACTGCGTGGTGGGGACTCCCGGCCAGCGCCGCATTCCCGAGACGCTTTTCCCGGATGCCATAGTGGTTGAAAACCGTCCGGGCGCCTTTCAGGCCATGCCAGAGTGGGGCGGACAGATCATTGTGGAGAAGTCCCGGTACGACTTAACCACCAACGTGAACTTCGACGCTATCTTAGCTTTCCTTGGCCGGCCGTGCTTCGTCGCCTTTGGCGTGGCTACCGAATACTGCGTATTATCGGCTGTCCTGGCGCTACGCAAGCGCGACCTCCCCGTCGCTCTCGTTTTGGATGCCATTAAACCAATCAGCGAAGAGGGAGGAAAGAAGGCCATCGAGGAGATGGTCGCTGCCGGGGCCCGGTTAGTCGCGACCGAGGAGGTTTGCCGTCAGGCGCTCCCAAGCTGCGTCTCGCCTGGTGCTTGCGCAGGTGGCGAAGACATCCACGCGTGATGTCCGTGATTGCGCAACGCTGAACGAGTCGACGTCTGTCAAGCAGTGCTGAATGGCATGCGAACGGCTTGCAAATCCTGTCGGGACTGAATATCCTCCGCAGTAGATCTGACTGGATAATAAATTGGAGGCAAGTGTGGACAGACCAAAAGTGGTGGTGGCCCTGCGCGATCCGGAGTCGGTCGAGAGTCTAATGACCCTGGCAATCCATCTATCGAACAGTATGGATGCCGAAATTGTTGCTCTGCACGTGGTTGAAGTGCCGCTGGCAACGCCACTTGAGGCGGAGGATGAGATTCTCGACCATCCGGGAAAGGAGATCCTGGCGGCGGCAACACGGGTCGCAGAGCGATCTTCCCGGAAGTTATCCACCGAACTGCTGCGGGCACGTGAGGCGGGAGAGGCCATAGTGGGCGAGGCAAAGGAGCGTGGTGCGGAGCTGCTAATCGTGGGACATCGCGGGTCCCATTCCTCTGCCTTGGGCGAACTTCTCCTGGGAAGCACCGCGCAATATGTCGCCCATCACGCACCATGCCGGGTGATCATCCAGATTCCGCCACCCAATCCTCGTTAGGTGAATTTCAACTCAGATAAACAATGGTATGTCGCCATCGATAATATCGGCTTCGGTTTCCACGCGGCGCTCGGTGGTAGTTTGTTGGTTCTTTTCCCGCTGCCAAGCCAGCATGGTTCCCGCCGCGAGGGAACTGAGCAACAGGATTCCCGGGTGGCACATTGCCCAATCGAGTGCTTGCTGCGAGCGAGATGCGGCATCCTGGATCTTCGCGGGCTCCGGCTTGTTAATCAACATACGACCTCACTTTCTCTATCTTAATAATCGGCATATCTCACCCAAGCTTGAGGATCGGATGGAGCACGCTTGACTCTACACGCAGGAGTTGGCGTAGAATAGCTGAGCGTATGGAGTGGCACTGGACTCTTGGGGTGGTTCTGAGTTAGGAGTGAGCTGCGCCGAAGCAGCCGCCCACTGCCTGCCTTCGAGGTTCCCATGGTCATCGCGTCCCAGCTCCGTCCAGGCACGGTTTTGAAGATGAACAACGACCTCTTCAAGGTGATCGACTCCCAGTATCACATCGGACAAGGCAAGATGCCGGGCAGCGTGCACGCCAAAGTGCGCCATGTCCTCAAGGGCACGTTCAAAGAGTTGCGCTTTCGCCCGGAGGAGCGGCTGGAGGAAACCCAGCTCGAGAAGCACGAGATGGAATTCCTGTACAGCGATGCGGATTCGGCGACTTTTATGAATCCCAGAACTTATGACCAGGTCTCCATCCCCCTCGAGGCCATTGGCGCGGCGACCACGTTTCTCCAGCCGGAGATGAAAGTGCCAGTGGAGTTTTACGAAGGGCAGCCGGTCAGCATCGTCTTCCCGGAGATCGTGGAGGCGAAGATTCAAACCACCGCGCAGCCGATCCACCAGCAACAGGACAACACTTACAAATCCGCTACGCTGGAAAATGGCTTGGAACTCATGGTTCCTCATTTCATCAAACCCGGTGAAACGATCCGCATCGAAGTTGCTTCAGGTAAGTACGTGGACCGTGTGCGGGCTGATACCAAGAGATTTTAGAAATATGATGGACACGCCAAATCTAAAGGTCTCTGCCAGACCCCATTTCCGACTCACCGTGCGCCCGGCCGAACTCCGGGACGCACCCGACATTGCCCGCATCTACCTCCAGGCGACGCAAGACAACCTTGCCACTTTTGAGAACTTCCTTCTTACGCCCGAGGAGCGAACGCGCTGGGTGAATGAACACGCGGGGAAGTACCCGCTGGTGGTGGCGGAGTTGAATGGTTGGATTCTTGGCTGGGCGGCACTCAGTCCTTATCTTGTGCGTCCCTCCATGGAGGGAATTGCTGAACTCCTGATCTACATTGACCGCGACTACCGGCGGCACGGGGTTGGGCGGGAGCTCATGCTCGCCGTCCTGACTCTCGCCGCAACCGCCGGCCACTTTAAGCTGGTGGGCCGGTTCCTGGCGCACAACGACGCGGGGCGGAGACTCTGCCGGATGACGGGCTGGCGCGAGGTGGGTGTGCACATGAAACACACCAAGCTGGGCGAGCGCTGGCACGATGTGGTGGTCGTCGAGTATCTGATCTCCGAGAACTTGAAGTGAGCGAGCAGGTCCGACCCCCAGAGGATGATGAAAAGTTTATGAAGACACCGCTCTTATTCCTGCTAGTCGCCTCCGCCGCCGTTGCGCAAACGCCTTATGACTTGTTGCTCAAGGGCGGTCATGTTATCGACGCGAAGACCCACATTTCCGCCATTCGGGATGTTGCCATTAGCGGCGGCCGGATCGCTGCGGTGGAAGAGAATATCCCGGCCTCGAAGGCTCGCAAGACAATCGACGTATCGTCGTTGTATGTCACTCCGGGGCTAGTGGATATTCACGAACACGTCTTTGCCGGAACCATGAGTCGCGAATACACCGGCGAAAACTGCGTCCGCGCCGACAGTTTTTCGTTTCGCAGCGGCGTCACTACGGTCGTGGACGCCGGCTCTTCGGGCTGGCGCAATTTCGGCGAATTCCGGGATGAAGTCATCAACGTGGAAAAGACACGTGTATTCGCCATGCTCAACATCGTGGGTCACGGCATGGGCGGGCGCGATGACGTGGAACAGAACACAAAGGACATGGATCCCGTGCGAACCGCAGAAGTGGCTCGGCGGAACAACGATGTGGTGGTCGGCATCAAGATCGCGCACTATGCCGGACCGGAGTGGATCGCGGTGGACCGCGCCGTAGAGGCGGGCCGGCTGGCGAACATCCCCGTCATGGTTGACTTCGCCACCTTTCGCCCCGAGCGCCCCTTCCAGGACCTCGTGCTCATACATCTGCGCCCCGGCGACATCTATACGCACCAGTACCTTCACGTAGTTCCTATGCTCGATGCAGATGGCCGCGTGCTGCCCTATCTATTTGAAGCCCGCAAGCGCGGCATCATTTTCGATGTCGGCCACGGCGCCGGGAGCTTTTCTTGGCGGCAAGCGATTCCCGCCGTGAAACAGGGTTTCGTCCCCGACTCTATCTCCACTGATGTCCACCGGGAGAGCATGAACGCCGGTATGAAGGACATGTTGAATGTGATGTCGAAATTCCTCAACATGGGTATGTCTCTCGACGATGTGATCGCTTGTTCCACGTGGCACCCCGCCCGCGAAATCCACCATGAAGAGCTTGGAAACCTCTCTGTGGGCTCGGATGCAGACGTGGCCGTTTTGCGGCTGGTGCACGGGGAGTTCGGCTTTGTGGATTCGGCAGGTCTCCGCATGAAGGGGGACCGGAAGCTCGTCGGCGAGCTGACGTTGCGCAAGGGCGAGGTGGTTTGGGACCTGAATGGAATCACCAGCGAGGATTGGGAACATGCCAAACGACGTTGATTGGCGGGGCGTATTTCGAAAGGTCGATGCTATGCGAATTCTCACCGCAATACTATGCTTCGCCTGCGCCACCGTCGCGTTCGCGGTGGACCACCAGCGAGTCATGCCTGCGGGAGCGAACCCCGTCGGGCCTTACAGCCCTGGAATCATCGCCGGCAATTTTCTCTACGTGTCAGGTCAGGGAGCGAAGGACGCGCAAGGCCGCCTCACCTCGGACCAGGAGGGCCAGATCCGGCAGTGCCTCAATAACATCAAGACAGTGGTCGAGGCGGCGGGCTTGAGCATGGAGCACGTCGTTTATGTTCAGGTTTATCTCATGGACTACGCCGATGAGGGCCCCCTCAATCGCGTCTGGAAGGAATTCTTTCCGACCGAGCCCCCGGCGCGCTCCACGATCGGAGTTGAGAAGCTCGTCGAAACCACGGTGGAGATGAGCGCCGTCGCCGTTCGCAATCTCGGAGCGAAGAGGTGCATCCTGCCGCCGGACGCATCGAGCGCTGTGCCGATCTCTCGGGCCGTCGTGGCTGGAGATCGCGTATATCTATCCGGCTTCATAGGCCATGACCTCGCCACCGGCAAGATTCCCGAAGACCCGGCGGAGCAGGTGGAACTCGCGCTTCGCCGCATGCAGGAGACTCTCAAGGCCGCAGGACTGGATCTCCCCAACATGGTGTTCGTGAATCCGTACCTTACGAGCAAAATGCCAACGCAGGTCATGAACAAGGTCTATGCCAGCCACTTCGAGTTCGGCAACACGCCGGCGCGCGCGACGATCCAAGTGGCGGGACTGCCGGGCGGCGGGAACATCGAGTTTACCGGGGTTGCGGTCACCGATCTCTCAAAGCGGCTGGCGGTTCGCCCAAAGAACATGGCGCCGAGCCCGACCGCGAGTCCCTGCGTCTTTGCCGGCGACACGCTCTATTGCTCCGCCAAGTCCGGCTTCATCCCTGGAGTGAACGGAGGAATCTACGCCTCGACCGTCGAAACGCAACTCCGCCAAACCATGCGCAACCTGCTTGATGGCCTCGAAGAGGCCGGCCTGAATTTCTCGAACGTCGTCGCCGCCAACGTCTATCTTGACAACATTGACGACTTCTCCAGCATGAACGGAGTCTACGCGCAGTACTTCGGCGCAGATCCCCCGGCACGCGCCACTGTCCAGCAGATCGCTCCCTGTGAAAAAGTAGAAGACGCAAAGGGCCAGTGGCCGACGCTCGAGCAGATCTCTCTTATCGCGGTTAAGTAGCGGGCAGGAAATTCTGTTTTGGCCCTCTCCAATGGGCTGCTCCCTTGTCATACCGGGCAGAGCGAGATTCCTCGCTGCGCTCGGAATGACAGTTGTCTTTGGGATTGCCGCGAAAGGGCTCTGCTTTCCAGCTTCCAATTTCGAGTTTCTAATTTCGAGTCACCGTATTCTGCTTTGCTGCAGCTTTCCGAGCCCAGAAGAGATAAATCGGCGCACCCGCAATGACTAGGATCAATCCGATTCCTGATTCGACGGGGCTGCGGAGCAGCGCGTTGCCTACGATGACGAGCGCCGCCGCGCTGAAAGCCATTGGAACCACAGGATAGCCCCAAACGCGGTAGGGCCGCGGCATCGTGGGCCGCTTGCGACGCAGGACGACCACCGCAAAGGTGGCCGCAGCGTAAAAGAGCCAGCCGGTGAAAATCACATAAGTGTAAAGCTGCTTGTAGGTGCCGGTTGAAGCCAGCAGGACCGCCCACCCGCCCTGAATGAGCAAGGCGACCGCCGGGGTGGCGTAGCGCGGATGGACACGTCCCACGGAAGGGAAGAACACGCCATCGCGCGCCATGGCAAAGTAAGCGCGCGGGCCTCCCAGCACGGTGCCATTCATGGCGCCGAAAATGGAGCACAGGATCAGGGCGGAAACGAACGTCGCGCCTCGCGGCCCCGCCAGCACCTCCATGGTCTTCGCGGCGACGCGCTGGTGTTCCGCGAGAGCCGGAAGGGGCAGCACGCGCAGGTAGGCAAGATTGGCGCCGAAATAAACAGCCACCACCGCGAGCGTGCCCACCAAGTAGCTAAGCGGAAGCACCCGCGAGGGGTTCTTGACCTCGCCGGAAGCGAACGAGAGCTGGTGCCAGCCTTCGTACGCCCACAGCACGCCAATCATGGCCAGGCCGAAGGAGCCGGTCGTGGTATGTGGGAGTGGCGAGGAGCGGGCGGCTTGCACGGGGACAATATGAGAGGAGAAAAAGGCCGCGCCCATGATGGTTGCCAAACCCGCCAGCTTGGCTAGGCTAAAAAGGGTTTGGACCGCGGCCGCCTTTCGCACCCCCAGGATATTGACCAGAGTCAGCAAGGCGATGGCGGCGCTCGCCACAAGCTTCTGCTGAAGAGGTGACAGCGGCAGAAAAGTGGTGCTGTAGATTCCGAAGGCCACTGCCAGCGTGGCGAGGGAGCCGGAGTTAATCACCAGGAGCAAGGCCCAGCCATAGAGAAAGCCAAATAGCTTGCCGTAAGCGTCGCGCAAGTAAACGTAAATGCCGCCTGCGGCAGGATTGGCCGCCCCCAACTCTGCCAGAGAGAGCGCGCCAGCCAGAGACAGCGCGCCCCCGATAAGCCACACCAGCATAAGAGCTTCGACCGACCCCACCTGCTGGGCGACGTCGTGTGGCACAAGGAAGATTCCGGAGCCGATGATCGTGCCAATCACGATAGCTGTCGAGCCCGTGTGGCCGAGGGCGCGGTGGAGTTCGTGCGCGCGGTCGGTGGGGGCGGGTTGGGTGGACATAGATTAACTTTACGCGAAGAGCAACGGACATTATACTTGTGGGGCTGATTTGAAACACAGCTATCTTAGGGGCTGGAGCGAACCAAGCGCTGTCATGCGGCATCGCCCCGCGGCCCTGAAATTCACCACCGGGCAGACTCGTGGAGCGAGCTGCGGAAGGAGTTATGATGCGTACAGTGGTTAGAACACCTGAAGGTCCCCAACCGCGCGGGCCCTATTCACAAGCAATCGTCGCCGACGGTTTTGTATTCGTGGCCGGGCAAGGCGCAATAAATCCCAGCACGAACGAGTTGGAACTGGGGGATGTTGGCGCGGAAACAAGGCGCACGCTTCTGAACATCAAGGCCATCCTCGAGGGCGCAGGTAGCTCGCTTCGCGACGTTGTGCGAGTGGGCGTCTTTTTGGCGGACATGAAGGATTTTGACGCCATGAATGCCGTTTATAGTGAGTTCTTTCCCAAGGATCAACCCGCGCGCACCACGGTGGGAGTGCAGTTGGGTAAGATCAAGGTTGAGATTGATTGCATCGCTCGAGTAAGCAGTCCCCGGTAGTATTAACAGCGCGGCAGAGCCGCAACCCAAAAGAGGCTCATCGCAAAGGCCACAGAGTTGGCAGAGAAGAGCGGAAGCATTTTTCTCCCTGATCTCTGTGGCCTCTGGGGTGCACGCTTTCTTCGCGGCGTGAGAAGAGGCTGACTGCCTGTGCCGCAGAGAGGTTCCTATGCATTACAACGAACTTTCAACGCCCGCGTTGACGATTGATTTGGACATCCTGGAGCGGAATCTGGAGCGCATGGCAAGCTCTTGCCGGAAGCAAGGAGTGGGCCTGCGGCCTCACACCAAGACGCACAAGACTCCCGAAGTCTCCCGCTTACAGCTTGACCACGGCGCTGTGGGGCTGACCGTCGCCAAGGTGGGAGAAGCTGAAGTGATGGCGCAAGCGGGTCTGGACGATATCCTGGTTGCGTTTCCGGTCATGGGCGCGCAAACGCTCGGGCGGCTGGTCGCCCTGGCGCGCGGGCGGCGGATTCTTGTGTCGCTGGATTCGCTGTCCGCGGCCCAGGCGCTTTCCAAAGCCGCCTCCGAGCAACGTTCAACGGTTGGAGTTCTGGTTGAATTTGACGTGGGGGTTCGCCGTTGCGGCGTGGAGCCGGGTCCACCCGCCGTGGAACTGGCAAGAAAGATTGCGGGAATGCCGGGACTTACCTTCCGCGGACTCATGACTTTCTTCGGGAACGTCTGGGGAAGCGTGGAAGAGCGGCGGGCAGAAGCCCTGATGGTGGCCGGAAAGGTTGAACAAACGCTGGCGGCCTTTCGGGAGGCAGGCCTCGAGGTTGAGATCGTTTCCGGAGGCTCTACGCCCTCCGCCGAATTTTCTTACCTGATCCCGGGACTCACCGAAATCCGTCCCGGCACCTACGTTTACAACGATCTGAACACCTTCTATCAAGGCGCCTGCCGACTCGAGGACTGCGCAACGCGCGTGGTGACGACGGTGGTCTCGACGGCCGTGCCGGGGCGCGCCATTATCGATTCCGGATCGAAGACGCTTTCCTCCGACCTCTTAGGTTCGGGACCGAAGTCCGGCTACGGGTATGTGGTCGAGGCCCCCGACGCGCCCCTAATAAAGTTGAACGAGGAACACGGCTACCTGGACATCACTCGATCAGCCCACAAGTTTTACGTGGGTGAAGTCCTTACGGTGATCCCCAATCACGTCTGCACCTGTGTGAACATGCACGACGAAGCGTTTACGCTGCGGAAGGGGATAGTGGAAGGTTCCTGGCGCGTGGCGGCGCGAGGGAAGGTCCGATAGCTTGCGGCGCAGCCACTTTTGGCTGTGCAGGTAAAACGTGCACCCACGACCTTGTAGCGCAGCGACTCCTGGCTGAGCAAACCAGAGATCAACATGAAGGCTTGGCGAAGCACAGGCCGGAGCGCCTGTGCCACGCTAAAGCTTTCTCTACCCAAGAGTCGCGAGGCGAGCCATGAGCTTAGACGGAAAAGTTGTATTGATTACAGGCGCTGCAAAAGGAATCGGGAAGGGATGCGCGCAAGTCTTGGGCAAGCTTGGGGCTCGCATCGCGGTCGTTGACCTCGATGAGGTCGCCGGGCCGCTCACCGCCAAAGGAATTGAGGCGAGCGGCGGCTGTGCCGTGTTCCTCCAGGCGGACGTTTCTAAGACGGATGACGTGCAGAAGATGACCGCTCGCCTCCTCGGTGCATTCGGTCGGCTCGACGCCCTGATCAACAACGCGGGATACCACATTTCGAAGAATGTGGAGGACACCGACGAACAAG
>Ga0326728_10013309_pt1 | contig 17905 bp, 16 predicted proteins | sample MB3enrmetagenome_FD_207602 | JGI IMG/M metagenome (GOLD analysis project Ga0326728, IMG submission 207602) | Lab enriched peat soil microbial communities from McLean, Ithaca, NY, United States - MB31MN | ecosystem: Environmental > Terrestrial > Soil > Wetlands > Peat | place: USA: New York... | reverse complement strand
TTAAAATTTGGCTAGTTTTCATCTATTCTTGTTCACTTAAGGCCAAAACATTGTCTGGTTTGCCCGTGTAAAGCCTTTCAAAAGAAACCCTAGAAATTCATATGCCAAAGAGTTAGTCTTCTGTGTGATATTTCATGCAAAGCCAACGCCACCTCCTTTAGGAGGCACTCATGGCCGATGATGATGTAGAAGCAATCGCTGTTCTGCGCGACAGGCGCAAGCATCCCAGAGTGGACCACAAGTTTGGGGTGCGCTTTCGGCCGCTTACGGATGGCGAAGCTTATGCGCAGCTTGGCGACATTCAAAAGAACAATGCCAAGGCAGGCCCTGAGATGAATCAAGGCAGCACCCAAGACATATCCTTGGGCGGCATATGCCTGCGCGGCGAAAAGGGCATGTTGGCTGAGTCCTTGGCGCCGGGCAGCTTTTTGGACCTGCTGATCGACATGGCTGGCCAGCCTGTGCACTGCCTGGGCACGGTGGTGTGGTTCAAAGGGTCAGTCGAGCACGGCTTTTACGCGGGCGTGGCCTTTATGGGCCTGGATGAGGAGAGCTTGAGCAAGGTGGAGGCCACCATCGCGACGGTGCTGAAAGGCTCGTCAATCTGAGGCGTGGGCAGACAGCCCGGCGCATGAAAAGCACAAGGGCCAGCGCTGAGCGCTGGCCCTTGCTTTTGCCCAATGCCTTGCTGGCGCTAAGCCTTGACCAGCCCCAGTTTCAGCAGGCTCTCCGCCGTGGCCAGGATGGCCTCTTGGCTGCTGCGGGGCGACCAGCCCAGCAGCTGCTTGGCCTTGGCATTGCTGGCGCGGCGCACCTTGCCCAGCTGGGGCAGCATCTGGCTCATGCCGGGGTCGCCCAGGGCCATCAGGCGCAGCACCCAGCTGGGGACCTGGCGCTGGGGCACTTTGTGGGCGGCTTGGCCCAGGCCGGCCCGCAAGATCTTGGCCACGTCCAGCATGGAGAGGCTGTCGCCAGCCACGGCCAGAAAGCGCTGACCCTTGGCCGCGGGGTGGGACATGGCGCGCAGGTGCAGGTCCACCACGTCGCGCACGTCCACCACGCCAAAGTGGATCTTGGGGCAGGCGCGCACGGCGCCTTCCAGCAGCGATTTGACGATCTGGATGGAGCTGGAGAGGTCCGGGCCCATCAAAGGGCCGAACACGCCCACCGGGTTGACCACGGCCAGCTCCAGCTTGCCGCCCTCGCGGGCCATGAAATCCCAGGCCGCGCGCTCGGCCAGGGTCTTGGATTTGATGTAGGGCGCCACATCGGCTCCGCTTAAGTCGGTCCAGTCCTCTTCGGTGAAGGGGGCGGCCTGCGCGGCATGGCCGTAGCCGATGGCGGCAAAGGATGAGGTGAGCACCACGCGCTTCACCCCGGCATCGCGCGAGGCGCGCAGCACGCGCAAGGCGCCCTCGCGGGCAGGCACCACCAGGTCGTCCTCGCGCTCCACCTTGCCCGCGGGGAAGGGCGAGGCGATGTGCAGCACAAATTCGCAGCCAGCCGCGGCCCCGGTCCAGCCCGCGTCAAGGGTGAGGTCAGCCTCGGCAAAGGACAGATTGTCGCCCGCCGGCGCGCCGGCCTGCTCCAGCAGGCGCCGCACCTCGGCCTCGCGGCCCAGGCTGCGCAGGGTGGCGCGCACCTGGTGCCCCGCGGCCAGCAGCTGCAGGATGGCCTGGCTGCCTATGAATCCGGAACCGCCTGTCACAAGGACCTTGCTCATGCTTGCCTCTTTAGTGGATGGCTTCTAGGGATGGCTGCATTTGAGGGATCCCCTCAGCCTATGCTTTTGTGCATTTATATTATACTGTCAACATCAGCCGCGGCCCAGGTTCAAGGGCCTGCGCAGGAGGGGGCATGGGGATGGACATGGATCCGATCGCTGCCAAGGGCTTTGAGCAGGCTGGCCAGGCCTATGAGCGCGGCAGGCCCAGCTTTCCGCCGCAGGCCGTGGACTGCCTGCTGGCCAAGCTGGGGCTCAAGCCCGGCATGGCCGTGGCAGATGTGGGCGCGGGCACGGGCAAGCTGACGCGCCTGCTGGCAGAGCGCGGCCTGGCCGTGACCGCCGTGGAGCCGGTGGAGGGCATGCGCCAGGTGTTCGCGCAGGTGCTGCCCCAGGTGTTGCTCAAGGCGGGCACGGCGGAGAGCCTGCCCCTGGCGGATGCCAGCCTGGACGCGGTGGTGGCGGCCCAGGCTTTCCATTGGTTCAAAGGGCCCCAGGCGCTGCAAGAATTCGCCCGGGTGCTCAAGCCCGGCGCCGGGCTGGGCCTGGTGTGGAATGTGCGCGACGAATCCGTGGGCTGGGTGGCGGAGATGACGCGCTTGTTGGACCCGCATCAGGGCGCGGCCCCGCGCTACAAGGGCCTGGCCTGGAAGGCCGCTTTTGCGGCCAGCCCCTTCACGGCCCTGCAGCAGCAGGGCTTTGCCTATGCCCAGCCCAGCACCACGCAGGGCGTGCTGGATCGCGTGAGCTCCATCAGCTTCATCGCCGCGCTGCCCGCGGCCGAGCGCCAGGCCGTGCTGGGCCAGGTGGCCAGCCTGCTGGCCACCCACCCGCAGACCCGGGGCAGGGAGCTGATAGAAGTGCCCTACCGCACCGAGGTCTACTGGTGCCGGGCCAAGGAGCGGCGTTGACCCCGCGGCGCCCGCCAGCCCGGCCAGAGGGCGGCATGGCTGAGATGCTGGCCATGGCGCTGCCCATGGTGGTGTCCACCAGCGCTGACACGCTCATGACCTTCACGGACCGGCTCTTCTTGAGCAAGCTGGGGCCCCAGGCCATGAACGCGGCCATGGCCGGCGGCCTGGCCAATTTCTTGGCCATGACCTTCTTCTTGGGCCTGATCAGCTACACCACGGCTTTGGCGGCCCAGCAGCTGGGCGCGGGCAGCAAGCCCCGCGCGGCCCAGGCCGCGGGCCAGGGCGTGTGGCTGGCCCTGGCCGCCTGGCCCCTGCTGCTGCTCTTGCTGCCCCTGGCAGGCCCGGTGTTCAGCCGCCTGGGCCTGGACGCGGCGCAGCTGCCCCTGCAGGTGCAATACTTCCGCATCCTCATCCTGGGCGCGGGCCTGGGCCTGCTGCGCGGCCCCTTCATCGGCTTCTTCTGCGGCATAGGCCGCACGCGGGTGGTGATGGCCTCGGCCCTCACGTCCCTGGCCGTGAACGCGCTGATGGCCTGGCTGCTCATCTTTGGCCATTGGGGCTTGCCGGCCTGGGGCATAGCGGGCGCGGCCATCGGCACCATCATCGGCTCCATCGCGGGCCTGCTGGTGATGCTCTTCAGCGCCCTGGCGCCGGGCGTGCGGCACGAGTTCCAGGTGGCGCGGGCCCTGCGCTTTGACCGGGGACTGATGCAGGAGCTGCTCAAGCGCGGCGCGCCCACGGGGCTGGAGCTCTTTCTCAACCTGCTGGCCTTCAACCTGCTGGTCATCCTCTTTCAGGCCCAGGGCGCGGCCGTGGCCACGGCCACCAGCATCATGTTCAGCTGGGACATGGTCAGCTTTGTGCCCCTGGTGGGCGTGGAGCAGTCGGTCACCAGCCTGGTGGGCCGCTTTGTGGGCAGCCAGGACCTGGCCAGCGCGGACAAGGCAGCCTGGTCGGGCATCAAGCTCACCTGGATCTTCTCCTCCTTCGTCTTCGCGCTCTTTGTCCTCTTCCCTGGCGCGCTGGTGGCCGTGTTCGCGCCCAGCGCGCCCACCCCGGTCTTTGCCCAGGCCGCGCCGCTGGCCCAGGCCATGCTGCGGCTGGCAGCCCTCTATGTGCTGGTGCAGGGCGCGCTGATGGTCTACACCGGCGCCCTGCGCGGGGCAGGGGACACGCTGTGGGCCATGCTGCTCACCGTGGCCATGCACTGGTGCCTGCTGAGCAGCGCCTGGCTCTGCCTGAAGCCGCTGGGCATGGGCCCGCTGGCCGCCTGGGCCTGCGTGGTGGCCACCTTTGTGCTCTTCCCCATCCTGCTGCGCTGGCGCTGGAAATCGAAGCGCTGGCAGGGTAGGATGGCCTCATGATCCGCCTTCTCGCCCAGCCTGACCATCTTGAGACCTTGGCCATCATCAATGATGCTGCCAAGGCCTACCAAGGCGTCATCCCGGATGACCGCTGGCATGAGCCCTATTTTTCAGCGCAAGACCTTGAGCAAGCCCTGCGCGAGGGTGTGGTGTTCTCTGGCCTGCAGCTGGAGGGCCGGCTGCTGGCGGTGATGGGCATGCAGGACAAGGGTGATGTGGCTTTGATACGGCACGCTTATGTGCGCACCAGCGAGCGCGGCAAGGGCTTGGGCTCGCAGCTGCTGCGGCATCTGGCATCCAGCGAGCGCCGGCCCATCCTCATCGGCACCTGGGCCGCGGCGGCTTGGGCCATTGGCTTCTACCAGAAGCATGGCTACCGGCTGGTCAGCCCTGAGGAGAAGGACCGCCTTTTGGCGCGCTACTGGGGCGTGCCGATTCGCCAAGTGGAGGCCAGCGTGGTGCTGGCTGACGCGCGGTGGTGGGATCGCCAAGCGAACCCCTCCATTTGATGAAGGAGCACGCATGAAGCCATCGGCAGAGCAAGCGGTCCGCTCCATCGCAGCCTGCATCATCTTCAGCCTGATCACCTTCGGCATCTACGGCCTGTTCTGGCAGGCGCGGCTGTTCAGGGTGGTGAACGGCTTCTTGGGCCAGGAGCGCTTCAGGTTCTGGCCCTGGCTCTTCTTGAGCCTCATCACCTTCGGCATCTACAACCTTTACATCCAGTACCAGCTGGGCATGGCTTTGAGCCAGGTGCTGGTGCAGGAGCAGAAGCAGCCCAACCCCCAGCTCAATTGGCTGGGCCTGGTGCTGACAGTGATAGGCCTGCATCTCGTGGCCGCGGCCATTGAGCAGCATGAGATCAACCAGCTGTATGCGTGATGGATTGCCCTTGGAAATTCAGCAAAGGCGCCCTTTGCGGGTCGCCTTTGCTTGTTTGTGGGCTGTTCTGAACGGTTTTCCGTTTGTCAGGCAAGGCTTTTTGTCGTATCATGCAGAGAAGCGGAGTTGCATCCGCTATCCCCTCATTTTCTGGTGCGGGCTCTATGGTTCAGCAACATGCGAAGACCCTAGGGGCATGGGCCGTGGCCCTGCTCTGCGCCATGAGCCTGTCCCTGCCCGGCACGGCCTGGTCTGCTGAGGACGAAGAGCCCCTGAGCCTGCCCCCGGTGCAGAAGCGCGATTTGAAGCCGCTCTCGCCCACCGTGGAGGCCGTGGCCACGCCCACGGCTGTCAGCCTGCCGGTGGTGGCATCCATGCCGGCCGCTGCCGTGGCCCCGCTGGCCGCGGCCCCGGTCGCTGTGCCCTTGGCCAAGGCCAAGGCCGCGCTCAAGGTGCTGGGCGTGAGCCACAAGGCCAGCCGCCTTGGCATCGAGGTGATCCTCAAGGCCAATGGGCCGGTGTCGGCCAAGGTCTCGCGCCTGAAGAACCCGGACCGCATCCTGGCCCGCGTGGCCAACGCCATCCTGGCCGGGCCCAAGCAGACCATCCGCCTCAGCGCCGGCGCGGCCAAGCAGGTGCGCATCGCCCAGAACCACGGCGAGGTGTGGATGGTGGTGGACCTGAGCGAGCCGGTGGACTTTAGCGTGCTCGCGGGCCTCAAGAACGCTTGGGGCCTGAGCCTGGTGACCGGCGCGGCGCCTGCCGCGGCCGCGCCCCAGCCCACGGCCGCCCCGGCCCAGCCGGCGCGCACGGCCAGCTCCAGCACGGCCCAGCTGCCGCACGTGGAGATGATGCTCTTCGACAAGAACGTGCTCTTCCAGGGCAAGCAGTATGACCGCTTCCCCTGCGCCAACCTCATCTACGACAAGGGCGATGCCTTCCCCCTGGACCGCGAGTTCAGCACCAACCTGGTCTTCTCGCAGGGCTACGGCGCCTTTGTGGGCAACCTGCGCCTGGTGGGGCCGGAGGGCCAGGTGATCGACCAGACCCGCGAGCCCTTTGCCTTCAACCTCTTCAATGCCCTCACCGACTACTCGGTGGAGACGCCGTGGAAGGTGCGCTTTGAGCGCAGCGGCTGGTACCGCATCATCCTCACCTTGAACGGCGAGGATACGCTGGAGCACAAGTTCTACGTGGGGCACAACGACGACAAGCCCTAAGGCCTAAGACCTCACCGCCACCCCCGGCGATGAGGCAAGTTCCCCCCTCCCCCTCTCCACTGTGGAGAGGGGGAGGGGGATGTTTGTCTATGGCCCCTCGCGTCAGGGGCGGGGGTGAGGTCAACGCTCGCGGAGCCTGCATGGCGCAGGGTCCGCTTGGGCGCGTTTGGAGGCCGCTTGCTCTTCGATGGATGGTTCCAGCGCTTTGAGGCCCTGCCGGACGGGGGCCGACTGCTCGAATGCCTGCGCCAGGGCCGCCCGGCCTGGGCTAGCGGGCTGTGGGGCTCGGCGCGCAGCCTGGCCGCGGCCGCGGTGTTCGCGCGCCTGCGCCGGCCCGGCGTGGTGCTGGCCGTGGACGAGGCCCAGGCCCTGGAGCTGACCGAGGAGCTGCGCTTCTTCTTGCAGGGCTTCCCCAGCCTCTCCCACCCCGGCCAGCAGGCCCGCTTTCAGGTCAAGTACCCCACCGTGCTCGACCCGGGCGAGGACCCGCTGGTCTACTTTCCGGCCCTGGAGTTCGCGGCCTACGACGCGCTGACCAAGGATTACGGCCGCACCGTGGAGCGCATGCTGGTGCTCAAGCGCCTGGCCGCTGGCGAGCCGCTGCTGCTGGTCACCAGCCTGGAGGCGGCCTGCCAGCGCCTGCCGCCCCCGGACGCGCTGGCGCGGGCGGTGTTTAGCGTGGAGCTAGAGCGCGACTACAGCCTGGAACAGCTGGCCGGCCGCCTGGCGGCCATGGGCTACCGCCGCGAGTTCACGGTGGAGGAGCCGGGCCAGTTCTCCCTGCGCGGCGGCCTGCTGGACGTGTCGCCGCCCGACCATGACTGGCCCCTGCGCCTGGAGTTCGACGGCGACCGCCTGGCCAGCCTGCGCTATTTCGACCCGGCCAGCCAGCGCAGCCAGCGCCGGCTGGAGAAGGTGGAGATCATCCCCTTCCAGGAGATCCTGCTGGACCCTGAGACGCGGGCGGCGGGCCTGCGCCGCGTGCTGGAGAGCCGCCTGGCGGCCGTGCCGCGCCAGGCCTGGTACGACCGCCTGGCGGACGAGACCCAGTTCCTGGGCCTGGAGTGGCTGCAGCCCTTCTTCCACCCGGGCTGCACGCTGTTTGACTACCTGGCCTGCCTGCCCGGCCGGCCCATCCTGATGGCGGACCAGCCCCAGCTGATGCTCGACCGCCTGGACCAGGCCCACGCGCGCGCCGCCGAGCTCTTGGAGGCGCGCGCCAGCGCCGGCCTGCTCTTCCCGCGGCCCGACCAGCTGCTGCTGGGCCGCGGCGGGCTGGTCAAGGCCCTGCAGGGCCCGGCCACCTTCTATAGCTCGCTCTTGCCGCACAGCCTGCCCGAGCTCAAGGAAGCCGAGCCCCTGAGCTTCAGCTTCAAGAGCCACGACCTGGCCCAGGGCGATGTGGAGCAGTTCGGCCGCGAGGTGCTGGTGTGGCTCTCCAAGGGCTTCGAGACCCTGGTGGCCTCGCGCACCCATGGCGAGCTCTTGCGCATGAAGGAGGTGCTGCAGGCCCAGAAGTACAAGAGCCTGGAGATCTCCGAGGCCGCGCCGCCCGAGAGCATCCCCGAGGGCGGGGTGGGGCTGGCGCTGGCGCGGCTGGAGCGCGGCTTCGTGGCCCCGGAGCTGGGCATCTCGCTCTTGAGCGACCAGGAGCTCTTCAAGCGCCAGGCCCTGGCCGCCCCCCGCGTCTACCGCCACCGCTACAAGGGCCTGAAGGGCAGCCGCCCCATCGAGAGCTTCAGCGAGCTCAAGGAAGGGCAGGCCGCGGTGCACGTGGACCACGGCATCGGCATCTTCCGCGGCGTGGTGCGCATGGACATCGACGGCCATGCCAAGGATTTCGTGTGCCTGGAGTATGCCGAGGGCGAGAAGCTGTACGTGCCCACCGAGCAGGTGAACCTGGTGCAGAAGTACTTGGGCGGCGACGACGCGCCGCGCCTGCACAAGCTGGGCGGCGAGCGCTGGGCCTCGGCCCGCGCCAAGGTGAAGAAGGCGGTGGCCGAGCTGGCCGAGGAGCTGCTGCAGCTCTACGCCCGCCGGCAGGTGGCCCGCACCCACGGCTTTGGCGCCGACACCGATGCCCAGCGCCTCTTTGAGGAGAGCTTCCCCTACGAGGAGACGCCCGACCAGCTCAAGGCCATTGAGGCGGTCAAGCGCGACATGGAGCGGCCCAAGCCCATGGACCGGCTGGTCTGCGGCGATGTGGGCTTCGGCAAGACCGAGGTGGCCCTGCGCGCGGCCTTCAAGGCGGTGATGGCCGGGCAGCAGGTGGCGCTGCTGGCGCCCACCACCATCCTGGCCCACCAGCACTTCAACACCTTCCGCGAGCGCATGGCCGACTGGCCGGTGCGGATGGTGATGCTGTCGCGCTTCCGCAGCCCCAAGCAGGTCAAGGAGGCGCTCAAGGAGCTGGCCGAGGGCCGCGCCGACCTGGCCATCGGCACCCACCGCCTGCTGCAGCGCGACGTGGCCTTCAAGCGCCTGGGCCTGGTCATCATCGACGAGGAGCAGCGCTTCGGCGTGGCCCACAAGGAGCGGCTCAAGAAGCTGCGCAGCCAGGTGGCGGTGATCAGCATGTCGGCCACCCCCATCCCGCGCACCCTGCACTTCTCGCTGGCCGGCCTGCGCGACATGAGCGTCATCGAGACCCCGCCCCTGGACCGCCTGCCGGTGCGCACCTATGTGCTGGAGGACAACCAGGAGCTCTCGCGCCAGGCCATTTTGCAGGAGCTCAAGCGCGGCGGCCAGGTCTTCTTCGTGCACAACCGGGTCAAGGACATCCACAAGGTGGCCGAGCGGCTGCGGGCCCTGGTGCCCGAGGCGCGGGTGGCGGTGGCCCACGGCCAGATGCAGAAGGACGAGCTGGAGCAGGTGATGGTGGAGTTCCTGGGGCGCATGCACGACGTGCTCATCTCCACCACCATCATCGAGAGCGGGTTGGACATGCCCAACGTCAACACCATCATCATCAACCACGCCGAAGATTTCGGCCTGTCGCAGCTCTACCAGCTGCGCGGTCGGGTGGGCCGCAGCGAGCGCCAGGCCTATGCCTACCTCTTCTACCCCAAGGGCCGCAGCATCCCCGAGGTGGCCGAGAAGCGCCTGAGCGCCATCGAGGAGTTCACCGACTTGGGCGCCGGCTTCAAGGTGGCCATGCGCGACCTGGAGATCCGCGGGGCGGGCAACATCCTGGGCGCCCAGCAGCACGGCCAGGTGGCGGCGGTGGGCTTTGACCTCTACTGCCACATGCTCAACGAGGCCGTGCAGCGGCTCAAGGGCGAGGAGGTGAAGGAGGACCGCAACCCCGCCCTGCAGCTGGACCTGGACGCCTACCTGCCCGAGGACTATGTGGGCGACCCGCGCATGAAGCTGGACCTGTACAAGCGCCTGGCCCAGCTGGAGGGCGAGGAGGAGCTGAAGGCGGTGGAGGAGGAGGTGCGCGACCGCTTTGGCGAGCCGCCCAGCCCGGCGCGCTGGCTCTTTGAGGCCGTGCGCATCCGCCTGGGGGCCAAGGCCCTGGGCTTCAGCGAGGTGGTGCAGAAGGGCAGCCAGGTCATCTTCCGCTTTTACCCTGATTTCCAGCCCTCTTCGGACTTTGTGCCCCGCATCCTGGGCGCTTTCCCGGGCCAGGTCCGCTTCTTGGCCGGCCCGCCGCCGGGCCTGGCTTTCACCGCCCCTGAGGGGGGAGGCTATGCCTTCCTGAAAAGGCTGTTGCCGCAGCTGGGGCCCTATGTTAATATAGATAGGAAGGAGTTGGCCCGACAGGGTTGACTCCTACATTTTTTTCATCCCGCGGAACGGAGCCGTTCATGTCGCTTGGAAAGACCCTGAAGTGCGCCTTTTTAGCCCTGCTGGCCACGGGAATGCTGGCTGGATGCAAGGGCAAGACCGTGGCCACGGTCAATGGCAAGAAGATTGGCATGAAGCAGTTCGAGCAGCAGACCGAGCTGCTGCAGGCCTTGTACCCCAACCAGGCCCTGGATGCCGACACCCGGCGCCAGGTGCTGGAGCAGATGGTGAAGCAGGAGCTGCTGGTGCAGGCCGCTGAGCAGCGGGGCCTGGCAGCCGACCCCACCCTGGCCGCGCAGATCGAGGAGGAGCGCATCAAGTACCGCCAGGCGCTGGAGCGCCAGATGGCGGGCCTGAAGGCCCAGCTGGCCCAGGTGGACGAGGCTGTGCGCAGCCGCAGCCTGATCGAGGCCCTGGTGAAAGCCGAGGCGGCCAAGAGCCCGGTGAGCCCGGCCGAGGTGAAGGCCCTCTACAATAAGATGAAACAGCAGGGATTGCCCGTGCGTTCCTTGGACGAGGAGCAGGGCCGCATCACCGAGCAGGTGATGCTGGACCGCCTGGTCGACCAGGCCAAGGAGAAGGGCAGCGTGGAAATGAACATGGACTTGGTGACCGCTGGCGCGCCCCCGGCCCGCATGGCCGGCCTGCCCGGCCTGCCCCCGGCCCAGGGCGGCAAGCAGGCGCTGCCTGCCAGCAGCAAGTGATCGGCTGAGGCTCATGCGGCGCTTGGGCATTTTTGTCATGCTGGGCGCGGCGCTGGCCCTGGCCGGCTGCCGCAAGCCCGCGCTGCTCAGCCTGCCGCCCCTGGCGATGGTGAATGGCGAGCCCATCACCCAGCATGACCTGCTGCTCGCCCGCCGCGCCCAGGCCCTGCCCTTGAGCGCCAGCGCCCAGGCAGCCCTGGCGCCCGCGGCGGCCGGGGAGCAGGGCGATGGCGAGCTCTTGGACCAGCTGATCGACGAATGCCTGATGCTGCAGCGGGCTCATCAGCTGCAGCTGGAGCCGCCCGAAGGGCTCATCAGCCAGCAGGCCGAGGAGGCCCGCGGCGGCATGGCCCCGGCAGCCTGGGCCGCGCTGCTGGCCGCCCAGGGCGAGAGCGCCAAGGATTTTGAGGCCCAGCTGGAGCGGCGCTGGCTGCTGCAGGCCGTGGCCCAGGCTGAGGTCTATGACAAGGTGCCGGTGAGCGACCGCGAGCTGCGCGATTACTACTGGGAGCACCTGGGCGAGTTCAAGCGCAAGGAGCGCCGCCGCCTGCTGATGATCTCTTGCACCAGCCTGGCCGATGCCCAGAAGGCCCAGCAGGAGCTGGGGCTGGGGGAGCCCTTTGGCGCGGTGGGCAAGCTCTACGGCAAGGGGCCCGAGGCGGACCAGGGCGGCGACTTGGGCTGGGTCTCGGCCAGCGAGCTGCCCGCGAGCCTGGCCAAGGTTGCCTTCGGCCTCAAGGTGGGCCGCATCAGCGGCATTGTGCGCAGCGCCTATGGCTGGCACATCATCCTGGCGGAGCAGGCCCGGCCGCCGGTGAACGTGAGCTTTGAGGAGGCCGCGGCCGGCATAAGGCAGCGGCTCAAGCAGAGCAAGGCCCAGGAGCCCTGGCAGGCCTGGCTCTTCCAACTGCGCAAGGCGGCCCGCATCGAGCGCGGCCCCGGCGCCAAGAAAGGCTGAACATGACGCTCAGGCAAGCCCTCTTCGCGCTGGCCCTGCTGGGGCTCTCCCTGCCCCTGGCGGCCGACCCCTACATCAAGGTGGTGGCCAAGGTGGGCGGCGACATCATCACCAATTACGACCTGGACGAGGCCGTGGCCGTGGACGCGGCGGCCATGAGCCCGGCGGAGCGCGAGAGCCCTGAGGGCAAGCAGAAGCTGGAGCAGGCCCGCGCCGATTACCTGAAGCAGGCCATCCGCGTCAAGCTGGTGGTGCAGGCGGCCCTCAAGCCGCCGGAAGGCGCCAGCGATGAGGACGCCAAGAAGGCCGCCGCGCGGCCCAACCCCAACCTGCCCGGGGACGAGGAGCTGGAGGAGGAGACCAACCGCCAGTACGACGCCCGCCGCGCGCGCTTCGCCAGCAGCGCAGACTTTCAGGACGAGCTGAAGCGCCAGCACATCACCGAAGCGGCCTTCAAGAGCCGCCTGCGCGAGCTGGTGCGCGAGCAGCTCATCTACCAGCGCATGCTGCGCAGCAAGCAGCGCGAGATGCAGGCCAGCATCAACATCAGCACCGCCGAGGCCGAGAAGTACTGGCAGGACAACCAGCAGGACTTCAACGCCCCGGCCCAGGTCAAGCTGAGGCAGATCATCGTTTCCAGCCAGGACAAGGCCAAGCGGCTGATGGCCCGCATCCGGGCTGGCGAGGATTTTGCCGAATTGGCCAAGGCCGAGAGTCTGGACGAGGGCAGCAAGGCCCAGGGCGGGCTGGTGGGCTGGGTGGAGAAGGGCCAGCTGGAGCCGGCGGCGCTGGACCAGGCGGCCTTCGCGGCCAAGGAGGGCGAGCTGGCCGGGCCGGTGCAGAGCAAGCTGGGCTGGCATGTGCTGCGCGCGGAGGCCACCAAGCCCCCGGAGAGCCGCACCTTTGAGCAGAGCAAGGACAAGGTCAACCAGGTGCTCTACCGCAAGCGGCTGGAGGAGAAGCTGGACGCCTGGGTGGACGAGCTGAAGCAGAAGACCTATGTGGAGACGGCCCCCTAAGCTGGGGCTTGGAGGCGGGAATGTCGGTTCCAGTTGCAGTGGTGGGCGCCAGCGGCTACGCGGGCGCTGAATTGGTGAGGATCTTGAGCGGGCACCCCAAGGCGCGGCTGGCGGCCCTGGCGGGCGACAGCACCGCGGGCCAGCGCTTTGACGCGCTCTACCCCGCCGCGCGCGGCCTGGTGGACCTGACCCTGGAGGCCTTCGACCCCGCGGCCCTGGCCAAGAAGGCCGAGCTGGTGCTGCTGGCCGTGCCGCATGGCCAGGGCATGAAGATGGCCCCGCCCCTGCTGGAAGCCGGGCTCAAGGTGGTGGACCTCTCGGCCGATTTCAGGCTCAAGGACCCCATCCTGTATGAGAAGTGGTACAAGCACCCCCACAGCGCCATCGAGCTGCTGAAGGAGGCGGTGTATGGCCTGCCCGAGGTGAACCGCAAGCTGGTGGCCAAGGCCCGGCTGGTGGCCAACCCGGGCTGCTACCCCACCAGCATCATCCTGGCCCTGCTGCCGCTGCTGGCCGAGGGCCTGGTGGATGTTGATTCCCTCATCGCTGACAGCAAGTCCGGCGTGAGCGGCGCGGGCAACAAGGCCACGCCCGGCAATCACTTCGGCTCGGCGGGCGAGAACTTCTCGGCCTACAAGGTGGCGGGCACGCACCAGCACATCCCTGAGATCGAGCAGGCCCTGGGCCTGGCGGCCAAGCAGGAGCTGCGCCTCACCTTCACCCCCCACCTGCTGCCCGTGATGCGCGGCATCTTCACCACCGCCTACGCCGACCTGGTGGAGGAGGGCACGAGCAGCAAGAAGCTCACGGCGCTCTACAAGGACTTCTACAAGGGCGAGCGCTTTGTGCGGGTGTGCGAGGACAGCCTGCCCGACCTCAAGTCCGTCAAGGGCAGCAACTTCTGCGACATCGCCCCCCGGGTGGACGAGCGCACGGGCCGGGCCGTGGTGATGGCCTGCGAGGACAACCTGGGCAAGGGCGCGGCGGGGCAGGCCGTGCAGAACATGAACCTGATGCTCGGCTTCCCTGAGGATGCCGGGATGGAAGGGATGGCGTTCACGCTCTGAAACCAGAGGAAGCGGAGGTAGGATGAAGACGACCCAGCACAGCGGTTCCATCACCTTTGCCAAGGGCTACCTGGCCACGGGGGTGGCCTGCGGCATCAAGAAGAACGGCAAGAGCGACCTGGCCGTCATCTACAGCGAATCGCCGGCCACCGCGGCGGCGGTGTTCACCGTCAACCAGGTGAAGGCGGCGCCGGTGCTGCTCTCGGCCAAGCGCATCGCCCAGGGCGCGGCCCGCGCGGTGGTGGTGAACGCCGGCAACGCCAACAGCTGCACCGGCAAGCGCGGCATGGATGATGCCATCAAGACCGCCGCGCTGGTGGGCCACCACCTGGGCCTGCCGGAGAAGGACATTTTGGTGGCCTCCACCGGCGTCATCGGCCAGTACCTGCCCATGGACAAGATCCAGGCCGGCGTGGAGCAGGCCTGCCGCCACTTGACCGTGGAGGGCGGCGAGGAGGCCTCGCGCGCCATCCTGACCACCGACACCTTCACCAAGGAGTACAGCACCACCATCCAGCTGGGCGGCAAGCCCGTGCGGCTGGGCGGCATGGCCAAGGGCTCGGGCATGATCCACCCCAACATGGCCACCCTGCTGGGCTTCATCACCACCGATGCCGCCGTCAGCAAGGAGGCCCTCAAGCAGGCCCTGGCGCACGCCGTGGACAAGAGCTTCCACTGCATCAGCGTGGACGGCGACACCAGCACCAATGACATGGTGCTGGCCCTGGCCAACGGCCGGGCCGGCAACAAGGCCGTCAGCAGCCTGGCCTCGGCCGATGGCGCCAAGCTGCAGGAGGCGCTCACCAAGGTCTGCCAAGAGCTGGCCCGGCGCGTGGTGCTGGACGGCGAGGGCGCCACCAAGTTCATCCAGCTGACGGTCAAGAACGCGCCCAGCTTTGAGGCCGCCCGCGCCTGCGCCATGAGCATCGCCAAGAGCAGCCTCTTCAAGACCGCCATGTTCGGCATGGACGCCAACTGGGGCCGCATCCTCTGCGCCCTGGGCAACGCCCCGGTGGAGCTGCAGCCGGGCAAGGTGGACGTGGCCTTCGGCAACCTGGTGGTGGCCAAGGGCGGCGCGGCCGTCAACTTCAGCGAGGCCAAGGCCCTGGGCCTGCTCAAGCGCAAGGAGGTGGAGGTGAGCGTCGACCTGCACCTGGGCAAGCATGAGGCCGTGGTGTACACCTCGGACCTGAGCTACGACTATGTCAAGATCAACGCGAGCTACCGCTCGTAGACCCCATCCCGCCGCGGAAGCCCGCGGCGGTGAAGCCCGCCCGCAAGGGCGCATCCCACAGGCCGCCTGAGCCTGGTGCTCATCACCGGCGGCCGAGGAACAACCAGGAGGCAACACCATGTCCACCCAAGTCAGCATCAAGCAGCTGCTCGAAGCCGGAGTGCACTTCGGCCACCAGACCCGCCGCTGGAACCCCAAGATGGCCCGCTACATCTTCGGTGAGCGCAACGGCATCTACATCATCGATTTGCAGAAGACCCACAAGAAGCTGGGCGAGGCCCTGGAGTACGTGCGCAGCCTGGCCGAGAAGAAGGGGGTCATCCTCTTCGTGGGCACCAAGAAGCAGGCCCAGGAGCCGGTGCAAGAGGCCGCCCAGCGCTGCGGCATGCCCTTTGTCAACCAGCGCTGGCTGGGCGGCATGCTCACCAACTTTGCCACCGTGCGCAAGAGCCTGCAGCGCTACCAGCAGCTGAAGCGCCAAAAGGAGGATGGCAGCCTGGCCACCCTGCCCAAGGAGGAGATCGCCCGCAAGGAGCGCGAGCTGGTGAAGCTGACCAAGGCCCTCTCGGGCTTTGAGACCCTGCGCGGCCTGCCCGATGCCATCTTCATCATCGACACCAAGAAGGAGCGCAACGCGGTGGCCGAGGCCAAGCGCCTGCAGATCCCCCTGGTGGCCCTGGCTGACACCAATTGCGACCCGGATGAGGTGGACTACGCCATCCCCAGCAACGACGATGCCATCCGCACCCTCAAGCTGATGACCACCCTGCTGGCCGACGCCGTGATCGAGGGCCGCCAGGCCGCCGCGGCCGCCGAGCAGGCCGCCAAGGACAAGAAGGCAGAAGCCGCCGCACCCGCGGCCTGAGCCCCTTCGACAAACCAACCATAGCATCAGGAGCGAGCACGATGGCTGAGATCACGGCTTTGATGGTGAAGGAGCTGCGCGAGAAGAGCGGCGCAGGCATGATGGAATGCAAGAAGGCCCTGGAGGCGACCGGCGGCGACATGGCCAAGGCCATGGACACCCTGCGCGAGAAGGGCATCGCCTCGGCCTCCAAGAAGGCCGGCCGCGCGGCCAATGAGGGCCTGGTGGGCCTGGAGATCTCCGCCGACGGCAAGCGCGCGGTGGTGGTGGAGGTGATGTGCGAGACCGACTTCGTGGCCCGCACCGCCGATTTCCAGGGCCTGGTGGCCTCGCTGGCCAAGCAGGCGCTGGCCGCCAAGCTGAGCGCTGACCCGGCCCAGGCCGCCAGCGAGCTGCTGGCCAACGCGGTGGTGGCGGACCAGGTGAAGGCGGTCATCGGCAAGCTGGGCGAGAACATGAGCCTGGCCCGCATCGCCAGCATCAGCGTGGAGGGCGGCCTGCTGGGCAGCTATGTTCACGCGGACAACAAGCTGGCGTCGGTGGTGGCGCTCAAGGCTGGCAAGCCGGGCGACCCCGCGGTGGCCCAGCTGGGCCGCGACCTGGCCATGCAGGTGGCGGGCAGCATCCCCCCGGCCCAGGTGGTGCGGCGCGACCAAGTGGCGCCTGAGTTCCTGGCCAAGGAGCGGGAGATCGCCCTGGCCCAGGCCCGCGAGACCGGCAAGCCCGAGGCCATCCTGCCCAAGATCGCGGAAGGCAAGGTCAACAAGGTGCTGCAGGAGATCACCTTGCTGGAGCAGGCCTTCGTCAAGGAACCCACGCTGACCATCCAGGCCCTGGTGGGCCAGGTGGCCAAGCAGGCGGGCGACAAGCTCTCGGTCGAGGGCTTCATCCGCGTGCGAGTCGGCGAGAAGGCCTGAGGAGGGCCCATGCCCAAAGCCTACGGTCGCGTCCTGCTCAAGCTCTCCGGCGAAGCCCTCGCCGGGGAGCGGGGCATGGGCTATGACCCAGCCACGCTCCAGTCCATCGCCGCGCAGGTGCGCAGCACCCGGGCCCTCAAGACCCAGCTGGGCATCGTCATCGGCGGGGGCAACCTCTTCCGGGGCTCGGTGGCCAGCGGCATAGGCCTGGACCGCGTGACCGGCGACTACATGGGCATGCTGGCCACGGTGATGAACAGCCTGGCCCTGCAGGACGCGCTGGAGCAGGTGGGCGTGAAGACCCGCGTGCAGACGGCCATCGAGATGCAGAAGCTGGCCGAGCCCTTCATCCGGCGGCGGGCCATCCGCCACCTGGAGAAGGGGAGGGTGGTCATCTTCGCCGCCGGCACCGGCAACCCCTACTTCAGCACCGACACCGCCGCCGTGCTGCGCGCGGTGGAGATCGGCGCCGACGCCATCCTCAAGGCCACCCAGGTGGACGGCATCTACGACAGCGACCCGCGCAAGAATCCCAAGGCGCGCCTCTTCAAGCGCCTCAGCTACCGCGAAGTGTATGAGCGGCGGCTCAAGGTGATGGACACCACCGCCATCACCCTCTGCGAAGAGAACCATCTCCCCATCCTGGTCTTCAACCTGCACCGGGAGGGGAACATCCGCCGCGCCCTGGCGGGGCAGCCCATCGGCACCCGCGTCAGCGGCAAGGCCTGAACCCAAGGGGCAAAATGCTCGACGACCTGTACAAAGAGACCCGGGCCCGCATGGAGAAGACGCTGGACTCGGTGAAGCGCGACTTCGGCACCGTGCGCACCGGCCGCGCCTCCCTGCACATCCTGGACGCGGTGCGCGTGGAGTACTTCGGCAGCCAGATGCAGATCAACCAGATGGCCAATGTGGCGGTGCCCGATGCCCGGCTCATCGAGATCAAGCCCTACGACAAGTCCGCCCTGCAAGAGATCGAGAAGGCCATCCTCAAGGCCAACCTGGGGCTCACGCCCATGAACGACGGCAAGGTGGTGCGCATCAGCTTTCCGCCGCTGACCGAGGAGCGGCGCAAGGAGCTGGCCAAGGTGGTGCGCAAGATGTCCGAGGACGGCAAGGTGTCGGTGCGCAACCTGCGCCGCGAGGCCAACGAGAGCGTGCAAGAGTTCGAGAAGGAGAAGCTCATCTCCGAGGATGACGCCAAGGCGGGGCAGGCCCAGGTGCAGAAGCTGACCGATGAGGCCATCGC
>Ga0326728_10013308_pt1 | contig 17910 bp, 14 predicted proteins | sample MB3enrmetagenome_FD_207602 | JGI IMG/M metagenome (GOLD analysis project Ga0326728, IMG submission 207602) | Lab enriched peat soil microbial communities from McLean, Ithaca, NY, United States - MB31MN | ecosystem: Environmental > Terrestrial > Soil > Wetlands > Peat | place: USA: New York... | reverse complement strand
CAGATGTTCACCACGTCCACCAGGCCGCCCAATCTCGCCGCGATCCGCTCCAGGTTGGCCAGTGCGATCCGGCATTGGCCGGTGAACACGGCGTGCACGTAATCTCTTCGCGCGCGCATGGAGACGTACCATTCCGTAATGTCGCGGATTCCCTTCGGGTGGGGAAGGCCGACTCCCGGAACCAGCCCGATGTCGCCGAACGAAGTGCCGCCGAAATTCGCTACCACGGCCCGCCCGGTGCCGGCCGCGCGGCGCGCTTCGCGCTCCAGGTGAAACAGTTCCTCTTCGGAGATGGGGCCGTATTCTTCCAGGTTGTCGGCCGGGTTGAGACGATCTTCGTCGATCGGCTGCTGGCGGATGATGGCGTCGAAGAAATAACCGCCGTTGGGCATTCGGGCGCTGGGGGAGTTGGAGCGGTCGCCGAGCGGGTACATCAGGGTGTCGCCGTGCTCGTCAATGGTGACGTTGAACTTGCCGGGCACCAGCACCGCGGCGCCGTCATACATTCGGAACGGCTTCCAGTCTTCGGCGGGGAATCCGAAACGTGTCATTCGCCGGATTACGCCCTCGGTGTCGATGCCCAGCGCGAGTTTGAGGTCTTCGTCGATTTCGCCGAGAAATTGCCCGGGGTCGATGACCCTCACGGGCTTCTTCTCCAGCCCAAAATGGTCTCGCAGCGCCAGGACGCAACTGGCGTGGATGCCGGACACAAACGTGCCACCGAAGTCCACCGGTATCCGATCCGGCGGGCGATGATCCAAGGCGCCAAGTACTCGCTCCCGGCTGGTGATTCTCGTCATGTGTTACGGACCAGACTAGCAGACCTTTTGCGATCATGCGCTCCCATGGCCCCCACGGAGGCGATGGGTAGTATACTGCGTGGTGGACGGGAAGCAGAAGTAATTTGATGGAAATCCGTCCCTAGCCTTCATAGCCGGAAGGAGATTCCGATGGACAAGCCAACATCCGAAGAGCAGCGCCGAAGTGATTTGAGCCGCAGGCGCTTCTTCAACTCCGTGGCCGCGGGAGCCACGGAGGCGGCAATTCTGACCATGCCCGAAAAGGCGGCGGCACAGGGGGCCACCCTGGAAGCCGGAGCGGGCCAATTGGTCAAAGTCGCCCTGAATGTCAACGGGCAGACGTATTCGCTGATGGTCGAACCCCGGTGGTCGCTGCTGCACGTGTTGCGGGACCGGTTGGGCCTCACCGGCACGAAGTCGGGCTGCGAACGCGGCGAATGCGGGGCCTGTACCGTCCTGATCGACGGCGTAGCGCGGTATTCCTGCCTGACATTGGCGCTGGAGGCGGCCGGCGCGCAAGTCACCACTCTGGAAGGCTTGATGCGCGGCGAGCAACTCGGGCCTGTCCAGCAGGCTTTCGTGGAAGAAGACGCGTTCCAGTGCGGGTACTGCACTCCGGGACAGGTCATGAACATCGAGGGTCTTTTGCGGAAAACGCCCGATCCCACCATCGAGCAGATTCGTGAGGGCGTGAGCGGCAACCTTTGCCGCTGCGGAGCGTATGCCAATATATTCCGGGCGGCAAGGCGCGCCGCGGAACTGAAGAAGGCGGCGAGGTAAACCATGGCGGATACGAACCTTAAACCCTGGGGCGAGACCACGGTGGTCGGCAAACCCATCCCGCGAATTGACGCCAAAGAACGGCTGAGCGGGTCGGCGGTCTACCCCTTGGACACGATCCTGCCGGACATGCTGTACGGAGCCATTCTGCGCTGCCCGCATGTTCACGCTCTGGTCAAGAAGGTCGATGCATCGAAGGCCCGCAAGATGCCTGGCGTGCGCGCGGTGCTCACCGACGCGGACCCCGAAGCCCAGGTGGGGTGGTACGGGAGCGCCGCCGACAGGACCAAGATGGTGAGCCGGCTGTTCGACCCGCATTGCCGGTGCGAAGGCGAGGAAGTAGCCGCGGTGGCGGCCGAAAGCCCGCAGCAGGCATGGGACGCCGTGAAGGCGATCCAAGTGGAATACGAGAAGCTGCCTTTTGCGGTGGACATGGAGGAAGCGCTGAAGCCGGGCGCGCCGGCGGTGCATGAGGGCGGCAATCTGGTGACCGACCCCACCGTGTACAGCCGCGGCGACGTGGACAAGGGCTTTGCCGAAGCCGACGCCGTCCTGGAGGAAACCTACCGGACCTCCTGTGAGATCCACACACCTATGGAGGTGCATGGCTCGGCGGCCCACTGGGAGGGCGATCGCCTGACGCTATGGGATACGAACCAGGGCCCGTTCCCCATTCAGAGCGCGCTGGCGACTTCTCTGAAAATGCCGCTCAGCAAGGTGCGGGTCATCTCGCACTACATGGGAGGCGGTTTCGGAAGCAAGCAGGAGCTGGGCAAGTACTCCGCGATTGCCGCGATTCTGGCCAGGAAGACCGCCCGTCCGGTGAAGGTGTTCCTGACCCGGGAAGAGACTTTCCTGGTCACTGGAAACCGGCCCGCCCACATCCTGACGCTGAAGGCCGGGGTCAAGAAAGACGGCACTCTCACGGCGTTGCAGTTGACGGGAACCGGCGAGGTGGGAGCCTATCCCGGCGGCTCGTCCCGCACCACGGTGGGTTACCAGGTTCAGGATCTCTACAAGTGCCCGAACGTGCGCGTCCGGGAGTTGCAGATATACATCAACGCCGGCCAGAACCGGGCCTTCCGCGCGCCGGGCTTCCCGCAGTGCTCCTGGGCGCTGGAGCAGATGATGGATGCGCTGGCCGAGAAGATCGGTATGGACCCCATCGACCTGCGCCTGAAGAACTACTCCCCTCTGTGCCAGGTGGAGGACAACAAACCTTACACCTCCGCCGGGCTTCGGGAGCTGCTGACCCAAGGGGCGGCGGCCTTCGGCTGGAAGGAGGCCCGCACGCGCGCCAAGGGGAACGGCCCCTGGGTCCGGGGCGTGGGTGTGGCCGGCGGCATGTGGGGCCAGCCGGGCAGGCCGCCATCGACGGCCATCGTGAAGTACTATCTGGACGGCAGCGCCAACCTCAACATGGGCGCGGCGGATCTGGGCACGGGGACCAAGACGGTCATGGCCATGGTGGTGGCCGAGGAGTTGGGCGTGCCCATCGAGCGGATTGAGGTGGTCAATGCGGACACCGGCACCACGCAGTACACTGGCGGCAGCGGCGGCAGCAAGACGGTGATGGCGGATTCCCCGGCCGTGAGGGCCGCGGCGGTGCAGGTGAAATCCCAACTGCTCGCCATGGCGGCCGCGCAGTTGAAAGTGCCAGCGGAGAACCTGACGCTCAAGAACGGCGAGATCTCCGGGCCGGGCGGGTCCCCCAAAGTGGCCATCGGCGCTCTGCCGGACGTGCGGACGCAGCAGGTCATTGTGGGTGTCGGCACCCGTGGTCCCAACCCCACCGACAAATCCATCCGGCCGTTTGTCGCGCATTTCGCCGAGGTGGAAGTCAACATGCACACCGGCGAGATGCGGGTGCTGCGCATGGTCGCGATGCAGGACAGCGGCCGCGTCATGAACCAGGCGACGTTCCGCAGCCAGGTTCTCGGGGGCCTGACAATGGGGATCGGGTTCGCCATGACCGAGCGCCGCGTCCTGGACCCGCAGACCGGGAAAATGGTGAACGACAACTGGCACGATTACAAAATCGCCACGGCCAAAGACGTGCCGGCCGACCTGACCTGTCTGCCCATCGACTTGCGCGACCACGAGTGCGATACGACCAGCACGAAAGGGCTGGGCGAGCCGGCCACGATTCCGGCCGCCGCGGCCATCGCCAATGCTTTCTACAACGCGACGGGCATCCGCATCAAGGACGCGCCCATCACGGTGGGGAAAGTCGTCAGCCTTCTAGCCGAACGAAAGAAACAGGGGTGAGCCATGCTAAGCCAATTTTCATATAAGCGGGTAACATCGGTTAAAGAAGCCATGGATGCCGCGGGCCGTCCTGGGGCGCGCATTCTCGCCGGCGGTACCGACTTGTTGGGGTGCTTGCGGGATGAGGTGTTCACGGCCAGCACCGTGGTGAGCCTCAGCGGCATCAAGGAGATCAAGGGCATCGGCGCCAGGGCCGGCGGTGGTCTGCGCATCGGCGCGCTGACCACGCTGTCCGAGATTGCGGATAACCGGCAGGTCGCATCTTCTTACCCGGTCCTGGCACAAGCCGCGGCTGCGGCCGCCAGTCCGCAGTTGCGCAATCAAGGGACCGCCGGCGGGAACTTGTGCCAGCGCCCCCGCTGCTGGTATTTCCGCGGAGATTTTCAGTGCCTGCGCAAAGGAGGCAAGACCTGCTTCGCCGTGGCGGGCGAGAACGAGTTTCATTGCATCTTCGGAGGAGGCCCCTGTTTCATCGTCCATCCGTCGGATACGGCCTCGGCCCTGGTGGCTCTCGATGCCAAGGTGACGATTGCGGGACCCAAGGGAGTGCGCACCATTCCGCTGGCTTCGTTTTTCGTGCTGCCGGAGGTCAGTGTGGTCAAGGAAAACGTGCTGACTCCGGGCGAGGTGCTCACGGAAATCCTGCTGGACCCGCCGCAGCCCGGCGCGCGCAGCACGTACCGCAAAGTCCGCGAGCGCGGCGCGTTTGACTTTGCGCTGGTGGGAGCGGCCGTCCTGGTGGCGCTCGCCGGCGGCAAGGTGCAAACCGCGCGTGTCGTGCTGAGCGGGGTAGCGCCGGTCCCCTGGAGGTCCGCCGACGCGGAGAAGGCGCTGGCGGGAAGGTCGCTCGATGCCGCGACCGTGGCGGCAGCGGCAGCAGCGGCGGTGAAGGACGCTGTGCCCCTTCCCTGGAACGAGTTCAAAGTGCCGCTGGTCCGTGGTGTGCTGGAAGAGACGCTGACCCGGTTGTCGGAAGCGGGTTGATCATCGCGCCCGCTACCGCGTTCCGCGAAACAGCTTGGGCATGAACTCCGCCAGGAGGTGACGCCAGACCCTCCATTCGTGTTCGCCGGGGGTGCTGTGAAATTCGTGGCGGATCTGGTTCTTCTCCAACAGCTCCACCAGCCGGGTATGTGCCTGGTACCGCGGGTCCTCGGTGCCGCACCCCAGGAATAGGAGCTTCAACTCCCGGTTCACGGAAGCCGGATTCTGGAGGAATCCCGGCACTTGCTTCTCCAGGTCGAACCCCTGCAAGCTGAAGGCGCCCGAGCTGAATTCACCCACCCAGGCGAATTTGTCCAGGTTCCGCAACCCCAACGTGAACGACTGGCCGCCACCCATGGAAAGTCCCGCAATGGCCCGGTTTTCGCGATTGGCTTCCACCCGGTAATTCTTCTCGACGATCGGAAACACATCGCCGAACAATTCCCTGCCGAACGCCTCGATTGCGTCCAGCGTGGTGGCGTCGCCCGGCGTGTCCCCGTAGGGCATCGCGACCAGCATGGGCACAGTCTTGTGCTGAGCCAGAAGGTTCTCCTCGATGGCGGGGACCCGGCCCAGACGAACCCAGCCTTCCTCCGAGTCGCCGCCGCCGTGCAGGAGATACAGGACCGGAAACTTGCGGCTGGGATAGCGGTCGTAATCGGGTGGAACGTATATCACCACGTTGCGGAAGGTTTTCGACTGTGTCGAGCGGTACGTCCGGAATTGGACCGAGCCGTGAGGGACGTCCTCGAATTCGTCGAAGCGCGGCGGCTTGCCGGGGATCTCGAAATAGCTCCACAGGATGGCTCCGCCCGGCCGCACGCTGGGGTTCGATTCGTCGATGCCGCGCACTCCGTCCACCAGGAACGCATACCGGTAAACGTCCGGCTGGAGCGGACCGATGGTTACCGTCCAAAGACCGCTCGCGTCCTTCCGCATGGGTATGTTCCACATGCCGGGCTGATCCTTGGCCGCGCCCGCGGGCTTGGGGTCGAGCGTCCCCACGCTGGCGGAAACCAATACCTCGGAGGCCTTCGGCGCCCTGATCCGGAACGTGACCCGGTTATCGGGACCGATCCCGGGGGAAACGATGGGCTCCGGCCGCGACCCGCCCGGAATCTGGGAGAGCGCCACCACGGCCATCGAGGCCAAAAGCAAAGTTGAACGCCGAACAGGGCTCCTCACTGCCTGACTCCTTCACGCCATTCGAGTATAGCTTGAACCAACCGGTCAACCCAGCAGCCTGTCCAGATAGATGGACTTCATCTGCCGGCTGGCCATGATCTGTTTGACGGGGGGTAGTTTGAGGATCGCGCCCAGGATGGCGGCCATAGCCCGGTGGTTCCAGTGGGCCTGGTTGTCGAAGATGAGGTTCTGGAGCTTGCCTCGTTCGATAGCCATGAGCACCGTGCGATGCGCGGTCGTCACCGGGGTGATGACGCGTTTTCCGCGGGAGCGGAGGGACAAGCCGTTCCGGGCACAGACGCGGACGCACACGCCACAGCCCAGGCAGAGGTCCTGCTGGAGCTTCGCCTTCTTGCGTTTGGACTGGCGCGGATCTCCAGCGGAGACCAGGCCCATGGCCTCCACCGGGCAGGCTTCCACGCATTTCCCGCAGCCGTTGCAGTTTCCCTCTTCCAACTCGGGCAGGAAGTTGGTGGTCGAGATGGGGCTGAGCACCGCGAAACGCTTGGCCGCCAGCAGGGCTTCGCAACAGCAGCCGCAGCAGTTGCAGATGAAGGCGACCTTCTCCCGGACGTTTTCGCCGAACTGGACGAGATTGTGGCCCACGGACTGCTCCAGCAGGTTCATGCCCTCCTGGACGTCCACCTGCCGGGCGATGCCGTGCTTGATGAGGGAGCGCGCGGTGCTGTTGAAGGTCATGCAGTTGTCCAGGGGATTGCCGCAGGCCTTTTCCAGGTGCTTCATCTTGTGCCGGCAGTAGCACGTCCCCACGCCTATGTGGGAGGCGGTGCGGATCACCTCGGAGGCCCGTTCGTAGTCCATCACCTTGAGGGCCGTTCCGGCGCCCAGGGCGCTCTCGTTCACGAACACCCGCCCCATGCGCGTCTCCCCGCGGCAGAGGAGATCCTTCACGAAATCCTCCTCGACGTTCAGGTACTGGTAGTAGAGCTCCGCCAGCAGCTTCTGGTCGTAGCCGTTGCCCACGCGCATCATGGAGAACTCGAAAAACCCGGCCATAGGCGGCGGAAGCACGAAAAAGCGCTCCTCTCCAAGCTCCACGTCCAGCAGCATTCCCCGGGAAGCCAGTTTCTCCAGAGTCGCCAGGGCATGGCCCTCCGCCTGTTTCCAGTTCCGGGCAGCGGCGCCCGCCGTGAATGGCCTTAAGGGAAGCAGCGCCACCAGGCCCGCCTCCTCCTCCGTGAACAGCAACTGGAGGATGCGGAAGAACAACTCCGTGGGCGGAGCACCCTGGGGAAACATGTTAAGCCGGTCGGAGAGGCTCTTGTAGCTTTGCCTGAGGGTGATGTGGGACATGGCTGGGGAGAATCAGGCGGTGTCTGTTTGCACCATCCACCTTACCGCAATTCTTCCGCGCCTGCGGTGCGTTTAGGCGTGACCGGGATCGCGCGATCCCTCCCCTGCCGCGTCGGAGCGGCCGCCGTGGACGAACATACCCTGGCAGAATCGCTCGCGCTCCTCCGGAGTCATCTGCTGCCAGCGGTCGTTCATCCGGCGTCTCCAGTGCGCGCCGGAGCCTGGCCTGCCGCGAAAACCTCCGAACAGGATCTTGCTCAAGATCAGGACGCCGAGCGCCTGCCAAAAGGTGATCGGGCGTAGTCCGAACAACGCCGGCCCAAGCCAGTTCCACAGGCTCATCACCACGAATCCGAAGATCGCCACGGCCGCGATCCCAATGACCCCGACTTTCAGTCCTCTTTTCACCCATCGTGTTTTCATGTTCCAGTCCTCATGAACTCCTAAACTCTTCGTAGATGGCTTGCAAGCGGCGTCGCAGGTGAAGAACCGCATAATGCTTGCGCGAGAGAAGTGTGCCGATGCTCAGCCCCGTCTCTTCGGCAAGCTGCTTGAAGCTCCGGCCCTCAATTTCATGCGCCATGAACACTTCACGCTGTTCTTCAGGAAGCTCTTCTAAAGCCGCGTCGAGTTCCTCCAGAAGCACACTCCGCGCGTACATGGCCTCCGGTCCGGCATCCGGCGATGGCAGCAGATCCTCGAAGCGGAGTGCGTCCTCTTCACTGGCGTTCGGGGGAATCTCGCCGCTGCCCTCAAGCCTTCTTTTGCGGAAACGATCAATGATGCGATTCCGCGCCACACGGTAAAGCCAGGCGCCAACCTGCTCGACGGGCTTCATCAACCGGTAGGCTTCTGTCAATTCGTAGAAAACATCTTGCAGGATGTCTTCGGCATCCCCCACGTCATCCACGCGCTTCCGAATGAAATGGAACAGGCGCCGGCGCTCCCGTTGGATGACGTCCGAAATGCGCCGGTTCTGCGCGGTGCGTTGCTCGCCGGGTTCGATTGTGACGCTCAGCACGTCTTCCATCCACCTTTGTAGACGAACAGGTCGGCCCGATATTTTATCGGAGCCCAGGATTTTTTGTCGGCTCGGCCAGTTCTTCGATCCAGCGCCGCATCCGCTGGTAGTGCGAACCCTCCCAGTACACGCGCCGGCAGGCAGGGCATTCGCGGAACTCTTCATGCCGTGCAGCAACAGGTGGTGGCACTCGCTCGTGAACCTCCACTTTGGAAACGGGACGCAGGCTTTCATTACACGCCATGCAGCGAGTGAACGGGCGCAGCCGCCGCGCGAGATCGAATCTTCTCACCACCTCAGCGGCCTGCCGGCGGCTGTCCGTCTCGCGCAGCCAGTAGCCACGAGTTACGGCGGAGTGTTTCAGCAGCCCGCGGTCGCGCGTCAGCAGGATGCGCTCCTGTTCGGCGGAGATCCGCACCAGTTCCGCATCGCCAGCGCAATTCCGGTACTGGGAGTCGAATCCGAGCATGCGCAGATAGGCCGCCAGCCGTCCCAGATGAACATCCAGCGCGAACTTCGGCTCGCGTAGCGCTTGCGGGCGGACGCGCAGCTCCGGCGTGATGTCGAGCGATTCGAATACGGGATACACCGCCACGCGATCGCCGTCTCGAACCAGGCGCGAAAAGTCCGACGACTCGCCGTTGACGAGCACCAACTCGACTTCCGTGTGCGGGATGCCGAAACTCTCGATCACATCCTTGACGGAGGCCGGCACGAAGAACTCCTTCTCGAGGGTTTGATACTGACGATGGGGCGCGAGGTGGTCGTTCAGTTCGGCGTAAAACCGAACCGAAGCGCGAGCCGGCGCGCCCGCCGTGGCCCCACATTTCCACCCGGACACGTGCATATTATCCCCCAGGCCGACCCCGGGCGCTCTCGACGCCTGCGGACAAGCTTTTCCGGGTGTATACTCCCTTTCGAGGAGAGCCGAAAGCTGGACCCAACCGCTGCTCAAGGCGTTACTGCCTTAGCGGGCCGGGCAGCCCGGATGGACTTGGCGTCCGGCCGCCGGATGCGTCAAAATTGCATCAGTGGCGAATCATGTGGGGCGGCTACTGTCCTGTCTGAGCTGTCTCGCGTTTGCGGCTGTGAACCTGGAGGCCGCGGAGGCGGTGCTGCGGGGACGAGTGGTGGACGAAAAGGAAGCACCCGTAGCCGGCGCGCTGATCGTGGCGCGGCCCGCTGCGAACGGTGCGGGTGCAGCTTCGGCGGAAACCCGCGAGGTCCACTCCGGACTGGAGGGCGACTTCATCCTCGCGCTGCCCGATGCGGGCGATTACCTGGTGAGCGTCGAGCGCGTGGGCTACTACGAATTGAAAGACCACCCCATCCGCGTGGAGGGGCCGCAGGAAACCACACTGGTGGTCAATTCCGTGCGCGAGGTTTTTCAGGCCATCGATGTCAGCGGCGAGCCTTCGCCGGTCGACCTGGCCGGGATGCAGAAGGAAGAGCGACTCTCCGGGACGGATGTCAACGCGGTCCCCTATCCCGCCAGCCACAGTTTGCAGAACGCCACCCGGCTCATGCCGGGCGTGGTTCAGGACGTCACCGGATCGACGCACTTCGACGGCGCCGCCGAAAACCAGGTGCTCTACCTGCTGAACGGGTTCAACATCACCGACCCGGTGAGCGGGCGATTCCGTACGCGCCTGGGCATCGAAGGCGTGCAGTCGCTGGAGCACTGGAGCGGCAGCTATTCGCCGGAGTACGGGCAGGGGTCCGCGGGCGCCTTCGCCATCACCACGGATACGGGCACCGACCAGTTCCATTACACCGCCACCAACTTTATTCCCAGCGTCGATTTCAAACAGGGCCCGCATCTCGGCAACTGGACGCCGCGCGCGGGCGTGTCCGGCCCCATCCTGCGCGGGCGCGCCTGGTTTGCCGACAACTTCGACGGCGAATACGACGAGGCCATCATCAGCGGCCTGCCCAGCGGGCAAAACACAAGCAGCGGCTGGGTGGGCAGCAACCTGTTGCACGCGCAGGCCAGCCTGACGGCCTCCAACATCCTCTACGCCGATTTCCTGGTCAGCCTGGAACAGCAGAACCGCGTGGGCCTGGGTCCGCTGGACCCGCTGTCGACCACCGTCACCCTGCGCCAGCGGCAGTACTTCGCGGGCCTCAAGGACCAGATCTTTCTGGCGCGCGGGCTGGTGATCGAATTGGGCTTCGGGCACAACCAGTTCTTCACCCGCCAGACGCCGCAGGCGAGCGGGTTGTACATCTTTTCCGCGGAAGGGCGCAGCGGGAACAATTTCCTGACCGCGACCCAGGCGAGCGCGCGCGACGAAGGCCGGGTCAACGTGTTCCTGCCGGTAATTTCCGCCGGCGGGGATCACCAGTTGCAAGCCGGCGTGGATGCCGACCGCCCGTCCTACAACGGGAACTTCAGCCGCACGGGCTATGAAATCATCGGCCTCGACGGCGTCATTCTCTCCAGCACCAGCTACCAGGGATCCGGAGTGTTTCACATTCCCGATGCGGAGCAGGCCGCGTACCTGCTGGACACCTGGCGCATCACGCGGCGCCTCCAGGTGATGGCCGGCTTTCGCGAAGACTGGGACCGGCAGGCGGGCAGTTTCGCCCGCTCGCCCCGGGTGACCGTCGCCTGGTCGCCCGATGCAGGCGGCCGCACCCGGATATCCGGCGGCTACTCGGTTACCACCGATGCCGCCAACCTGGCGGTCTTTCAACCGCCGCTGGACCAGACCGCGGTGACCACCCATTACCTGCCGGACGGGACGCCGGGCTCGCAGGGAGCCACCACCTTCGCGCGCGGCGCCGGGCCTCTGGAGCTGCCCCGCGCCACCAACTGGAGCGCCGGAATCGACCACCAGCTCGGCGACCGGATTTACCTCAGCGCGAACTACCTGCGGCGGCGCGCCAGCGACGGCTTCGTCTATGTGAACACCCTGGCGCCGGGAGCGCCGCCTTCGGAATTGCCGCTGCCGGCCGGCGTCCTGGACGGCGCGTACCAGCTCACCAACCAGCGGTTCGATTCCTACGAAGCCTTCGCCATCTCGGCCCGCCGGACATTCCGCGGCCAGTATTCCTGGATGGCCTCCTACACCCATTCCCGCGCACTGTCCAATGCGGTCATCAACATTTTCAACGATGAGCCGCTCCAGGTGACGCCCTACCTGCACCCCATGCCTTGGGACAGCCCCAACCGCCTGCTGGCGTGGGCTTACGCTCCGCTGCCGTGGAAAAACTGGGCGGTGGCAATCCTGGCGGATGCGCGCACCGGCTTCCCCTACTCCGTCGAGGACCAGACCGGGCTGGTAATTGGCAACGAAAACGCCTACCGCTATCCGCTCAACTTCGATCTCAACCTGCATTTCGAGCGCACCTTCGTTTTCCATCGCTATCGCTTCGCCATCCGCGGCGGAGTGAACAACCTGACGGACCGGGCCAACGCCACCGCCGTGAGCAACGTGGTCGGCGCACCGGATTTTCTGCACTATTACGGCAACGAAGGCCGCCACGTGGTGTTTCGCCTGCGGTTGTTCGGACGCACTCCGGGAAAGTGACTCGCCGGTGCTGCCGGGCGGTCAGGCAGGCGCGCAATGACGCTATGAGAGTTCTTCTGGTTTCCGCGAACACCGAACGGTCGGCCATCATCCCCTTGCCGCTGGGGCCGGCGTTTGTGGCCGCCGCCTGCCGGCGCGCCGGCCATGAAACCGCCCTGCTGGACTTGATGTCCGAGCGCCATGCCATGCCGGCCCTCCACCAGCGCATCCAGGAATTCCGCCCCGGCGTGATTGGCATTTCGGTGCGCAACATCGACGACCAGAACATGGCCAGCCCGAAGTTCTTGCTGCCCGCGGTTCGCGAGGTGGTGACGGTTTGCCGCAAGCTGTGCCGTGCCCCTATCGTCCTGGGCGGCCCCGGCTACAGCATGTTTCCGGAGAGCGTGCTACGGTTCCTGCAAGCCGACATGGGAATCCGGGGCGAAGGGGAAATCGTATTCCCCGCGCTACTGGAGCGGTTGGAGAGCGGCTCGGACCCATATGGCTTGCCCGGCGTTTACCTCCCCGGCCATCCCCCGGCCGGCGTGAACTTCAGCACCAGCCTGGAGGACCTGCCGCTGCCCGAACCCGAGCTTTGGCTCCCCGCCGAGCCGCACCGCCGCGATTTCTGGGTGCCCGTCCAGGGGAAGCGCGGCTGTCCCATGGGCTGCAGTTTCTGCGCCACCAGGTTGATCGAGGGCACGCGAATCCGCAGGCGGTCGCCGACGAGCATCGCTCGGTGGATGGAGCGGGTCGCGGCGTGCGGCTTCCGCAATTTCTGCATGGTCGACAACACGTTCAACATTCCGCCCTCTTACGCCAAGGGCCTTTGCCGGGAGATCATCCGGCGGGGTCTGGATGTCAACCTGTGGTGCATCGTATATCCCAAGTGGGTGGATCGCGAGCTGGTGGAGTTGATGGCCAGGGCCGGTTGCCACGAGGTCAGTCTCGGATTTGAAAGCGGTTCGGACTGCACGCTGACCCGGTTCCACAAGAAGTTCCGCCCAGCGGAGGTGCGGACCATCGCGGGAATGTTCCGGGAAGCCAGCATCCGGCGCACCGGCTTTCTGATGCTGGGAGGGCCGGGTGAGACCAGGGAAACGGTGGAAGAGAGCCTCGCCTTTACGGATTCCCTCGATCTCGACACACTAAAAATCACGGTGGGCATTCGGATCTACCCGGGCACGGACCTCGCGGCCACCGCCGTCGCCGAAGGCGTTATCGCGCCCGGCGACGATCTGTTGCGGCCCACCTTTTATATGCCTACGGAGCTCAAGGACTGGCTGCCTGCGAGAATTGCCAGCTACCACGCTGGTCGCGCACCCCTGCTAGAATAGGGCTTAGCCTCCCCGAAAACATAACTCATGAAATTTGGCGTCATTGTTTTTCCTGGAAGCAACTGCGACCACGACGCGTTTTACGCGGTCAGCGCCAACCTCGGACAGCCGGCGGAGTTCATCTGGCATGACTCGTCCACTCTGGGAGCGGTCGATGCCGTCATTCTGCCCGGCGGCTTCGCCTATGGCGACTACCTCCGCTGCGGCGCCATCGCCAAGTTCTCACCGGTGATGAAGGCCGTGCGCCGGTTCGCCTCCGACGGCGGCCTGGTGCTGGGCGTGTGCAACGGCTTCCAGATCCTGGTGGAAGCTGGGTTACTTCCCGGCGCGCTCATACGCAATCGCGGGCTCAAGTTCATCTGCCGCGAGGTCCGCCTGACGGTGGAAACCGCCGATTCGCCCTTCACCTCGGCCGCGCAGAAGGGGCAAATCCTGCGCATGCCCATCGCCCATGGCGAAGGCTGCTACTTCGCCGATGAGCGGACGCTCGACGAGCTCGAAGCCGAGGACCGCATCGCCTTCCGCTACCACGGCAACCCCAACGGGTCGCTGCGCGACATCGCCGGCATCCTCAGCCGGGAACGCAACGTGATGGGGATGATGCCGCATCCTGAGCGCGCTACCGAGCCGCTCATGGGATCGAGCGACGGCCTCACGGTTTTCCAGTCGATGCTGCGCGCGGCGGTGCGGGTATGAGCACGGCCATCACCCCCGAGCTGGTGACGCAGCACCAGTTGAGCCCGGACGAGTACCGCAAGATTGTGGGCATTCTGGGCCGCGAGCCCAGCTACACCGAACTGGGCATCTTCAGCGTGATGTGGAGCGAACACTGCTCGTACAAGAGCTCGCGCTTGCATTTGAAGAAGCTGCCCACGCGTGGCAAGCTGGTGGTGCAAGGCCCCGGTGAGAACGCCGGCATCGTCGATATCGGCGGCGGCTACGTCATCGCGTTCAAGATCGAGTCGCACAACCACCCCAGCTTCATCGAGCCGTTTCAGGGCGCGGCCACCGGCGTCGGCGGCATTCTGCGCGACATATTTACGATGGGCGCGCGGCCCATCGCCGTGCTCGACTCGTTGCGCTTCGGCCGGCTTGATGACGCTGCGACAGGGGCGCGCAACCGCCGCATCCTGAGTGGCGTGGTGGCGGGCATCGCGCACTACGGCAATTGTTTCGGCGTGCCCACGGTGGGCGGCGAATGCATTTTCGAGTCGTGCTACGACGGCAACCCGCTGATCAATGTTTTCGCCCTGGGCGTGTGCCGCAAGGAAGATGTCTTCTACGCCAGGGCCGCCGGTGCCGGCAACCCCGTGATCTACGTGGGCGCGCGCACCGGCCGCGACGGCATCCACGGCGCCTCCATGGCCAGCGCCGAATTCACCGAAGAGTCCAAGCAGAAGCGCCCCAACGTGCAGGTGGGCGACCCGTTCATGGAGAAGCTTCTGCTGGAGGCCTGCCTGGAAGCCATGCAGACCGGCGCCATCGTGGGTATTCAGGACATGGGCGCGGCGGGCTTGACCTGCTCGACCTGCGAAATGGGCAGCCGCGGCAGCGTAGGCATCGAAATCGAGCTCGACCGCGTCCCGCAGCGCGAAACCGGCATGACGCCCTACGAGATTATGCTCTCCGAATCGCAGGAGCGCATGCTGCTGGTGGCCGAAAAGGGCAGGGAGGACGAAGTTTTCCGGGTCTTCCGCAAGTGGGGGCTGGAGGCTGTTGAGATCGGCGTGGTCACGACCGACGGCCAGATGCGCGTGAAGCATCACGGCACGACGGTGGCCGAGATTCCCGCCCGCGAGCTGGCCGACGAAGCGCCGCTCTACGACCGCCCGCATACTGAGCCACTCCGTGGGGCAGACCATCGTTTTTCGTGGTCTGCCAACGTCACTGTGCAAGACGCCCTGCCCACTCTCCTGGCCTCTCCCGACCTCTGCTCGAAACGCTGGATCTGGGAGCAGTACGATTACCAGGTCCGCACCAACACCATTGCCGGACCGGAGCGAACCGATGCCGCCATCGTCCGCATCAAGGAAACCGGCGGATCGGTGGCGATGTCGCTGGATGGCAACGGCCGCTACTGCTATCTCTCGCCGCGCGAGGGCGCGCGACTGGCGGTCGCCGAATGCTGCCGCAACCTGTCGACCGTAGGCGCCGAGCCGGTGGCCGCCACCAATTGCCTCAACTTCGGCAATCCCGAGCGGCCGGAGATTATGGCGCAGCTTGTGGAGGCTATCGAAGGCATGGCCGAGGCCTGCCGCTTCTTCGGCACACCCATCACCGGCGGCAACGTCAGCCTGTATAACGAAACCCTGGGCGAAGGCGTTTACCCCACGCCCGTGCTCGGCATTGTCGGCCTGCTCAAGACCGCCGCGCCGGTCACCATCCCGTTCCAGAACGCCGGCCGCGCGGTGGTGTTGCTGGGCGGCGTCGGCCGGTGCGACGAGACGCGCTTCGGCGGCACCACGTACGCCAAGGAGATCCTGAAACAGCTCTGGGGCCTGCCGCCGGAGCTGGATCTCGACCGCGAAAAGCGCGTGCAGTCGGCCATCCGCGAAATTGTGGCGGCGGGCCTGGTGGAATCCGCCCACGATTTGAGCGATGGCGGCTTGGCCGTGGCGCTGGCCGAGTGCTCCTTCGGAGCGGCGGGAATCGGCGCGGCCATCGATCTCGCGAGCGACCTGCGGCCCGAGGTGCTGGCCTTTCACGAAGCGCCATCGCGCATTCTGATTTCGACCGCGCACCCCGGGAAAGTCGCCGCCATCGCGGAGAGACACGGAATCGAAGCACCCGTGGTGGGAGTTACAATCGAGAAAGGGATGGAAATCCGGCAGCGGGCCATGACACTGGGTTCCTGGGAAATCGCAACGTTGAGAGCCGCCTATAGTGGCGCGCTCGAATCCTATGTTCGATAAATTCCACGAAGAGTGCGGCGTGGTGGCCATCTACGGCCATCCGGAAGCGGCCAAACTGGCGTACCTCGGCCTCTATGCCTTGCAGCACCGCGGCCAGGAGAGCGCGGGCATCTCGACCACCGATGGCCTCCGGATTTACAGTCACAAATCCATGGGTCACGTGGCCGATATCTTCACCAGCCCGGTGCTGGCCACGCTGCCGGGCGGGCTGGCCATCGGACACACGCGCTATTCCACCGCCGGCGATACGGTACTGCTCAACGCGCAGCCGTTTTCGGTGGCGTGCAACAAGGGCCGTGTAGCCGTGGCGCACAACGGCAACATCACCAACGCTACGGAATTGCGCACCGAACTGGAGCGCCGCGGCGCCATCTTCCAGGCATCCAGCGACACCGAAGTCATCCTGCACCTGGTGGCGCACTCTTCCGAACGGACCCTGGCCGGCTCGCTGCGCGACGCGCTGCTGCAATTGGAAGGAGCGTTCTCGCTGGTGTTCCTGGCGCAGGACCGCGTCATCGTGGCTCGGGATCCGCATGGTTTCCGCCCGCTGGTGGTGGGTGAAATGGAAATTTCCGGCGGCCGCAAGGTCTACGCCTTCGCCTCGGAAACCTGTGCCTTCGACCTGATCGGTGCGGTTTACCTGCACGAAGTAGAGCCCGGCGAGATGATCATTGTCGGCCCGGAGGGCATCACCCGCGAGCGTTACGCCCCCGAGCAGCCGCGCGCGCAATGCGTCTTCGAGCAGGTGTACTTCGCGCGGCCCGACTCCGTGGTTTTCGGCCGCGCCGTGGTGGAATCGCGGGAGAACCTCGGCCGGTTGCTGGCGCGCGAGTGTCCCGCCGATGCGGACCTGGTGGTTCCGGTTCCCGATTCCGGCGTGGCCGCCGCCATTGGCTACTCGGCCGAGTCGGGGCTTCCCTTCCGCCCGGCGCTCATCCGCAACCACTATGTAGGCCGCACGTTCATCGAGCCTTCCCAGGCCATCCGCGATTTCGGAGTCAAGCTCAAGCTCAATCCCGTGCGCCACCTGCTGCAAGGCCAGCGCGTGGTGCTGGTGGACGACTCCATCGTGCGCGGCACGACGAGCAGGAAGATTGTTCGCATGGTGCGCCAGGCCGGCGCCCGCGAGGTGCATTTGCGCGTCTCCTGCCCGCCGACAGTTTCGCCTTGTTTCTATGGCGTGGACACCCCCACCCGGAGCGAGCTGATCGGCTCCGACCACAACGTGGAAGAGATCCGCCGTTTCGTGGAAGCCGATTCGCTGGGCTACCTGTCGCTGGCCTCGCTCCGCAAAGCCGTGGCGGACGACCGGCATGAGTATTGCTATGCCTGCTACACCGGCGACTATCCGACGGAGCTGGTCAATATTGAGGAGCTGATCGCGGCAAGACAGAAGAGGCGGTGACCCGAATGGATTCAACGTCGATCTTTGATCTAAGCCCCTCCGAGAAGCTCCAGCTTGTCGAAGATCTGTGGGATGACCTTGCGGCCGCACAGGAGACCGTGCCGGTCCACGATTGGCAAGAGCGGGAACTGGCGCGCAGGAAAGCGAACCTACTGAAGAACCCGGCTTCGGGGCTGTCCTGGGAAGACGTAAAGCGCAACGTGCGTGCCCGCTATGCCCGTTGAGCTGGTGATTGCTCCGGAAGCCGAGCTGGACATTGCAGAAGCCTACCTCTGGTATGAAGGCCGCAGAGCCGGGCTGGGTGAGGAGTTCCTGAGTTCGGTGGAGGCGTGTCTGGAAAGCATCCGGCGCCGGCCCGAGATGTACCCTGTCGTTCACGAGGGCTACCGCCG